>Ga0302157_10000686_pt1 | contig 43538 bp, 36 predicted proteins | sample I_Bog_N3_3_FD_193502 | JGI IMG/M metagenome (GOLD analysis project Ga0302157, IMG submission 193502) | Peat permafrost microbial communities from Stordalen Mire near Abisko, Sweden - I_Bog_N3_3 | ecosystem: Environmental > Terrestrial > Soil > Wetlands > Peat | place: Sweden: Abisko, Stordalen...
CGACGAGGTGGAGTCCCTGACCGTGGAGCGGGCGGCCGAGTTGCTGGCCGAGCGCCGGGCCGCCGGACCGTCGACCCGGGGGAGGAAGAAGGCGGCGACCGCGAAGGCCCCGGCGAAGAAGAAGGCCCCGGCCACGAAGAAGGCGGCGGCGACGAAGAAGGCCCCGGCGACGAAGAAGAAGGCGGCGGCGAAGGCGGCGAAGAAGACCCCGGCCACGAAGGCGCCCCTCGTCGCCCCGACGGCCGGAACGTCGCAGGACGACCCCTTTTGACCGACGGCGTCCGTGGGCGCCTGATCGCCGTCGAGGGGATCGACGGCTGCGGCAAGTCCACCCAGGCCCGGTTGCTGGCCGACGCCCTGGGTGCCGTGGCCACCTTTGAGCCCGGGGCCACCGAGCTCGGCGCGTCCCTCCGCCATCTGCTGCTCGACCCCGGTGCGGCGCCGGTCTCGGACCGGGCCGAGGTCCTGCTGCTGCTGGCCGACCGGGCCCAGCACCTGGCCGAGGTGGTGGAGCCGGCCCTGGCGTCCGGCCGGTGGGTCGTGACCGACCGCTTCTCGGGGTCGACGCTGGCCTACCAGGGTGCCGGCCGGGAGCTGCCGACCGACGAGCTGCGCCGGCTGGTGGACTGGGCCACGGGCGGTCTGGTGGTGGACCTCAACGTGCTGGTGGACGTCCCGGTCGAGGTGGGGATCGCCCGCCGGTTCGGTGAGGGGCCCGACCGGTTCGAGGGGCTGGGCACGGACTTCCAGCGACGGGTGGCCCGGGGGTTCCGGGCCCAGGCCGAGCAGGACCCGCCCCAGTGGCTGGTGGTGGACGGTGACCGTCCCCCCGGGGACGTGGCGGCGGACATCGTCGCCGGGGTGCGGGCGAGGCTGGGCCGTGCCTGAGCCGGCCGACGCCGGGCTCCCACCGGTGGCGGCCCTCTACGACGGCGTGGTGGGCCAGCCCGAGGCCGTCGCCCACCTGCGGGCCTTCGCCCGCCGGCCGGTCCACGCCTACCTCTTCCAGGGACCGCCGGGCTCGGGCAAGCGGATGGCGGCCCGGTCGTTCGCCGCGTCCCTGCTGTGCCCCGACGGCGGGTGCGGCGCCTGCAACCACTGCCGGCGGGCCTTGGCCGGCACCCATCCCGACCTGGTCACCGTGGAGCGGACCGGAGCGGCCTTCAGCGTCGACGACGCCCGGGCCATCGTCACCCGGGCCCAGCGTCGCCCGCTCGAGGCGGCCCGGCAGGTCCTGGTGGTGGTGGACGTCCATCTGGCCGTGGCCGCGGCGCCGGCCCTGCTGAAGACGGTGGAGGAGCCGCCGCCGTCGACGGTGTTCGTGCTGCTGGCCGACGACGTCCCGGTGAGCCTGGCCACCATCGCCAGCCGCTGCGTGGCCGTGGTGTTCGATCCGGTCCCCGTCGAGGCCGTGGTGGCCTGGTTGGTGGGCCGGGGGGTCGACGGGGAGACGGCGCTCGCCGTCGCCACCGTGTCCCAGGGCCGGCTCGACCGGGCCGCCCTGCTGGCCACCGACCAGGGGTTCGCCGAGCGGCAGCACCAGTGGCGGGCCGTGCCCGGACGGCTCGACGGCACCGGTGCCGCGGTGGCGACGGTGGCCGCCGAGCTGCTGGCCTCGGCCGAGGGCGCGCTCGGTCCGGTACAAGAGCAGCACGCCGCGGAGCTGGCCCGGCTGGCCGAGCAGGCGGGTGAGGTGGGGGCCAAGGGGATCCCCGGGCGAAAGGAGGTCGAGGACCGGCACCACCGCGAGGAGCGGCGGTGGCGGACCGACGAACTCCGCATGGGGCTGGCCGTGCTGGCCGGGGCCTACGGGGAGCGGTTGGCCGCGGCCGCCGCCCGGGGGTCGGCGGCCGACGGCCGTCACGCCGCGGCCGCCGTGGACGCCGTGGAGCACGCCGCCCGGGCCCTCGGTCGCAATCCCAACGAGTCCCTGCTGCTCGAGTCCCTGTTGGTGACCCTGTCCGGCATGGGCGGCTGACCCCGGACCGGGCACCGGGCCCCGCACCGACGGCGTCTCCCGCCCGCCCGGTGGTCGGATAGCGTGTCCGTTCGCGCCTGGGTAGCTCAGTCGGTAGAGCAACGCACTCGTAATGCGTAGGTCAGGAGTTCGATTCTCCTCCCAGGCTCCAAGGCCGCCCCCCGGGGCTACGGGGGCCGGCACCGCCACGCGGGTCATCTGCCAATTGACCGGTCCGGAGGCGCTCGCTAGGTTCGTCGACCGGACAGGTGCGACCTGTGCCGAACGACCGCAGGAGGTGGATGCCCCGTGATCCGGCACCGGAGGACACTCGGAGCGGCGGCGTCGCTGCTCCTCGTGCTCGGGCCCATCGGTGGCGTGGGCGTGGGTGCCGTGGCCGACGTCCCCGCCGGGGCGGCAACGTCCTCCACCGGGACGTTCACCCCCCTCACCCCGGCCCGACTCCTCGACACCCGTGCCGGTACCGGCGCCCCGGAGGCCCCGGTGGTTGCCGGCGGCGAGGTGACACTGACGGTGGACGGCCGGGGCGGGGTCCCGGCCAGCGGTGTCTCGGCCGTGGTGCTGAACGTGACCGTGGCCCAGCCCACCGCCAACGGCTACCTCACCGTCTATCCCGACGGGGTCACCCGACCGCTGGCCTCCAACCTCAACTTCGTGACCGGCAAGTCCGTGCCCAACCTGGTCATCGCCCCGGTGGGCACCGACGGCGACGTCGACCTCTACAACGGCTCGTCGGGGACGGTCCAGCTCGTCGCCGACGTCTCGGGCTACTTCTCCAACGGGGGGACGCCGGCCGACGGGACGTTCACCCCGCTCACCCCCGACCGCCTGCTCGACACCCGCGTCGGTACCGGCGCCCCGGAGGCCCCGGTGGCCGCCGGTAGTGGGGTGACACTGACGGTGGACGGCCAGGGCGGGGTCCCGGCCAGCGGAGTCTCGGCCGTGGTGCTCAACGTGACCGCCACCCAGGGGACCGCAGCCGGCTACGTCACCGTCTCTCCCGACGGGGTCACCCGGCCGTTGGCCTCCAACCTCAACTTCGTGGCCGGCAAGTCCGTGCCCAACCTGGTCATCGCCCCGGTTGGTGCCGACGGCGACGTCGACCTCTACAACGGTTCGTCGGGGACGGTCCAGCTCGTCGCCGACGTCTCGGGCTACTTCACCGGTGCGGCCACCAGCGCCCTCCGGGGACTCGAGAGCTCACCCGGGGGGACCGACGGGGCCTCGACCGCCGCCGTCACACCACGTTCCGACGGACCATCGGGCCCCGTCGGGGCCCAGTCGGACATCGTGGTACAGGCCGAGGGTGCCGGCGGCGTCCCGGCCAGCGGGGTCTCGGCCGTGGTGCTCAACGTGACGGCGACCCAGCCGACGGCCAACGGCTACCTCACCGTCTTTCCCGACGGGGTCACCCGACCGCTGGCCTCCAACCTCAACTTCTCGGCCGGCCAGACCGTGCCCAACCTGGTCATCGCCCCGGTGGGTGCCGACGGCGACGTCGACCTGTACAACGGCTCCCTGGGCACGGTCCAGTTGATCGCCGACGTCTCGGGCTACTTCCTCACCACCGGTGGCCTGTACGCCCCGCTCACCCCGTCGCGCATCCTCGACACCCGCAACGGTACGGGCACGGGGCCCCCGGGGACGACCGGCTCGGTCTCGGGGACCGTGGAGGACGCCTCGGCCCACGGGTTGGCCGGGGTGGTCGTCACGGCCTACGCCGAGGGCGCGGCCGAGGGCACGGCCACCACGGCGACCGACGGATCGTACGACCTCACCGGCCTGGCGGCCGGTTCCACCGACGTGTGCTTCGACGCCTCGGCGGCCACCGGCGGCTCCTCGACCACCGGCTATGCCGACCAGTGCTGGGACGGAGCGGCCTGGGACGGCATCCCGGGTGACATCACCGGAGCCACCTCGGTGGACGTGGTGGGCGGCGCGGCGACCACGGGGATCGACGCGAGGCTGGCCGAGGCCGGTGGAGTCTCGGGTACGGTCACCGTGTCGGGGGCCTCCGGCATCGCCGGCGTGGTCGTCGAGGTCATCGGCGCCGCGGGGACGCCGCTGGGCAGTGCCACCACGGGGACCAACGGGTCCTACACCGTCGGCGGCCTGGCCGCCGGGAGCGTCGACGTGTGCTTCGACGCCACGCCCGTCGACGACCCGGACCAGTGCTACAACGGCGTGACCTGGGACGGCGTGGACGGCGACGTCTCCGGGGCGACGGCGGTGACGGTCGCGGCCGGCTCCACCACCACGGGGATCGACGCCACCCTGGCCGCCGGCGGGACGATCGCCGGCACGGTGACGGACGCCACCGACCACGGGATCGACGACGTGACCGTGGACGTCCTCCAGGCCGGTGTGTTCGAGGCCTCGGGCACCACCGCCTCCGACGGGACCTACACGGTCCCCGGCCTGCATGCCGGTCCTTACGACGTGTGCTTCGACGCCTCGTCGGCCACCGGCGGATCGTCGACCGCCGGCTACCTCGACCAGTGCTGGCACGGGGTGTCCTGGGACGGTGACGGGTTCGACACCACCGGGTCCACGGCGGTGACGGTCACGGCCGGCTCCACCACTACGGGGATCGACGCCACCCTGGCCATCGGAGGCGCCATCTCCGGTACGGTCACCGACGGGTCGGACCATCCGCTCGGGGGGGTCGAGGTCGACGTCTACGGTGCCGGTGACACCCCGGTGGGCACCGGCACCGAGACCGGGGCCGACGGCACCTACACGGTCCCCGGCCTCCCCACCGGTACCTACGACGTGTGCTTCGACGCCTCGGTGGCCACGGGTGGCACGTCGACCACCGGCTACGGCGACCAGTGCTACGACGACGTGGCATGGGGCGGCGGCGGCGTTTCCGCCCCCGGGGCCACGGGTGTGGCGGTCTCGGCCGGCTCCACCCGGTCGGGGGTCGACGCCGCCCTGGTCTCGGGCGGGTCGATCACGGGCACGGTCACCGACGCCGGGAGCCATCCGCTGGCCGGCGTCGGAGTCGAGGTGTTCGACAGTGACGGGACCGAGGTCGGCAGCAGTTACCTCACCACCGGCACCGACGGCACCTACACCGTCGACGGTCTCGCCGCCGGCTCCTACGACGTGTGCTTCGACGCCCTGGGGGCCACGGGTGGCACGTCGACCACCGGCTACCTCGACCAGTGCTACCACGGCGTGCCGTGGGACGGAGCTGCGGGCCTCCCCGCCGGTGCCGACGCCGTGGCGGTGACGGCCGGCGCGGTCACCACCGGCATCGGGGCGGCCCTGGGCGCCGGCGGGGCTGTCTCGGGCACGGTGACCGACACCGGTGACCATCCCCTGAACGGGGTGGGGGTCGAGGTGGTCCAGGGTGGGTTCGAGGTCGGCTACGCCACCACCGGGGCCGACGGCACCTATTCGGCCACCGGTCTGGCCGCCGGCACCTATGACGTGTGCTTCGACGGTTCCTCGGCGACCGGGGGGACGTCCACCACCGGCTACCTCGACCAGTGCTGGGACGACGTCGCCTGGGACGGCAACGTGTTCGACGTCACCGGACCGACGTCCGTGGCGGTGACCGCCGGCACCACCCGGTCGGCCGTCGACGCCTCCCTGGGTGCCGGCGGGGCCGTCGCCGGCACGGTCACCGACGGCTCGAGCCACCCGCTCGACGGCGTGACCGTCGACGTCTACGACGACGACGACGTCCTGGCCGGTACGGCCGAGACGGGGTCGGACGGCACGTACACCGTCGACGGGCTCGCCGCCGGCACCTACGACGTCTGCTTCGACGCCTCGTCGACCATCGGGGGGTCCTCGACCACCGGGTACTCCGACCAGTGCTGGGACGACGTGACCTGGGACGGGTTCTCGACCGATCTCGACGGCCCGACGTCCGTGGCGGTGACCGCCGGCACCACCCGGTCGGCCGTCGACGCCTCCCTGGCCGCCGGCGGGGCCATCTCCGGCACCGTCACCGATGCCGGGAGCCATCCGCTCGTGGGCGTGGAGGTGAGCGTGTTCGTCAGCGGGGCCTCGGACAGCGAGGACGTGACCACCGGCACCGGCGGGACCTACGACATCGCCGGACTCGTCCCGGGCACCTACGACGTCTGCTTCGACGGCTCGGCGGCCACCGGGGGATCGTCGACCACGGGCTACCTGGACCAGTGCTACCAGGGCGTGGCGTGGGACGGGATCTCGACCGACGTCGCCGGGGCCACCGGCGTCACGGCGACGTCCGGATCGACCCACTCCGCCGTCGACGCCTCCCTGGCCGCCGGCGGGGCCATCACCGGCACGGTGACCGACACCGGGAGCCATCCGCTGGCCGGCGCGTCGGTGGACCTGTTCCAGGCGGGCAGTGAGTTGTCCGTCGTCCAGACGGGGTCGGGGGGCACGTACTCGATCACCGGCCTGTCCCCCGGCGCCTACGACGTCTGCTTCGACGGCTCGGTCGCCACCGGGGGGACCTCCACCACCGGCTACCTCGACCAGTGCTACGACGGCGTGGCCTGGGACGGGGACCCGTTCGACATCACCGGGGCCACCGACGTCGACGTCACGGCGGGGGCGACCGCCAGTGGCGTCGACGCCTCCCTGGCCGCCGGCGGGTCCATCAGCGGCACGGTGACCGACGCCGGGTCGGATCCGCTGGGCGACGTGGCGGTCGACGTGGTCGACACCGGTGGCAACGAGGTCGGCCCGTTCGTCGAGACGGCCTCGGACGGGACCTATACGGTCGCCGGCCTTCCCGCCGGTACCTACCACGTCTGTTTCGCACCCTCGACCTACACCATCGGATCCTCCGACAGCGGGTACCTCGACCAGTGCTACGACGGTGTCGCCTGGGACGGGAACTCCGCCGACGTCACCGGGGCGACCTCGGTCGTCGTGGCCTCGGGTGCCACCCGGTCGGGCATCGGGGCCGTGCTGGCCGCCGGGGGGGCGGTCTCCGGAACGGTGACCGACGCCGGCCACCATCCACTCGACGATGTCAACGTGTACGTGATCGGCCCCGACGGCGTGGTGGGGGAGTCGGGCACGGGCACCGACGGGACCTACGACGTCACCGGGCTGACGGGGGGTACCTACGAGGTCTGCTTCGACTCCTCCCAGGCCGCCGGTGGCAGTTCGACCACGGGCTACCTGGACCAGTGCTGGAACGACGTGGCCTGGGACGGTGACACCTCCGACACCACCGGGGCCACCACGGTGACCGTCAGTGCGGGATCGACGAGCGGGGGGGTCGACGCCACCCTGGCCGGTGCCGGGGCGGTGTCCGGGACGGTGACCGACGCCGCCCACGGGGGCGTCGCCCAGGTCAGCGCCGAGGTGATCGACGCCGAGGGCGACGAGGTGGGCTACGCCACCACGGACGCGCAGGGCGACTACACGGTCGACGGCCTGTCCCCCGGCTCCTACGACGTCTGCTTCGACACGGCCCAGGCCACCGGCGGATCGTCGACGTCGGGCTACCTCGACCAGTGCTGGAACGACGCGGCCTGGGGCGGGGAGGTCTCCGACACCACCGGGGCCACGGCGGTGACCGTCGCGGTGGCGGCGAACACGTCGGGGGTCGACGCCACCCTGGTCGCCGCAGGAGCGGTCAGCGGCACCGTGACCGACTCGGGTGACCATCCGCTGGCCTTCGTGACCGTGCTGGTGCTCGACGCCTCCGGTGACGTGGTCGGCAGCAGTGTCGAGACCGGCGAGGACGGTGCGTACGCCATCACCGGGCTGCCGGCCGGGACCTATGACGTGTGCTTCGACGCGTCGACCGAGAGCGGTGGGTCCTCCACCACCGGCTATCTCGACCAGTGCTGGCGCGACGCCGGCTGGGACGGCGATCCTCCGGACGTCACCGGGGCCACCGCGGTCACGGTGACCACCGGCTCGACGACGTCGGGCGTCGACGCCGCGCTGGCCTCCGGCGCGGCGATCGCCGGCACGGTGACCGACACCTCGGACCATCCGCTGTCCGACGTGGACGTGGAGGTCCTGGAGGGTGGGGTGGACGTCGGCTACGGCTTCACCGGAGTCGACGGCACGTACTCGATCACCGGCCTGCCGGCCGGGACCTACGACGTCTGTTTCGACGCCTCGCTGGCCTCGGGCGGTTCGTCGACCACCGGGTACGACGACCAGTGCTACGACGGCGTGGCCTGGGACGGCAGCCTGGCGGACGTCACCGGGGCCACCGGGGTGACCGTGGCCGCCGGGGCCACGAGGACGGGGGTCGACGCGGCACTGCCCGCCGCGGCGTGACCTGCCCGGCACGACCCCGGGTCGTCGGACGCCGGGCGCCGCCCGCCGCCGTGCCGACCGTTGACTTCCGGGGTGACCGTCGGTAGGTTCGTCGGGCGGGTACCGTCGTGATCCGCGGCGATGACGACAGGTGGGGGCTCGCGATGTCCAGGCGTACCAGGTACACGGGAGTGGTGGCATCGGTGCTCCTCCTTGCCGGGCTGGTGGTCGCCGTCCCCCCGCCCGCCGGGGCCGCCACCTCGTCCACCGGGACGTTCACCCCCCTCACCCCGACCCGACTCCTCGACACCCGTGCCGGTACCGGCGCCCCCGAGGCCCCGGTGGCCGCCGGCGGCGTGGTGACGCTGACCGTGGACGGCCAGGGCGGGGTCCCGGCCTCCGGGGTCTCGGCCGTGGTGCTGAACGTCACGGCCACCCAGGAGACGTCGAACGGCTACCTCACCGTCTACCCCGACGGGGTCACCCGGCCGCTGGCCTCCAACCTCAACTTCGTGGCCGGACGGTCCGTGCCCAACCTGGTCATCGCCCCGGTGGGCACCGACGGGGCCGTCGACCTCTACAACGGCTCCGCCGGCACGGTCGAGCTCGTGGCCGACGTCTCGGGCTACTTCACCGGTGGTGGTACGCCGGCCGACGGCACGTTCACCACGCTCACCCCGACCCGACTCCTCGACACCCGTGCCGGTACCGGCGCCCCCGAGGCCCCGGTGGCCGCCGGCGGCGTGGTGACGCTGACCGTGGACGGCCAGGGCGGGGTCCCGGCCTCCGGGGTCTCGGCCGTGGTGCTGAACGTCACGGCCACCCAGGAGACGTCGAACGGCTACCTCACCGTCTACCCCGACGGGGTCACCCGGCCGCTGGCCTCCAACCTCAACTTCGTGGCCGGCAGGTCCGTGCCCAACCTGGTCATCGCCCCGGTGGGCGCCGACGGGGCCGTCGACCTCTCCAACGGCTCCGCCGGCACGGTCGAGCTCGTGGCCGACGTCTCGGGCTACTTCACCGGTGCGGCCACCAGTGCGCTCCGCGGTCTGACCTCGGCCGTCACCGGCCCCGGCGCCGGCGCCCCCCGGGCTGAGGCGCCCCTGGCCGACGGCCCGGCGGCCCCGGTGGCCGCCCAGTCGGACATCGCCCTCCAGGTCGACGGCGTCGGCGGGGTGCCGGCCACCGGGGTGTCGGCCGTGGTCCTCAACGTGACGGCAACCCAGCCGACAGCCAACGGCTATCTCACCGTCTACCCCGACGGGACCACCCGGCCGCTGGCCTCCAATCTCAATTTCTCGACCGGCCAGACCGTGCCCAACCTGGTCATCGCCCCGGTGGGTGCCGACGGCGACGTCGACCTCTACAACGGCTCCCTGGGCACGGTCCAGCTGGTCGCCGACGTCTCGGGGTACTTCCTCTCCTCCGACCGGTCCTTCGCCCCGCTCACCCCGTCGCGCCTCCTCGACACCCGGAACGGGACGGGCACGGGGGGCTCGATCTCGGGGACCGTCGAGGACACCTCGGCCGACGGACTGGCCGGAGTGGTGGTCACGGCCTTCGCCGACGGGACCGCCGCCGGCACGGCCACCACGGCGGCCGACGGCACCTACACCATCACCGATGTCGACCCCGGCTCCTACGACGTCTGCTTCGACGCCGCGGCGGCCACCGGCGGACCCTCGACCACCGGGTACGCCGACCAGTGCTGGGACGGGGCCACCTGGGACGGCGTCCCGGGCGACCTCACCGGGGGCACGCCGGTGGCGGTCACGGGAGGGTCCACGACCCCGGGCGTCGACGCCTCGCTGGTCGCCGGTGGGGCGGTCACCGGCGCCGTCACCGACACGTCCAGTGATCCGCTCGACGGGGTCGACGTGGAGGTGCTCGACGCCGGCGGATCGGAGCTGGGATCGGCCACCACGGCGGCGGACGGCACCTACACCGTGGACGGCCTGGCCGCCGGGCACGTCGACGTGTGCTTCGACGGTTCGTCGGCCACCGGCGGTACCTCGACCACCGGGTACCTCGACCAGTGCTGGGACGACGTGGCCTGGGACGGCGTCCCGGGCGACCGCACGGGTGGCACGTCGGTGCCGGTGGCCGGAGGAGGGGCGACCCCGGACATCGATGCCTCGCTCGCCGCCGGCGGCACGATCTCCGGCACCGTCACCGACACCTCCAGCGACCCGCTCGACGGCGCCGGTGTGCAGGTGTTCGACGACACGGGGACGGAGCTGGGCACCGCCACCACCGCGTCGAACGGAACCTACACGGTGGCCGGTCTGGCCACGGGCACCTACGACGTGTGCTTCGACGGGTCCACGGCCACCGGCGGCATCTCGACCACCGGGTACCTCGACCAGTGCTATGGCGGCGCAGCCGGGGGCGGCCAGTCGTTCGCCGACTTCTTCGGGCTCACGGGAGTGCCGGTGACCGTGGGCTCGGCGGCCACGGGCATCGGTGCCTCGCTGATCGCCGGTGGGGCCATCACCGGCACGGTTGCCGACTCCTCGGGCCACGGGCTCGGTGGCGTCGCCGTGGACCTGTTCGAAGGTGGCGGGGGTGAGATCAGTTCGGCCACCACCGGCCCCGACGGCACGTACTCGGTGACCGGCGTCGCCGCCGGCGCCTACGACGTGTGCTTCGACACCAGCGGGGCCACCGGCGTGACCTCCCCGAGCGGCTACCTCGACCAGTGCTACGACCATGCGGCCTGGGACGGCGACCCGTTCGGCATCACGGGCGCGGTCGGCGTCGAGGTGACGGCCGGGGCCACCACCCCCGGTATCGACGCCGCCCTGGCCGCCGGCGGGGCGATCACCGGCACCGTCACCGACTCCGGGGACCACCCGCTCGACGGGGTGGACGTCGAGGTACTCGACGCCGCCGGGAACACCGTCGGCTCCGGTGCCGTCTCGACCTCGAACGGCAGATACGTGATCACCGGTCTGGAGGCCGGCGCCTACGACGTCTGCTTCGACGCCTCGTCGGCCACCGGTGGGACCTCCGCCACCGGGTACCTCGACCAGTGCTGGGGCGGCGTGGTCTGGGACGGGAGCTCGTCGGGACCCCCGGGGGGCACCGTCGTGGAGGTCACCGTCGGCTCGACCACGGCGGGGATCGATGCCGCGCTGGGCGAGGGCGGAGCGATCTCGGGCACCGTCACCGGCCCCGGAGGCCATCCGCTCGCCGGTGTGACCGTCGAGATCTCCGACGGCGAGGCCGATGCCGACGGCCTGGTCGACACCGACGGGTCCACGACGGCCTCCGACGGCACCTACGCGGTCACCGGGCTGGCCGCCGGCACCTACGACGTGTGCTTCGACGCCTCGTCGGCCACCGGCGGGACCTCCGCCACGGGCTACACCGACCAGTGCTGGAACGGCACGTCGTGGGACGGGTTCGGGTTCGGACCCACGGGGGCCACCGGTGTGACCGTGGCCGTAGGGGCGACGGCAACGGGGATCGACGCCCCGCTGTCGGCGGGCGGCGCCGTCTCCGGCACCGTCGACGGCGTCGGGGGACACCCGCTCGGCGGCGTCGAGGTGGAGGTGGGGGACAGCGAGGATGGGAGTCTCGGCCTCGCCACCACGTCGGCCGACGGCACCTATACGGTCACCGGTCTGGCGACCGGCACCTACGACGTGTGCTTCGACGCCTCGTCGGCCACCGGCGGGCCGTCGGCCACGGGCTACACCGACCAGTGCTGGGACGACGTGGCCTGGGACGGGGGGTCGTCGGGCAACCCGACCGGCACGTCGGTGGCGGTGGCGGTCGGCTCGACGACGACGGGTATCGACGCCTCGTTGACCGTCGGCGGCGCCGTCTCCGGAACCGTCACCGGCGCCGGGGGCCACGGGCTCGCCGGTGTGGGCGTGGAGGTGTGGGGCTCCGGCCCGGGGTCCGACGGCGACGTGAGCGAGGTGGGCGACACCACCACGTCGGCCGACGGGACCTACTCGGTCGCCGGCCTGGCCGCCGGGACCTACGACGTGTGCTTCGACGCCTCGTGGGCCGTGGGCGGGACGTCCACGACCGGGTACGTCGACCAGTGCTACGACGGTGCGGCCTGGGACGGCGAGCCGGACGACTCCCCGTCGGCCACCGGCGTGACGGTCACCGCCGGTGCGACGAGGACCGATGTCGGTGCGTCGCTGGCCACCGGCGCGCTGATCTCCGGTACCGTCACCGACACGGACGGCCGCCCGATCGGTGGTGCCTCCGTGGAGGTGTCCGGTACCAACGGCGACGAGTCCGAGGCCACCACGGCCCCGGACGGCGCCTACGCGGTCACCGGGCTGGCCGCCGGCACCTACGACGTGTGCTTCGACGCCTCGTCGGTCACCGGTGGGCTCTCGACGACGGGCTACCTCGACCAGTGCTACGACGATGTGCCCTGGGACGCCGGATCGTTCGACAACCCTCCCGCCACCGACGTGGCGGTCACGACCGGCTCGACGAGGTCCGGCGTCGACGCCTCACTGTCGGTGGGTGGGGCGGTCTCCGGCACGGTCACCGACGGTGACGGTCACCCGCTTGTCGGCGTGTTGGTGTACGTGGCGACGAGCGGGGGCTTCTCCCTCGGCTCCACCGGCATCACCGGATCCGACGGCCGGTACACGGTGACCGGCCTGGCGACGGGTACCTACGACGTGTGCTTCGACGCCGGCCCGGGCACCGGGGGTTCGTCCACCTCCGGCTATCTCGGCCAGTGCTATGACGGCGTGGCCTGGGACGGTATCCCGTTCGACCTTCCCCCGGCCACCGGTGTGGCGGTCACCGCCGGCTCGACGACGTCCGGTGCCGACGGGTCGCTGGCCGCCGCCGGAGCGATCGCCGGTACCGTCACCGACGCCGCCGACCATCCCCTCGACGGGGTGACCGTCGACGTGGTCGAGAGCGGCGGGGTGGACAGCGCCACCACGGGCCCGGACGGCACCTATGCGCTCACCGGGCTGGCCACCGGGACCTACGACGTGTGCTTCGACGCCTCGTCGGCCACCGGTGGTTCCTCGGCCACCGGGTACGCCAGCCAGTGCTACGACGGTGTGGCCTGGGACGACGACCCGTCGGACTTCCCCCCGGCCACCGGGGTGGCGGTCACGGCCGGTTCGACGAGGTCCGGCATCGACGGGTCCCTGGCCGACGGGGGGGCGATCTCCGGCACCATCACCGACAGCGCCGACCATCCGCTGGTCGGCGTGTACGTGGACGTCATCGACGGGAGCGGCGACGAGGTCGGGGACGGGGGCGTCACCGGCCCCGACGGCACCTACTCGGTCACCGGCCTGTCCCCCGGGTCCTACGACGTGTGCTTCGACGCCTCGTCGGCCACCGGTGGGTCCTCCACCACCGGGTACGCCGACCGGTGCTGGAACGGCGCCGCCTGGGGAGGAGACCCGGGCGACACCTCCGGGGCCTCCGCCGTGTCGGTCACCGACGGATCGACCCGGGCGGGGATCGGCGCCGCGCTGCCCGCCGCGCCCTGAGCAGCAGGCGCCGTGCCCGGCGTTCCGTCCCCCCGGCGGCCGCCGTGGAGGACCGGCCCCGGTGGCGGTAGGGTGCAGAGATGGCCGATCAGGCGGAGTTCACCGAACTTGCCATGGAGTACATGCCGGCGCTGTACACCGCGGCCCTGCGGATGACCCGGAACCCCTCGGACGCCGAGGACCTGGTCCAGGAGACCTACCTCAAGGCCTACCGGGCCTTCGGCGGCTTCCAGGAGGGGACCAACCTCAAGGCCTGGCTCTACCGGATCCTCACCAACACCTTCATCAACACCTACCGGGCGAAGAAGCGCCGGCCGGAGATCACCGACGTGGAGGACGTGGAGGACCTGTACCTCTACCGGCACCTGGGGGCCGACCGCCCGGCCGGTCTGGGCCGGAGCGCCGAGGAGGAGGCCCTCGAGCGGGTGACCGACACCGAGGTGAAGGAGGCCATCGAGTCCCTCCCCGAGTCCTTCCGGATCGCCGTGCTCCTGGCCGACGTGGAGGGGTTCTCCTACAAGGAGATCGCCGAGATCACCGACGTCCCCATCGGGACGGTGATGAGCCGGATCCACCGAGGAAGAAAAGCGCTGCAGAAGGCGTTGTTCGAGTTCGGCAGCGCACGCGGCCTGGTCGCAGCGGCCGACGACGGCAGGTAGGGAGACGCTCTCCGTGGAGAACCACGAATCGGAACATGCAGGGCACGGGAGCCCGGCGGGGGGTGGGGGGACGTCCTCCCGGTTCCTCAATTGCGACGAGACCATCGAGCGCCTCTACGTCTACCTGGACGGTGAGCTGACCGAGGACCGCCGCCAGGAGATCCAGCGCCACCTCGACCTGTGCGGGCCCTGCGTCAGCGCCTTCGGCTTCGAGGCCGAGCTGCGGCGGGTCATCGCCAACCGGTGCAAGGACCACGTGCCCCCGGACCTCATCGACCGGGTGGCCAACGCCCTGCGCGACGAGCACAGCCGGGCCGACTGAGCCGTCCCGATGGCCGGCCCTCTCTAGACTGGATCCCGTGACCGCCACCCTCGACGACGAAGCCCCCGTTCGCTCGTCCCCCGGGGCCGTGTCGTGGGGCGTGGCCGAGCGGACCGCCGAGTGGGTCGGGAGCCGCAACGGCCCCCCGCCCGGGTACGACCGGCTGGCCCTGCAGGAGGAATTCGAGGAGCTGACCGTCCGGGCCGAGGAGCTGGTGGGCGAGGAGACGGGCCTGTGGTCCCCCTCGGGCCCGGCCCGGGCCCGGGTGACCGACCGGCCGGGCTGGGTCCACGCCAACGTGGCGTCGTTCCAGCGCCTGGTGGGCCCCCACCTCGACCGGCTCGACCCCGCCGCCCGGCTCACCCCGTCGAACCAGTTCGCCTCCCTCGCCACCTCCTCGTTGGCCGGGGCCGGTCGGGTGGTGGCCGGGACCCAGATGGGCCTCATCCTCGGGTGGGTCTCCACCCGGGTCCTCGGCCAGTACGACCTGCTGCTCACCGAGGAGGCCGTGGAGGACCAGGACATCGTCTACTTCGTGGGGCCCAACGTGGTGGCCCTGGAGCAGCGGCACGGTTTCGACACCCACCAGTTCCGCCTGTGGCTGGCCCTCCATGAGGTCACCCACCGGTGCCAGTTCACGGCCATCCCGTGGATGCGGGACTACTTCGTCTCGCTGGTCGACGACGGCCTCGGCTCGCTGGACCCGGACCCCTCGCGCTTCGCCGAGGCCCTGCGGCGGATCTCCGAGGAGATCCGGGCCGGCCGGAACCCGCTGAGCGACAACGGGGCGCTGGGCCTCCTGGCCTCCCCCGGGCAGCTCGAGGGGATCCACCGGATCCAGGCGTTGATGAGCCTGCTCGAGGGCCACGGCGACGTGACCATGGACCGGGCCGGGGCGGGTGCGATCCCCAGTGCCACCCGGTTCAGCGAGGTCCTGCGCCAGCGACGCAACCAGACCCGGGGCCCGGCCCGGCTGCTGCAGCAGCTGTTCGGGCTCGAGGCGAAGATGCGCCAGTACGAGGAGGGCGAGCGCTTCATCGCCACCGTGGAGGAGTCCGGAGGCCCGGCCCTGCTGGAGCGGGCCTGGCGGGGGCCCGACTGGCTGCCGTCGCTCGCCGAGATCCGTGACCCCCCGGCGTGGATCAGCCGTGTCGGCGACGCCGCCGCCCTCGCCACCTGACGGCACCACCGGGCCTCTGCTGACCCGGTGCACCTTCCCCCCACCGGGTGTCCCGCTCGACTGCGGGGTCTCGGGCGGTCCGGACTCGTTGGCCCTGCTGGTCCTGGCCGTGGCGGCCGGCTGCCGGGTGACCGCGGTCCATGTGGACCACGGCCTGCGTACCGGTTCGGCGGCCGAGGCCGAGGTGGTGGCCGCCGCCGCCGCCCGGTTCGGTGCGGCCTTCCGTTCCGTCCGGGCCCCCGTCGCCGACGGGCCGAACCTCGAGGCCCGGGCCCGCCGTGCCCGTCACGGGGCCCTCGGACCCGACGCGGCCACCGGTCACACGGCCGACGACCAGGCGGAGACGGTGCTGGTCAACCTGCTCCGGGGGGCCGGGGTCGAGGGTCTGGCGGCCATGCGCCGCGGACCCCGGCATCCCCTGCTGGGGCTGCGGCGGGTCGAGACGGCGGCGCTGTGCCGTGCCCTGGGCCTGGTGCCGGTGCAGGACCCGTCGAACACCGATCCCCGCTTCCTGCGGAACCGGGTCCGGGCCGAGCTGCTGCCCCGCTGTTCCGAGCTGGCCGGGCGCGACGTGGTGCCGGTGTTGGCCCGCCAGGCCGACCTCCTGGCCGGTGACGCCGACCTCCTGGCCGCCGTCGCCGAGCTGGTGGACCCGGCCGACGCCCGGGCCCTGGCCGCCGCCCCCGAGCCCGCGGCCCGGCGGGCCGTCCGCCGGTGGCTGCAGGGTGACGGGCCGTACGCACCCCCGGCGGCCGCGGTGGCCCGCGTGGTGGCCGTGGCCCGGGGGGCGCACCGGGCCACCGAGGTCCCCGGGGGCCGGCGGGTGTCGCGATCGGGTGGTCGCCTCGAGGTGTCCGGACCGTCGGCGGGGACCGGGGACGGACCGGTGGACGGGCGTCCGGTACAGTCGGCCCGTGGCCACGACGGCAGGGGATGAACCGTTGGACGGGGCGGCCGGTCTGGCGGCCCAGCCCGAGGTCGGCGACGTGGTGGTGTCCACCGAGCGCCTCCGGGAGCGGATCGCCGAGCTCGGTCGGGAGATCACGACCGACTACGCCGGCCGGGCACCCCTGCTCGTCGGGGTGCTGAAGGGGGCGCTCATGGTCATGAGCGACCTGTGCCGGGCCATCGACCTCCCCGTCGAGGTCGACTTCATGGCCGTCTCGTCCTACGGCAGCGCCACCCGCACGTCCGGGGTGGTCCGCATCGTGAAGGACCTCGACATCGACCTCCTCGACCGCCACGTGCTCGTCGTGGAGGACATCGTGGACAGCGGGCTCACGCTCAGCTACCTCCAGCGGTACCTGCGGGCCCGCCAGCCGGCCAGCCTCGAGGTCTGCGCCCTCCTGGTGAAGGACGGCCAGCAGCGGGCCGCCCTCGATCTGCGCTACGTGGGATTCCACATCCCGGCCGATTTCGTGGTGGGCTATGGCCTCGACGTCGACGAACGGCTGCGGAACCTCCCGGCCATCCACAACTACGCCGGGCCGGCGGCCCGGCCGTGAGGACGGACCATGACGATTGACCTCGACCGGATCGAACGGGCGGTCCACGAGCTGCTGGAGGCCATCGGGGAGGACCCCGGACGGGACGGGCTGGTGCGGACGCCGAGCCGGGTCGCCGCCATGTACGGGGAGCTGTTCGCCGGGCTGGCCGAGGACCCGGCCGAGCACCTCGAGGTCACCTTCGCCGCCGACCACGACGAGATGGTGATGGTGCGCGACATCCCCTTCGCCTCGCTGTGCGAGCACCACCTGATCCCCTTCATGGGACGGGCCCACGTGGCCTACATCCCCGGTGACGACGGGCGGATCACCGGCCTGTCCAAGCTGGCCCGGCTCGTCGACGGCTACGCCCGGCGCCTCCAGGTCCAGGAGCGGATGACCACCCAGGTGGCCGACGCCATCGTCCGGACCCTCGGGCCCAAGGGGGTGCTGGTGGTGGTGGAGGCCGAGCACCTGTGCATGTCGATGCGGGGGGTGAAGAAGCCCGGTACGGTCACCGTCACCTCGGCCGTCCGGGGGCTGTTCCGCACGGACTCGTCCACCCGGGCCGAGGCCATGCAGTTCATCAACGGCCGCTGACCGGCGGCTGCAGGGTGTCCCCTGCTGGTTTACGCTGATGGCTCATGTCGCGCCGAACCGCCGGGGGCCGAGCCCTGGTCATGGGGATACTCAACGTCACCCCCGACTCCTTCTCCGACGGGGGCGAATGGTTCGACGGTGAGCGGGCACTGGCCCGGGGGCTGGAGATGGTGGCCGAGGGTGCCGACATCGTCGACGTGGGTGGCGAGTCCACCCGTCCCGGGGCGGCACCGGTCCTCCTGGACGAGGAGCTCCGCCGGGTCGTCCCGGTGGTGGAGGCCCTGGCCCCGTCGGTGCGGGTCTCGGTCGACACCACCAAGGCCCGGGTGGCCGAGGCGGCCATCGCCGCCGGGGCCACCCTGGTCAACGACGTGTCGGCCTCGCTGTGGCCCGTGGCGGCCGAGCACGGCGTGGGGTGGGTGGCCATGCACCGCCGGGGGACGCCGGCGGACATGCAGGACGATCCCCGCTACGACGACGTGGTGGCCGAGGTCGAGGCCTTCCTGGCCTCCCGGGCCAGGCTGGCCGCCGACGCCGGGGTGGCGGAGGTCTGGGTCGACCCCGGCATCGGTTTCGGGAAGACCCGGGCCCACAACCTGGCCCTGCTGGCCGGGGTGGGCCGGTTCCGCTCGACGGGCTGCCCGGTGATGGTGGGGACCAGCCGCAAGAGCTTCCTCGGGGCCTTCGGCACCCCGGGGGACGGCGGGCCGACCCCGGTGGGGTCGCGCCTCCCCGGTTCTCTGGCCACGGCCACCTGGGCCATGGAGCACGGGGCGGCGATGGTCCGGGTCCACGACGTGGCGGCCACCGTGCAGGCGGCCACCCTGGTCGGCACCACCGGCCCCGGCGTTCCGATCGAACCGACAGCAGTGGAAGGAACACCATGAAGGGCAAGTGGGCTGCGGGCATCCCGCCCCGCAATTTCACGTGGATCATCAAGGACAGCCTCGGGGTGAGCGAGCGCCCCGGCGGGTTCGCCCCGAACCACCGGAAGGTGCGGCGCCAGGAGGAGATCATCTGGCTCCAGGCCCAGGGGTTCACGACGGTGGTGTCGCTGCTGCCCACGTCGCACAACCTCCAGGCCTACGAGGAGCGCGACCTGCCCTGTGTCCACTTCCCCCTGGCCCCGTCGGGCGACGTCCGGCCCACGTTGGCCGAGATCTACCGGGAGCTGCACCGGCGGCTGCGGGCCGGCGAGCAGCTCCTGGTCCACCAGGAGGAGCTCGGGGACCGCGTCATGGGCGTGGTGGCCGGCTACCTGCAGTGGTCGGGCCGCCTCCCCAACGGTCCCCAGTCCGTCACCGTGATCGAGCACATGGTCGGCCACCCCATGGGCCCCCCGGGCCGCGAGCTCGTCGCCGCCGCCGGTCAATTGGCGCCGGCGGGCTCCGACGACGGGGAGTGAGCCGGTGACCGCCGGGGCCGGGGGCACGGCAGCCGACCGGATCGAGGTCCGGGGACTGCGGGTCCTCGGGACGCACGGGGTACTGGCCGAGGAACGGGTCCGGCCCCAGCCCTTCGAGGTCGACCTCGACCTGGAGGTCGACCTGGTCCCGGCCGGGGCCGACGACGACCTGGCCGACACCGTCGACTACGCCGAGGTCGTGGCCCGGACCGTGGCCGTGGTGGGTGGCGACGTGTCCCGGGAGCTGCTGGAGGCGGTGGCCGCCGACATCGCCGGCTCGCTGCTCGACGCCGACGTCCGGGTGGCCGCGGTGACGGTGGGATTGCGCAAGCTCCGTCCCCCGCTGGCCGCCGACGTGGCCTCGGTGGGCGTCCGCATCACCCGGCGCCGGCCGTGACCCGCCCGTGACCTCGACCCGGACGGAGACGCCGACGGTCCGGGCCTTCCTCGGGCTGGGCTCCAACCTGGGCGACCGGTGGAACCACCTCCGGGTGGCCGTCGACCAGCTCCGGGGCGGCACGGCGGCACCGGTCACCGCGGTGTCGCCGGTCTACGAGACCGAACCGGTGGGTGGTCCCGGGGACCAGGGCCCCTACCTGAACCTGGTGGTCGAGCTGGCCGTTCCGGAGCGCGTCGACCCCTACCGCCTGCTGGCGGAGTGCCAACGGCTCGAGGCGGCGGCCGGCCGGGTCCGGTCGGTGCGGTGGGGCCCCCGCACCCTGGACGTGGACGTCCTGTGGATCGACGGGGTGGCCCTGGACGACCCGGCGCTGACCGTCCCCCATCCCCGGATGGCCGAGCGCCGCTTCGTCCTGGCCCCCCTGGCCGACCTGGCCCCGGACCTGGTCGACGGGGCCACCCTCGATGCCGCTGGTGGCGAGGTGCGACTCGCGGGTACACTGTGAGGGTCCACAGAAAGATTCTCTGACGCGAACGGCACCCCCCGGGGGCCGGAACGTCGAAAGGGGTCTCGTGACCACTCTTCGTGTGATCGGTCCCGGCAGGGCCGGGCGATCTCTGATGTTGGCGCTTCGGGCGTCGGGGGACTACTGGGTGCTCGGGCCGTTGGGCCGCGCCGACGACCTGTCGGGGGCGGCCGACGACGTCGACGTGCTGGTCATCGCCACACCGGACGCCGAGGTGGCCAAGGTGGCCGCCGCCGTCACCCCCCGGGAGGACACCGTGGTCCTCCACCTGTCGGGGTCCCTGCCGGTGGACGTGCTCGCCCCGCACCCCCGCCGCGGTTCCGTCCACCCGCTGGTCCCCCTGCCCACGCCGGCCGTCGGGTCCCGGCGCCTCCGCTCCGGCACCACCTTCACCGTCGCCGGTGATCCCGAGGGGGTCCGCCTGGTCGGTGCCCTGGGCGGACGGGTCCTGACCGTCGACGACGGGGACCGCGTGGCGTACCACGCCGCGGCGACTATCGCCGCCAACCACGTGGTGGCCCTACTGGGCCAGGTCGAACGGGTGGCCGCCACCGCCGGCCTCCCGTTCGAGGTCTTCGGTGACCTGGTCCGGGCCGCCGTGGACGACGCCGTGGCCCTGGGCCCGGGGGCGGCGCTCACCGGTCCGGCCGCCCGCGGGGACTGGGAGACGGTCACCCGCCACCGGGACGTGCTGGGGGCCATGGAGGGCGGCTGGACCGAGGTCGTGGCCTACGACGCCTGCGTGTCCCTGGCCCACCGCCTGGCCACCACCACTACCGCAGCCGACCGTCTGGAGGTGCCGGTATGACCACCGGACTGTTCCCCACCGTCGTCCCGGCCACCCGGGGCGCCGCACCCGCCGTCCGGGTCGTGGGCACCGTGGAGGAGTTCTCGGCCGCCCTCGACCTGGCCCGGTCCCTCGGTCAGGTGGTCGGCCTGGTCCCCACCATGGGGGCCCTGCACGCCGGCCACCGGTCGCTCATCGAGCGGGCCGCCGCCGAGTGCGACGTGGTGGCCGTGACCATCTTCGTCAATCCCCTCCAGTTCGGCGAGGCGTCCGACATCGAGCACTACCCCCGGACCTTCGACGCCGATGTGGCGGTCGCCGGGGACAGCGGGGCGGCCGTGGTGTTCGCCCCGTCGGTGGAGGAGATGTACCCCGGGTTCCCCGCGGTGGTGGCCACCTCGGTGAGCGTGGCCGGGGTGAGCGACGGCTGGGAGGGGTCCTCCCGTCCGGGCCATTTCGACGGCGTGGCCACGGTGGTGGCCAAGCTGTTCGCCATGGCCGGTCGGTGCCGGGCCTACTTCGGGGAGAAGGACTTCCAGCAGCTGGCCGTGGTGCGCCGGATGGCCCGCGACCTGTCGTTCCCCGTGGAGATCGTCGGGTGCGACACCGTCCGCGACACCGACGGGCTGGCCCTGTCGAGCCGCAACGTCCGGCTGTCGGCCGACGAGCGGACCGCCGCCACGGTGCTCTCCCGGGCCCTGCGGGCGGGTGCCGCGGCGATGGCCCGCAGCGGGACGTCGGTCGAGGAGGTCGAGGGGTGCATGGCCCGGGTGGTGGCCGGCGAGCCGTCCGTGGCCCTGGACTACGCCGCCGTGGTCCGGTCCGACGACCTGTCCCGGCCCGGGTCACTGGACGGCCCGGGGCCGTTCCGGTTGCTCATCGCCGCCCAGGTCGGGCCGGTCCGCCTGATCGACAACCTCGACCCGGCCCCTCCGGCGGTGCCGGTGGGGGCGATGCGGTCGGCCGACGACGGGGAAGGGACGGTCTGAGGGTGCGACGCCGCATGATGAAATCCAAGATCCACCGGGCCACGGTGACCGACGCCAACCTCAATTACGTGGGATCGATCAGCATCGACCCCGCACTGTTGGAGGCCGCCGACATCCTCGAATGGGAGCAGGTGACGGTGGTCGACATCGACAACGGTGCCCGCTTCGAGACCTACGCCATCCTGGGCGGCCCCGGACAGGTGTGCCTGAACGGTGCGGCGGCCCGCCTGGTCCACCCGGGCGACAAGATCATCATCATCACCTACGCCGACTACGAGCAGTCCGAGCTCGACCGGTTCGAGCCCCGGGTGGTCCACGTCGACCGGGCCAACCGGATCATCGACGAGTCGTCGGCCCGCCTGGACGTCGAGTTCGACACGTTGACCCAGGCGTGAGCGGGCGGGGGGACGTCCGCCGGGGGGTGGAGCTGGACGTCCTGGTGCTGGGGAGCGGGGTCGCCGGGCTGTCGGCCGCCGTCCGCCTGGCCACCGCGGCGGGGGAGCCCGGCCTGCGGGTCGGGGTGCTGACCAAGGGCGAGCTGTGGCAGTCGACGACCCGGTGGGCCCAGGGCGGTGTGGCCGCCGTCCTCGGCGGTGACGAGGACTCCACCGACCTCCACCTGGCCGACACCCTGGCCGCCGGGGCCGGGCTGTGCGACACCGACGCCGTGCGGGTGCTGGTGGACGAGGGACCCGACCGGGTCCACGAGCTGATCGCCCTGGGGGCCGAGTTCGACCGCCACCCCGGCGGCGCCCTGGCCCTGTCCCGCGAGGGTGGGCACTCCACGGCCCGCGTGGTCCACGCCGGGGGCGCGGCCACCGGTGCCGAGGTGGAGCGGGCGCTGGTCGACGCCACCCGCCAGTCGGCCGCCGCCGTGCTCGAGCGGTGGTTCGCCGTGGACCTGCTGGTCGACGGCGGCCGGTGCCGCGGGGTCCTGGCCGTGGACGAGGGTGGGGCCGCCGTGGAGGTCCGGGCCGGGCACACGGTGCTGGCCACCGGCGGGGCCGGCCAGGTCTTCGCCGTGACCACCAATCCCGGCGAGTCCACCGGCGACGGCATCGCCATGGCCCTGCGGGCCGGGGTGGCCGTGGCCGACGTGGAGTTCATGCAGTTCCACCCCACGGCCCTCCACCATCCGGCCATGCCGCGGCCGCTGCTCTCCGAGGCCCTGCGGGGCCACGGGGCCCTGGTGCGCGACGCCGCCGGCGAGCGGTTCGTCGACGAACTGGCGCCCCGGGACGTGGTCAGCCGGGCCATGGCGGCCCGGATGCGGGCCGAGGGCGTGGACCACCTGTGGCTCGACGCCACCGGGCTCGAGTCGTTCGGGACCCGCTTCCCGACCATCGCCGCATCGCTCCGGGAGATCGGGCTCGACCCGTCCGTCGACTGGCTGCCCATCGCCCCGGCCGCCCACTACCTGTCCGGCGGGGTGGTGACCGATCTGCACGGTGCCACGGCGCTGCCCGGACTGTGGGCGGCCGGTGAGGTGGCCTGCACGGGGGTCCACGGGGCCAACCGCCTGGCCTCCAACTCCCTCCTCGAGGGGATGGTCTTCGGGGCGCGGCTGGCCGAGTCGATCCTCTTCGGGGGGGACGGGCCGGTGGCCGACGGCGCCATGGCCGCCGTGCTCGGCGGCGGGTCCGAGGTCCTGGAGGAGCTGGCGGGGCCGGTCGGGACCGGTGGCGGTCCGTCCGGTCCGCCGCCCGGCGACGGCGACGCGGCCAAGGCCCGGGACCGGCTCCAGCGGGCCATGACCGAGGGTGCCGGCGTGGTCCGCGACGCGGCGTCCCTGGTCGAGGCGGCGGCCGTGGTCGACTCGCCGGAGGTCCTCGGCGCGGCCGGCCGGCCGGGCGACCGGCCGCAGGGGGAGCTGGCCAACCTGGTCACCGTGGCCCGCGCCCTGCTGGGTTCGGCCACGGCCCGGACCGAGACGCGGGGCGCCCACGCCCGCAGCGACTTCCCCACGACGGAGCCCGCCTGGCGCCGCCGGATCGCCCACGTGGACGGGCGCCTGGTGGCCCTGGCCCCGTCGTCCGGACCGGCGGTGGGCGGGGTGGACGGATGACGGACCCGGGGGGCGGGCCGGCGACCGTACCGGTGGACCCCCCGGCCCCGGCCGTCGTCGACGCCGTGGCCCGGGCCCTGGCCGAGGACATCCTCCCCCTGGGTGACCTCACGGCCTCGCTGGTCCCGGCCGACGTCGTCCGGACGGTGGCCGTGGTGAGCCGCCAGGACGGTGTCGTGGCCGGCCGGGCCTGCGCCGTCGAGGCCTTCCGTCAGGTCGACCCGTCGCTCGTCGTGGACTGGCGGCTCGGTGACGGCTCCCCGGTCGTCCCCGGCACGGTGGTCGCCGAGGTGAGCGGTCCCCTGCGGTCGATCCTGACGGCGGAACGGACGGCGCTCAACTTCCTCAGCCACCTCTCGGGCGTGGCCACGCTCACCCGGCGGTTCGTGGACGCCGTGGCCGCGGCCAACCCGGCCACCCGGGTGCTGGACACCCGCAAGACCACGCCGGGCCTGCGGGCCCTGGAGAAGGCCGCGGTGCGGGCCGGCGGCGGGGTGAACCACCGGGGCAGCCTGTCCGATGCGGTGCTCCTGAAGGACAACCACCTCGGCGGGGTCTCCATCACCGACGCCGTGGCCCGGGCCCGGGACCGCTGGCCCGGCCGGATGGTCGAGGTGGAGTGCGACCGGGCCGACCAGGTGGCCGAGGCGGTGGCCGCCGGTGCCACCGTGGTGATGCTGGACAACATGGACGCCGAGTCGATCGTCGGGTGCGTGGCGCTGGTGCGCCGCAGCGGGTCGGCCACGCTGATCGAGGTCTCGGGCGGCGTCACCCTGACGACGGCCCCCCGGCTGGCGGTGGCCGGCGTCGACCTGCTGTCGGTGGGGGCGCTCACCCATTCGGCACCGGTACTGGATCTGGGACTGGACCTCGTGCCGGCCCCGACGGGAGGGGAGTGACGATGCTGCTGGCCATCGACGTGGGGAACACCGAGACGGTGGTGGGCCTGTTCGGGACGTCCGACGGGGACGGGGGAGCGGGCACCGGGCCCCGGGACGGCAACGAGCCGGTCGGCCTGGCCCACCACTGGCGCCTGTCCACCGTGGCCGAGCGGACGGCCGACGAGCACGCCCTGCTCCTCACCCAGCTGCTCGGGCTCGACGGACTGACCATGGAGGACGCGGTGACGGGCATCGCCGTGACCTCGTCGGTCCCCCTGGTGACCGCCAACCTCCGGCAGATGACCGCCCGGTGGTTCGACGTGCCGTCGGTGGTGCTGGAGCCCGGGGTGAAGAGCGGGATGCCCATCCTCTACGACAACCCCAAGGAGGTGGGGGCCGACCGCATCGCCAACGCCGTGGGGGCCTACGACCTGTTCGGCGGACCCTGCGTGGTGGTCGACCTGGGCACGGCCACCACGTTCGACGCCATCTCGGAGAGCGGCGAGTACCTGGGTGGTGCCATCACCCCCGGGGTGGCCATCAGCCTCGACGCCCTGTTCGCCCATGCCGCCGCCCTCCGCCGGGTGGAGCTGGTGGAGCCCCGGAGCGTGATCGGCAAGTCCACCGTCGAGTCCATCCAGTCCGGGGCCCTCTACGGGTTCGGGGGCCAGGTCGACGGTCTCTGCGGCCGGTTCGCCGCGGTCCTCGGCGATCCGACGGTGGTGGCCACCGGCGGGCTGGCCGAGCTCATCGCTCCCTACGCCGAGGCCATCGACTACGTCGAGCCGTGGCTGACCCTCCACGGGCTGCGGATCATCTACGAGCGCAATGTGGGCCCGTCGGACGGCGGCCGGTCCCGGGCCTGACCGCGGACGGAGGCCCGCGACGCTCACAGTTCCCTAACCGGGCCATCAAGGCCCCCACATGCCGGCCCCCGATACTGGGTACCAAGCCGGACGCTCCGGACCAACACAGGAGGTTCCCACCATGTTCACCAAGTTCGCCGCAGGAGTAGTCCTCACCGGGGCCCTGGCCCTCGGATCGGTCGGGGTGGCCTCGGCGGCCACGCCGTCGACGTCCACCGCCACCCCGGCCAAGGTGTCGGCGGCCGCCAAGCTGCACCAGCTGAAGAGGGCCGAGTACCTGGTCAAGCACCCGCAGGCGTTCAATTGCGCCAACGAGGCGAAGGCCGAGGCCAAGATCACCAAGGCCGAGGCCAAGATCACGGCCGGCCTGCCCAAGCTGGTGGCCGCCGAGCAGAAGGCCGAGGCCAACGGGCACACCAAGCTGGCCGCCCGCATCCAGAAGGCCATCACCAAGGCCGAGAGCCCCTCGACCACCCAGGCCCTGCAGAAGCTCCAGGCCGAGATCACGGCCAAGTGCGCCGCCCCGTCGACCTCGACGGCCGGCTGAAACCCCACCGCCGGGGGCGGTAGCCCCCCCACCGGGCCACGGGCCCGACGTGACGGCCGACCGGTCACCCACCGGTCGGCCGTGGCGCGTCCGGGGGTGCCCCGGGGGACGGTGGCGGCCCGTCCGGGCCGTCGGTGCCGGTGGTCGAGGCCGGGGAGCACGCCGAGGAGGCGGCCCGGCACCCCGTGTCGCCGAGGTCCGGGGTCAGTCCGCCGGCAGGCCGTCGAGCAGGGAGTGGGCCAGGCGGGCCAGGCCCTCGGACAGCTCCCGTGACGGGCAGGCCGTGGCGGCCTCGGCGGCCTGGTCGGCGTAGCCCCGGCCCACGGCGATGGAGCGGACGATGGCCGGCGAGGAGGAGACGATGGCCCGGGCCTTGTCCCGTTCCGGCTGGTCGAGTGGGCGGCCCAGCAGCTCGTGGAGCTCGGGGCCGACGTCGGGGTCGCCCAGGGCCAGCAGGGTGGGCAGGGTGTAGATCCCCTCGGCCAGGTCCTGGCCCGGGGGCTTGCCCAGTTCGGTCTCGGTGCCGGTGACGTCGAGGATGTCGTCCCGGACCTGGAAGATCATGCCGAAGTACCGCCCGAACGCCGTCAGGGCCTCGATCTGGTCCCGGGGGAGGTCCGCCGTGAGGGCGCCGATCCGGCACGACGTGGCCATCAGGGCCGCCGTCTTCCCCGAGATGGCCTCGGTGTACTCGCGCTCGGTCCGAGCCACCTGGAAGGCCGAACGCACCTCGGCCACCTGGCCCTGGCAGAGCTCGCCGAGGGTCGAGGCCAGCAGCCCGGCGATCTCGGTCCCCAACCCGGCGGCGATCTCGGCCGACCGGGCCAGCAGGAAGTCGCCGGCCACGATGGCCACCAGGTTGCCGAACCGGGAGTTGACGCTCTCGACGTTCCGGCGGATCGTGGCCTCGTCCATGACGTCGTCGTGGTAGAGCGACGCCAGGTGCACCAGCTCCACGGCGACCGCCCCGAGGAGGTCCTCCCGGGAGACGTCCCGTCCCCCGCTGGCCGCCGAGGCCAGGGCCAGGACGGGCCGCAGGCGCTTCCCGCCCGCCGCGATCAGGTGGGTGGTCACCTCGTCGAGGAACCGGTCGCCGGTCACCACGGACTCGACGAGCAGCGGCTCGAGGCGGAGGAGTTGGTCTTCGAGGGAGCTGATCCCCAGGAGCTCTACGACATTCACTGCCCTGGACGATAGGCGAGACTGTGGCTCGTTGAGCAACCCGGTCCGCAACGGTGCGGATGCGGGGAGCATCCGCACCTGTAGACTGAACGCAGTTATTGAGCCGTGGATGGAGGCGGTCGAGTGTTCGAACGATTCACTGACCGGGCACGCAGAGTGCTTGTGCTGGCACAAGAGGAAGCGCGTCTGCTGAATCACAGTTTCATCGGTACGGAGCACATTCTCCTGGGTCTGATCCACGAGGGTGAGGGGGTCGCGGCGAAGGCGCTGGAGTCCCTCGGCGTCTCCCTCGAGGCCGTCCGGGAGAAGGTCGAGGAGACCATCGGCCTGGCCGGTACCGCACCGACCGGCTCCCCGCCGTTCACCCCCCGGGCGAAGAAGGTGCTGGAGCTCTCCCTCCGCGAGGCGCTCCAGCTCGGCCACAGCTACATCGGGACCGAGCACATGCTGCTCGGACTGGTGCGCGAGGGCGAGGGCGTGGCCGCCCAGGTCCTCCAGAGCCTCGGCGCCGACCTGCCCCGGGTCCGCCAGCAGGTCATCCAGCTGCTCTCGGGCTACCAGGGCAAGGAGGCCGTGGGGGCCGGTGCCCCCGGTACCACGGCGTCCGACGCCCCGACCGGCTCCCCGGTGCTGGACCAGTTCGGCCGCAACCTGACCGCCCTGGCCCGGGACCACAAGCTCGACCCGGTGATCGGCCGCGAGAAGGAGATCGAGCGGGTCATGCAGGTCCTCTCCCGACGGACCAAGAACAACCCGGTCCTGATCGGTGAGCCCGGCGTGGGCAAGACGGCCATCGTCGAGGGCCTGGCCCAGCGGATCGTGGCCGACGACGTGCCCGAGACCCTGACCGGCAAGCAGCTCTACACCCTGGACCTCGGGGCCCTGGTGGCCGGCAGCCGGTACCGCGGCGACTTCGAGGAGCGCCTGAAGAAGGTGCTGAAGGAGATCCGGACGCGCGGCGACATCGTGCTGTTCATCGACGAGCTCCACACCCTGGTGGGCGCCGGGGCGGCCGAGGGCGCCATCGACGCCGCCTCCATCCTGAAGCCCATGCTGGCCCGGGGCGAGCTGCAGACCATCGGGGCGACCACCATCGACGAGTACCGCAAGCACCTGGAGAAGGACGCCGCCCTCGAGCGGCGCTTCCAGCCCATCAAGGTGGACCAGCCCAACGTGGCCCTGACCATCGAGATCCTGAAGGGCCTGCGCGACCGGTACGAGTCGCACCACGCCGTCACCATCACCGACCAGGCCCTGGTGGCCGCGGCCAACCTGGCCGACCGCTACCTGGCCGACCGCTTCCTGCCGGACAAGGCCATCGACCTGATCGACGAGGCCGGCAGCCGGCTGCGCATCCGCCGGATGACCACGCCCCCCTCCTACAAGAAGTTGGAGGAGGAGATCACCCGGCTGCGGGCCGACAAGGAGTCGGCCATCGAGAAGCAGGCCTTCGACCAGGCCAAGAAGCTGGCCGAACAGGAGAAGGAGCGCCTCGACCGCAAGGAGGCCATGGAGGCCGAGTGGCGGGCCGAGGGCGTCGAGCTCTTCGACGTCGTCGACGAGGAGGTCATCGCCGAGGTCCTGGCCAACTGGACGGGCATCCCGGTCTACCGGCTCACCGAGGAGGAGACCTCCAAGCTGCTGCGCATGGAGGACGAGCTCCACAAGCGGGTCGTCGGTCAGGAGCCGGCCATCGCCGCCCTGGCCCGGTCGATCCGCCGGACCCGGGCCGGACTGAAGGACCCCAAGCGCCCGAGCGGGTCGTTCATCTTCCTCGGCCCCACGGGCGTGGGCAAGACGGAGCTGGCCAAGACACTGGCCGAATTCCTGTTCGACGACGAGGACTCCCTCATCCAGCTCGACATGTCCGAGTACATGGAGAAGCACACGGTCAGCCGCCTGGTGGGCTCGCCTCCCGGGTACGTCGGCTACGAGGAGGGCGGCCAGCTCACCGAGGCCGTGCGGCGCAAGCCGTTCTCCGTGGTGCTCTTCGACGAGGTGGAGAAGGCCCACCCCGATGTCTTCAACGCCCTGCTCCAGATCCTGGAGGACGGCCGTCTGACCGACGCCCAGGGTCGCTCCGTGGACTTCAAGAACACCGTGCTCATCATGACCTCCAACCTGGGGACCGCCGACCTGCGCAAGTCGTCCGTGGGCTTCGCCAAGACGTCGGAGGCCGTGACCTACGAGCGGATGAAGGCCAAGGTCAACGAAGCCCTGAAGGCCCACTTCCGGCCGGAGTTCCTGAACCGCATCGACGAGGTGGTGGTGTTCCACGAGCTGTCGATGACCGAGGTGGTGGAGATCGTCGACCTCATGGTGCAGCGTGTCCGCACCCAGTTGGAGCTCCAGGGGTTGGGTATGGAGCTGACCCCGTCGGCCAAGCAGCTGCTGGCCGAGCGCGGCTACGACCCCCAGATGGGGGCCCGTCCGCTGCGTCGGGCCATCCAGCAGCTCATCGAGGACCCGCTGTCCGAGCGCATCCTGTGGAAGGAGTTCCGGGTCGGCGAGACGGTCATCGTCGACACCGAGACCCTGACCCCCGAGGCCGCGGCCGAGGCCGCGTCGAAGGGTGACGCCCCGATGTCCGCCGGTGAGCAGCGCCTGACCTTCCGGGCCATCGAGGGCTTCGAGCCCCCGCCGGTCGAGATGGCCGGCGCCGGGCCCGTCCCCTCCGAGTAGTACCGGATCTCCCGCCAGCCCTGTCCCGGGGCGTGCCCGACGGTTCGGCCGCGCCGGAACGGTTGTCCGGTAGGTGAAAAGTTCATGAACAGTTTGCCTGCTGTTCACCATCCGATGGCTTTCGGGTAACCCGGCGCGGCAAGCATCGTGGCGTGCCGGAGACCCCTTCCACCGCGACGCCCCCCGTGGCCGCCGGTGGTGCCGTGGGCGTGGACGTCGAGGTCCTCGAAGGGCTGGCCATCGGGAAGTTCCAGCTCAAGACGGTGCTGGCCGCCGGGATGGGCTTCTTCACCGACGCCTACGACCTCTTCGTCATCGGCACGGTCCTCACCCTGCTGAAGGGCGTCTGGCACCTCTCGGTCACCCAGGTCAGTCTGGTCAGCTCGACCGCCCTGCTGGCCGCATTCTTCGGGGCCTTCATCTCCGGCCGGGTGGCCGACATCATCGGCCGGCGCAAGGTCTTCGTGGTGGTGGCCGTGCTCATGATCATCGGGGCCCTCTGCTCGGCCCTGGCCCCCGGTCTGTGGTTCCTGGTGGCCGCCCGGTTCGTCCTGGGCCTGGGGATCGGTGGGGACTACCCGGTCAGCGCCGTGCTGACCAGCGAGTTCTCCCACCGGTGGCACCGAGGTCGGATGGTGGGCCTGGTCTTCTCCATGCAGGCCCTCGGCCTGGTGGTGGGCCCCCTGGTGGGCCTGGTGCTGGTCTCCTCGGGCATGAGCCACGACCTGGCCTGGCGGCTGATGCTGGGGATCGGTGCCATCCCGGCCGTCGCCGTGATGTACCTGCGGTTGAAGATGCCCGAGTCGGCCCGCTTCGCCGCCCAGGTCCAAGGCGTCACCACAGCCGAGGGGCTCGGCCTCGACGAGGAGGAGGTCGCCGGGGCCGGGGCCGGGGCCGTCGGGACGCCTCCGGCGCCCCACGGGGTCTCGGGGATCGTCGCCGGGGTGGCCGGGATCTCCGACGGCGCCGCCGGGGAGCCGACGGGTCGCGTGGAGGCCGTGGCCGGGCAGGGGCCGGCACGACGGATCCCGCTCGGGGAATTCCTCCGCGACCGGCGCTGGCAGCTCACCCTGCTGGGCACGGCGGGGACATGGTTCCTCTTCGACTACGCCTACTACGGGAACTCCATCTCCACCCCGCTCATCCTGAACGACGTGGCCCCGCACGCCAGCCTGGCCCGCCAGCTGGCCTGGACCGTGGGGATCTTCGTGGTGGCGGCCGTTCCCGGCTACATCCTGGCCTTCATGACCATGGACCGCATCGGCCACCGCCGGCTCCAGGTCATCGGCTTCGCCATGATGGCCGTGGCCTTCCTGTCGCTCGGACTGGTCCCCCGGCTCACGTCGGTGGTCGGCGCCTTCCTGGCCATCTACGGCATCAGCTACTTCTTCTCCGAATTCGGGCCCAACACCACGACGTTCGTCATGCCGGCGGAGCTGTACCCGGTCAGCGTCCGGACCACCGGCCACGGCATCTCCGCCGGAGTGGCCAAGCTGGGCGCCTTCATCGGGGTCTTCCTCTTCCCCATCTTCAAGGCGGACTTCGGCTTGCGGGGCTCCATGTTGATCGCCGGCGGGGCGTCGGTGGCCGGGATGCTGCTCACCTTCGTGCTGCCCGAGCCGGCCCGCCGGTCCCTGGAGGAGGTGTCCGGCCCGATCGGGCTGGTCCCGCCCCTGACCGGTGAGGACGCCGGTGAGGATGCCGGCGAGGACGCCGGCGAGGTCGACGTCGGCCGGTCGGACCTGGCCGTGGCCCGGTCGGCGGCGGACGGGACGGTGGCGCAGCGCACCACCACGTCCGGCGCGGCGTAGCCCGCCACCGGGCGGTCGGCCGGGACCGGCCGCGGCGGGCGGTCCGTGGTCCGGTCACAGCCGTTCCCTACCATCGGGTCCATGGCCAAGGTCACGAAACGCCATCGGTGCATCGACTGCGGGACGACCACGGCCCGGTGGGCCGGACGGTGCCCCGGCTGCGGCGAGTGGAACACCCTGATCGAGGAGTCCACGTTGGACCCGTTGGCCCGGGCGGTGGACGATCTGGACCTCGACTCCCTGCTCGTGCCGCTGGCCTCGGTGGACGTGGACGAGGCGGCGGCCGTGCCCACCGGTGTGGACGAGTTCGACCGGGTGCTGGGGGGCGGCCTGGTCCCGGGGTCGGTGACCCTCCTCGGGGGTGAGCCCGGCATCGGCAAGTCCACCCTGCTGCTCCAGGTGCTGGTGGCCCGGGCCCTGGCCGGCCACCGGGTCCTCCTGGTCTCGGCCGAGGAGTCGGCCCAGCAGGTCCGCCTGCGGGCCGAGCGCCTGGGCCCTGTTCCCCCGAGCCTCCTCATCCTGTCGGGGACCGACGTGGGGGCGGTGGCCGTGGCCGTGGCCGAGTGCCTCCCCGACCTGGTGGTGGTGGACTCCATCCAGTCGGTGGCCGTGGGCCCGGCCGTCCCCGGGGAGCGCCGGGCCGCCGGTATCCCCGGCAGCGTCTCCCAGGTCCGTGAGTGCGCCGACCAGCTGGTGGCCCTGGCCAAGTCCCGCCAGGTGGCCATGGTGCTGGTCGGTCACGTGACCAAGGACGGTTCGCTGGCCGGCCCCCGGACCCTCGAGCACCTGGTGGACACGGTGCTGAGCTTCGAAGGGGACCGCCACCACGCCCTGCGCCTGCTGCGGGCGGTCAAGCACCGCTTCGGTCCCACCGGCGAGCTGGGCCTGTTCGAGATGGGCGACAGCGGGCTGACCACGGTCGACGACCCGGCCCGCCTGCTGCTGGGCGACCGCCTGGTCGGGGTCCCCGGGGGCATCGTGCTGCCGGCCATGCAGGGCCGGCGCACGCTCCCGGTGGAGCTCCAGGCCCTGGTGACCCCCATGGGGCTGGCCCAGCCCAAGCGCTCGGCCCTGGGGCTCGACCCGGGCCGCCTGGTCATGACCCTGGCTGTCCTCACGACCCACGTGGGGATCGGGGTCCTCGACGTCGATGTCTTCGCCTCGGTGGCCGGGGGGATCCGGGTGACCGAGCCGGCTGCCGATCTGGCCATCGCCCTGGCCATCGCCTCGGCCGCCACCGGTGTCGCCCTGCCCGCCGACCTGGTGGCCCTGGGGGAGGTCGGGCTGTCGGGTGAGGTGCGCCAGGTCTCGAACGTCCCGCGCCGGCTCGAGGAGTCGGTGCGGGTGGGGTTCGCCCGGGCCGTCGTGCCCTCGTCGGCACCCGCCGGTCCGGCGGGGATCGAGCTGGTGCGGGTCGAGACGCTGGCCGAGGCGGTGGACCGGTTCGGTCTCGTCGCCGGCGGGCGCCGGTGAGCCCCTTCCGCGGGCTCCCCACCGCGGCGCCGGGTACGATTCGCCTGTGAGCGATCGTCAGAGTTCGGCGCTGAGCGAGGCGCTCGCCATGGCCGCGCCGGGTAGGCCCCTGCGCGACGGGCTCGACCGCATCGTGAAGGCCGACCGGGGGGCCCTGGTGGTGGTGGGGGACGACCCGGCCGTGCTGTCCATCTGCTCGGGGGGCTTCCTCCTCGACGCCGAATTCAGCCCCCAGCGCCTCTCGGAGCTGGCCAAGATGGACGGGGCCATCATCCTGGCCGCCGACGCCTCACGGATCGCCCGGGCCAACGTGCACCTCATGCCCAAGGCCAGCATCCCGACCACGGAGACGGGGACCCGTCACCGCACGGCCGAGCGGGTGGCCCGTTCCGTCGACGTGCCGGTGCTGTCGGTGTCGGCCGCCATGTCGGTCATCGCCGTCTACCGCAACGATCAGAAGCACACCCTCCAGCCCGTCGGCCTCATGGTCGACCGTTCCGACCGGGCGCTGGCCACCCTGCAGCGCTTCCGCAGCCGGTTCGACGTGGCCCTCTCGGTGCTGTCCACCCTCGAGGTCGAAGACACCGTCTCGGTGGGCGACGTGGTGCGGGTGCTCCAGTCGGCGGAGATGATCCGCCGCATCGCCGACGAGCTGGCCGGCCACCTGGTCGAACTGGGCGACGAGGGCCGCATGGTCCGCATGCAGTTGGCCGAGCTGGTCGAGGGGGTGCCGGCCACCATCCGGCTGGTCATCCGCGACTACCTGCGCCAGCCGTCCAACCGGGGCGAGGTGACGGCCGAGGCCGTCGACCGGGCGCTGCGCCAGCTGTCGGGCCTGGCCGCCGACGAGCTCATCGAGGGCCGCCGCATCGCCGATGTGCTGGCCCTGCCGTCGTCGTCGGACCCGTACTCGGGGATCGAGCCCCGGGGCTACCGCCTGCTCAACCGCCTGCCCCGGTTCTCCGACACCATCGTCGACCGGGTGGTCGGGCGTTTCGCCAGCTTCCAACAGGTGATGCGGGCCTCGCTGGCCGATCTCGAGCAGGTCGAAGGGGTCGGGGTGGCCAAAGCCCGCATGCTGAAGGACGGCCTGTCCCGCCTGGCCGAGGCCAGCATCCTCGAGCGCTACCAGTAGCCGGTCCGGACCTCCCGCGGGCGGTCCGCAGGCCGTCTCACAGCCGTCTCACAGCCGTCCGACGGCCCGGTGGGGGCCCGGGCGAATCCGGCCCCCGATCGCCAGCTGGTACTCTGGAGTGCCTTATCCCCTCGGTCCCGTTGTTGCACACCTGCCCGGGATTCGCTCGCAACACCCGGAGGATTCTGTGTTCGACATCGGTGACAAGGTCGTCTATCCGCACCATGGCGCAGCGGTGGTCGAGCGTCGGGAGACCAAGGAAGCGTTCGGGAAGAAGCAGGAGTACCTGGTGCTCCGCCTGGCCTACGGCGACCTCACCCTCAGTGTGCCGGCCGACAACACCGAGGGCGTGGGCCTGCGCGAGGTGATCAACGACGAAGAGGTCGAAGAGGTCTTCGCCGTCCTGCGCAAGCGCGAGGCCCGGATGCCCACCAACTGGTCCCGCCGCTATAAGAACCACTCGGAGAAGCTGCGGTCCGGCGACATCTACCAGGTGGCCGAAGTGGTACGGAACCTGTCGATCCGCGACAAGGCCAAGGGCCTGTCTGCCGGCGAGAAGCGCATGCTGCAGCGGGCCCGGCAGATCCTCGTCTCGGAGTTGACGTTCGCCCTGAACGTCGACGAGGAGACCGCCGAGGTGCGGCTGGACGAGGCCCTTCCCTGAGCCCGACGACCGCCGGGGGCACCCGGGACGCGGTCTGGGCGGTGGTGGTGGCCGGCGGGTCGGGGACCCGGTTCGGGGGGCCGAAGCACCTCGCCACTCTGGGCGGCCGACCGGTGGTCTCGTGGTCGGTGGACGCCTGCCGTTCGGTGGCCGACCACGTCGTGCTGGTAGTGCCGGCCCCGCCTGACGGGTCGGATCCCGTCGACGCCTCGGCGGCGGACTTCGGCGCGGACCGTGTCGTCCCCGGTGGGACCACCCGCTCGGCGTCGGTGCGGGCCGGGCTGGCCGCCGTCCCGGAGGAGGCCGACGTGGTCGTGGTGCACGACGCCGCCCGTCCGCTGGCCCCGGCGTCGCTCTTCACCGACGTGGTGGCCGCCGTCACACCGGCCGGGGGTGCCGACGGGGCCATCCCGGTGCTCCCCGTCTCCGACACCGTGAAGCGGGTGGCCGGCGACCGCGTGGTGACCACGGTGGATCGGGCCGACCTGGTAGTCGTCCAGACGCCGCAGGCCTTCCGGCTCCCCGTCCTGCGGCGGGCCCACGCCTCGGGCGACGAGGCCACCGACGACGCCGGACTGCTGGAGGCCATCGGCGCTACGGTGCGCACCGTGCCCGGGAGCCCGTCGAACCTCAAGATCACCGTGCCGGGGGACCTGGAGCTGGCCCGGGCCCTCGCCGGGTCCGGCGCCCCGGGCGGCGCCCGATGAGCGCCCCGGACCCCGGTCTGCGGGTCGGCCAGGGTGTCGACGTCCACCGATTCACCGACGATCCCGCCCGGCCGTTGGTGCTGGGTGGCGTGACCGTCACCGGGAGCGACGCGTCGGGCCTCGAGGGCCACAGCGACGCCGACGCCGTGGCCCATGCCGTGGCCGACGCGGTCCTCGGGGCGGCCGGGTTGGGCGACCTGGGCCGGCACTTCCCCGACACCGACCCGGCGTGGGCCGGTGCCGACAGCATCGGGATCCTCCGGTCGGTGGTCGGACTGGCCGCCCGGGTGGGCTGGTCGCCGGTGAACGCCGACTGCACCGTGGTGGCCGAACGCCCGAGGCTGGCTCCGCACGTCGACGCCATGGCCGAGCGGCTGGGCGCCGCCCTGGGCGCGCCGGTGAACGTGAAGGCCACCCGGGCCGAGGGACTCGGGGCCCTGGGTCGGGCCGAGGGCATCGGCTGCACCGCCGTGGTGCTGCTGGCCCGTACCGGGCCCGACGGGGACGGCTCGTGACTCCGCCTCCGCCGGCGGGGGGACCGCGGCGTCCGGGCGGCCGACCGCCGGCCCGCCGGCCCACCGGCGGCGGCGGCGGTGGTGGTGGTGGGGGTGGTGGTGGTGGTGGGAACCGCGGGGGCCGGGCCGGCGGGGCCGATCGGCGCGGGGGCGGACGGGGGGCCGACCGACAATCGCTCGGCGGTGACCAGGTCGAGGGGCGTCAGGCCGTCCGCGAGCTGCTGAGCGCCAACCGGCGCCCGGTGACCACCCTCCTCGTGGCCGACGGGATGGACCCGGCGCCCATCCTCGACGAGATCGAATCCCTGGCGGCCAAGCGGCGGGTCCGGGTGGACTACGTCTCCCGGAAGCGCATCGACGCCGTGGCCCGGACCGAGGGCCCCCAGGGCGTGGTGGCCCTGGCCCGGCCGGTCGAGGAGGTCACCCTGGAGTCGTTGTGCCAGCCGTCGACCCGGGGGCGGCTCCCCTTCCTGCTGGTCCTCGACGGCGTCACCGACCCGCACAACCTGGGCTCGGTCCTCCGCAGCGCCGAGTGCGCCGGGGTGACGGGGATCGTCCTGCCCAAGCACCGCTCGGTCCACCTCTCGCCGACCGTGACCAAAGTGGCGGCCGGGGCCATCGAGTACCTGCCCATGGCCCTGGTGTCGGGGATCCCGAGCGCCCTCCAGCGCCTGTCGGCGGCCGGCGTGTGGACCGTGGGACTCGACGGGGGCGTGAAGCGCCGCCTGCACGAGCTGCCCCTGGGCGAGGAGCCCGTGGCCCTGGTGCTCGGGGCCGAGGGTACCGGGCTCGCCGCGCTCACCCGCAAGCGGTGCGACGCCCTGGCGTCGATCCCCCAGCACGGCCGGCTGTCATCGCTCAACGTGGCCGTGGCCGGGGCCATCGCCTGCTTCGACATCGCCCGGCGCCGGCCCCACTGACCGGCGTCGGCCACATCGGGGACCGGGCACGGCACGGTCGGCGATGAGCCGGACGGCCCCATCCGCGGGACGGTCCTCGATCCACGATGCCCGCCGGTCGCCGTGGGCGCGGACGCTCGTGTCGACCGCGGGCTCCTGCGGTTGGCCTCGCAGCCCGGGGCGGACGGCACCGGGGGGCACGGTCGACTGCTCGTGCGGGCGCTCGCCGGGGCGTCCCCGCCGACGCAGGCGCGACGCCCGGCCCTCACGTCGTCCTCGTCAGGCCCGGCGGTAGCCCGCCTCGTTGGCGTCGAGCCAGGCGGTCAGGCCCCCGAGGTCGCCGACGGCCACCTCGCGGTCGATGTCGGGCAGGTAGACGGTGACGGCGCCGCCGTCCACGCTCACCGACAGCACCAGCTCGCCCTCGACGTCGAGGCACCACGCCGGGGGTACCCCGGGGGTACTGGAGGCCTCGAGGAGCCACGAGCCGCGGGCGCCCAGCAGCCGCCCCACCTCGTCGAACAGGTCGTCGTCCCTGGACATCGGCGGTCGCTCCCCGGTCAGGGGAGCTCGGTGACCTCGACGCCCCGCCAGAAGGCCACGTGGTCCGTGATCTCCCGGGCGGCCTCCTTGGGATCGGGGTAGTACCAGGCGGCGTCGTCGTTGCGCTTCCCGTCGACCACCACCGTGCGGTAGCTGGCCTCGCCCTTCCAGGGGCAGGTGGTGTGGGTGGCGCTGTCCTCGAAGTACTCGGCCCGCACCGATCCGGGCGGGAAGTACTGGTTGCCCTCCACCACCACGGTCTCGTCGCTCTCGGCCAGGACGGCCCCGTTCCATGTCGCTCGTACGGTCATGGTTGGTCAACACCGCCGGCACGGTAGAACTTCCCGCAGGGGCCCGGCACCGCCGGCGGAGTGGTCCGGGGCCCCGGATGGTCGGATTCCCGGACGGACAGACTGACGGACGGACAGACGGACAGACGGAGGAGCGCGACATGGTCGAGCATGTGGAGGTCGTGGTGGTGGGGCTGGGCCCCGGTGGCGAGGAGGTGGCCGGCCGCCTGGCCGAGGCCGGGCTCGACGTGGTGGGCGTCGACGGCGAACTGGTCGGCGGGGAGTGCCCGTACTGGGGGTGCATCCCGTCGAAGATGATGATCCGGGCCGCCGACCTGCTGGCCGAGGGACGTCGCATCCCCGGGATGGCCGGCGGGTCGGACGTGCGCCCGTCGTGGGAGCCCGTGGCCCGCCGCATCCGCGACGAGGCCACCGACGACTGGGACGACACGGTGGCCGTCGAGCGCCTCGAGGCCACCGGCGGGCGTTTCGTCCGGGGCTGGGGACGTCTGGAGGGCGCCAACCAGGTGATCGTGGGAGACCGGACCTTCGAGGCCTCCCGGGCCGTGGTCCTGGCCGCCGGCGCCCGGGCCTGGGCCCCACCCGTGGCCGGGCTGGCCGGCACGCCGTACTGGACCAACCGGGCGTTCATCGAGGCGGCCGAGCTCCCGCCCACCCTGGCCGTGCTGGGCGGCGGGGCCATCGGGGTGGAGCTGGCCCAGGTGGCCCGGCGGTTCGGGGTCGAGGTGACGGTGATCGAGACGGCCGATCGCCTGGTGGCCCCGGAGGAGCCCGAGGCCAGCGAGCTGCTGGCCGGGATCTTCGAGCGGGAGGGCATCGCCGTGGTCACCGGGGCCTCGGTCGCCGCCGTCCACCACGACGGCGAACGCTTCGCCGTGACCTTCGACGCCGGGGAGCCCGTGGTGGCCGAGCGGTTGCTGGTGGCCACCGGACGGCGGCCGGACCTCGTCTCGCTCGGTGTGTCCACCATCGGCCTGGACCCCGAGGCCCGGTCGGTGCCCGTCGACGACCACCTGCGGGTGACCGACGGCGTCTGGGCCGTCGGGGACCTCACCGGGAAGGGGGCGTTCACCCACGTCTCGATGTACCAGGCACGCATCGTGATCGACGACATCCTCGGGCGGCCGGTGACCCCGGCCGACTACCGGGCCCTGCCCCGGGTGACCTTCACCGATCCCGAGATCGGGTCGGTGGGCCTGACCGAGCGGGACGCCCGCCGGGCCCTGCCCCGGGTGCGCACGGGGACGTCGCAGATCCCGGCATCCTCACGGGGGTGGATCCACAAGGTGGGCAACGACGGCTTCATCAAGGTCGTGGAGGACGCCGACCGTCACGTCCTGGTGGGCGCCACCTCGGCCGGACCGGTGGGCGGGGAGGTCCTCGGCCTGCTGGCCCTGGCTGTGCACGCCGAGATCCCGGTGCCGCAGCTGCGGAGCATGATCTACGCCTATCCGACGTTCCACCGGGCCGTGGAGGACGCCCTGCGGGACCTGGTCGCCTCGGACGGGTGAACCGTCCGGGCCGCCGGTGGACCGGGCCGCCGGTGGACCGGGGGCCCGGTCAGCAGTAGGGCGCAGCGAGGGTCATCTGGAACTCGTCACCGGGGGAACGCCACGTGGCCTCGACGACGAACCCGCAGCGGGTGAGCTCGTCGGCCAGGGCCTCGGGGGTGAACTTGGAGCTGATCTCGGTCAGCAGCTCCTCGCCCTCGGCGAACTCCACGTCGAGCCCGAGGTCGGTGATGTGCACCGACTGGTCCACCACGGACCGCAACCGCATCTCGATACGGGAGTCCTCCTCATTCCAGACGGCGACATGGTCGAACCGGTCGGGATCGAACCGGGCCCCGAGCTCCCGGTTGAGGACGAGGAGCACGTTGCGGTTGAACTCGGCCGTGACCCCGGCCGAGTCGTCGTAGGCCCGGACGAGCCGGGTGCGGTCCTTCACCAGGTCGGTGCCCAGGAGCAGACGGTCGCCGTGGTCCATCACGCAGTCGAGGTCGGCCAGGAAGCGTCGGCGCTCGGACGGGTCGAGGTTGCCGATGGTCCCGCCCAGGAAGGCGAAGAGGCGCCGCCCCCCCGTCGGCAGCTGGTCGAGGTGGCGGTGGAAGTCGGCCACCACCGCCGAGATCACCACGTCGGGGTACTCGTCGGCCAGGGTCTTCGCGGCGTTCCACAGGGTGGTGTCGCTGACGTCGAGCGGGACGTAACGCGCCAGGGTGCCGGCCGCCTGGAGGGCGTCCAGCAGCACGCGGGACTTGTCGCAGGTGCCCGCGCCCAGCTCCACCAGGGTGTCGGCCCCCGAGCGGTCGGCCATGTCCCGGGCGTGGGCCTCGAGGATGGACCGCTCGGCCCGGGTGGGGTAGTACTCGGGCAGCCGGGTGATGTCGTCGAAGAGGCGGCTGCCCCGGTCGTCGTAGAAGTAGACGGGCGGCAGCTGTTTGGGGACGGCCGTCAGCCCCGCCCGCACGTCGTGCTCCATGGCCGTCCGCAGGTCGGCCTCGGTCAGGTGGATGTCGATGGTGGGCGACCCGGAGGGGCTCACGTCGCCCCCGGTCCCCGTCGTCGTCGGTGGAGGTGTGTCATGTCGTCGGCCTCCGCTCACGCGTCCCGGGCCAGCCGGAGCCCGCTGAAGGCCCACCGGGCGCCCGGAGGGAAGAAGTTCCGGTAGGAGGACCGGACGTGTCCGGGCGGGGTGGCGCACGAGCCCCCCCGCAGTACGTACTGGCCGACCATGAACTTGCCGTTGTACTCGCCCACCGCACCGGGGGCCGGCCGGAACCCCGGGTAGGGGCTGTAGGCCGACGACGTCCACTGCCACACGTCGCCGAAGGGGGAGGACGACGGCCCGGCGACCGGTCGGGGGTGGAGTCGGTCGCGGTCGAGGAGGTTCCCCTCGGCCCGGGCCGGCCCGGCCGCCACCTCCCACTCGGCCTCGGTGGGGAGGCGGGCGTCGGCCCAGCGGGCGAAGGCGTCGGCCTCGTAGTAGCTGACATGGACCACGGGCTCGGCCGGGTCGACCGCACGGGAGCCGCCCAGGGTGAAGACGGACCGGTCGCCGTCCCGGTCGGACCAGTAGAGGGGGGCGTCGATCCCCTGGGCCCGGAGGGCGGCCCAGCCGTCGGACAGCCAGAGGTCCGCCCGGTGGTAGCCGCCGTCGTCGACGAACTCCGTCCACTCGCCGCAGGTCACCGGCCGGTCGGCCAGGGCGAAGGGCTCGAGGAGGACGCGGTGACGGGGGGACTCGTTGTCGTAGGCGAACCCGTCCCCGGTGTGCCCGATCTCGTGGACCCCGCCGGGGTACGAGGTCCAGCCGGCGCCGGGCGGCCCGGCCCGGTCCGCCGAACCGACGCGCTCCCCGGCGGTCGGTGAGTACGCCGGGAGGAGCGGGTTCTGGGCCAGGACGTGCTTGATGTCCATGAGCAGCAGCTCCTGGTGCTGCTCCTCGTGGTTGAGGCCCAGCGTCACCAGGTCGGCCGTCCTGGGCCCGATCCCACCGTCGAGGAGCCCGGCCATGGCCTCGTCCACGTAGGACCGGTAGGCGGCGACCTCGCCGACACCGGGCCGCGAGAGCAGTCCCCGGTCCGAGCGCGGGTACTGGGCGCCCACCCCCTCGTAGTAGGAGTTGAACAGGTAGCCGAAGTCCGGGTGGTAGGGGAGGTAGCCGGGGACCAGCGGGACGAGCAGGAAGGTCTCGAAGAACCACGACGTGTGGGCCCGGTGCCACTTGGTCGGGCTGACGTCGGGCATCGACTGCACGGTCTGGTCCTCGGCCGACAGGGGCTCGGCCAGCATCTCGGTGAGGTCACGGACGGCCCGGTACCGCGCGAGGAGGGTCCGTCCGTCGAGGCCTGTCAGCACATCGCCCACTGCCCGCTCCTCCCGGTGGTGGTCCTCGCGGGCCGCCCGAACACACGGGCCGCCCGTCGGCCCCCAGAACTTACCCGGTCACCGTCCGGACCGAACCGCCGGGGACCGGTGCCGGAGCCGGCGAGGGTGCGGGGACCGGTCGCCGCCGTCGGAGGGCGCCCGTTTCCGACGTCCCGCGACCGCACAGGGAGCCGGCGACAGGAGTCGAACCTGCGACATCCTCATTACAAGTGAGGTGCTCTACCAACTGAGCTACACCGGCGGCCCGGCGGGGCCGCCGGCCCCGCCCGTGGCCACGAGCCTATCGGCCCCGATGGAGCGCCCGGAGGTGGTGGGGCCCCGAGGGGGTGCTTGCGCCCGCCCACGGTGGTTGGCAGGCTGGCAGGGATGGCTGACACCTCGAACACCGGTGGAGGTGTCCCCCCGGGGGCACCGGGGCACCCCGGGGGATCCCACGTCGGGCGGGCGGTGGTGGTCCTCGTGGTCTTCGTGGTCGTCACCGTGCTGCTGGTCGGAGGGATCCACGGCTCGTCGTCCTCGTCGGCGTCGGGGACGACCCCGACGACCCACCCGACGCCGACCACCACGACCACCACGGTCCCGCCCGTGGCGCCCAACAAGGTGCCGGTGCTGGTGGCCAACGGTTCGGGTACCTCGGGCCTGGCCGGCTCGACGTCGAACCAGCTCCAGGCGGCCGGTTGGGACGTCCTCCCGCCGGTCAACGCCACCACCACCAACATCCCCGACACCACGGTGTACTACGCCGCCGGGTCCAAGGCCCCGGCCACCACCATCGCCACCCAGCTCCACCTGCCGGTGACGTCGGTACAGCCCCTCACCACCTCGACGCCCGTGGCCACGGTGGGAACGGCCGACGTGGTGGTGGTACTCGGCGTCGACCAGGCGAAGGCCACGGCGGGCACCCCCTGACCGACGGACCTGCGTCGGTCCGGTCCCCGACGCCGGAGGCCCGGGCCCGGGAGCTGGTGGCGCCGTTGCTGGTCGACCCGGCGGCCACCGCCGTCCTCACCGACTTCGACGGCACCCTCTCGGCCATCGTGGCCGACCCCGGTTCGGCCCGGTTGCTCCCCGGCGCCGCCGAGGTGCTGGCGGTACTGGCCCGACGGTTCGGGCTGGTCGCCGTGGTGTCGGGCCGACCGGTCGCCTACCTGGCCGACCGGCTCGCCGGGGTCGACGGGCTGGTCCTGTCGGGCCTCTACGGCCTCGAACGGTCGGGGCCGGACGGGACCTCGGTGGCCCCCGGAGCGGAGCGGTGGCGGGAGCCGGTGGCCGGGGTGGTGGCCGGCCTGGCCGCCGCGGCCCCCCCGGGAGTCC
>Ga0302157_10000687_pt1 | contig 43510 bp, 41 predicted proteins | sample I_Bog_N3_3_FD_193502 | JGI IMG/M metagenome (GOLD analysis project Ga0302157, IMG submission 193502) | Peat permafrost microbial communities from Stordalen Mire near Abisko, Sweden - I_Bog_N3_3 | ecosystem: Environmental > Terrestrial > Soil > Wetlands > Peat | place: Sweden: Abisko, Stordalen...
CCTCGACGTCCTCTCGAACTACGGCGCGATGAAGCTGCCGATCCCGGCCGCCGCCGTGGTAACGGAGCGCTTCATCCGCATCGCCAACGACTTCGACCGCGGCACCGTCGAGCGCCACGCCCGCAGCCTCACGTAGCTCGGCGCCCCCCATCCCGAGCGGAGCGCGAAGGCGCGGAGTCGAGGGACAGCCGCAATCGCGGAACTTGGTGGCGTGATGATCGGCGCCGGCGGTTAGGTAGCGAATGCTCGCAGTGCGGCCGCCGTTTCTTCGACGAGGGGTGACCAGCCGGGGCCGCCGGCGTGAAAGAGGCGCATCGACGGGTACCAGAACGTCGTCGTAGCGGCGCGCGACCAGCGCCAATCGGGACGCCACGGTAGGAGGAGCCAGACCGGTACGCCGAGCGCGCCGGCAAGGTGCGCGACGCCGGTGTCGACCGCGATCACCAGATCGAGTTGCGCGACGATCGCGGCCGTGTCGGCGAGATCGCGGATCTGCGCATCGAAGCGGGCCGGCGCGAGGCCGTCCGGCAACGCGTCGCCGGCGCGCGAACCGAGTTGCAGCGAACACCACTGCACGCCGGCGATCGCGGCGAGCGGCGCAAGTTCGGCTACGGGGAGCGAACGGCGCCGGTCGTTCGGATGGTTCGGATTCCCGGCCCACGCGAGGCCCACGCGCAGCCCGCGTGCGCGTGGTGGTAGTCGCGGTGCCCAGAGCGCGCTGCGTTCCGACGGTGCCGTGAGGTAGGGGGCGTTCCAGCGGCCCGGCGCGCCGTCTTCGCCGCAGAGTCGCGGTAACGTCATCACGCGCGCGAACGCATCGAAGCGGTCGCGCGCGATCTCGCCCTTGGGCGCGATCTCGGCGATCCCGGGCGCGCCGCGCAGAAGCTCGACGAACGGCGCCGCGCATTCGAGCAGCACGTGCGCGCCGCGCGCAGCGAGTTGCGGCGCGTAGCGGACCATCTGCAGGAGATCGCCGAGCCCTTGGCCGTGCACGAGCAGCAGCCGGCGGCCGGCGATTTCCTCGCCGTTCCATTCCGTGACGTCGGGAAAACGCCGCCGGAACTGCAGGCGTTCGTCGAGCCAGTGGCACTCGAGTTCGGGCCACGCCGCGGCGTAGTCGCCATGCCACGCCAGCAGCGTGCCGAGCAGCGCGTGCGCTTCACGCTCGGCCGGTTCCAGCGCAATCGCCGCGCGCGCGGCCGTCAGCGCGCCGCCGGGGTCACCCAGGCGTTCGCGCAGCAGCGCCAAGGTGATGAGCGCGAGCACGGCCGTATGCCCGCGCGGCTCGACGCGCAGCGCCGCCTCGCAGTCGGCGACGGCCTCATCGAGCCGGCCGAGGTCGTCGTACGCGCACGCGCGGTAAACGTGCAGCATCGCGTGCGCGGGATCGCGCGCGAGCCCGATACGGCAGGCCTCGATCGCGGTCTCGTACGCCCCGCAGGCGTTGCTGAAACGCGCGGCCTCGGCAAAGTCCATCGCGCCCCGCTTAGGGCTGCGACGACGTTGCGCCTACTTCGGCCCGCGCCGCGGGAACCGGGAAGGACGTGGGCGACACCGGAAACGAGCACCGCATGCGCGCATTTGCCATCGACCGTTTCGGCGAGCACGGTTCCGTTCGCGACCTGCCGGAGCCCGTCGCCGCTCCGGGTGAAGTGCTCGTTCGAGTGACCTTCGCCGGGGTCAATCCGGTCGACTGGAAGATTCGCGACGGGTTGCGCGGCGAACGACCGTTTCCGTGGGTGTTGGGCGGCGACTTTGCCGGTATCGTCGAGGTGGCCGGTAGCGGCGTTACCGCCTATCGGCCCGGCGACCGCATCTTCGGTACCGCGCGCAAGCACGGCTCGTTTGCCGAACGGATCGTCGTCGAGGCCGATAATAACGAAGCCGCGATCGCGCCGATCCACGACGGTTTGAGCGACGCTCAAGCCGCGGCGCTGCCGATTCCCGGACTCACCGCGACCGGCTCGCTGCACCTGCTCGATCTGGCCGCGGGCGATACGCTGTTCGTCTACGGTGCAACCGGAGCGGTCGGCGCGCTGGCCGTCCAAATCGCGCACGCGCGCGGGCTGCGTGTTATCGCGACGGCCCGGTCGGGTAAGGAGCACGTCGCGCGTGCGCTCGGTGCGGATGAAGTTGTGGCGTACGACCGCGAAGACGTCATCGCGGCGGTCAAGGACGCGCATCCGGCGGGCGTCGCCGGCGCCCTCGACCTGGTGAGCGATCGCGAGGGCATCAAACGCCTCGCTGAGATCGTACGGCCCGGCGGCCGAGTCGTCTCCGCGTTGCGTGCCGCCGACGAAACGTGGTTCGCCGAGCGTACCATCGTCGCGAGCAATATCGTGATGAGCTACACGCCGCAATCCTCGCCGGCCGGGCTGCGCGAACTCGCCGGTTACGTAACCTCCGGTGCCGTGGCGGTCCACATCGATGCGACGCGGCCGCTCGAAGCCGCCGGCGACATTCTCGATGCGATCAAGGACCGCCGCATCAGCGGGAAGATCGTGCTCGACCTGAATCGCGCTGTTTGAACGGGAGCAAAAATGCGCATCGGCCACGGTCGGAGAATGCTCGTCGATGACGTACTGCGCGAGACGCCGGCTCTGGGCGGGGATCGCCGCCGTGTCCGGTGTGCTGTTTCTGACGATGCCGCGTGCGGAAGCGGCGCCGTTTTCCTTCGATACGGCGTTCGGCCGGCTGCCGAAGACGGTGCGGCCGATCGATTACACGATCGCGCTGCGGCCGGACCTCGCCCACCTCACGTTTAGCGGCACGGAGACGATCCGCCTCGACGTGCGTTCGGCAACGGACACCGTGCAGTTCAACTCCCTCGACGAGACCCTGCGCGACGTGCGCTTCGACGGCGCGCCGGTCGCCGCCGTACGCACGCAGAACGCACGGCAACTGACGAGCATCCGGCTCACGCGTCCGGCTTTACCCGGTTCGCACACGCTGGCATTTTCTTATAGCGGGCAGTTGCAGAACGGCCCCTTCGGGCTCTTCGTGCAGCACTACACCGATGCGAGCGGTGCCGCGCGCGCGATGCTCTCGACGCAGCTGGAGGCGACTGACGCGCGGCGCGTGTTTCCGTGCTGGGACGAACCGGCGTTCCGCGCGACCTACGCGATCAGCGTGACGATTCCGGCAGCCTGGGCGGCGATCGGCAATATGCCGATTGCCGGGCGGGTCGTGCGGGGCTCATCGGCGACCGTGACCTTCGAGCGGACGCCGCCGATGCCGGCGTATCTCGTCGAGTTGAGCGCCGGCGACATGACCCCGCTCGCGGCGACGTCCGGCGGGCGGAGCTTCGCCGTCTGGACGGTCCGCGGGCGCGCGAGCGAGGGGCGCTACGCGCTGGCCAACGCCGAAGCGATCCTGGCCGATTACGATGACTATTTCGGCTACCGCTATCCGCTGCCGAAGCTCGACTCGATCGCGATTCCCGGCGGCTTTCCGGGCGCGATGGAAAACTGGGGCGCGATCACCTACACCGACCAGGCGCTGCTGGCCGGACCGAACTCCGCGATCTCCGATCGCCAGCAGATCTTTTCCACCCAAGCGCACGAGATGGCGCACCAGTGGAACGGCGATCTCGTGACGATGGGCTGGTGGGACGACCTGTGGTTGAACGAGAGCTTCGCGACGTGGATGGCGACGAAGGAAACCGACCGCCGCAACCCGTCGTGGAACTGGCTTGAAGACGACGACGCGCAGCGCGCGTTCGCGCTGGATGCCGATGCGTTCCCAACCTCGCATGCGGTCGAAGTCCACATCGCCGACGAGTTGCAAGCCGAGAACTCCGCCGACAACGAGATCACCTACGCGAAGGGCGAGATCGTCTTGCGTCAATTCGAGGCCTATCTCGGCCCGGAGACGTTCCGTGACGGCGTTCGCCGGTACGTCCGCGCGCACGCTTTCGGCAATGCCACGGCATCGGACTTATGGAACGGGCTCTCGGCCGCGGCGACGACCGACGTCGCCGCGCTGGCCGGGCCGTGGGTAAAGCAGCCCGGCTACCCGCTCGTAACGGCGACGGCGACGTGCGATGCCGGCGGTGCGCGCACCCTCTCGCTCGCGCAGCAGCGGTTCCTCGTCGACGGCACGGACGCGCGGCATCCGCGCTGGCCCGTGCCGCTGACCGTGCGCATCGGAGCCGCCGGAGCGGTCCAGCACGTCCTCCTCGTCGACGACGGGCAGACCATCGCCGCCGGCACGTGCGGCGAACCGGTCTCGCTCAACGCCAACGCGACCGGCTATTATCGCGTCGCCTACGACCCGGCAACGTTCGGTGTAAATCGCGATGCTTTCGGCACGCTGCCCGACGGCGACCGCATCGCCATGATCGACGACCAATGGGCGCTGGTCCGCACCGGACGGGCGCCGGTCGCATCACTGCTCGCGCTCGCACGCGCGATGGGCACCGATCGCGACGCGCGCGCATGGCAAGCGATCGTCGGCGCGTTTGCCGAGATCGAGCGCGACGAGCGCGGAACGCCGGGGCACGGCGCGTTTGTCGCCTACGGTACCTCCGTGCTCGGCCCGATCGCGGCCGCGCTCGGCTGGACGGCGTCCCCCGGCGAGGTGCCCGATACGGGAGCCCTGCGGAACGCCGTCTACGAGTGGCTGGGCGAAGCCGGCGATCCGGCCGCGGCCGCGGAAGCCAAGCGCCGCTTTCAGAATTTTCTCGCGCATCCGGCAAGCCTGGCGCCCAACGATCGTCAGACCGTGTTCGATATTGCCGGGATGAATGCCGACGCCGCAACGTTCGCGCGACTGCGCGCGTTCGCCGCCCGGACGCCCAGTGACCTCGACCGCACCGAGGCGTTCGCTGCGCTGGCGCATGCGCGCAACGACGCGCTTGCCGCGACCGCGCTGCAGATGACGATCGGCAGGGAGATCCCGCCGCAGGACGCGTTTCAACCGTTCTTCATGACCGACGTCGCCGCCGATTTCCATCCCGCGATGACGTGGCGCTTCTACCAGCGGCACGCCGATCGACTGCTCGCGCCGCTCGGACCGATGTTGGTCCAAATGTCCCTCGCCCAGGCGGGGCGGGACTTCTGGCGGGCCGCGCCGGTCGCCGAGCTCGCGGCATGGTTGCGTCCGCGCGTCCCGGCATCGATGAGCCCCGCGCTTGCGGATACGCTTGAGCGCGCACGCGTCCACGCGCGCGAACGGACGGCGATCGCCGCCTCGACCGACGCCGCGCTGCAACCGGCCGCAGCGCGATGATCGGCTTCCTCTTCGCGTGGTTCGTTCCGTTGCTCGCGCTCGCCGGACCCGCACCCGGCATCGTGCATCCGCAGGTGCTGGTCGTGGCCACGTTTCAGTACGGCGACCCGGCCCGCGCCGGCGCGCCCGGTGAAGCGCAGCGTTGGGTCACGCGCGACCGGCTGACGCGCCGCATTCCGCTGCCCGGTTTGGTCCAGCCGCTGTATTGCGATGCGAGCGCTGCGGAGTGCGTGATCGTCACGGGGATGGGGAAGGTCAACGCGACGGCATCGTTGCTGGTCGCGGGGACGAACCCGCACGTCGATCTGCGCGCGACGTATATCGTGCTCGCCGGGATTGCCGGGACGTCGCCGGAGGTCGCGAGCCTCGGCTCGGTCGCGGTTGCGGGCTGGGTCGTCGACGGCGACCTGGCCTACGAGATCGATCCACGCGAGCCGTTGACGCGCGAACGCTTCGCGCGCAGCCGCCTCGGTTGCACGCAAGCGTGGTGCGCCGGCGGCTGGCGCGCCGGCACCGAGGTGTTCCGGCTCGATGCCGCGCTGCGCACGTGGGCGCTCGCGCGCGCGCGTACCGCATCGCTGCTGGACGCGCCGCTCGCGCGCCGCTTTCGCGCGCACTATGCCGCGACGCCGACCGGCGCCCGGCCGCCGGCCGTCTACGCCTGCGACGTGCTCGCGACGGACACGTACTGGCAGGGCGCGATCATGTCGGCCTACGCCACCTGGTGGACCGCGCAATCGACCGGCGGACGCGGGACATACTGTATGACGTCGATGGAAGATGCCGGCGTCGCGGCGGCGCTGGGGCGACTGACGGCGCTCGGGCGCGCGAACGCAGCGCGGCTCGTCATCCTGCGCGCGGCATCGGATTACGACCGCCCGTACGCGGGTGAGTCCCCCCGCCGGTCGCTGCAGTCGTTCGCGGTCTCGGGCGGCGCGTCACTTGCGTTCGACAACCTCTACGCCGCGGGCGAACCGATCGTTATGGGGCTCCGAGCGCGCGCCGCCGCCGGGCGATGACGCGGATCGCCTGCACGATCCGCAGCGGCCTGCGCGCCGGCTTCGGCGTCCGGGCGGGCTTGCGAATCGCATCGTTGTAATCGGCGATCGCGCGTAAGAGCGTCGTATCGGTACGCGGCGAGGCCCAGGCGATGATTGCGCTCAGGTCCTTGGGGAAGCATTTGCCGCCGAAGCCGCGTTCGCGCGTGACGGCCGTGTGCGATTCCCCGACCCGCGGATCGAGCAAAAACAAGGCGCGCAATTCTTCGAAGTCGAGGCCGGCCTCGGTCGCGATGTCGTAGAACTGGTTCATGTACGAGACCTTCGTCGCGAGGAATCCGTTGAGCATGTACTTGCACAGTTCGGCCAACGCCGCCGACGTTTCGACGTAGCGCAGCTCGAAGGGCACGGAGAGTTCGTACGCGCGGCGCGCCGCCGCGCAGGCTGCGGCGTCGCCGCCGAAAATCGCGAATCCGCAGCTGTAGATTTCGGGCCAGCGATGGCTTGCGGATTCGCCCATGAACTCGGGGCTGAACGCGAGATGCTTACCGGTCGCGGCGAGGCGCGCGGTCGTGCCCGGCGGCACGGTCGATTTGATGCAGACCGGGACCGTCAGGTGCGCCACGATCTCTTCGACCGCCGAGACGTCGCAGCGACGGCGCTTTTTGTCGTACGGCGTCGGAACCGTGACGAAGACGACGTCGCAGGCGTTGAGTGCCGCGAGCCGCTGGGGACTCGCATACGGCTCTTTGAATTTATCGTAGACGTGCAGTTCGATCTCGCTCGAGCGCGCGAACGCGCGTCCGAACGCGCCGCCGATGATGCCGAATCCGGCAATGCCGACTTTCATTTGCACGAGTGTATCGCACGCGGCGAGCGTTTGCCTACAACTTCGTTTCGGCAAAATTGCGTCTTAGGCGCGCCTGTCGAGGAGTGCGCGCGCGAAGCGTGAAGCGCGCTTCATGGCGACGATCGTGTACAGCCTCGCGGGCGAAGGGCGCGGCCACGCGACGCGCGTCCGTACGATCGTCGAGTTGCTCCGCGCGGAGCATCGCTTCGTCATCTTCGCGCCGGGCGACGCCTACGACATGCTCGCGCCGCTTTACGCCGGCAGCGACGTCGGCGTGATCCGGTTGCCGGGGCTGCACTTCTCCTACAACGCGCGCAACGCGATCTCGCCGTGGCGCACGGCGCGCGGCGTGCTGGCGTACGCGTTGCGTCTGCCGCAGCTGATCGCGCGGCTGGAGCGCGAACTCGACCGCGTACGGCCCGATCTCGCGATCGCCGACTTCGAGCCCGCGCTGCCGCGCGCCGCGGTGCGCTCCGGCGTACCGGTCGTGAGCCTCGATCACCAGCACTTTCTCGCGACCGGCGACTTCTCCGCGCTGCCCGCTGCGTTGCGCGCGCGCGCCGCGACGCTGGGCAAGATCGTCACGCTCTACGACGTTCGCCATGCCGCGCGGATCGTTTCGTCGTTCTGCATCCCGCCGCTGCGTGCAGGGCTGACCCGGACCGTCGCCGTCGGTCCGCTGTTGCGCGGACCGGTCCTTGCGGCACGTCCGGAGCACGGCGCGCACGTCGTGGTGTATCTCCGCAAATTCGCCGCGCCGCGCTTGATCGAAGCGCTGGGAGCGAGCGGCCGGGACGTTCGCGTGTACGGGCTCGGCGTGCAGCCGCGCTGTGGAAGCGTCCGCTTCCACGCAATCGACGAGCGGCGCTTCATCGAGGATCTGGCCGGCGCGCACGCGCTGGTCACGACGGCCGGCAACCAGTTGCTCGGCGAGGCCGTGTATCTGCAGAAGCCGGTGCTCGCGCTGCCCGAGCCGGGCAACGCCGAGCAGGCGATCCACGGCTACTTGCTCGCCGCGACCGGCGCGGGCGAATGGCTCGACGTCGAACGTACCGGCGGACCCGAACTCGAGCGCTTTTTCGGGCGCGTCGAGGAGTATCGCGCGCGCATCGGCAGCGCGCGGCTCAATGGCAATCCGGCGGCGCTGGCGGAGCTACGCCGGCATCTGCCGGCCGTCGCCGCATGAGCGCTGTGGGTCGCGCGTTCGCGCTGGCGCGCACGATCGGCAACGTCCGCCGTGGCGCGGCCTGCTTGCCGCGCCTGCTCACGTACACCGTCACCTTCACGTGCAACGCGCGCTGCGTGATGTGCGACTCGTGGCAGAAGCCCGCCCAGGATGAATTGACGCCGGCGGAGATCGAACGGATCGCTGCGGATCTGCCCCCGATGGATGCCGTGCGGCTCACGGGCGGGGAACCGTTCGTGCGCCGCGACCTGACCGAGATCGCGCACGTGCTGGCGAACGCCGTGCGTCCGGCGCTGCTGCACGTTACGACGAACGGCTTCCTCACCGACCGCATCGTCGCATTCTGCGAAGCCCGCCCGCGCCGGATCCCGCTCAACCTGCTGGTTTCGATCGACGGCGTGGGCGCCGCGCACGACGCGATCCGCGGCCGGCGCGGCGCGTTCCGCGACGCGATGCGGACGATCGAGGCGTTGGCCTCGCGCCGCAAGGAACTGCGCCTGAACCTGGCCGTCAACCAAACGATCGTCGATGCGGCCGGGATCGCCCAGTATCGTGAATTGCGCGCGTTGCTCGCGCCGCTGCGCGTGCACAATCAAGTCGTCGTTGCGTATCAGGCCAGCGCGACGTACGCGTTGGCGCACGAGACGAACCTCGCGCCGGCCGTGCCGGGTGCCTTTGAGGCGTTTGGGGGCGTGGCCCGGGAGTCGTTCGAGGAGCTCTTTCCCGCGCTCGAGCGCGACATCCAATCGTACCCGCCCGTCGAGCGGACCGTGAAGCGCTACTACCTCGACGGCATTCGCAACCGCTTGCGCGGCCGCGCCGCCGTCCCCAATCCGCCCTGCGTCGCGTTGCAGGCGCATCTGCGCATCTTTCCCAACGGCGACGTGCCGGTGTGTCAATTCAATAGCCGTCGGGTCGGGAATCTGCGCGAGCAACGTTTCGCCGAACTGTGGGCGGGCGCGCCCGCGAGCGCTGAGCGGTCGTGGGTGCGGGCGTGTCCGGGCTGCTGGGCGGAGTGCGAAGTGCTGCCCAGTGCGGTGTATTCGGGCGATCTGTTCCGGCGCGCGTGGCCGGCATGACGGCGCCGCGCGTGCTCGTCACCGGCTGCGCCGGATTCATCGGCTCGCACCTCGTCGAGTATCTGCTCGCCTCGGGCTACCGCGTGCACGGGATCGATTCGTTCGACGACTACTACGATCCACGGCTGAAGGTCGCCAATCTAAGCGGCGTGCGGCATCACGCGCGGTTCGAATTGGAGACGCTCGATCTCGCCGGCACGGAGGCGCGTTCCCGTCTCGGCGAACGGCCCCGCCCCGATGTCGTGATCCATCTGGCCGGCATGCCGGGTGTGCGCCGGTCGATCGTCGAGCCGGCACGCTACGTGCGCGGCAACGTCGTCGCGACGCAAAACCTGCTCGACGCCTTCGGCCGCACCGATCCGGTCCCGATCGTCTTTGCCGGTTCGAGTTCCGCCTACGGCAACGATACGCCGCCGCCGTTCGACGAGGATGCGCCGTGCAACGCGCCGCCGAGCCCGTATGCGGCGACGAAGCGTGCCGCCGAGCTGCTGTGCGCCGCGGCTCACGCGAGCTTCGGCGTTCCGGTCACGATCGTGCGACTGTTCACCGTGTACGGACCGCGGCAGCGGCCCGACCTCGCCATCCGTTCGTTCGCCCGGGCAATGCTGCTCGATGAGGAGATCACCGTCTTCGGCGACGGTTCGATGGCGCGCGACTTCACGCACGTGAGCGACATCGTGCGGGGCATCGTCGCCGCGGCCGGCGAGCGAACCGGCTTGCGCGTGGTGAACCTCGGCAATGCGGCGCCCGTCACCGTGCTCGAACTGGTCTCGCAGCTCGGGCGGGCACTGGGCGTGGAGCCGCGCGTGCGTTTTGTGGAACGCCCGAGCGGTGAAATGAACGTCACCTACGCGAACATCGCGCGCGCGACGGAGCGCTGGGGCTGGCGCCCCGAGGTCGCGCTTGAAGACGGATTGGCCGACTTTTCCCGCTGGCTGAAAACCGCCTGAGGGGAGCCCGCGAGCGAGGCCGAACGCGAACCGCTCCGCACCGTCGCCGCCGAGGTATCGCCACGCCGACCGCTCCCTTGCCTCTCACCGGAATCCGCGTTCTCGAATTCTCGCACACCGTCATGGGCCCGTCGTGCGGCGTGATCCTCGCCGACCTCGGTGCCGACGTGATCAAAGTCGAGCCGCCCGAAGGCGAACCGACGCGCCGTTCGGCCGGTTTCGCGTCCGGCTTCTTCCCGTTCTTCAACCGCAACAAGCGCGGTCTCACCGCCGACGTGAAGAGCGCCGAGGGCCTGGCGCAGATTCGCTCGCTCGTGAAGAGCGCCGACGTGCTGATCGAAAATTACGCGCCGGGCACGATGGAGCGCCTACAGCTCGATTACGCCTCGCTCGCGGCGATCAATCCGCGGCTGATCTATTGCTCGCTGAAAGGCTTCCTCGCCGGACCCTACGAGCAGCGCCCGGCCCTCGATGAGATCGTGCAGTACATGACGGGCCTGGCCTATATGACCGGCCCGCCCGGGCGGCCGCTGCGCGCCGGCGCGTCGGTCGTCGACATTCTCGGCGGCGCCTTCGGCGCGATCGGCATTCTGGCCGCGGTCGAAGAGCGGCATCGCACGGGGCGCGGACAATTGGTGAAGAGCGCGCTCTTCGAGAGCTCGGCGTTCCTCGTCGGGCAGCACATGGCGGGCGAAGCCGTCGTCGGCGAACCCGCGCTGCCGATGCCGGCGCGCGGCGCGGCCTGGGGCATCTACGAAGTCTTCGCAGCGTCGGATGCCGGTGTGTTCATCGGGGTTACGAGCGACAAGCACTGGCAGCGCTTTTGTGCCGCGCTCGGGCTCGACGATTTGCTCGCCGACGAAACGCTGCGCGACAATACCGGCCGCGTCGCGGCGAAGGACCGCATCAAGGCGCGCATCACGCCGGTCGTCGCGAGCCACACCCTGGCCGAAATGTGCGCGCTGCTCGAGGAAGCGCAGATCCCGTACTCGCCCGTCGCGACGCCGTCGGACCTCTTCGAGGATCCGCACCTCAACGCGGGCCCGGGCATGATGAACACCCGCCTGGCGAAGGGCGGCTTCGCGAAGCTGCCGCGGCTGCCGCTGGAAATGGGCGAGCACGCGTTCACGCTGCGCCGGCAGCCGCCCACGCTCGGCGAGCATACGGCGGAAATTCTCGCGGAGGACGCACGCGGTGCCGCCGCAGACGCTCGTTGAGAAGATCTGGGACCGCCACGCCGTCGTAACGCTCGACGGCGGCGACGTGCTGCTCTATGTCGATCGGTGCTTGATGCACGAGGGCTTCTGGTGGAACGCCGTCGACGCGCTGCGCGAACGCGGACTGACCGTTCGACGGCCGGCCAACATCATCGCATGTGCCGACCATTTCGTGCCGACGTCGGGACGCGCCCTCGGCCACGCCGGGATCGACGATCCGCGCCGCCGCGAATTGATCTTGCGGTTGGAAAACGAAGGCCGCGACCTCGGCGTGCAGGTCATCGGCATGATGGACCCGCGGCAAGGCATTCTGCACGTCGTGGCGCCCGAGCAGGGCATCACGTTGCCCGGCATGGTGATCGTCGGCAGCGATTCGCACACCTCGACGCACGGCGCGCTTGGGACGATCGCCTTCGGCATCGGCACGACGGAAGTCACGCACGTGATGGCGACGCAGACGCTGTGGCAGACCGCGCCCAAGACGATGCGCATCACCGTCGGCGGCCGGCTCGCGCCGGACGCGACCGCCAAGGACCTGATCCTCACGATCGTCGGGCAGCTCGGCGTCGGCGGCGGCGCGGGCATGTTCGTCGAGTATGCGGGCCCCGCGATCGAAGCGCTCTCGATCGAGGAGCGATTGACCGTGTGCAACATGTCGATCGAGTTCGGCGCGCGCGCGGGCCTCGTCGCGCCCGACGAGCGAACGTTCGCCTATCTCGAGGGCCGGCCGCACGCGCCGCACGGCGCCGATTGGGCCGCGGCGGTCGCGCAATGGCGCCTGCTGCGCACCGACGACGGCGCGCGTTTCGACCGCGAGGTCGCGATCGACGGCGCACGCGTCGTGCCGATGGCGACGTGGGGCACCACGCTCGATCAGGTGATCGCGATCGACGCGCCGATCCCCGATCCCGCGGTCGAATCCGATCCGACCCGGCGCGACGCGCTCGAACGCGCGCTCGCCTACATGGACCTCCGCCCGGGGCAGCGCTTGCGCGACGTGCCGGTCGATCGCGTGTTCATCGGCTCGTGCACGAATGGACGGCTCGAAGATCTGCGCGCGGCCGCCGCCGTCGTGCGCGGCCGCACGACCGCCGTGCCGGCGTTCGTATCGCCCGGATCGAGCGACGTCAAACGCGCCGCCGAAGCGGAAGGGCTCGACCGGATCTTCACCGCCGCCGGCTTCGGTTGGCACGATTCGGGCTGCTCGATGTGCGCCGCCGCGAACGGCGATACGCTCGCGCCCAACCAGCGCAGCGCCGCGACGTCGAACCGCAATTTTCCGGGGCGCCAAGGTCCGGGCAGCCGCACGCATATCATGAGTCCGGCGTCGGCCGCGGCGACCGCGATTGCGGGCCGCATCACCGGCGCCGTCGCGCTCGGAGCGCCGGCATGATCCCGCTGCAACGGTTGGACGCGGTCGCCGTGCCGCTCGACGAATCCGACATCGATACGGATCAACTCGCACCGGGCCGGCTCTTGCTCGGTCCGATGAGCGCGACGGTACTGCTGCACGATCGCCGCTTCGACGCCGGCGGGACGTTGCGACCGGAGTTCGCGCTCAACGATCCGGCCTATGCGGGCGCCGAGATCCTCGTCGCCCGGCGCAACTTCGGCATCGGTTCGTCACGCGAATACGCGGCGCGCGCGTTGCCGGCCGCCGGCTTTCGCTGCGTGATCGCGGCCAGCTTCGGCGATATCTTCTATAGCAATTGCCTGCAGGTCGGCGTGCTGCCGATCGCGCTCGGCGACGAGGTGGTCGATGCGCTGCAGCGGCGACTGCACGAGCGGCCGGGCCTGCACGTCGTGGTCGATCTGCCCGCGCAAACGGTGCGCGCGGATGGCTGGGGGGCACAGTCGTTTGCGATCAACGCGATGCGCAAGACGTGCCTGCTCGAAGGGCTCGATGAGACGGCGCTGACCGCGCGCTTTCACGACGCGATCGGCGCGTTCGAGACGGCCTACTACGGTGCCTCGCCCTGGCTAGCGTAAAGCCGTGCCCCAGGAACTTCTCATCGGTGCACGCTAGTCTCTCCGGGCGATGACATCACGGCTGGCCGTTTGCGGCGTTCTCTTGGCGGGCTTCGGTGCGCTCGCGGCCTGCACCAGCAGCGCGACGCCGCAGGGCTATACGCCCGTCGTGCCGTGCGTCGTGCCGGCGGGAACGACGGTTACCTTGGCCTACCCGGTGCCCGGGGCGACCGGCGTGCCCGACGCACTCTCGCAAGTTGTGGTCGCGGTCTCGTCGCCGCTGCCGGCGACGTGGAAAATCGTGTTGGGGGCCGCGGGCAACGGCTACGGCGAGGCGCTGCTGACGGCGATCGCTCCGAATGCGATCCCGACGCCGTACGCCGCGCCGACCTCGACGCCGATCAGTTATGAGTCGAGCATCGTGAGCGGCTCGCTGCCGGCCGGCAGCCTGGTTGGGGTGCTGCTCGCGGATACGTCGTCGACGTGTAACGCCTATCCGCAAATCGGAACGTTCTCGACGCAATAGGCGTCGCCGTGCCGGCAAGGCCAAACGCCGCCGTGTCGAAGGACAGGCAGATGAGATCACGGGCACTCCTCTCGGGCATCGTTCTGGCCGGCGTCGCCGCGCTCGCGGCGTGCGGGGGGCTGAGCCAGACCGCGACGATTCCGTCGATCCCGTGCGTTCTTCCGTCGGGAACGCTGGTGGCGCTGGCGTATCCGGCCCCCGGTGCAACCGGCGTGACCGACACGCCGAGTCAGATCGTCCTGGCCCTCTCCTCGCCCTTACCGGCGACGTGGGAACTCGTCGTCGAGATCCCCGGCTTCACGGCCACGGGCGAAGCGTTGCTTACCGCGATCCAGCCGAACGCAATCCCGACGCCGTACGCGACGCCGACGTTCGCCGCGCCGAGCTACGAGACGAGCGGACTGTCGAGCGGGTTGCCCGCGGCGAGCACGATCAACATCGCGCTCAACGATGAGTCGTCGTCGTGCAATCAGTATCCCGTCGTCGGCACCTTCACCACGCATTAGCCGGTACGACCGGCGGAGGACAACGCGCATGAAGATCGTTCAGGGTGACGAGCAGCCCGTCATCACCGGCCGGAATACCCGTCAGGGGAATCTGGATAAGCGCTACATCCTCACCGGCGATGAGACCTCGCTGGGAAATTTCGTCATGGGCCTGTACTATCAGTCGGGCGATTTCTACGCGCCGCGTCACCGCCACAACTTCGATCAGTGGCGCTACCAGATCGAAGGCGAAGTCGGCTTCGGACGCCACGGTGTGATGAAGCCCGGCACGTTGGGCTATTTCCCCGAGGGCTCGTGGTACGGCCCCAACGATCATCCGAACGAACCGGACGCGCCGAACACGACCTTGCTGATTCAATTCGGCGGCCCCAGCGGCTCCGGCTATCCGAGCCAAAATCAGGTGTACAAAGCGTACGCGGAAATGCAGCAGTTCGGGCGCTTCGAGCAGGGCGTTTTTCACCGCAATGAGGGCGTGCCGGGGAAGAAGACCCAAGACAGCTTCCACGCGACGTGGGAGTACTTGTCGGGTCGCCCGCTCGTCTATCCGAAGCCGCAGTACGACGGCCCGATCATGATGGAGACCGGCAATTACCGCTGGATGCCGCTGCCGGGCGCGCCGGGCGTGGAAGAAAAGGCGTACGGTACGTTCACCGACTGCGCGATCCGCAGCGCGAGCTACAAGCTCGATCCGGGCGCCTCGCTCGACGCCACCGGACGCGGCATCTTCATGGTGCTCTCCGGACGCGGTTCCCTCGGCGGTGAAGCGTACCGCCAATACACGACGATGTATCTCGAGACGGGCGAACGCGCGACCTATACGGCCGCCGAAACCACCGAGGTCATCATGCTCGGCCTGCCGGAAGTCGCGCGCATTCGCGTGCCGCTGCCGCACGACATCGACGCGGCCGTCGACGAGGAACTGGCCGAAGCCGAAGCCTAGCCCGTCCGATCGAAATCGTTGGCGAACGCGACGAACGCGTTCGTCACGAGTTCGGCCGCCGGCGGCGCGTGCGCGAGCAGGCCGTGACTCGTGAGGATGCGGCCGTAGAGATCGATGCCCTCGAGCGGCACGAAGCCGATCTGCGGATTGTTCGGATCGGTGCCCGGCAGCGCGTCCCACAGCGCGATCGCGCGCGCCATGTGCTCGACGGCCGCTGCGCCGGGCGTGCCGTCGAGCACGTGGCGCGCGGCGGCTTCGGGGTTGCGGCCGGTAAAGACCGCCGCTTTGACGATCGCGCGCGCGAAGCGCCGGAGCGCGTCCGGGCGATTCGCGATCGTCGCTGGTGACGCCGCATACCCGGCGTTGACGATATTCGCAAGCAGCGGGTGCGGAAAGACGCGTAGCTTGTGCCCGGCCAATTCGAACGGGATCAGTTCGTAGGCCGGAAACGCCGCCGCCCCAACCCGCCCCGACAGCAGCGCGTCCATCGCGTCGTCCTCATAGCCGACCGCGACGAGCGAATAATCGCTCTCGCTCAGGCCGAAGGCGGCCATCATCGAATCGACCGCGACCTTGCCGGCCGAACCGGCACCGAGGATATGCACGCCGATCTTCGCGCCGCGGAAGTCGGCCGGGGTTCGGATCGGTCCGTCGACCGGCACGCCCATCACGTAGGTGTAGCGCGCGAGCCGCGCGAGGAAGAACTGCAGCCGGATGCCGTCCGCGTAGCCGGTGAAGAGCGGCTCGATGCCGATCGGGCACACCGCGCCTTCGGTGCGCGAGCAGATCTCCGCCGCATCGGCGGCGCCCTCGGCGCGCACCGGCTCGACCATCAGGTCCTCGGCGGCGTAGAAACCGGCGCCGCGGGCCACGCGGTTGAGCGTATCCATCAGCGCCGGGGTACGCTTGCCGAGCACGAAGCTCAGGCGTTCGGTCACTTCGGTTCGGGCCAGCTCTTCGCCAGCGCGATCACCGCTTTGTGGTCGAAGTCGTTCGCGTAATCGATGAAGCGATCGGTGATCACGTCGTTGACCGGCACGACGCTCTTGGTCATGCCGTAATCCGCCAGCGCTTGCGCGTAGAGGCCCATCAACGGATGCGAGAGTTCCCCGATCTTGCCGGTGCGCGGGTTGATGTTCGGCAGGTCGTCTTGCAGCAACACGAACGATTTGGCGCGCCGCTGCACGTCGGCTTCGGTGAACGCAACGTGCGAGGCCGTCAGGAACATGCGGGCGGCCGCGACGGGATTGGTGTGGATAAACAGTGCGGATTCGGCGGTTGCGCGCGCGAAGCGTTGCAGCACGTCGGCCCGGGCGACGATGTTCGCCGGCGTTGCGGCGTAGGCCGCCGCCGGCACGCCCTGCAGCGTCGGGTGGCGCCAGATGCGCATATGGAAGTTCCCGGTCAACTCCATCGGGACGACCTCGGGATAGGGGAACGCGATCGCGTCGACGCGATGCTTGAGCAACGCGTCCATGGCCTGCGCGCCGGCGCCGATCGGAACGTACGCTACGTCGTCGCGGTGCAGGCCGGCACCCTCGAGGATCAGCTGTGAGGTGACTTCGCCCGCGCTGCCGATGTTGAAGACGCCGATGTTCTTACCCTTGAAATCGCCCAACGTGTGGATCGGGCTGTCGTCGAGCACGGCGAGCACGTTCGAGAGCCGCGCCGCCTTGGTGAAGAAGTACTGCAGCTTGAGACCCTTCTCGTACCCCTGCAGCACGGCTTCGTAGCTGATGCCGCAGACGTCGCCCTTGCCGCTGGCGACCAGTGCGGCGGCGGCCGAGGGGCTGTTCACGAGTTGGATCACGACGTTGAGATGCTGCTGCTTGTAGAAGCCGGCTTGATCGGCGACGAAGTCGAGCGCATCGCCGAGCGAGGGTGCGATCGAGCCGCCGAGCATCGTCACGGTATCGTCGGCGGCGGCGGGGCGGGGCGCCGCAAAGGCGAGTAGCAGCGCGCACAGCAGGGCGGCGAGCGAAACCAGCTTCATGCGGAGAGGCCCGCGGTCAGCGCGGCGGCTCCGCTGCGCATGCGGGCGATCTCCGGCTGTCCGAAGAGCAGGATCTCACTCGTTTCGCCCGCCTGATAACTCGCGCGTTCGCCGGTTTGAAGTTCGAGCGTCGTCATGAAGCGGTACGGCTCGCCCTCGAGCGTGCCGCTGCCCGAGAGCACGAAGAACACGCCGCGCCCGGTGGCGGTGAACGTCGCGCCCGGATCGAGTTTGTAGCGCGCGGCGCGGATCGCGCAATCGCTGAACGTCCCGAACGCCTTTTCTTCGACGCCCGGCGCACCGTCGAGCGGCATCCAGCGGTACGCGGCCGTGTCCATCAGCACCGGATCGGCGTACTGTGGCCGGGCGACTTCCATCGGGCGGCCGTGGACGAATTCCCAGCTCGCGCGGTAGGCGTCCATGGTGCGCTTCCCCTCGACGCCTTCATTGCGATGGAAGACGCCTTTCTCGAAGTACCCGAACGCCTTCATCTTTTCCGCGGCCTCGGCGACGCGCAAGCCGTTCAGATAGCCGTTGCCGCTGGGCCCGCCGAACTGCATCACGACGATGGTGTTGGGCACGTCGGAACTCTGCGGCCCGTAGTGCGCGCCTTCGGGGAAGTAGCCGAGCGTGCCGGGCGTCATCGTGCCGTTGCGGTCGAAGCCGCAACTGCCTTCGAGCTGGAAGCGCCACTGATCGAAATTGTGCACGTGCCGTGGCGAGTAAAAGTTGCCGATCTGGTAAAACACGCCGAACATGAAGTCGCCGGGCGAACCGGGCTCGCCGAGCAGGATGCGCTGCTTGTCGAGAATCCCCGAGCGCGTTGCCGAGGGGCCTTTTTTGATCGGGACCTGGTCGCCTTGAACGATGCGCATGCTGCTCTCTCCGTGCGTTAGCGGGCCGGGGGAAGGATCGGATTCGGGGACGGGGTGCCGCGCGCCCGCGCCGCCACCGACCGGCGGTCGAAGGCGTTGGCGTAGGCGATGAAACGATCGGTCACGAGCGCGTCCGCCGGCACGACTTGGTGCGCGTAGCCGTAGTCGACGATCGAGCGGCTGTACAGCGCTAGGCCCAGCGGCGAGAGGTACCCGATACGCGGGCTGGCCGGATCGGCCGCCGGCAGATCGTCCTCGAGCAAGGTGAGCTCCAGCGTCTTGATCCGCAGCGTCTCGGGCGTGACCTTCGCGCCCGTGCCGGCCAGAAACAGCCGGGCCGCCGCGGCGGGATTCTTGCGGATGAAGAAGGCGGCCTCGGCGATCGCGCGCGAGAAGCGCGCCAGCACGTCGCTCTTGGCCGCGATCGTCGCCGGCAGCGCGGCGTAGCCGACGTTGGCCACGTCCTTGAGGATCGGCGAGCGGAAGTAGCGGAAGCGCGCGTTCTCGACGGCCTCCATCGTGATCAATTCGGCGTGCGGAAACGCCACGCCGGCAACGCGTTTGCCGGCGATCGCATCGAGCGCCTGCGCGCCGTAGCCGATCGGGATGTAGGCGTAATCGCCTTTGCGCAAGCCCGCACCGGCGAGCATCGAGCCGGCCGAGACTTCGCCCGAGCTGCCGGTGTTGGTTTCGCCGATGTCGGTGCCCTTGAAGTCGGCGAGGGTGCGGATCGCGCTCGCCTCCGGCACGGCCAGGACGTACGAAAGCCGCGCCGCGCGCGCGAGGAAGAACTGCAAGCGCAATCCGCGCTCCCAGCCCGTGAGCACCGGTTCGACCGCGAGTGAGGCGACGTCGGCCTTGCCTGAAGCGACCAACTGCGCGGCGAGCGAGGCGTTCGACGCGTAGTCCTTGCGCACGTCGAGCCGCTGGTCGCGGTAGAAGCCGGCGCCGTCGGCAACGAGTTCGAGCGCGTCCTGGAGTCCCGGCGTCGCCGCGCCCTCGATGATCGTCAGCGTGTCGGCCGCGTGGGCCGTGCCGGCGCTCGCGAGCAGCATCAGTGCGGCGCACAGGAGTCCGAACGGCAGCCGCACGTTATTTCGGCGGCAGCGTCGCAAAGAGATCGGCGTCGGCGATTTCGCGGCCGACGCGCTTGAGCAGGGCGACGTCCTCCGCGGGCGTCGCCGCACGCGGGACGCGGATTACCGTGCTCTGTCCGCGCGTGCGGATGACGGTGTCCGGATCGCGCACGATGCCGACCGGATCGCGCCCTTCGCGCACCGCGCGCACGCCCTCGCGAATCATCTGCCGCATCCCGATCACCCCGTAGTCGGTCGAGGTGAGGTTTTCGTAGCCGTAGATCGTGATCGGCCCCTGGCTGACCATCATCTCGTAATCGCCCGGCTGACGTTGGCGTTCTTCATACGGCCGATCCCCCGTCTGCCCGAAGCCTTCGGTGAACTGAATCGGGCGCAGCGGATCGCGGTCGTCGCTAAAGAGCAGATAGAAGCGCCGGTTGTTGTAGTCGTCGATCGGCACGATCCAGGTCATGATGTACGGGCGGCGCGAGGTGTTCTCCGGACGGACTTCGTCGTTGGCGGAGACGATGCCGATATTGGGCATCATGCGGTCGTTGATCCGGATCCACACCAGGTCCGAGCCGTCGATGCGGCGGCAGGTGATGTAGTTCATCCCGGTCTCGTTTTGCGCCCACTCGATGATCGGGATGATGCCGGCCTGCTCGGAGAAGCCGCGCTGCGTACCGGTCATCATCGCGTGCAAGTACGCGACGTGCACCGGGTCCATCCCGTTTTCGTGCTCCTGCAGCCAGTTGCAGTCTTTCTCGCCGCAACGCCCGGGACCGGGCACGACCGTGAGGTGCGGGCTCTCGAAGAGATCGAAGCGCGGGAAGGGCGGGATCAGCTCCGGCGGTCCCATGTACGCGAAAATCAAATCGCAGAAGATATGCAGCGGGTAGGCGCCGTGAGCGATCTTGCCGCCGTTCGCGAGCGGGGCGCCGGCACCGGTCTCGAGGATCGTGCCGTCGGGTGCGTAGTGAAACCCGTGGTACGCGCAGCGAATGCCGCATTCGGAGATGACGCCGTATTCCAGCGACGCACCGCGATGACTGCAGCGCTGCTCGACGAGCCCGAAGTCGCCGCTGCCCGTCTTGAAGAGGACGAGGTCCTCACCGAGGATGCGCCGCTTGAGCGGCAAGTCGGCGACGTCGAACGTGTACGCCACCGGCTGCCAGAAGCGCCGCAAGTACTCGCCGCACGGCGTCCCGTGACCGACGCGCGTGATTTCGTCGTCGGGCTCGAGACCGCGCGTGGAGTGGTACGCGTTGAACGTCACTGCTTGTGTGTTTGGAAATACCGTTCGAGGAACGCAGCTTGGTCGGCGCGCCAGCGCGTGCCGGGCCCGAAGTCGTCGCCGAGGAAGATGAAGTTGTCGCGCGCGAGGTCGTAGGGATCCCAGTGCGGCGCGCCGGGGCCATTCGGGTCGCCGGTCGCGGCGAAGTTACAGAACGCGGCGAGGATTTTGTCGGAAACCGCGCGGTCGCGGTCGTCGAAGTCGCCCGTCCCGAACACGTAGGTCATGTCGTGGCCGTGTGCGGGTTGCGGACCGGTGTGCGTGCCGCTATGCGAGAACACGTAGCGGAACGTCTTCGGTTGGCGGGCTGCGATGAAGCGCGCGTAGCCGCGCAGCGCGTAGGAGAAGCGGCCGTCGTTCCAGGCGTGCGTCACGGCGGCCGGCACGTCGGCGTCGGATTCGACGCCGAAGTACTTCCACGATTCCTCGAACGCATCGCCGAACGTGTCGGCCATATAGTCGCGCAGTTGCGCCACGGTCGTCACCGGAATGTTCGCGGTGATATGACCGCCCGATTCGTTCGAGGTGTTGCCGAGAATCGTCGGCACCGCGGCGAAGCGGCCCGCGCGATAGGCGTCGGAATCGTCTTCCAGCAATGCCCAGCCGTCGATGACCGGGCGCAGGTACGCGACGGCGAGGATCTTTCGTATCCCCGGAATGTCGGGGTGATTGGCCGGATCGACGACGGAATTGAGCTCGAGCAGTTTATTAGCCGGCAACGCGCGCAGTGCCGCGATGTCGTCGCCGACGGCGAGTCCGGCGCGCTCCGCGGCGGCGAGCGTGTGCTGCGAGCGCAGCCCGCTGCCGCTGCGGAAGATCATGCGGTGCACGAGCCCCCGGGCGAGCGGCGACATCAGCATCAGCGCGCTGGTCGACGCGCCGGCCGACGCGCCGGTGATCGTGACGCGGTTCGGATCGCCGCCGAAGGCCGCGATGTTGTCGCGCACCCATTCCAGCGCCGCGATCGAATCGAGGAAACCGTAATTGCCCGAGACGCCGCGTTCGGATTCGGCGCTCAGTTTGGGATGGGCGAGGTAGCCGAACACGCCGACGCGGTGATTCACCTTGACGAGGATCACGCCGCGCTGCGCGTACGCGGTGCCGTCGGTCCGTTCGCGCGAGGCCGAGCCCGAAATATAGCCGCCGAAATCGTAGTAGACGATCACCGGCGCACCGCCGGGCGGCGGAACGGCCGGCGCCCAAACGTTGACGTTCAAGCAATCTTCGCTGTACCCGGGCGCGAGCGATCGGCGCAGCGGAACCGGTTCCGGAATCTGGATCGCGTCGAAGCCGAACTGCGTGCAATCGCGCACGCCGCTCCACGGCGCCGTCGGCTGCGGCGGCCGCCAACGCAGCGGTCCGAGCGGCGGCGCGGCGTAGGGGACACCGCGAAAGACGCGGACGCCGGCGGCTTCCGTACCGGCGATCTCGCCCGCGACGAGCCGCACGGTGGTTTGAGTGGCGGTCATATATTTCGCTCCAGTAAGACCTCGGCGCAATTCGGAATCGCCGCGGCCGTAACCTAGCGCGGGACCAGGCGCTCCATCTCGACCGCGGCGAGGTCGCGCAAGTCTTCGAGCAACTGCAGGTCGGGCTCGTCGATCCAGCGCGGACGCGTGTCGATCAAGCTCACGGTGCCGACGCAGCTGCCGTCGTTGAGCATGATCGGCGAGCCGGCGTAAAAGCGGATGCGCGGTTCGTTGACGACCAGCGGGTTGTCGGCGAAGCGGTCGTCGAGCAACGTGTCGTTGATCACGAGCGGTTGGCGATCCGCGATCACATGGGCCGAGAATGACGATTCGCGCGGCGTTTCGCTGGCGTGCCAGCCGGCCGATGACTTGAACCATTCGCGCTCGGCGTCGACCAAGCTGATCAGCGCGATCGGAACGTGGAAGACCCGGCTTGCGATGTGCGTGATGCGATCGTAGGCGGCCTCGGGCGCGGTGTCGAGCAGGCCCAGCGCGTGCACCGCTGCGACGCGTCGCGCTTCGTCGGGCGGAGTCGCTGCTTTTTTCCAGCGGCTCGAGCCGCGCAGTACCCACGCCTGCAGTTTGGTTTGCGCGTAGGTGCTCGAAAACGGCGTGACGAGCCACTCGGTGACGCCCGCTTCGTCGCCGCCCGGATATTCGCGGTCGGCGACGACGACGACCGAGAGGCGGCGCCGGTCGCCGGCCCGTTTCGCCCGGATCGTGCGGCATAACGCGAGCGCGTCGTGGCGGCTCGGGTCGTGTTCGAAGATGGCCAGCGACGGGCGTGCATCGGCGATCGCACTGCCCGCGCCCTCGGCGTCGTTCGCGTGGACGATCTTGATGCCGGCCGTGGACGCGGCGGTGGTGAAGAGCGCGGAGAGGCCGGGATCGGCGAGGTCGAGCAGGACCGCATTCACGCGGCCGTTGGCGGGGTCGGCCGCCGGCACGAAGGCTCCGTTGCTCACCGCCGGGCGGTGCCGCGGCGCGAGGTCGATCTCGAGGCCCTCGTGCGCGGCGAACACGTCGATCGTCGAGCCGGCCGCGCGCATGCGCTCTTGCGCCTGCTCGACGAGGACGTCGAGTTGATCGTCGGTCCGCAGCGGGTCGTAGTGCGTGAGCGCCAGCCGCTGCACGCCGGCCTGGCGGGCGACGCGCATCGCGTACTCGACCGTGCTATGGCCCCAATTGACCTTGGCCGGGTATTCGTCGGCCGTATACTGCGCGTCGTGGATCAGCAGGTCGACGCCGGCCGTGAACTCCGCGTGCAGCAAATCCTGTTCGTGCAAGGCCTCGTCGCCGCTCGCCGCCGCGGGAGAGTGCGGTTCGTGATCGCAGGCGTAGACGAGGCTCGCGCCGTCGGTCTCGAGCCGGTAGGCGAGGGTCAGCGCGGGGTGATTGAGGTAGCGCGTGCTGACGTGGATGTCGTCGAGGTCGAAGCTGCCTTCAAGCAGATCGTGGTAGTGGATCGTCGCGCCGAGCTGTTCGATCGTGATCGGGAAGTAGGTCGACGACATCTGGCCCGCCAGCGTCTGGCGCAGCGAACCGCTCAAGCCCTTGGGGCCGTAGATGTCCCATTCGGTGCCCGGGACGAACAGCGGTGCGAAAAACGGCAGGCCTTGGATGTGGTCCCAGTGCGTGTGGCCGATCAGAAGGTAGCCCCTCTTCACGCCTTCGGCAACCAGTTTCTGGCCCAGCGCGTGCGAACCCGTGCCGCAGTCGATCACGACGACCGTGCCCTGGTTCGAGCGAATTTCGACGCACGACGTGTTCCCGCCGTACCGTTCGGCCGAGGGTCCCGGTTTCGCGATCGAGCCCCGGGTGCCCCAAAACTGGACCTTCATGCACCCTCTCCGGTAACACGGAGCAAAGCGGTGCCGCTCCGAAGAGCCGCACATTTCGGGCTAGTATAGCGTATTTATGAGAAAAACGCAGCCCGCACCGGCCGGACGGCCGGGTGCCGGCCTGTGAAACCCCGTTGCCCGGGGAGCGGGCGAGCGAGGTGAAATCCTTCAGCCCGGCGAGAAACCGCCGTATGCTGAAGTTCGCGATCGTCCTCTGCGCCGTAGCGGCGCTGGCCTGGCAGCCCCGGCCCGCGGCGGCGGACGACACCATCCACGTCGTGGCCTCGTTCCCGGGTGGGATCGAGGTGCTCGAGAACGTCGCGAAGTTCGGCGGGCTCTTCAAAGCCGAGCACCTGGACGTCGACAAGCAGTACAGCGGCAGCGCGTCCGGTTGCGCGCAGCTCGCGGGCAGCGGCAAGGCCGATATCTGCGCGACGAGCATCGAGCCGACGATTCAGGGCTACTCGAAGGGTCTGCGGCTGCAGATCTTCTTTTCGCGCGTCGCGACCTACGAATATCTGCTCGCCGTGCTCGACGATAGCCCGATCAAGACGCTGGCCGATTTCAAGGGCAAAGATATCGGCGAACCCAACGCCGCCAGCGCCACGGAAGTCTCGGCAAACGACATGCTCGCCGGCGCCGGTTTGCGGCGCTCCGATTACAACTTCGTTCCGGTCGGGGCCGGCGCGCAAGCGCTGGCGGCGCTGGTGACGCACAAGGTCGCCGGCCTTTCGGATTCGGCGACCGCGCTCGGCACCGAAGGAGCCGTCTCGCACCTGAAGTTCCGGATGTTCCGCGATCCGATCCTCGACAGCATCCCGAATGCCGGCTTCGAAGCGCGGCCCGACGTGATCGCGACGAAGGGCGATCTGCTGCGGCGCTACGCGCGCGCGATCGTCAAAGCGGCGCTGCTGATCCGGATGAATCCCGGCGTCGCCGCGCGCTACGCGCTGATGGGTGAGAGCGTCGGCCAAAAGATCACCCCCGATGCGCTCGCGATCGCCAAGCAAGAGTTGATCGGGCTACAGGGGCATCTCGTCGGCGCCGATCCGTCGAGCGACCGGATCGGCGAGATGCCGGTGAAGGGGATCGCGCTCTACTGCAAGGCGCTCTACGATGCCGGGCTGACGCCCACGCTCGTGCCGGTGGCGGATATCGTGACCAACCAGTTCATCGCCTACGCGAACGGATTCGATAAAAAAGCCTGGATCGCCGAAGTCAGAAAGATGCATTGAGCGGATGAAAAGCCTTGCGGTTGCCCTGATCGCGCTGCTCGCCCTCGCGGCGGTGCCGCGGCCGGCTTGGGCCGACGACACGCTCCACGTCACGGCGTCGTTCGCCGGCGGCATCGAGGTGTTCGAAAACGTCGCCAAATTCGGCGGCATCTACGACGCCGAGCACGTAAAGGTCGACAAGTCCTACAGCGGCAGCGGCTCGATCTGCGTGCAACTCGCCGCGACCGGTAAAGTCGACGTCTGCGCGACGAGCATCGAGCCCACGATCCTGGGCTACGATAAGGGCGTCCGCCTGCAGATGTTCCTCTCGCGCATTCACGATTACGAGTTCGTCCTCGCCGTCTTGGCCGACAGCCCGATCAAGACCCTGGCGGATTTTCGCGGCAAAGATATCGGCCAACCCAGCATCGGCGACGTCTCCGAAGTCGCGACCAACGACATGCTGCAAGGCGCGGGCCTGAAGAAATCCGACTACACCTACGTGCCGGTCGGTGTCGGCGGGCAAGCGCTGGCGGCGCTGACCGGGCACAAAGTCGACGCGATCTCGACCTCGGCGACCGCGCTCGGCACGGAAGCCGCGGTCGCGCACCTGAATTTCCGCATCTTCCGCGATCCGCTGCTCGACAACATTCCGGATTCGGGCTTCGAAGCGCGGCCCGATGTGATCGCCGCGAAAGGCGATCTGATCAAACGCTACGTGCGCGCGATCATCAAAGCGGCGATCCTCATCCGCGAGAACCCGCAAGTCGCCGCGCGCTACGCGCTGATGGGCGAAAACGTCGGCACCGCCATTACGCCCGAAGCCCTCAAGACCGAAACGGCCGAGCTGATCTCGCTCCAGAGCCACTTCATGGGCGTGAACCCGTTCGATCCGCATCTGGGCCAGAATCCGGTGCGCGCACTCGAACTCTACTGCCGCTTCCTGCACGACACCGGCTGGACCAGCACGCTCGTCCCGGCCTCCGCGATCGTGACGAATCAATTCATCGCGTACGGCAACGATTTCGACAAGAAAGCCTGGATCGCGGAAGTCAAGAAGATGCGCTGAGCGTCCGCGCGTACGCGGCGACGGCGTCGCGGTCGATCGCGTTGGCGAACGCGTTGAAGCGGTTGTCGACGATCGCGTCGACCGGCACCGGGGCTTTGGTGAGCCCGAAATCGTTGAGCAGCTTGCTGTAAACGGCGACGCCGGCGGGTGGTAGGATCCCGATCTGCGGATTGGCCGGATCGCGCGCGGGGAGCGCGTCGTTCCAAAACTCCAGCGCGCGTGCGTACGTTTGCCGTTCGGTCTCGGCGAACGGCTTGCCGAGCGCCTCGAGCATGAGCCGGGCCGCGCCGCCGGGGTTGAAGCGCACCACGAGCGACGCTTTGACGATCGCGCGAGCGAAGCGCGCCAGCGCGTCACCTTTGGTGGCGATGGTCGCGGGTGCGGCCGCGTAGCCGCCGCTCGGCGTCGCTTGCAGCAGCGGATTCTCGAAGACGCGCAGGTTCGTACCCGCGACTTGGTAGGGGATCAGTTCGTACCGCGGGAGTCCCGCAGCGGCGACGCGCCCCGACGTCATAGCGGCGAGATTGTTGAAACCGATCGGGTCGAACGAGAAATCGCCGGGCTGCAGGCCGGCGCCGAATAACATCGAGGTGACGGTGGCCTGACCGGTCGATGTCGGGCCGACCTCGTGAACGCCGATCGTCGCGCCTTTGAAGCCGGCGAGGGTGCGGATCGGGCTGTCCTCGGGCACCGCGAGCACGTACGTGTAGCGTGACGCCCACGCGAGAAAGAGCTGCGCGTGCTGTCCCAATTCGTAACCGGTGAAGAGCCGCTCGATGCCGATCGGACAGATATCGGCCCCTCCGCTCGCGCAGGCTTCGAGCGCGCCGGCGGCGCCCGGACGCCGGATCTTCTCGATCGTGAGGCGCTCGTCCCGAAAGAAGCCCGCGCCTTCGGCGACGAGATTGAGCGTGTCCATCAGCGGCGGCAGGCCGGTGCCGAGGACGACGATGAGCGTGTCGTCGCTCGCGACGCGTTGCACGATAGCGGCTCTCCTTGGCGGTGCGGGGCTGCCGTTCGACGCTGCATTCCATCGCCCCGGTCCGGCGGGAGCGCGCGCGCGCGCCGCAAAACGACCCCGTGACATGATCAACGTTGCCGATGGGCGCGCCGAACTGTGGCGCTATCCGCTCAAACCTTCCGTTGCGGGCGGTTCCGCATCGATGGACCTGCTCGTCGTCACCTTGACGTCGGATGCCGGACAAACGGGAATGGGCTTCACATTCGTCGCCGGTGGCCGCGACGATCTGCCGCTGCTCGCCGCACGCGGACAGCTCGAACGCTTCGTCGTCGGGCAAGTGCTCGAACATCCGATTCCGCTTTGGCGGCGCATCGTTACGTCGTTCACGCGCGGCGTCGCAGCGTATCGCACCGGGACGGGCCCCTACATTGCGGCCCTGACCGCGATCGACGTTGCGGCGTGGGACCTGTATGCGAAGACGCTCGACGTTCCGCTCGGCGTCGCGATGGGCGGCACGCCGCGCCGCGTGAAGATGTACGGCAGCGGTGGCTTCTCGCCGGGCCAGAGCCCCGAATCGGCGATCGCCCGCGTCGACGAAGTCATCGCGCGCGGCTTCCACGGCGTTAAGGTTCGCACGGCCTGCACGCCGCACGACGAGAAGATCCTCACGGCCGTTGCCGAGCACATCGACGGCAAGATCTCGCTGATGATGGACTGCAATCAGCGCGGCACGGTCAGCACGGTGACGCGCCTGATGGGCTACGCCGCGGCAGCCGGCGCGCTCTTCATCGAAGAACCGCTACCGGCGACGCAGCACGCCGGCTTCGAAGCGCTCTCGCGCATCGCAACGGTGCCGATCGCGACCGGCGAAAACCTCAACGGTGCGGCCGAAGCCGCGCCGTATCTGATCAATCGCTGGTGCAGCATCATCCAGCCCGATCTGGCGATCATGGGTGGCTTGACGGAATGCCTGCGCGTCTCGCAGATGGCCGAACATTGCAGCGTGGAAGTCGCACCGCACTTCCTGCCCGGCCTGTTCATCCAACTCGCGATGGCGATCCCCGGCGTGACGTGGCTCGAGGAGTACCCGACGATCGAGCCGTTGTTCTCGTTTATCCCCGGCGTCGAACCCGACGGCTTCGTCTCGCCGCCGGATGCCGCGGGTCACGGCCTCGTGCTCTCCGAGGACGCGCGCCGGGATTTCCTGATCGCCTGACGATGCTATCGTGCGTGTGACACGCTGGGGATTGCTCGCGCTCCTGATGTTCTCGTGCATCGGGCCGTGCGTCGCCGCGCCGAACGCGCCGATCGTCGGGACGTGGCGCCTCGCCGACGGCACGGCCATCGCAATCGGACCCAATGGCGACGTGCGCGGCGGCGGACGCAAAGGTGCGTGGTCTCAGGACGGCCGGACGTTCGTCATCACGTGGTTCGATCCCAAACCGGGCATGGAGAACGAGATCGATGCGATCGATCGCGTGACGCTCTCGGCTGACGGCACGACGCTGAGCGGAAAGGGCGACGATTCCGCACGCATCAGCGCAACGCGGACGTCGCGCGCACTGCTTGCCGTCGCCGCGCCGAGCGGAGCGCGGGACGCGACGGCGACGGCCGTCGCGAGTGCATCAAGCGGCTCCGTTCGGGTGCGCCCGCAATCTGCAGCGGACGGTGGCATGCCGGCCTATAACGGTCTTGGCCGGCGCTACGCCGCCGCTCAAGGGCCCACCGCCGCCGCTGCGCCGAGCGTACCGGTCGCGGCCTCCGGAGCGAACGCCGGCGCGGCCGCGAGCACGCAAAGTGCGGCGACCGGCGGATCGGCAGGCGCGCAATCGAACGCGATGGGGGGCTCGGCGGCTGCGGCGAGTTCGGGCGCGACCACGCCGGTTTCATACGGCGGTGCGGCGGTGTATCAATCGCCCAAGGCGCCCGGCCCGCCGTCGGTGAGTCCGATCAGCGTAACCTTTACCGCGGTGAATCAAAAGATTCCATTGAGCGTGTCGCTGGCGGGATTTACGGGCGTAATTGGTTTCTGCCTCGCGCCGGGAAACTGCGCGCTGGGCGCATCGAGTGAACCGTGGAGTTGCAACGCGCAAATTTCGGGAGCGATTCCGATACTCTTCCAGGGGCCCGGTCCGGTGACGATCGTGATGTACGGTCCAAACATCCCGCACGTCAACCTGGACTGCGTTTTCTACGTCCAAGCGCCGTACGGTGCGACCATCAACTATTACTCGACAAAGGTACTCGTGAACATTCGCATTCCATAACTCTGAGCAGTACTTCATGGAGGTCGAACCCGATGACGCGTTTTGCGGATGGGCTCTATGGCTCGATTCTTACGGCGGCCGTCTTTGCCGCGATCGCATGGGCCGGGCCGGCGCAGGCCGACGAAACGCTCACCGTCACCGGCAGCGCAAACCCGACGGCGTTTTTCGAAGTGCTGATGAGCGCGGCCCGGCACGCGGGGCTGTTTACCGCCGAGCATCTCACGGTGAACGAGCATTATACTGCGGGCGATATGAAGCAGTACGGTGCGGGTGGCGCGGCGGGCGTCGGCGCGCTGCTGGTCGGCGATGGGAAGGGCGACGTCGCGACCACGACGCTCGAGCCGATCTTGCAGGGCTACGAGCGCGGCCTGCGCTTGCAGTCGTTCTTCATGCGCGTGCCGCAGTACGAGTGGGTGCTGGCGGTCGTCGACGGCAGCCCGATCAAGACGCTGGCCGACTTCAAAGGCGCGACGCTCGGGGAGATGCAGGCGGCCAATCCGGCCGAGATCGTCACTACGGCCTTCGCCGGCGCGGGCGTGCGGAAAAGCGACATCAGCTATCGCACGATCGGCCACGGCACGGATGCGATCGCGGCCCTGACGTCGGGCAAGGTCTCGGGCGCGGTCTTTCCCTATATGGAGTTGGCGTCGTATGAAGTCGACGGCGCGGTGAAGTTCCGCTACTTCTGGGACCCGATCACCAAGGACATCGGCGACGGCAGCTTCGCGGCGACGCCCGAAACGATCCGCACCAAAGGCGATCAGCTCAAGCGCTTTTCGCGCGCGATGGTCAAAGCGTCGATCCTCATCCGCGAAAACCCGGCGGTCGCCGCGCGTTGGTTCTTAGCGGACGAAGGCGCGCCGGTCACGCCGCAATCGATCGCGAGCGAAGCGCGACTTATTGCGTCCGGCCACGAACAACTGCCGGCCGGCGATCCCCTGAGCAAACGGATCGGCTACACGCCGCCGCACGCCATGGATGCCTATATCGGCTACCTCGTCGACAACGGCCAGATGGCGAAACGCGTTCCGGCCGCCGCCGTGCTGACGAACGAGTTCATCGCGTATGCGAACGACTTCGACCATGCGGCGTTTATCGCGCAGGTGAAAAAGCTGCGCTAAACGCCGCAGCGGCCGACGTTATTTGACCGGCGCCGCCTTCGCCTGTGCGATCACGGCTTTGTGATCGAAGTCGTTCGCGTAGGGAATAAACTGGTTGGTCACGATCGCGGAGCCCGGAACGGCGGTTTTTGCCAAACCGTACTGCGTGAGAATCGTACTGTAGAGTTGGACGCCGAGCGGTGGGAAATAGCCGATGCGCTTGCTCGAGGGATCGGCCGCCGGGAAGTCGTTTTCGAGCGCCTCGAGGATGCGGGTCGTGCCGGCGAGCGATTCCGGCGTGACTTTCTGGCCCTCCCCCTTCAGGTACAGCACCGCCGCCGCCGCGGGGTTTTCGCGCACGAACAGGGCCGCCTCGACGATCGCGCGCGTGAAGCGTTTGAGCACGTCGCCTTTGGCCTGGATCGTCGCCGGCGTTGCGCAGTAGCCGACGTTGCCGACGTCCTTGAGCAGCGGGTGGCGGAAGACGCGGAACTGCACGTTGCCCTGGATCGAGTCGTTCACGACTTCGAGATAGGGGAACGCCACTCCGGTGACGCGATTGGCGGTGATCGCGCTCAGCGCTTGCGGTCCGACGCCGATGGCGATAAACGAATAGTCCGACGGCTTCAGGCCGACGCCGGCCAGCATCGATTCGGTCGCCACCTCCGCCGCGCCGGCGACGGATGTCTCGCCCAGCGTCGCGCCGCGAAAGTCTTGGAGCGTCCGGATCGGGCTGCTGACCGGTACCGCGAGCACGTACGAGTAGCGCACTTGCCGCGAGATGATGAACTGCAGCCGGAGCCCCTTGTCGTAACCGACGATCACCGGCTCGACCGGAATCGCCGCGAGATCGGCTTTCCCGGTCGCTACGAGTTGGGCCGCGGTCGCCGGATTCGCGCCGTAGTTCTTGGTGACGTCGAGGTGCTGCTGCTTGTAGAAGCCCGCGCCGTCCGCGATGAGTTCGAGCGTGTCGAAGATCCCGGGGGCAGGATTGCCGGCCACGATGCTAAGCGCGTCGTCGGCGAGCGCCGGCCGCGGAGCCGCGACCGCCGCGAGGAGTGCGATGAGGCCGGCGATCGAGCCGAGCCGCGTGATGATATCCGTCATGGGGGGAGACTCCTTGCTTCGTTGCTCGTGCGCTACGCGTGAAAGCAAGGGCCTCCTCCCCGGCGGCGGGCTTTACTCTTCGGTCAGGTTACGCACGACGCGCGGCGCGGCGCTTTGCGTTTGGGCATCCGTCGAATCGACGATCAGCGTGAGCGCTTGACCTTGACGGGCATCGATCGTCACGGGTACCTGGAAATTGCCACGGCCGTCGGCGATTACTTCGCTGCGGACGTTGACGCTGTTGTCGCCGTTCACGCCGAGCAACTGACCGAGCACGTTCTCCGAACGCCGCTCGACCATGCCGACTTGGACGACGACGCGCGCGCCGGGCATCGTGTTCCCGGATACGGTGAATTGCCCGCCGACGTGCGAGTCGTTGCCGGGCCGAAGATTGCTGATGCTATTGCTGACAACGGTTGTGCCGGAAACGAAGGCCCAACGCGCATCGAACGGCAGTCCGTGCGAGTCTTTCCCGGACACGGTGACCGTATGGCGACCGGCCTGAAGATCTGAGGGCGGGGAGAACACGACGCCGCGCGGCGAGCGCGAGGACTGATCGGTGACGTTGAGCCCGTCGATGTCGACGCGAATCGAATTCGGGTCGGCCTGGCCGTTGCCGAAATCGGCTTCAACGGTCGGGCGGCGCGCTGAAACGGTTTCGTCATTGCTGGGATGCTCGGCGGCGAAGTTGAGCGCGCTGCGTTGCGGCGGCGCTAGACGTTGTTGCGCCGCTTGCTGGTCGAGCTGCGCCTGGCGCTGTTGTTGCTGTTGATCTTGAGTCTGCTGTTGCGCGTGCTGCTGGTCGAGCTGCTGCTGGTGGGCCTGCTGCTGAGCTTGCTGCTGCCCTTGCAGATCGCGCTGTAGTTGTTGATCCCGCTGCTGCGAGGTCGGCTGCTGCGGCCCGCTCGAAAGGGCGACGAGATTCTGTGAGGAGTCGTAGTTCACGCCGGCGCCGAGCGCTTGCGAGATGAAGCGGAGCGGAACGTAGGTGCTGTCGCCGATGATGAACGGCGCCACGTCGAGGGTCTGCGCTTGGCCGTCGACCGTTGCTTGCGTCGAGCCGATCTGCAGTTGGACGGAGTGGCCGTTGCCCTGCGCCGTAATCGTGCCGCTCTGATAGACGACCGACGCGCCGAGACGCTCGAAGACGCCGCGTAGCGGGACGAAGACGCGGCCGTCGCGCTCCTGGGGACCCGGATTGAGCGCCAGCGGGGCGCCGTTGAGCGTGATGCTCACGTTGCTGTCCGCGGCGGCGATGCCGCCGGCCAACACGACGATGCCGCAAAGGGCCGTCAGGACGGTGGTTGTGGTGCGTATGGGTGACAAAGTCGGGTACTCCCGGTGCGATGAGTGCGGTGGTTCCCTGTACCCCGGGGCCGCCGGTTCAGACAAAACCCCCGCGAGCCAAGCGCAAAAAAAATCGCGCGCGCCGAGCCTCGCGTGCTGGGGAAACGGGCCCTCGGTGCGGTATGTTGATGGTATGAGAATCACGTTTGCCGCCGCACTCGTCCTCGCCGCGTTCGTCAGCGCCGGCGCACCCGCCGGGGCGGCCGCCACGCCGGCACCGGTGGGGCCGGTTCGCGTCGATGCTGCGGATATCGCTCCCGTCATCGACGGCGCCGACGATCCGCAGGCCAGCGGTTTCGTGAACATCACGTTTACGAATTTGCGCGACACCGCCGCGACCCAAATCCTGTTCGCGCTGGAGAGCCCGGACGAACAGGTCAAGTGGACGATCACCGATAGCGGCACGTTCGGCAAGGGCATCAAGGTGACGCACCACTTCACGATGTTAAGCGACGACCGGCGCCTGCACGTGGTCGTCCTCAAAGCGACGTTCGCCGACGGCAGTACCTGGCAGGCCGGCGACCCCTACTAGCAGTCGCTCGGTATCACGTTCCGAGCGGCTTGCGGACTCCCAAGCCGAGCATGAACGCGTCTTTAAGCCGCGCCGGGTCGCGTTCGGGTTCGGCCACCGCGGGCGCCGCGTCGACGCGAGCGCCGATGAAGACGGGCGCCGTCGCGTCGAGCGCGTGGCGGACGAGCCGCTCGAACGCCGCTTCATCGGCCGCCCAGTGCGCATCGGAGATACCGGCGCCGTTCGCGATCGCGACCAGATCGCACCCGCCGGAGGTGGCCGTCGGCTGACCGCCGGTGATTTGGTAGACGCCGTTATCCATCACGACGATCGCGAGATTCCGCGGCGCGAGCGTCGCAACGGTCGCGAGCGATCCGAGCTGCATCAGCAGCGAGCCGTCGCCCTCGACGGCGATCACGCGTCGTTGCGGCTGCGCGAGCGCGACGCCGAGCGCGATCGGTACCGCCAGTCCCATGCTGCCGAGCATGTAGAAGTTCTGCGGCCGGTGGCCGGCCGCCAGGAGATCGAAATTCGTATTGCCGATGCCGGCGACGACGGCTTCGCCGGCCTGCAGTTGCGCGACGAGGCGCCGCATGAGATCGAAGCGATTCATCCGCGTCACGATGCGACGTTCGCCCCGAAGACTTTGCCGCCGGTGAGCAGTGGGTTGAGGACGATCGCCGCGGCTTCTTGCGTCGCGTAGGCCTGCTTGATCGTGCCGCCGAGCACGAAGGCGACGTCGTCGAGCCGCGTCAGCGTTTGGTGCTCGATCCCCAGCGCGCCGAGGATCGGACGCATCGTGCGGCACACCAGGGCCTGGCCGTAGTTGAACTCGCCGAGCGTCCCGCGCTCGGAGACGATCATCAGGATCGGGATGCGGTACGCGACGTTGAGCGAGGCCAGCACGTTGGCCAAGGTCGCGAAGCCGCTGGTCTGCATCAGCAAGGCACCGCGCGTGCCGCCCATCCACGCGCCGCTGAGGATCCCGGTGGCCTCCTCCTCGCGCGCGCAGGCGAAGACGTGAAAGGACGGGTCGGCCCGCAGCTCCTCGATCAGCGGCACGAGCACGCGATCGGGCACGTACGCGATGAGGCGCACGTCGTTCTCGCGCAGCGCGCGGGCGATCTCCTGCGGCCAGGTTGGGGTAGCGGTCACGCTGCCGCACTTCCGGGAGCGGCCGAGCGGAGGCCTCCCGATGGCCCGGCAAAAAGCTCTTGCGCGAAAAGGAGAACGGAATGGAGGTTCGCCCCGGAATGCGCACGCGACTGAGCGCGCTCATGGTAGCCGTCCTGTTTGCGGCCGTGTCGTGTCCGCGGCCGGCGAGTGCCGATGACACGCTCAACGTCGTTTCGTCGTTCCCGGGCGGCACAGAAGTGCTCGAGGTGGTCGCGAACAGGGCGGGTCTGTTCAAAGCCGAGCACCTCGACGTCGAGAAATCGTACTCGGGCAACATCTCGGTGTGCGCGCAAATGGTCGCCAGCGGCAAGGGCGACGTCTGCGGCATGAGCATCGAGTCGATCATCCTGGGCTATCCCAAAGGTCTGCATTTACAGACGTTCCTCACGCGGAACCGCCGCTACGGCTTCGTGCTGGCGGTGCCCGATGACAGTCCGATCCGGACGCTGGCCGATTTCAAGGGCCAGCCGATCGGCGAACCGGGTCTCGCGAGTCCGGTCGAGGTCCCGGCGATCGACATGCTGATGGGCGCCGGGCTCAAGCGCTCCGACATCGTGTTCACGCCGGTCGGCGTCGAGGCGCAAGCCTTAGCCGCGCTGACCTCGCATAAGATCGCCGCGCTCGCCGATACCACGGCGGCCTTAGCGACGAAGAGCGCCGTGAGCGGAATCAAGTTCCGCATCTTCCGCGACCCGATTCTCGACAGCGTGCCGAATAACGCTTTCGCGGCGCGGCCGGACGTCATCGTGGCGAAGGCCGATATCCTGCGCCGCTATACCCGGGCGATCGTTAAATCGGCGATCCTCATCTACGAAAATCCGGCGCTGGCCGCGCGCTACGCGCTCGAAAACGTCGGCGGATCGGCGACGCCGGAGGCGATTCGAAAAGAAGAGGCGCAACTCGCGACATTCCGCGACGACATCATCGGCGATCCGTCGATCGCGCGGATGGGCTACACGCCGATCGCCGGCATCGCGCTGTACTGCAAGTTCTTCAACGATTTGGGGCTGACGAGTTCGCTCGTGCCGGCCCGCGACATCGTAACGAATCAGTTCGTCGCCTATGCCAACGATTTCGACAAAAAGGCCTGGATCACCGAAGTCAAGCGGATGCGCTAGAAAGTCTACGATTGATGCCACACCAGTTCGCTTCCCCGCGCCGGATGCTCGCCTGCGGGTTCGCCGCCGTCGGGCTCGCGGTACTCATCGCCGGTCCGCGACCGGCCCTGGCCGACGACGTTCTCAACGTGGTCGGCGGCTCGACGCCCGGTTCGTTTTTCGAAGTGCTCGAGGACACCGCCGTCGGCGCCGGCCTCTACACGGCCGAGCACCTGACCGTCAACAAGCAGTATGCGGGCAGCGCTTCGGTGTGCGTGCAGACCGTTGCCAGCGGCAAGGGCGACATCTGCACGTCGAGCGTCGAACCGCTGATCTTCGGGTACGAAAAGGGCATCCGGCTGCAGGTCTTTCTCTCGCGCGATCCGCGCTACGACTATCTGTTGGCGGTGCCCGATGCCAGTCCGATCAAATCGCTGGCCGATTTGAAAGGGAAAGATATCGGTGAAACCAACGTCGGCAGCACCGCCGAGATCTCGGCGAATTCCGTGCTCTCGACCGTGGGCTTGACGCCGTCCGATTACGCGTACGTTCCGATCGGCCTCGGCACGCAGGCGATGGCGGCGATCAACGCCGGTAAGGTCGCGGCGATGGCGTTCCCGTCGGTCGAACTCGGCATGTACGAGGTCGTCGGCGGGATGAAGTTCCGCTATTTCAAGGACCCGAATCTCAGCGATATCCCGAACGTCGGCTTCGCTGCCTCGCCGGACACGATCGTGGCGAAGGCCGATCTCATCAAGCGCTTTTGCCGGGCGATCGTCAAAGCCGCGATTCTGGTGCGCGTGAACCCCGAGCTCGCCGGGCGCTATTTCCTCGAAGGTTCGGGGCAGAAAGCCACGCCCGACGCGATCAAGACGCAGGGCGTGGAATTCGCGCATCTCGCGAGCGATCTTCCGGCTTTCAATCTGGACAATCCGCGGATCGGTGCGATTCCGGTCGCCGGGATCGACGCGTACACGAAGTTCCTCTTCAGCAAAGGCTTGACCAAGACGCTCGTTCCGGCATCGGGGCTCGTCACCGAGCAGTTCATCGCCTACGCCAACGACTTCGACAAGAAGGCGTGGATCGCGCAAGCGAAGGCGATGAAGTGAAGCGCGCGCTCGTCGCCGGCCTGCTGTTCGCGGCGCTCTGTTTCCCGCGTCCGGCCGCGGCCGACGACACGCTGACGGTCGTGTCGTCGTTCCCCGGCGGCATCGAAGTGCTGGAGGAAGTCGCCAACAAAGGTGGGCTCTACAAAGCCGAGCACCTCAACGTCGATAAGGTCTACTCCGGCAACGCGTCGGCCTGCGCCCAAATGGTGGGCACCGGCAAGGGCGACGTTTGCGGGATGAGCATCGAATCGATCATCTCGGGCTATCCCAAGGGCTTGCGACTGCAGACGTTCCTCTCGCGCAATCGCAGCTACGACTACGTGCTGGCGGTGCCCAGCGACAGCCCGATCCGCACGCTCGCCGATTTCAAGGGCCAGCCGATCGGCGAGCCCGGTGTGGCGAGTCCGGTCGAGATCGCGGCCAACGATATGCTGATGGGCGCGGGTCTCAAGCGCTCGGACATCGTTTTCGTGCCGGTCGGCGTCGAGGGCCAAGCCCTTGCCGCGCTGACGTCGAAGAAGATCGCCGGCCTCGCCGATTCCGATGTGGCGGTCGCGACGAAGAGCGCGGTCAGCGGCATCAAATTCCGGATCTTCCGCGATCCGATTCTCGATAGTCTGCCCAACGTCGCGTTCGCCGCGCGGCCCGACGTGATCGCCGCCAAGAGCGACATCCTCAAGCGCTACACGCGGGCGATCGTCAAAGCGGCGTTGCTGATCCATTTCAATCCGGAGCTGGCGGCGCGGTACGCGCTCGAAAGCGAAGGCGGCGGCTCGAACATCACGCCCGCGGCGATCCAAACGGAAGTGAAGCAGCTCGCCTCGCTGCGCGACGAGCTGATCGGTGCCGACCCGGCGAAGCCGCACATCGGTGCGATGCCGCTCAAGGGCGTGCAGCTGTATTGTAAGTTCTTCTACGATACCGGACTCACGAGCACGCTCGTGCCCGCACGCGAGATCGTTACGAACCAGTTCGTCGATTATGCCAACGATTTCGATAAGAAGGCCTGGATCGCCGACGTCATGCGGATGCACTGATGCCGGCAGAGCGCTACGGCCGGCTGACCTGGTTCGCCCCCGAAACCTTCGATGCCGACCAGCAGACGCTGCACGAATACCTGACCGGCGGGCACCGCATCGCGGGAACGGATTCGCTCCCGCGGACCGATCCGTCGGGCCGGCTCTACGGTCCCTACAACGCACTCTTGGCGAGCCCGACGTTCAGCCGGGCTTTCCAGGAGGCCGGCAACGTGTTGCGCCGCGACGCTACCTACACGCCGCGCTGCCGCGAGATCGCGATCCTGGAACTCGCGGCGTTGCGGCGCTGCGGGTTCGAGTGGCACGCGCACGAGCCGCCCGGCCGTGCCGTCGGCTTGACCGATGCGGAGATCGCCGCGCTGCGCACGGGCGCACCGGCGCCGACCTTCGATGCGACCGAAACGCTCGTGCGCCGAGTGACGCAATCCCTCGCGCGAGCGCGCGATCTCGACGATGCGCTCTACGCCCAGGCCTCGGCGGCGCTGGGCGAACGCGCGCTGTTCGAGCTCGTGATGCTCGTGAGCTACTTCGATACCCTTGCCGTCGCGATTACCGTGTTTCGCGCCGAACTGCCGCCCGGCCGTGAAGAGCCGTTCGGCTAATCTGAAAGGACAAAGGAAGACCATGCGTTTCCCCGCTCTGCTAGCGTCCGTGGCGCTCCTCGGATTACTCGGCGCGTCGCCACCGGCAACCGACGATCAGCTGAGCATCGTCAGCGCTTTTCCGGGCGGCATCGAAGTGATCGAAAACGTCGCGCAGAACGCCGGGCTCGAAAAAGCCGAGCATCTGCAGATCACCAAGCAGTATTCGGGCAGCGCGTCGGCCTGCGCGCAACTCGTCGCGGCCGGCAAGGGCGACGTCTGCGCGATGAGTATCGAACCGATCATCACCGGCTTTTCGAAGGGCCTGCGCCTGCAGATCTTTCTGGCCCGGACGCGCAGCTACGATTACCAGCTCGCCGTGCTCGACGATAGTCCGATCCGCAGGCTCGCGGATCTCAAAGGCAAGCAAATCGGCGAGCCCAACGTCGCGAGCACCGTCGAGATCTCAACCAACGACATGCTCCAGGGTGCGGGCCTGAGTAGGTCCGACTACTCGTTCATACCGGTCGGCGTCGGGGGCTCGGCGCTCTCGGCGATCACCTCGCATAAGGTCGACGCGATCTCGACCTCGGCCGTGGAACTCGCCACGCTGACGGCCGTCGGGCACGTGAAGTTCCGCGTTTTTAAGGATCCGCTGCTCGATTCGCTGCCGAACGTCGGCTTCGCCGCTCGGCCCGACGTGATCGCCGCGAAGTCCGACGTGTTGCAGCGTTTCGCGCGCGCGATCGTCAAGGGCGCGCTGCTGATTCGCGAAAATCCGCAGGTCGCTGCACGCTACGCGCTCCAGAGCGAGAACGTTACGAGCACGGTCACCCCCGAGGCGATCGAGAAGGAAGCCCATCAACTGGTCGCGCTGCAGAACGAATTGGTCGGTGGCGATCCGGCGAGCACGCGTATCGGCATGATGCCGGTCAACGGCGTCCAGCTGTACTGCCAGTTCCTGCAGAACGCGGGCCTCACGCCGGCGCTCGTCCCGGCGTCGGCCGTCATCACGAATCAGTTCATCGCGTTCGCAAACAACTTCGACAAGAAAGCCTGGATCGCCGAAGTGAAGGCGATGCGCTAATCCGCACAGTCGTCGCTGTTAGCGCGGGGATTCGAAGATCGTGGCGATGCCCTGGCCGACCCCGATGCACATCGCCGCCGCTGCAGCCAAGCGGATGCCCGAGGGCGATCGCGCCGCCGAGCGCCCGATCGGCGTCCGGCAGGCGTCGACGATCCAGGCCGAAGTCACGCAGCTGCTTTCCGGAGTCGCACCCTATTTCAGGAGTGCGATGATCTCCGCGGTCGTCCCGGTTTCACCGAGGCGGGGGAAAATGCGCGTCACGCTGTTGTGGTGCGCATCCGGATTCGGATCGGTCATCGCGTCGACCGCGAGCGTGACGTTCAGGCCGTGTTCGTGCGCTTGGCGCGCCGTCGACTCGACGCCGAACGTCGTGGCGATGCCGGCGACGACGACCTGCGTGACGCCGAGCGCTTTGAGCTTGTCGCCCAGGCCCGTGCCGGTGAAGCCACCCCAGGTCTTCTTGGTGACGACGATATCGCTCGGCTGCGTATCGAGTTCCGGGACGAGTTCCATCCAATCCGCCGGACGTTCGCCGCCGCGCGGCGGTGACTCCGTGCGGCCCGGGGCGCCGCCGCCGACGTTGATGAGCACGACGGGGAGATGGTGTTTGCGGAAGGCGGCAGCGAGCGCGGCCGCGTTCGCGATGACGCCCGCCGCGGGGTGCGCGGCGGGAATCGAGACGATGCCCTTTTGCAGGTCGACGACGAGCAGCGCCGTCTTGGGATCTAACGTTGTTACCGGCATGCCTAGCGCGTCGTGACGTAATCGGTCGCGGGCAGATCTTCGGGATCGGCAGTCTCGAGGTCGGGGAGCACCTGGCGCATGCGCGTCGGGTCCGGCAAGCCGAACAGCATGATCTCCGAGGTCTCCTCGGCGCGGAACGTTCCGCTTTCGTACGCCTCGACGTAGAGCCCGGTGAGGCGGCGGAAGGGCTCACCCTCCACGGTTCCGCGACCCGAGAGCACGAGATAGACGCCGCGGCCCTTGGCCGTGAACGAGGCGCCCGGATCGAGTTTGTATTGCGCGGCCGGCACCTTGCAATCGCTGAAGACGCCGAGCGACTTTTCTTCGACGCCCGGCGCACCCGCGCGCGGTATCCAGCGGTAATTCGCGGTGTCCATCATGATCATCGCGTTGTACTGGGGCTTCGGATAGATCAGGGTGCGCTTGTTCGCGTATTCCCACGTCGCTCTGAACGCGTCATCGGTTTTCTTGCCGGGCACGCCCTCGTTGCGGTAGTACACGCCGTCCTTGAAGTGACCGAACTGCTTCATCTCTTCGTAGGCGCGATACGTTTCGACTTGGCTCAAATAGCCGCCGCCGCTGGGTCCGCTGAATTGGATCAAAACGATGCCGTTGAGATCTTTGGAGGTGTTCTCGTCGGCCGCGTTCGGGCCATAGTACGCGCCCTCGGGGAAGTAGCCCAGCATGCCCGGTTTGAGCGTGCCGCTCTGGCCGAAGTGCGTCTCGCCTTCGAGCTGGAAGCGCCACTGATCGAAATTGTGGCGATGCCGCGGCGCGTAGAACTCGTTGACCTGGTAGTACAGGCCGCAAACGAAGTTGGCGGGCGAGCCTTCCTCGCCTTTGAACAGGTACTTCTTGTCGATCCGGCCTTCCCGAATGCTGCGGCTCTCTTCGAAGGGGAGCTGGTCGCCTTGAACGATCTTCATTCGTCGCTACCTCGGTTTGCGGGTGTGCTGATGTGCGTCATTTGGCTCCGGGCTCGCGGCTCCCTCGGTTTGCCGGTTCGCGGCTCCGGCTAGGCGCGTGGCCGTGCGGCCGCACGGCTGCTGGCGATCGCGTCCTTGAGCGCGGCGACGGCCGCGTCGAGATGCCTCCGCATCGCCGCTTCGGCCGCGACGGGGTCGCGAGCGATGATCGCGTTTGCCAGCGCTTCGTGTTCCTCGATCGAGCGGTCGGCGCGGCCCGGCCGTAAGATCGTTCGGTACTGGAACGAGACGCTCTGGAGGCGGAGGCGTTGCAGCAGCGTCGCCGCGGTATGATGACCCGCCATCCGCACGATCAACGCGTGCAGCTCGCGATTCTCGTCCGCATAGGCGAGCAGATCGCCGGCGGCGCGCAGTTCGCGCAACCGGGCAATAATCGCCCGCAGGGCCTCGATATCCGCGGGCGAGGCGTTGGCGGCCGCGTGCCGGGCAACGACGCCTTCGAGCGCCGAGCGAGCCTCGACGATCTCGACCGCCTCTTCATCGGAAACGGAGCGGACGCGAGCGCCGCGATTGGGCTCGCGCAGAACGAGCCCTTCCTGTTCCAAGCGCGCCAGCGCCACGCGCACGCTGCCGCGGCTCGTGCCCAAGAAGGCGACGAGATCTTTTTCGACCAGGCGTTCGTTCGGCCGAAATTCACCCGACGTGATCGCGTCGCGCAGCCGGGTTGTTGACTCGACGTCTACCATGGTCGGCACCGTCCGCAGCACTCTCGCTTCCATCCCGGGCGTTCCTCGTTGACGGGTTAGCATGATTGTCCTACAATAATGCTGGCAACTGCCCCTGCCGTCTCTTCTGCGGAGGACCCGATGACTGCTCTCTTACCGGCGCCTGAAGCGACCCTTGCATCCCGCCGGGCCATGTACGGCAGGAACGCTTTCAATCTGGGCCTGTTCTGCATGAACGCCTCGTCGGGCCGCAGCTTGACCCTCGTCCCCGAACGCTGGCCGGCGGCCTGGGACGACAATTGCGCTGTGGCGCGCTTGGCCGATGAGGCCGGGCTCGATTTTCTGCTTCCCCTCGGGCGCTGGAAGGGCTACGGCGGGACGACCAACGCCCAAGGGGCGACGTTTGAAGTGATGACGTGGCAGGCCGCGATGCTGACGATCACGCGCCGCATCACGGTCTTCGCGACCGTGCACGCGCCGCTCGTCAATCCGGTCGCCGCGGCCAAAATGCTCGTGACGAGCGACCACGCCGGTCACGGCCGCGCGGGTCTCAACATCGTCGTCGGCTGGAACGATGACGAGTTCGAGATGTTCGGCGCGCCGCAGCGACCGGTCGAAGACCGCTATCCCTACGCGCAGGAGTGGATCGACGTCGTCAAGCGCATTTGGTCGTCGGAAGAGCCGTTCGATTTCGACGGTGAGTACCTCAAGCTGCGCGCCGTTGAGGGCTATCCGAAGCCGATCGGCGGGACGCGCCCCGCGATGATGAACGCCGCTCGCTCGGATGCCGGATTGGCCTACGCGATTCGCAACTGCGACGCGTGGTTTCGCGACGTATCGAACGAGTCGCCCGCCGAGACCGCCCGCAACGTCGACGCGTTCAAAGAACTGGCACTCGCGCAGGGCCGCGACATGGACGTGTATACCGACGCCTTCGTCGTCTGTCGCCCGAGCGACAAAGAAGCCCAGGAATACTACCGCCATACGAACGTCGAGAACGTCGACTGGGGTGCGATCGATACGGTCCTGGCGAAGAAGGGCATCCGTCCCGAGACGGTGTCGGCGCATGAGTTCGTCCAGGCGCGCAGCGACTACGCGCGCCGCATGAGCGGAAAGATCGTCGTCGGCGATCCGGATTCGGTTGCCGAACAATTCGCCGTGCTCTCGCGCGCCGGGATCCGCGGCATGGCGATGAACTTCGTCAACTATCTGAGCGAATTGCCCTATTTCTGCCAGGAGGTTCTGCCGCGGATGGAACGCCTCGGATTGCGGGCGGGAGTATAACGTGCTGGAATTGCAAACGCCGTCGTTGCGCGAGCGTGTGAGCGTCGCCGAATGGGACGCACGCGTCGACTTGGCCGCGGCCTACCGGCTGTGCGACATGTACGACATGTCGGACTTGATCTACACGCACATCAGCGCGCGGATCCCCGGCGCGCCGGACCATTTCCTGAT
>Ga0302157_10000695_pt1 | contig 43217 bp, 40 predicted proteins | sample I_Bog_N3_3_FD_193502 | JGI IMG/M metagenome (GOLD analysis project Ga0302157, IMG submission 193502) | Peat permafrost microbial communities from Stordalen Mire near Abisko, Sweden - I_Bog_N3_3 | ecosystem: Environmental > Terrestrial > Soil > Wetlands > Peat | place: Sweden: Abisko, Stordalen...
GGATCCAAAGTCCGCTGCCTTACCACTTGGCTACTCCCCAGTGGCACCAGCGATCGTAGCCAGCCCTCGCCCGCTGCGGGGCTCTACCACCCGCGGAGCGCCCTCGGCGCTGCAACCCGGTCCCGGGCCGTGGCGTTCCGGCGGCTTCGGGAGCGCTCCCCGAACGCTCAGACTTGGATATGGACGCGCGGGATGCGGAGCCGCATGCAGCCGGGCCGGCCCGCCGCGGGGCGGCGGCAGCCACAGCTCCGGCGGATCGCGGTGAGCCGGTCCAGGCGCGCCAGTCGGCTCGCCCGGGCCCGGCGGTCGGGGCCTCGCTCTGAGGCGCTCTGATCGGCCACGGGCCGGATCATACAGGGGCCACGGTCTCGCGACCGGGGGTGAGAGGGTGGACCGCTGGGACCACACCCTGCCATCCGGACCTCCCCGGGACCCGGGCGGGGACCCGGCTCCGGACCGCGCGCGGTCCCGCGCGGGTCCCCGGGCCGACCGATCGCCCTCACCCCACGGGCCCCGGAACGCGGCCGGCCCCCGAAGCCCGAGGGGGCACCCCGTATACTCCGGCGCAGATGGCAGATGCACCGCGCGCGGTGATCCTCGCCGCCGGGCAGGGCACCAGGATGAGGAGTGCCCGGCCCAAGGCCCTCCATCCTCTCGCCGGCCGGCCGATGCTCCTTCATATCGTCGAGGCGGCGACGGCCGCCACCGGGGCACCTCCGGTGGTGGTGCTCGGCCCCGACCAGGCGGCCGTGCGCGAGGTGGTCGAAGGGGTCGCCCAGGTCGCCGTCCAGCCCGAGCCGCGCGGGACCGGCGATGCCCTGCGCAGCCTCCCCGCGGAGCTGCGCGCCGAGGGCCCGGTGGCCGTCCTCTACGGTGATCTCCCCCTGCTCCGCGCCGAGACGATCGCCGGCCTGCTGCGTGCCCAGAGAGCGAGCGGGGCCGCCTGCGTGCTCCTGAGCGTCGTCCCCGGCCATGCCGACGGGCTCGGCCGGGTGGTCCGCGGAAGCGATGGCAGGGTCCTGCGCATCGTCGAGGAGCGTGATCTCCCCGGCAACGGTGTCCCGGTGCCCGACGAGTGCAATGCGGGCGTCTATGTCTTCTCGGGCCGGCAGCTCTGGCCGGCCCTGGAGCGCCTCTCCACCGACAACGCCCAGGGCGAGTACTACCTCACCGACGTGGTCGCGCTGCTCGCCCCCGCGGTCGAGGCGGTGCCCGTGACCGACCCGGAGGAGGCGCTGGGGGTCAATGACCGCCGCCAGCTGGCCGCAGCCGAGGCGGTGCTGCGGCGCCGTCTCCTGGACGCGCTGATGCTGGACGGGGTGACCGTCGAGGATCCCGCGACCACCTATGTGGACGCGGCGGTCAGGGTCGGCGCCGACACCGTTCTGCGGCCCATGACGGTGCTCCGCGGCGCGACCGTGATCGGCCGTGACTGCGAGATCGGTCCGATGGCCCAGATCCGCGACGCGCGCATCGGCGATCGGGTCCGGATCAGCGCCTCGGTGATCGACGACGCGGAGATCGCCGATGGCGTGGAGATCGGCCATTTCAATCGGGTCAGACCCGGCAGCACGCTGGGATCGGGGGTATCTTTGGGAACGCATGCCGAGGTCAAGAACAGCCGGATCGGTGCGGGAAGCCGCGTCAATCACTTCTCGTGTGTCCTGGACAGCGACGTCGGCACCGGGGTCAACATCGGTGCCGGGACCGTCACCTGCAACTACGACGGTCACGACAAGCACCGGACCGCGATCGAGGATGGTGCCTTCGTCGGCACCAACAGCAGCCTGGTGGCCCCGGTCCGGATCGGCCGGGGTGCCTACGTCGCCGCCGGCAGCACCGTCACCCGGGATGTTCCGGACGGCGCCCTGGCCGTCGGCCGGGAGCGCCAGCGCAACATCGAGGGATGGCGGGATCGGAGACCTCAACCATGAGTGACCCCAACCCCTACGGGGAGCTGATGCTCCTCTCCGGCACCGGCAACCCGGAGCTGAGCGAGCGGATCGCGCGCGAGATCGACCTCCCGCTCGCCCCCATGGACATCACCCGCTTCGCGGACGGGGAGTTCGACGTCAAGATCCACGAGTCGGTCCGGGGCCACGACGTCTTCCTGATCCAGCCCACCTGCCCGCCGGTGAGCGACAACCTGATCCAGCTGTTCATCACCCTCGATGCGCTGCGACGCGCGTCGGCGGCCCGGATCACCGCGGTCATCCCCTACTACGGCTACGAGCGCAAGGAGAAGAAGTCGGCCCCTCGCGACCCGATCTCCGCCAAGCTGATGGCCAACATCATCGAGCTGGCCGGGGCGAGCCGGGTGATCGCGGTGGATCTCCACGCCGAGGCCATCCAGGGATTCTTCGACATCCCCGTCGACGCGCTCACCGCCACCAAGATCCTGGCCCGCAGGGTCCGTGAGCGCCACGGCAACAGCGTGGTGGTCGTCTCGCCGGACACCGGCGGCGCGCTGCGCGCCCGCACCCTGGGCCGCATCCTCGACGCGCCCATCGCGATCATCGACAAGCGCCGTCCCCGCGACGACGCGGTGGAGGTGGTCCATGTGGTCGGTGACGTGGCCGGCAAGCACGCGGTCATCGTCGACGACCTGATCTCCACCGGCGGCACCCTGGTGAGCGCCAGCGCGGCGTTGATGAGCAAGGGCGCGATCGGGGTCGACGTGATCGTCACCCACGGGCTGCTCACGCCGGGCACCCTGGAGCGCCTGCACGAGGCGCCCATCGACGAGATCTGCATCACCGACACGATCCCCCTCAACGAGGATGCCCGCGCCCGGGACAACCATCCCAAGCTGCGGGTCCTCTCGGTGGCCCCCCTGATCGCCGAGGCGATCGTGCGCGTCCATGAGGGGAGGAGCGTCAGCGAGCTGTTCCGATGAGTAGGACCGGTGCCCACACCTCCACGGGCCGCCCACGCGGCCGGGGCCCCTCACCCGCCGGGGCGGTCCTGGCTGATCCCTCACTGAGCGGGTCATGACCTGGCTCGCCCTCCTTCTCGCCGTCAGCCTGGTGCTCGCCGCCTTCGCCGCGGGCGCCGAGACGGCGCTCACCTCGGTCTCCCGGCTCCGGATGCGGACCCTGGCCGAGGACGGCGACCACCGGGCCGGCCGGGTCGTCCGCCTCCACAACAACCCCAACGGCTACCTCTCGACCATCCTCTCGATCAACACCGTCGCGGTGATCGTGGCCTCGACGGCGACCGCTCTGATCGTCGCCGGCCACACCCACGGCCTCGCCGAGGCGATGACCACCGTCGCCCTGGCCGTCTTCGTCCTCGTCTTCTGCGAGATCGCCCCCAAGTCGCTGGCGCTTCGCTTCAACGAGCGGCTGGCGCTGCGTCTGGCCGCACCGGTCCAGTTCCTGACCCGGCTGCTGCGCCCCTTCATCGCGGCTCTGACCCTGGTGTCGCGCCTCCTCCTCCGGCTCTTCACCCGAGGCCACGCCGCCCCGGGCCCCTTCGTCACGGAAGAAGAGCTCAAGCTGATCCTGGCCATGGGCGAGCGCGAGGGCGTGGTGGAGCAGGAGGAGCGCCAGATGATCGACGGCATCCTGGAGATGACCGACAAGGCGGTCCACGAGGTCATGGTGCCCCGGGTCGACGTGGTCGGCATTGAGGCCTCGCGCAGTCTGAGTGACCTCATCTCCCTGATCGTTGACCACGGCCACTCCCGGATCCCACTCTACGAGACGACGATGGACAACGTGGTGGGGGTGATCTACGCCAAGGACCTGCTCCGCCACGGCGTTCGCAGCGGCGACCCCCGACCGCTCGCGGCGCTCGCCCGCGAGCCCTACTTCACCCCCGAGAGCAAGCACGTCGGCGAATTGCTGCGGGAGATGCAGGAGCGCAAGGTGCACATCGCGGTCGTCGTCGATGAGCACGGCGGCACCGCCGGGATCGTCGCCTTCGAGGACCTCATCGAGGAGATCGTCGGGCCGATCCGGGACGAGTACGACGTCGCCGAGACCGAGGATGTCCAGTTCGTGAGCGATCACGAGGTGGTGATGAGCGCACGGTTCCCGGTCGACGACGTAGCCGATCTGCTCCACCTCGACGTCGGCGAGTCCGAAGCCGACTCCATCGGCGGGCTGGTCTACGAGCGCCTCGGGGAGATCCCCAAGGCGGGGGCGGAGCTGCCTCTCGGTTCGGCCACCCTGACCGTCGACCAGGTGCGCCGGCAGAGCATCCAGACCGTGAGGATCGTGAACCCAGAACCCTTTGCCACCGAGCGCGACACCGCCAAGCGCTCCCCCGCCGCCGAGCGCTCCGGGGCAGCTGACGATCACCCGGCCTGACGGCGCCGCCGTGTCCGCCCGGATCCGATCCGTCCCGATGCGACCCGCGTGCCACCCTGCGGGCGCCCCCGGGCCCTGAGATGCCGGGCAGCTTCACGGATGAGGGGATCGTCCTCCGCCGGGTCAACTACGGCGAGGCCGACCGCATCCTGACGGTCCTCACCCGCGGCCACGGCAAGGTGGGGGTCATCGCCCGGGGGGTCCGCAAGGCGGGCAGTCGCATGGCGGCGCAGACCGACCTCTTTGAGCGCAGCCGGATGCAGCTCGCCGAGGGTCGGGGCGAGCTCTTGGTGCTGGCCCAGGCCCAGCGGGCGTCGGGGCCGCCGGCCGGGCTCGCCACGGATGCCCGGCGATCCGCGTGCGCCGCGGTCGTCGCCGAGCTGACCGACCGGGTCCTCGAGGGGCACCACCCGGACGGGGCCGTCTTTGTCCTGGTCGCGGAGTCCCTCGACGAGCTGGGCGATCCCGAGCGCGATCCGCGCCGGGCGCTGGTGTGGTTTGCGCGCCAGATGATCGACCGGCTCGGTTACGCCCCCGAGCTGCGGCAGTGCGTCTCCTGCTCGCGCCGGCTGGCCGAGGCGCCGGCGGCCTTCAGCCCTGCCGGCGGAGGCCTTCTCTGCCCCGACTGCCGGCGCGATGACCCCACGGCGATCGACTGCCCGGTCCGTGTCATCAAGGTGCTGCGGGTGGCCGCCGCCGGCGACGCCACCACCTGGAGCCGCCTCCGCCTCGACCACGACGCGCTGGCCACCCTGGAGGCGATCATCGAGAAGGAGCTGGAGCACCACCTGGACCGGCGTCTCCGCTCGTGGGAGGTGCTCCGAGCCCTGGAAAGGTGAGGGTGGATACACTTGCCGCCCATGCCCGCCGATTCCGACGACAGCGTCTCCGCGCCCCCGACCGGGACGCCCCCGGCGAACCTGCTCGAGCGGCTCGTCTCCCTGGGAAAGCAACGTGGGTTCTTCTTCCCGTCGAGCGAGATCTACGGGGGGATCAACGCGCTCTACGACTACGGTCCCCTCGGCACGCGGCTGCGGCGCAACATCCGCAACTGCTGGTGGCGATCGACTGTCGAGCTGCGCGACGACATCGTGGGAATCGAGTCGTCGGTGATCATGAATCCTCAGGTCTGGGTCGCCAGCGGCCACGTGGCAGGCTTCAGCGACCCCCTGGTCGATTGCACCGGAAGCTGCCGCAAGCGCTGGCGCGCCGACCACCTGCCGGCGGAGCGCGCCGCTCGAGGCAGGGCGACGGACGCACCCGGCTGCCCCGAATGCGGGGGAACCCTGACCGCGCCCCGCCAATTCAACCTGATGTTCCGTACCTTCCTCGGCCCGGTGGAGAACAGCTCCGCGCAGGTATACCTCCGCCCGGAGACCGCCCAGGGGATGTTCGTCGACTTCAAGTCGGTGCTGAACAGCAGCCGCCAGCGGATCCCCTTCGGCATCGCGCAGAACGGCAAGTCGTTCCGCAACGAGATCTCCCCCGGCAACTCGATCTTCCGCACCCGCGAGTTCGAGCAGATGGAGATGGAGTTCTTCTGCGAGCCCGGCACCGACGACCACTGGTTTGAGCACTGGCGCGGCGAGCGGTTCCGCTGGTACGTCGAGGAGCTGGGGGTGCGGCGCTCGCGCCTACGCCTCCGCGACCACGAGAAGGACGAGCTGGCCCACTACGCCAAGGCCGCCACCGATGTCGAGTACCTCTATCCCTTCGGGTGGGGCGAGCTGGAGGGGATCGCCAACCGCACCGACTTTGATCTCTCCGCGCACCAGAAGGCGAGCGGGGTCGACCTCAGTTACCTCGATCCGGTGACCGGCAACCGCTTCATCCCCTACGTCATCGAGCCGGCGGCGGGAGTGGACCGCATCATGCTCACCATCCTCATGGACGCCTTCGACGAGGAGGTCGTACGCGGTGAGACCCGCACGGTGCTGCGCATGCACCCCGACATCGCCCCGGTCCAGGTGGCCGTCCTGCCCCTCTCCAAGAAGGAGGAGTTGACCGTCCCCGCGCGCTCCCTCGAGCACCGGCTGCGGCCCCACTTCGCCACCGACTACGACGAGACCCAGGCGATCGGACGCCGCTACCGGCGCCAGGACGAGATCGGCACGCCGCTGGCGGTGACCTTCGACTTCGACAGCCTCCAGGACGAGGCCGTCACCATCCGCGAGCGCGACGGCATGACCCAGGTGAGGGTGCCCATCGCCGGCCTGGAGGATGCCCTCCGCGACCAGCTGATCGCCTTCCGGCGGCGCACCGCCGAGAGAGCCGGCTCCGGAGCCTGAGCGGCGATGGCCGGGACCCGCGCCGCCTTCCTGCAGGCCGCCGCGGTGGCACGCCAGGTGGTCGCGTCCCCCGTTGTCGCCGTCCGCTGGGCGGAGCCGAGTGCGCTCTCCGAGATGACCGTCGGAGCCCTGGTCGCCCACCTCGCCCGAGCCGTGACCAACGTCGAGCGATCGCTGGAGACCCCGGAGCCACCCCCCGTCGCGGCGGTGATCTCCGCGGCCGCCTACTTCGCCGCGGTCGGCCCGGACCTCGACTCGCGGATCAATGTCCGGGTCCGCGGGACCTCCGCCGAGGAGGCGCTGGTCGGCCACCGAGCGGTGCTTGGGGGGATGGATCGCGGCTTGGATCGCCTCCGCACCAGCCTGGAGGCCGAGCCCGAGGGCCGTCTGGTGACGGTGCGTGACCAGGAGGTGTTGCGTCTCGACGACTACCTGGCGACCCGGATCATCGAGCTGGCCCTCCACACCGACGACCTCTGTGTGAGCGTGGGTCGCGAGACGCCGGAGCTGCCGGGGATCGAGGTGGCCATCCAGGCGCTGGTCGACATCGCCGCCCATCGCCACGGCCGGCTGGCGGTCCTCCGCGCCCTGGCCCGGCGGGAGCGGGATCCCGATCAGGTGCTCCGGGTCATCTGACCTGGATCGGTGAGGGGCCGGACATGACTGTGGCCGGCCCGCGGGGCCGGCCACATCTTGGGGAGGGGTCCGATCTTGGGGGGGGCCGATCAGGTCGCCGACGGCGATGCCGACGGGGAGGCTCCGGAGCCGTGTCCCCAGTGGCCGCCGGGGGACGACCCCCCGAAGCCACTGAACGGCCCGAAGGGCCAGCCGGGATAGGTGCCGTCGACCCAGCTGGTGACCCGCGACTGCACGTCCGAGGTGAGCGTGCTCGCCTGGGCGGAGGTGATCTTGCCGCTGCTCTGAAGGGAGCTGATCTGGCTGTCGACCGCGGTGGTCACCGCACTCACGACGGCGCCGGTGCTGACGCCGGGGCTCTCCGCCGCGGCGACGCTCGCGATGCTCTCGCCCTTGGCCAGGTCGGTCTCCAGAGTGGAGACGGAGACGCCGATCGCCGTCGCCGCCGCCTGGAGGGCGGCGTGCTCACCGGATCCGCCGGGCCCGGTGCCAGAGGCGGCGGCCGGACGGGTCTGGTTCACGAAGCTGGTGACCATCTGGGTGACGTTGGCCTGGAGCTTGGTCTCCTGGGCCGCGGTGATCTTGCCGCTCGATGCGAGGTTGTCGATCGCCGTGGTCTCGTCACCCACCAGGGCCCTGATCACCGCCTGCGCGGTCTTGCCGTTGGCCGCCGCCACCTGGGCGACGGTCTGACCGCCCCGCAGGTCGGTCTCCAGGGTCTGCTCGCCGATGCCGATGGTGGTGGCCGCGTCCTGGAGCAGGTTGACCCCGAGGAGCGCATTTCGCCCGCCGAAGCCGCCCCGGGAATGTGCCCCCGGGGAGGGGCTGGTCGTGGTGTCAGCCGTGGTGGCTGCCGCAACGGACGTCACCGGGCCGGTTGCCCGCGTGATCAGGAACCCGCCCACCGCGCTGCCCAGGACCAGGCCGCCGATGGCGGTGGCGACGGCCACGCCCCGGCGCAGCCCGAAGAAGCGCCCGCGCCGGGCGGATGTTGGGGAGTCGTCGAAAGAGTCGGGCGCCGGGCCGTCATCCCCGAGGGACGGCGCCTCGGTGCGAACACCTTCTGTCATCACACTCAATCTCCACGCTGTACGCGAGGCAAGCCTGGCCGCAGACCAGCTGTCAGCCCCCCCCGGGGAAAGCTCGGATGCGGACGGACCGTGATCCAGAGTGTGGGCGCCGCACCTTTCGACTGGGTGACGCCCGCGCGGGGGTCCCGCGGCCGCGCACGGCCACCCTGCTACTAGGCGCGCATCCAGCTCCCGTTCACGGGGAGATGGCAGGCGCCGCCACCCTGCTTTTCGAAGTACTGCTGGTGGTATTCCTCGGCCTCCCAGAAGCGCGGGGCGTCGGTGACCTCTGTGACGATCGGGCGGCGGGCGCGGCTCTGTCCGGCGAGCTGCGCGAGGACGCGCTCCGCCGTCACCCGCTGCCCGGCGTCGCGGACGAAGATCGCCGAGCGGTACTGGTCGCCCACGTCCGGCCCCTGGCGGTTGAGTTGAGTGGGGTCGTGGATGTCGAAGAGGAAGGCGGTGACCAGCGCTTCGTAGCTCACCAGGGCTGGGTCGTACACCACCTCCACCGCCTCGGCATGGCCGGTGGTGTGGGAGCAGACCTCGCGGTAGGTGGGGTGCTCGGTGTGCCCCCCGGCATAGCCGACCCGGGTCGCGATCACCCCGGGGAGGTGGCGGAAGGCATCCTCCACGCCCCAGAAGCAGCCGCCCGCGAAGACGGCCGACTCCCGGGCCGCCTCTGCTTCCGGCTGGGCCGGTGTGACCAAAGGGGTAGCGGTGTCAGGGCTTGGGGATGTGGTGTCCATGACCCGATTGTCCTACGGCGGACGCTCCCGCCGGTGATCGATCGGCCGGGGGGCGGTCGGCCCCCGCACCGGTGCTACCCTCGATCCGCCCTAGCTCCTATCGACGACCAGAGGACCGAACATGCCCGTGACAACGAAGCCCCGATCCCCCAGGAAGACCGGGACGACCGCGAAGTCGGCGCCGGCCGGCCGGACCACCTCGACCCGTGGCGCACGCTCTTCGACCAAAGCGGCTCCCGGTCGGCGTGGCGCGACCAAGTGGGTGTACCTCTTCGAGGAGGGCAACGCGCAGATGCGCGACCTGCTCGGCGGCAAGGGTGCGGGCGTCGCCGAGATGACCCGAGCCGGACTGCCCGTGCCTCCCGGCTTCACCATCACCACCCAGGCCTGCAACGCCTTCTACGAGCGTGGCGAGCAGTTCCCCGACGGGATGTGGGCGCAGGTGCTCGCCTCCCTCAAGACACTGGAGCGCCAGACCCGCAAGGGATTCGGCGACCCGGTCAACCCGCTGCTCGTCTCCGTCCGCAGCGGCGCCAAGTTCTCGATGCCGGGAATGATGGACACCGTCCTCAACCTCGGCCTCAACGAGACCACCCTCCAGGGGCTCACCCGCCTCACCGGTGACGAGCGGTTCGCCCTCGACACCCACCGGCGCTTCATCCAGCTCTTCAGCAAGATCGTGCTGGGGATCTCGGGCGACCTCTTCGAGCACGCACTGGGTGCAGTCAAGAGCAAGCACGGTGCCGCCAGCGACGCCGACCTGAGCGTCGCGGCCCTGCAGGAGGTGATCGCGGATTACCGCGAGATCGTCCGCAAGGAGAGCAAGGGCCAGGAGTTTCCCGATGAGCCCCTGGACCAGCTGAGGGCTGCCATCGGCGCCGTCTTCAGTTCCTGGAACGGCAAGCGCGCGGTCGACTACCGCAACTACAACAAGATCGCGCACGACCTGGGCACCGCGGTCAACGTCCAGTCGATGGTCTTCGGCAACATGGGCGAGGACTCCGGTACCGGGGTGGCCTTCACCCGCGACCCGGCGACCGGCGAGAAGGTGCTCTTCGGTGAGTACCTGACCAACGCCCAGGGCGAGGACGTCGTCGCGGGTGTCCGCACCCCCAAGCCGATCGCCGCCATGGCCGCCGAGATGCCGACCGTGTACCGGCAGTTCGAGCGCATCGCGAAGCGCCTGGAGAAGCACTACCGCGACGTGCAGGACATGGAGTTCACCATCGAGCACGGCAAGCTCTACATGCTCCAGACCCGCTCCGGCAAGCGCACCGCCGAGGCGGCGGTGAAGATCGCCGTCGACATGGTCCACGAGCGGCTCATCTCCCGCGAGGAGGCGGTCCTCCGGGTGGAGCCGGTCCAGGTCGACCAGCTGCTCCACACCCGGATCGACCCCAGCGCCAAGGTCGAGGTGCTGGCCACCGGTCTGGCGGCGTCCCCGGGCGCGGCCTACGGCAAGGCGGTCTTCGACGCCGACCGCGCTGAGGCCCTGGCCAAGGCCGGCGAGAAGGTGATCATGGTCCGGATCGAGACCAACCCGGACGACGTCCACGGGATGATCGCCGCCGAGGGCGTGCTCACCTCGCGGGGCGGCCGCACCTCCCACGCCGCGGTGGTCGCCCGGGGCATGGGCAAGCCCTGCGTCGCCGGTGCCGAGTCCGTCCTCGTCGACCTCGACGGCCGGCGCTTCACCGCTGGTGGCAAGACCGTGTACGAGGGTGAGGAGTTCACCATCGACGGCTCCACCGGCCGGGTCATCGCCGGCAAGGTGCCGACCATCCAGCCGGAGCTGAGCGGGGACCTGGAGCAGGTGCTGCGCTGGGCCGACGCAATCCGCCGGCTCCAGGTGTGGGCCAACGGCGACTACCCCCGCGATGCCGAGCTGGCGCTCCGCTTCGGTGCCCAGGGCATCGGCCTCTGCCGGACCGAGCACATGTTCATGGAGCAGGTGCGTCTGCCCCACGTCCAGGCGATGATCCTCTCCGCCACCACCGAGGAGCGCAAGCGCCACCTGGACGAGCTGCTTCCCTTCCAGCGGAGCGACTTCTACGGGATTCTCAAGGCGATGGCCGGGCTCCCTGTGGTCATCCGGCTCATCGACCCCCCTCTCCACGAGTTCCTGCCCTCCTTTGAAGACCTCCTGGTCGAGGTCACCCAGGCCGAGACCAGGGGCGACCCCGAGGCAAGCTTCGCGGACAAGCGGAAGATGCTCGCCGCGGTGCGCGCCATCCGCGAGCAGAACCCGATGCTGGGCCTGCGCGGCTGCCGTCTTGGCCTCCTCTACCCCGAGATCATCGAGATGCAGGTGCGGGCGCTCATGGAAGCCGCGGTGCAGTTGACCAAAGAAGGCGTCAAGGTCTACCCCGAGATCATGATCCCGCTGGTCAGCACCCTTGAGGAGCTGCGCCGCTCCAAGGCCTACGTGGTCAAGGAGATCGACGCGGTCTTCGCCGAGGCGGGGGTCAAGGTCCACTACAAGATCGGCACCATGATCGAGCTGCCCCGGGCGGCGCTCACCGCCGGGGCGATCGCCGAGGAGGCCGAGTTCTTCTCCTTCGGGACCAACGACCTCACCCAGACCACCTTCGGCTTCTCCCGCGACGACGCCGAGGGCAAGATCATCATCCCCTACGTCGACCAGAAGATCCTCCCCAGCAACCCCTTCGAGACCCTCGATCGGGCTGGGGTGGGCCGGCTCATGAACATCGCGGTCATCGAGGGTCGCCAGACCCGTCCCGACCTCACCGTGGGCATCTGCGGCGAGCACGGCGGTGACCCGGCATCGATCGCCATCTGCGAGAAGCTCAACCTCAACTACGTCTCGTGCTCGCCCTACCGGGTGCCCGTGGCACGGCTCGCCGCCGCCCACGCCCGCCTGGCCACGCGGGATGCGGATCGCTGAGGCTGCCGGGCACGGCAGCTAGGTGACGGAGGCTCGGGGGCGCGCGGCGCCCCCGGGCTTCCCCCCGCCGCGGAGGGTGAGCCTGCCCTCCCGCGCTATCCTCGCTGGGCATGACCGAGCGAGTCCGTATCCAGAAGGTCGCCACCCGCGACGGCCGTCCCGTCAATCTCGACGACGGGCATGTCGTGGAGGGGGACGAGCTCGCTGCACCCACACCCGGACAGCCGTATGCCATCCGGCGCTCCGTCGTCGAGCATCGCGACGCCCCCGATGTCTTCGCCACCTCGCCGGTACGGGCGGTGATCACCGAGAAAGGCGGCGCGATCGTGGTGCTCACCGACAACTCGCGCTACCGGATCGAGGTTGTCGGCCGCTGACCCCGTGTCGCGCCATCCGCATCCGCCGGCACCTCGCGACCCTTCCCGGCGTCCCTCCGCGCGGCCGCCGGGGTGCACCTTCGGGACCAGGCCATCGCTCCCAGGGATGGCCGTCGGGTGAGCACTGACGCCGTCGCCGAGATCAAGGCCCGGCTCGACATCCTTGATGTGATCGGGGGTTACGTCTCCCTTCACCGCTCCGGCACTCAGCACGTCGGCCTCTGTCCCTTCCACGCGGAGAAGACCCCGAGCTTCTCGGTCAGCCAGCCGCGGCAGGTCTTCCACTGCCACGGCTGCAACGAGGGGGGCGACATCTTCAGCTTCGTGCAGAGGATCGAGGGGGTCGATTTCCCCCGCGCGCTGGAGATCCTCGCCGAGCGTGCCGGGGTCGAACTGGAGAAGAGTCCCCGAGCCGCCGCCCGCGGGGTGGCCCGGCGCCGCTCACTGGAGCTGACTGACCGCGCCGCCAAGTTCTACGAGTACGTGCTCTGGAGCCTCCCCGGCGGCGCGCCGGGCCGCCGCCTGCTGGCCGAACGGAGCGTGGACGAGACCCTGGCGCGGCGTTTCCGGGTCGGTTTCGCTCCCGCCGGCGGCCCGGCCGGGACCGCACTAGTCCGCTACCTGATGAAAAATGGAGCCAACCTCTCCGAGCTGGCGGAGGCGGGGCTGACCGGGCGCGGCCGGGACACCTTCCGCAACCGCCTGGTCTTCCCCATCTCCGACGAGCGCGGGGTGATCCTCGGCTTCGGTGGCAGGGCGCTCGGCGATGCCCCTCCCAAGTATCTCAACACCCCCGAGACCGGCATCTACCACAAGTCGACCGCCCTCTTCGGGCTGGACCAGGCCCGCCAGGCCCTGCGCGAGCGCCGCGTGGCCGTGGTCGTCGAGGGCTACTTCGACGTCCTCGCCGCCCACGCCGCGGGCGTCGCCAACGTGGTGGCCTCGAGTGGCACGGCCCTGACCCGGGAGCAGGTGCGGATCATCGCCCGGCACGCGGACGAGGTGGTGCTCTGCTTCGACGGCGACGCCGCCGGCCGGCGGGCGGCCGCCCGGGCGGTGGGGCCCTGTGCCGCGGAAAAGCTTTCCGGCCGGATCGCGGTGATGCCCGCGCAATACAAGGACCCGGACGAGATGGTGCGGGTCGACCCAGCTGCCTTTGCGGCACTCATAGCAGCCGCCGCACCCGAGTGGCAGGTGCTGGTGGAGTGGGCGATCGGTGGAGCTGGCACGGGGACCGAAGAACGGCGGGCCGCCGCCGAGCGGGTGGTGACCGTCCTGGCCGCCATCCCCGAGGCGGCCACCCGCGATCTCTACATCCAGGAGGCGGCGCGGCGACTCGAGCTCTCGGCGCCCGCTCTGGCCGCCGACGTCGGTCGCGCGCCCGCCGACGGGGGGCGGAGCCCGATCCGCGTCAGCGCCCCTCCGCCTCCCCCCCCGATCGCGCCCGGCGCCGTGGATGAGGGTTTGGAGGCGGAGGATCCGGGGCATCCTCCGCCCTCGTGGGAGGAGTTCCTTGCCACCTACGCCGCCCAGCGGCCCCCGCTCGCGCGAGTGCTGGTCGACGAGATGGGGCTGAACCTCGATGACCTGGCGAGCCCCGGGGTGCGCCGCATCCTGGAGGCGGCGCTGGCGGCCCCGCCCGGCGCCGGGCTGCCCCTCCACGCCCTCGGACCGGGCGACCGCCGCCTCGCCGCACGCCTCTCCGTTCACGACCTCCCCGAGCTCCGTGCCGACGCCGACCCGGTGGCGCTGGAGCGGGCCATGGCCGACTGCGTCGACCGGGTCCGGCGAGTGGCGGTCCGGGATCGCACCGGGCGCGAGATCCGTGAGCTCTTCGCAACCCCCGGCCCGGAGGACCCGCAGCGCGACGAGAATGTCGCGGCCCGAGTCCGCGATCTGCTCGCGGAGGAGCGCCGTCCGCCAGGCTGATCGCCGGTCCCGGCGCGGCCTCTCCAGGAGGCCCGGCACCGGGAGGACCCACGGCCATTGTTACCCTGGAGGGCGCAACGGCTTCCTGACCGGGTCAGGGGGCCGGTCCCGAGCCCGGGGTGCGAGGGAGGCTTGATGCCGACGAAGACGACGGGAACCAGCAAGAAGGGGCCGCGGGGAGACGCGGCGCCGCGCAGAACCCCGCCCGCAACCCCACCCGGCTCCAGGCCGGCGGCCACCAAGCGGGCCGGACCGCAGCCGCGAATCGTGGCCGGGAAGGCTGCTGCCCGGCGGTCCCCGAGCGGCTCCTCGCCCGCATCGCGAGGCGCCGCCCCCCGGGGTCCCTCGGCGGCCCCCACAAGGTCCCCGGCATCGAGACCCCGCTCTTCCCCGCCCGCGGCTGGGCGCTCGCGGGTCACCGCCTCCCGCCCGGCCGCCAAGCAGGTCAGGGGCGATCCCGCGGCTCCCCGACCGCCCGGCTCCCGGGCATCCGGTCCGAAGGCCGCCACGGGCGGACCGTCGCGCTCCCGCGCGGCCGGGGGTCGTGGCATAGGCAGGGCGACCGTCTCCCGGCCGACTGCCGCCTCCGCTCCCGCGCGAAAGAGGGTCCCTGCATCCGCCTCCAATCCGGCGACCCGCCGATCCGCTCCGCGCCCGGGCAGCGGCAAGCGCGGCCCGCGGCCGCAGGCGGCGGGGTCGCGGCCGTCCGGCTCCACCACGCGCAAACCCACCTCCACCAGCCGAAAGCCCGGCTCGCGGACGTCCGTCTCCGCCACCGGCAAGGCGACTTCCCGGGGACCGGCGTCCACAGCCCGTCAGACCGGCTCGCGCGTGCATGTCTCCGCCTCCCGCAAGCCCGCCTCTCGAGCACCGGCCTCCACCCCCCGCAGGCCCGCTTCCCGCGCGACCATCGCCGCCACGCGGATGCCCGGCTGGCGGCCCCCTGTCTCCACCCCTCGCAAGCCCGGCTCCCAGGCCTCCGCGCCCACCAGCCGCAAGCCCGGCTCCCGGCCCTCCGCCGCCACCCCCCGCAAGCCCGGCTCCCAGGCCTCCGCGCCCACCGGTCGCAAGCCCGGCGCCCGGCCCTCCGCCTCCACCCTGCGCAAGCCCGACTCCCGGCCCTCGGCGCCCACCGGCCGCAAGCCCGGCTCCCGGCCCTCCGCGCCCACCGGCCGCAAGCCCGGCTCCCGGCCGTCCTCGCCCACCGGCCGCAAGCCCGGCTCCCAGGCCTCCGCGCCCACCGGCCGCAAGCCCGCAGCTCGGATGCCCGCCTCCGCCGCAGTCAAGCCCACCTCCGGCCCTCGCAAGGCCTCCCGGCAGCTCTCAGGCCCCCGTGCAATCCCGGGGCGGGCTCCCTCGCGCCGCCCCGGCGGCGCACCTCACGAGCCCCCGCTGGTGACTTCTGTGCAGCGCACGTCTGAAAAGGCACCGAAACAGGCACAATCATGGATGTCGCCCGTGGCCATGCGCCTCGCGGCACCTGCTGCCGCGGACCCGCCCGCGGTGAAGGCAGGGGTCCGGGCTTCAGCCCTGGTTCGTCCGGGGGATGACGAGCATCCAACCCCAATCCCTCACGCAGCGGCACCACGAGACCGGGCAGGTGCCGCGATGAGCCCAACCCCGAACCCCGCCGCCGACCCCGAGGCGACACCGTCCGACGTCCAATCCGCCCCAATGCCATCGGTGAAGAAGAGCTCAGCAGTGACAACTTCCGCGAAGCCCTCCGACGACTCCATCAACCCGGCTCCCGCAGGGGCAGGCGTGATGCCGCAACCAAGCCCGCCCCGCGCCGCAGCCAGTGCCTCGTCGACCACGGGGGTGCTCGCCCCCGACCCGCTGGTGGTTGCTGCCGAGGGGCTCATCGTGCGTGGCAAGGAGGCCGGCTATCTCACCCCCGATGACGTGCTCGCCGCCTTCCCCGAGATCGATGTCGAGCCCGATCACCTGGAGCGCATCTTCCACGCCTTCCGCGAGATGGGGATCGAGGTCACCGACGGCGACAAGGACTTCGAGGTGGTCGAGGACGACGAAGAGCTGGTGGCCACCGCCGAGGCCATCGACTCGGTGTCGCTCGACGACCCGGTGCGGATGTACCTCAAGGAGATCGGCCGCGTGGCACTCCTCCGCGCCGAGCAGGAGGTCGCCTACGCGAAGCTCATCGAGCAGGGCGACGAGGACGCCAAGAACGCCCTCACCGAGGCCAACCTGCGACTTGTGGTCAGCATTGCCAAGAAGTACATCGGCCGGGGCATGTCCTTCCTCGATCTGATCCAGGAAGGCAACATGGGGCTGATCCGGGCCGTCGAGAAGTTCGACTACCACAAGGGGTTCAAGTTCTCGACCTACGCCACCTGGTGGATCCGCCAGGCCATCACCCGGGCCATCGCCGACCAGGCACGCACCATCCGGATCCCGGTGCACATGGTGGAGACCATCAACAAGCTGGTGAGGGTCTCGCGCCGGCTTCTCCAGGAGCTGGGCCGGGAGCCGGCGGACGAGGAGATCGCCGAGGAGATGGGCATCACCCCGGAGAAGGTCCGCGAGATCACCAAGGTCTCCCAGGATCCCGTCTCCCTGGAGACACCCATCGGTGAGGAGGAGGACTCCCACCTCGGCGACTTCGTGGAGGACAAGGAGGCGACCGCGCCCGCCGATGCCGCCTCGCTGACCATGCTGCGCACCGAGGTCGAGGACATCCTCGACACCCTGACGCCACGCGAGCGCCGGGTGCTCCAGCTCCGCTTCGGGCTCATCGACGGTCATCAGCGGACGCTGGAAGAGGTGGGCAAACGCTTTGGCGTCACCCGCGAGCGCATCCGGCAGATCGAAGCCAAGGCGCTGCGCAAGCTCCGCCACCCGTCGCGCAGCAAAAAGCTCAAGGACTATCTGGAATAGCGGCGGCGGCGGCCATCTCGCCTCGCTGGGCGCCACGCTGCTCGCGGCTGGCGGTGCCTGGAACGGGGGCCGATCGAGCCGCCGGCCCAATTCGACCCTATAATCCGGTTCGATCCATTCCGGGTTAGCTCAGCGGTAGAGCAGGCGGCTGTTAACCGCAAGGTCACTGGTTCGAATCCAGTACCCGGAGCCATCGCGACCAACGTCACACCAGGATCCCAGGAGAAAGCCCATGGCTGAGGCCGAGCAGGTGGAGGCCGGGCTGGCCGGCTCCGCCCCTTCTGACGACAGGGTGGAGCGGGCGAGCGTGGCCACTCTGCGCGCGGCCCCCCCTCCATCCCAGCCCGTAGCCGCGCCCGAACCACCCGATGCCCCCGAAACCGCCGCTTCCGACCACGAGCCGTCGGCATCGGTGCGGGGTGTGCCCACCTGGACGTTCGCAGTGCCCTCGGTCGGTGCGCCCCCGGCGCCTCCCGTGACGCTCTCACCGGGCGCCGTGGCCGCGAGCCCGGCCGCCGCCGTCCCGCCACCGCCCCCTCCGCCTCCGCATCCGACCACGGCGGTGGCGGCCGCCCCGCGCACCGCGGCATCCCCTGCCGTCCAGCTTCTCGCCGTGCCGTCCCTCGGGCCGGCGGGGACGCGGCGACACCCCCTGGCCGTGGCGGTCCTCTCGGCGATCACCCTCGGCGCCTACACGGTCGGTTGGCATGCGCGGGTCAACCGTGAGATGTCCGACTTCGACGCTCGCCTCGAGGTCCATCCCGGCGCGTCGGCCTTCGGTGTGGCCATCGCCTGGCTTGCGGGTCTGCTCTGCACGCTGGCCGGGGCCGCCATCATCGCTGCCCACGCGCTCCGGGTCGGCCCAGCGCTGGCCCGCCTTGCCTCCGGCCCCACCATCCTGGGCGTGACCGTTCCCTGGCACGACCTGATGCTCGGCGGACTCGTCGCCGTCCCCTACCTGACCCTCCTCCTGCCGTTCTCGGTCGTCGCCCTGGTGCTGACGCTCGAGCGGGCCCGGCTGGTCCAGGAGCGGGTCGGCATCCGCGCCGATCGTCAGCTTCGCCCGGTCGCCCGCGCCTGCCTTCTCCTGCTTCCCGTCGTCGGAGGTCTCTGGTACGCGGCGTCGCTTCAGTCCTGCCTCAATCGCGTCTGGCAGGCGACGCCGCCCCTCGCACCGCCGGCCGGCCCGCGCCCGCGGTGAGCTGCTCCTCGTGCCCATCTCCATCGCGTGCGTGTCGGGGAAGGGGGGCGTCGGAAAGACGACCACCTGTGCCGCCCTGGCCGGCGCGTTCGGCGAGATGGGCCGGCGAGTGCTCGCTGTCGATGTCGACCCGCAGTCGAACCTGACCTCCGGGCTCGGGTTCAATCCCTACCAACTCAAGGGGACGATCGCCGACATCCTGGTCGACCCGAGCGTGCCTCCCGAGGCGGTGACCCTCGCCACCGAATGGGAGGGGGTCTCCCTGATCCCGGCGAACCCCGACCTGAGCGCTGTGGAGGCGGAGATGGCCACGACCGTCCGCCGCGAGCTGCGTCTCCGCGACGCCCTCAACCGGGGTGACGGCCTCCGCGCCTACGACGTCGTGCTGTTCGACACCCCGCCCAACTTCGGCTTTCACACCATCAGCGCGCTCGGGGCAGCAGCCTGGCTCCTGGTCCCCCTCCAGATGTCGGGCTTCGCCATGAAGGGGCTCAAGGAGGTGCTGCGGACCTTTCAGGCGGCTCGCGAGCACCTCAACCCCGACCTGCGCATCCTCGGCCTGCTGCCCACCTTCGTGAACATCCGCACCCGGTTCAGCCAGCAGATGCTCGAGGGCCTCCGCGAGATCCCCAGCCTCCATGTCTTCGATACCGTTATCCGCGTGACGGTGAAGTTGCAGGAGACCGCGATGGCCGGGGCCCCGATCACCGCTTACGCGCGGAATTCGGACGCGGCCCAGTCGTACCGGAGGCTGGCCCTCGAGATCCTCGAACGGACCGACCCGGCCGCGTCCCCGGACCAGGTATGACGCGTCGGGTGTCGATCAAGGCCAGCCGGCTCGAGGAAGCCCAGCCCGAGGAGCCGCCGGCCGGCACGCCATCCGCGGCCGATGGCGAACCCGCGATGACCGTCGAGGACCAGACCGCTGCTACTGCCGACCCCGCGGAGGCGGAGGAGGTCGTCCGGTCGGGAGCGCTCGCACCGGTGGCTGAGGAGAAGGAGCTTGCCGCGGCCGCGGAGCCCGCGCCCGATGCCGAGATGGCCATCCTCGCCTTCGCCATCGACGAGGCGCCCGGGGGTTCCGTCCCCGCCTCGTCGATGGATTCCCTCACTCTCCCCGAGCGCTCCCGCCACGAAGCGGACGTCCGTCGGGAGCGCCGCCGCCGGAGTGCGGTGAGTCTTCCCGCCCTCGTCTCTCCCGTGGACATCCCCGAGGACGCCGAGGGACGCGTCGACTTCGCCGTGATCCGCGGGGACGCCGACCACGACGAGCCAGCAGCGGGCGAAAGTCCGGCCGCCGCCAAATCTGACGACCGCGTCCGCCGCCTGCTGACCCTCGGATCCGGCTGGGTGGCGGTCGCCGTCGTCGCTGCCGGGCTGGTCGTCGTCTTCGTCGTCATCTCCCTGCTCTACCGGTGAGCCGGCCGGCTCTGATGGGCCGGACCGTCGCCGCTGGAGCGGCTGGATGGGCGGCGGCCTGCGGCCTGGTCTACTGGCAAACTTTCCGACGGCTGCGCCCCACATACCGCGACTCCCGCCGGCTGACGCCCGCCGATTTCGAACTTGACTACGAGGAACTCGAGGTCCGGACCAGCGACCGGCTGCGCCTCATCACCTGGCTCCTGCCCGGGGCCCGGGAGGCGGTCGTGGTGGTGAGCGGGGGCTACCGCGGTCACATCAGCGACGTCCTCGGAATCGGCGCCGCCCTCCGGCGGGCCGGCTTCTCGGTCGTCGCCTACGGCTGGCGCGGGACGCCCGGCAGTGACGCCGCCCCGCACACCCTGGGCGCCAACGAGTGCCGCGACCTGACGGCGGTTCTCGACGCCGTCCGGGGTCGCCTGGGCCCCGTCCCGATCGGGCTCCTCGGCTATTCGATGGGAGGGGCGGTCTCCATCAGCGTCGGCGCCGACGACCCTGGGGTGCGCGCCGTCTGCGCCGACAGCGCCTTCGCTGACCCGGTGAGCCTGCTGGAGGAGCGCATCCGCCATCGGCTCCACCTGCCCGCCGCGGTGCTGGCCGACCCGGTCATGGCTCTGATGGCCCGGCGCACCGGGGCGCGGCTCGCCGAATTCAGCCCGATCACGGCGGTCGCCCGGCTGGCCCCTCGGCCCCTCCTCCTCATCCACGGCGACGCCGACGCGTCGGTGCCGGTGGAGCACGGCCACCGGCTCTACGCGGCGGCCGGCGGCCCCAAGGACCTCTGGGTCCTCCCGAGTGTGGGCCATGTGGGCGGCTACTTCGCCGACCGCACCACCTATGTGCAGCGGGTGATCGGCTTCTTCGACGGGTCGCTCGGGGAGGCCGCGGGGACGTCGAGCTAGTTGTACGCAAATACACGGATGTGTTACGCTTCCGGTCGTGGACACCGCTCGCGGCACCCAGACCCTCCTCCGCCACCTCGACGCCAGCCTTGCCAGCCGCCCCGAGGACGAGCTGATCGCCCAGGTTCTCGGCGGCGCCGAGCCGCCGGCCACCCTTCTCGCCACCGCCGGACGGTTGGCGCGCCTCCCCTTCTGGGAGCGGCGGGCGCTGGGGGCCAGCGGGCTGGTCCGGGACCACCGGGTCCCGCCGCGTGAGGCGATCCGGCTGGCCGCCCTCTGGGAGCTCGCCGAGCGCTGGTATCCCGACGAACGCCCGGCCGTCACCACGCCGGGCGCGGCCCTCCACCTCCTCCAGGGTCTGCGGGCCCTGAGCAGGGAGGAGGTCTGGGCGCTCCTCCTCGACGCCCGGCACCGGCTGATCTCGGTCGAGCCGGTCGTCGCCGGCTCGCTCAACAGCGCGCGTCTCCTCCCCCGTGACGTCCTCGCTCCGGCACTCCGTGCCGGCGCGGCGGCTCTGATCGTGGCCCACAATCACCCGAGCGGCGAGGTCACGCCGAGCCGGGCCGACCGGCTGGTGACCGTGGCCCTGCGCGACGCAGCCCGCCTCCTGGGGCTGCCCCTCCTGGACCACATCATCCTCACGACGCGGTCGCACTTCTCCTTTCGCGAGGTCGAGGCCTGGGAGACGGAGGGGGCCACCGCGGCGGCCTGAGCCCCGCCCGCGGGGCCCGGGACACCGGCCGTCGGGGGACTCCCTGCGCACCACTGACCGGGTCGCTCGCCGGACTATGCTGCGGCGTGACGTACGGAGGTTTGGAGAGCGAGATGCGGCTCATGGGAGCGTGGCCTGTGGCGGTGCTGCCGCCCGCCATCGGGGCGGGTGCGCGACGGGGCGTGCGCCGGCACGGCGGTGACGCGCCATGAGCCTGGATCCTCGGGACCTCCGCATCGGCGCCGCTTACGAGAGCGCGCGGGCGGTCGCCCGCGCGGACGCCATCGAGCTGCGCCGCCGCCGCCGCGTCGACCTGGGTCACCTCATGAGCGTCGTGTTCGAAAGCCGGGAGACGCTCGCCGCGGCCGCGGAAGAGGCGCTCCGGTCGGAGAGGATCGATGACACCGAGAGGGTGGGCGAGGAGGCCGGCCGCTTCGGGCTGCTGCTCCCCCCGGCGGGCGGGCTCGCCGCCACCCTCTTCCTGGAGGTTTCCGACGCCGCCGAGATGGCCTCCGCGCTGACCGAGTTGGAGGGCGTCGCCGAGAGCGTCCAGCTGGAGATCGACGGCAGCCCCGTCCTGGCCACGGTATTCCCCTTCAGCCCCGCTGCCGGGGATGCCCCACCCGTCGCCTACCTCCGCTTCGAGCTGACCGCCAGCCAGCGCGAGGCCTGGATCGAGGGTGCTCGGGTGCTTCTCCGGGTTGCCCATCCGGGTTACTCGGCGAGCACCGAGCTGAGCGACGAGCAGCGCGCCGCCATCGCCGCCGACCTGCTCCCCGCCGCGGCGGCAGAGCGCGCGTGACGGCGGCGCGCGGGCACCGGCCGGCGCCGGCTGGCGCCGGCGGCGACGTTTCCCGGCGGTGGCGGGTCCCCGTCCTCCTGCTGGCAACCGGGCTCGCCGTGATCATGGTGGCCGGCTGCGGCAGCTCCGGGTCACCGCCCCCCTGGCGCTCCGGCCATCCCGACCCGGGCAGCCTCAGCCTCCTCGACTCCGCGCAGGCCGGGAGGTGCGCCTCCAAAGCGCCCGATCCCGACCAGGCACCCGCGGCGATCAGCTTCACGGGCCAGAAGTACGTGCAGGCAGGTTCGCTCCCCGCCCAGGCCCAGCCCGCCAGCGCGCTGGAGATCGACCACACCGGCAATTGGTCGTTCTGGGACGATTACGACGGCAACCTGACCATGACCACCCCCCAGGCCGACTACCTCTACAAGCCGGCGAGCTGCTGACCTCACCCGCCGCTGGACGAGGCGCCGCGCCCGTCCCTTGCCACAATCGGCGGATGGCGATTCCTGAGGTCCTCCCCTTCACCGCGCTGGTGGGCCAGGAGCCGATGAAGACGGCGCTCGTCCTCAACGCCGTCAACCCGGCCATCGGTGGCGTTCTGATCCGGGGCGAGCGCGGCACCGCCAAGTCCACCGCCGTGCGCGCTCTCGCCGGGCTGCTCCCGGAGATCGAGGTGGTCGAGGGCTGCCGCTTCTCCTGCAGCCCGGGGAGTGGAGACCTGCTCTGCGACGAGTGCCGCGCCCGCCAGCTTGCCGGGGAGCACCTCCTCCGGGTCAGCCGCCCGATGCGGGTGGTCGAGCTCCCCATCAACGCGTCCGAGGACCGGGTCGTGGGCACTCTCGACATCGAGCGCGCCATCAAGAAGGGGGAGCGCAGCTTCGAGCCGGGTGTCCTCGGAGACGCCAACCGCAACATCCTCTACGTCGACGAGGTCAACCTCCTCGACGATCACCTGGTGGACGTTCTCCTCGATGCGGCCGCGATGGGCGTCAACATCGTCGAGCGCGAGGGCATGTCGGTGGTCCATCCCTCCCGATTCATCCTGGTCGGGACCATGAATCCCGAGGAGGGGGAGCTCCGCCCCCAACTCCTCGATCGCTTCGGCCTCTGCGTCGACGTCGTCGGGCTCCGCACCGTCGCCGACCGGGTCGCCGTGATGGAACGGGATATCGCCCAGCAGGCGGACCCGGGTACCCAGCGAGGATCCAGCCAGGAGGACGAAGCACGGCTGCGCGCGATCATCGTCAAGGCCCAGGAGCTGTTGCCGCTCGTCGAGGTGCCCACCGAGATGCGCTGGCTGATCGCCCTCGCCTGCATCGACGCCGGGGCGATGGGCCACCGCGCCGACATCGTGGTCAACCGCACCGCACAGACGCTCTGCGCCCTCCGCGAGGCCGAGGCGGTGGTCCAGCACGGGACGAGCGCGGAGCCGGGGCTGCCGTCCACGAAATCGCTCTCCGTGACCGTCGAGGACATCACGGTCGCGGCCGATCTCGCACTGCGGCACCGGCGCCGCGACCGCCCCGGCCAGGCGAGCGGCAGCTCCTCCAAGGTCGCCGAGCAGCAGCGTGAGCGGATGCAGGAGCTGGCCGAGCAGGCCAGGGAGGAGACCGCGACGGAGGACGGCGAGCCGCAGAGCTCGGAGGAGTCGGCGTCGGACGCGGAGCAGGAGACCGGGAACAGGTCGGCCGGCCAGCGGGGCGCGGAGACATCCGGTGAGGACACCGCCCGGCTCGGTGTCGACCAGATCTACGAGGGAGAGCTCTTCCCGGTACGGTCGATCAAGCTGCCTCGAGACCGCAAGTCACGCATCGCCACCGGCAAGCGGTCCAGCTCCGAGTCGCGGGACAAGCGGGGCCGCTACGTACGGGCGGTGCAGACCGAGCGCACCACCGACGTCGCCTTCGACGCGACCCTGCGCGCCGCCGCACCCCACCAGGCCAGGCGACGCGCCGAGGCACCCGCGGGCGACGGACCTGCACTGCGCCTCGAGCGCCAGGACCTTCGCCAGAAGGTCCGGCGGCGCCGAACCGGGACGCTCATCGTCTTCGTGGTGGACGCCAGCGCCTCCATGGACGCCGAGCAGCGGATGCAGGCCACCAAGGGCGCGGTGCTCTCGCTGCTGCGCGATGCCTACGTCCGCCGTGACAAGGTGGCCCTGGTCGTCTTCTCCGGCCGCACGGCGCGGGTCGCGCTCTCCCCGACCAACAGCGTCGACCTCGCCGAGGCGCGGCTGCAGCGGCTCACGGTTGGCGGCACCACCCCGCTGACCCACGGTCTGGTGGCCGGTCTCAAGCTGGTGCGGACCGAGCGGCTGCGCGACTCCAACGTCTACCCCCTCATCGTCCTCATCTCCGACGGCCGGGGAAACATCTCGCTCTTCGGCGAGGAGCCGCTGGTCGAGGCACAGCGCATCGCCGAGCAGATCGGCCACGAGCACATACGGACCCTGATCATCGACTCGGCGAGGGACACCGCCGGTGCCCAGCTCCCCGGCGCGGGCATCCTCAGCGGGCGCGCCCTCCTCGGCGGCTTTGGCTTCAACGCCTGTCTGGACCTCGCCGAGCGCAGCGGCGGCGAGTACCTCGGCCTCTACGATCTCTCCCAGGGCGCGATCGTCGCCGGCGTGGAGAGGAGCCTGCGCAGCCGGTGACGGGGCGCCGCTCCTCCCCCGCCCCTCAGTCGCGGTGGAAGGTGCGGCCAGCCCAAGCGACCGCGCCCACCAGGCCGGCGTCGCTTCCCAACTCGGCCTGGCCGAAGCGGCAGCGGCGGAGCGGGGCGTCGAAGGCGATCTCAGCCATGGCGGCGCGGATCGGGGCTTCCAGAAGGTCGAGCTGGCTGCCAACCCCTCCACCGACGGCGATGGCGTCGGGGCCGAAGATGTTGACCAGGGCCCCGAAGGAGCGCCCCAGGGCGCGTGCCGCGTGGGTGAAGACGCGGCGGGCCAGCGGGTCGCCGGCCCTGGCCGCGGCGGCGACAGCGGACGCATCGAGGGGGGTGATGCCCCGCAGCTGCGACTCCTCGCCGGCGGCGAGGGCCGCGGCGGCGCAGCGGGCGATCCCCGTTCCCGAGGCGATCCCCTCCAAGCACCCCGGGTGGCCCTGGCCGCAGAGCGGTCCGTCCGTGTTGCAAGGCACGTGCCCGACCTCGGCCGCGGTGCTGGCGGTGCCGACCAGGAGGGTGCCGTCGATGATCACGGCGCCGCCGATGCCCGTGCCGATGATCACGAAGACGAAGGTCCGGGCCCCGCGGCCCATGCCGGCCGCCCATTCCGCGTAGCCGGCGAGATTCGAGTCGTTGTGGATGGCCACCGGGCATCCGGCGGCCGCTGAGAGCATCTCCCGAGCGGGGAGGTTGTCGAAGCCGGGGAGATGGGGGGCGGCGAAGACCACCCCGCTCTCGGGGTCGAGGGGGCCGGGAATTCCGATGGCGATGCCGTCCGGGGTGCCCCCGGCAGCATCCCGGGCCGCCGCTGCGCACGCTGAGATCACCGCCTCGGGGCCCGCCGAGGCCGGCGTCCGACGGCGCACCACGCGCTCGGCATAGGTGGTGGGCCCAGTGGCAAGGGCCGCCCGGATGCTGGTACCGCCAAGGTCGATCCCGACAAGTCGGGGCATCACGCGTCTCCTGAGGTTGTCATGACCGCCGCCGGAAAGCGGGGCGAGGCTCCCCGAAGGAGCCGTCGTGCCAATGCCCGGGGCGGGCGATCCGGTCGGCCGCCGCCGGGCCCCAACCCCCGGCGGGGTACATCTTGACGGGCGACGGCCGGTCCAGGACGGGCTGGACCACCTGCCATCCCCGCTCCACCTCATCCTCGCGGATGAAGAGGGTGTGGTCGCCGCTCAGCGCATCGTGGAGAAGGCGCTCGTAGGCTTCGGGCGTGCTCGCCTTGAACGAGCCCTCGTAGCTGAAGTCCATCTCCACCGGCTGGGTGGTCACCTCGGGCCCGGGCCGCTTGGCGATGAAGGTGATCGAGATCCCCTCATCGGGCTGGACGCGGATCACCAGCCGGTTGCTGTCCAGGGCGTGGAGCCCGATCGCCCGGAAGAGGTGGAGCGGGGCCTCCCGGAAGCTGAGGACGACGCGGGTGTCCCGGACCGCAAGGCGCTTTCCGGTGCGGAGCAGGAAGGGCACGCCGGCCCAGCGCCAAGAGTCGATGTGGAGGCGCAGCGCGGCGAAGGTCTCGACCTCGGAACCGGGAGCCACCCCCTCCTCGTCGCGATACCCGGGCACCGCCTCGCCGGCGACGGTACCCGCGGTGTACTGGCCGCGGACGACGGCACCAGGGTCCACCGGATGGAGGGCGTCCAGGACCTTGACCTTCTCGTTGCGGATGGCCTCGGCGTCGAAGGAGATGGGCGGCTCCATGGCGGTCACCGCGAGCAGCTGGAACAGGTGGTTCTGAACGATGTCCCGGATCGCGCCCGTCTCCTCGTAGAAGGCGCCGCGGCGCTCGACACCCAGGGACTCGGCGACGGTGATCTCGACCCGGGAGATCGCGTCGCGGTTCCACACCCTCTCGAAGACAGAGTTGCCGAAGCGGAAGACGAGGAGGTTCTGGACCGTCTCCTTGCCGAGGTAGTGGTCGATCCGGTAGATCCGATCCTCGGGAAGCACCTTGTGGAGGACAGCGTTGAGCTGGGTCGCCGAGGCGACGTCGTGACCGAACGGCTTCTCGATGACGAGCTTGGTCCCGGCCGCCAGCCCGGCGGCGCCGAGGCTCTCCGCTAGGGTGGCGAAAGCGGAGGAGGGCACGGCGAGGTAGAGGAGCCGCTCGGGCCGGCCGGCGGCGGCCCGAAGGGCGCTGAGGTCGCCGTCAGGTCCGACCGGGACGAAGTGGAGGCGAGCGGCGAAGGCCGCGAAACGGCGGGCTTCGAAGCGGGTCCGGGAGAAGCTCCGGATCGCCTCCTCGGCGTGGCTCCGGAATCGCTCGTCGTTCCAGTCCATCGGGGCCACCCCGATGATGTCGCCGTGCTCAGGGAGCAGCCCCTCGACCTCGAGGTTGTAGAGGGCAGGCAGCAGCTTCCGGGCCGCGAGGTCGCCGGTCGCCCCGACCACCACGATGTCCTGGTCGGAGGGACGGTGGAGCGTCAAGGACAGCCCGCGTCCGGGAGTGCCGGCGCCCTCCCATCCCCTCGGCGCCGGGCGGCGCGAAGAATGCCGGGTCGGCGGGGGGGAGCGGTGTCAGCCGCAGGCACGAGGTCGGATTGTAGTGGAGGCATGGTGCGGTCCAGGGTAGAACGCCTCGGGAAGCGGGACCCACACCCCGGCCACCTCGGCGCACACTGTGCCGGCCCGCCGCTCCACCTGTGAAAATGCGGCGCCACCCGTCGCCCCAGGTCACAAGAGGAGTTGCCGCCGTGGATCACGACCCGACCGAATCGGAGCTGGCGGTCGCGCGCCGCCGCAGGGCAGCCTGGGACATCCAGGAGTTGCTGGGGATCGGCCTCATCGTGGCGATCGCCCTCCTCGCCACGGCGTATGTCGCCGCCGGGATCATGGAGGCGGGCGCCTCGCCAGGGCCAAACCAGATTGAGGCGACCCTTCTGTACGCGACCGAGTGGGTATCCCCATACCTCGTCCTCTTCCCCCTCGCAGCGCTCGCCCTCGCCGGCTGGTCGGTACACCGCCACTCCTCCCCTCCGGAGAGGGCGACCCAGGTCGCCGGGGCGGTGGCCGCGCGGAGCGCGACCGACCTCGACCTGGCTCACCTCGCGCGCGCCCGGGTGTTGATCACGATGGCAGGCGTCGCACTCGTCGTGATCGTGGGGGCTGCGATCGGTGCGCTGGTCAGCAGCATCCTCCTGTTGACCCAGAGCGAGCTCGGGGGCAACCCGGTCTGGGCCTCAGAGGCCGAGACTCTGGGAGTGGTGTCCGCCGCCCTGCTGCTCGCCGGCATCGGGCTCGTGTGGACGTTTCGCCTCTGGGGGCGGGCGTCGGAGTTGCCCGCCGACGACCAGGAGGAGTGGGAGTCGGAGCCCGCGCTCGAGGCTGCGGCGACGACCGATACCGAGTAGGGACCTCTCGGCGGCTGATCCGCTGCCTCACGCCCGGCCCTCTGCCTGATCTCCTCGGTCGCACCGCTCAGACGGCGACGGTCCGGCACGCGCGGGCAGTGAACCCCAGGTCCCGGGTGCGGGCGGCGACCGCCTCGGCCTCGCCACGCCCGGCGGCAAGGGCAAAGACGGCACCTCCGCTGCCGGTGAGGTGCCAGGCGGTCGCCGGCAGGGCATCCCGCAACCGGAGGAGCCCGGCGGCAAGCTCCGGATGAGCCCGGCAGGCGGCCGCTTCCAGATCGGAGCCGAGCAGCTCCGCCTCGACCGGCCGCCCTTGGGCCAGCAGCCCCGCCAGCACTTCGGGTCGCTCAGGGCCGCGCCATTCGTCCGGCGTCAGGGCCGCGAAGGTCGCCGCGGTGCCGCTCCGCCCGGCGACGGCGACCGTCAGGTCCAGGGGCGGGTGGAAGATCGGCATGAGGCGCTCGCCAGCCCCCCCGACCAGGAGGCTGCCGCCGGCCAGGCACGCCGGCACGTCGCTGCCCAGCGTGTCGGCGAGCCGGAGCATCCCAGGGTCCCAGGCGGAGATGCCGGCCCCACCAAGCAGGCGGAGCACGGCCGCCGCATCCGCAGAGCCGCCCCCGAGGCCGGCGGCGGCGGGCAGCCGCTTCTCCAGGCAGAGCCGGACGGCACCCGCGGGACGGCCGGGGACGACGGCACGGGCGGCCCGGAGCACGAGGTTGTCCTCGACCGGGACCTCGGCCGCGGCGGGGCCGGAGACGGTCAACCCAATCTCCGGAGCTTCCTCAGCGACCTCGACCCTCACGAACTCGGCCCCCACGAGATCGTGCCAATCGAGGCGCACGACCACCGAGCGGAGCTCGTGACGGCCATCGGGGAGCCGTCCGACCACGCTCAGGGCGAGGTTCAGCTTGGCGTAGGCGGGTATGAAGATCATCAGAGGAGAGATTCTGGGCGCCCGACCGGGCCATGCCGGAGGGCGATTGCTATACTCCAGGCTCCCGGGCGTTGGTCGGGGGGACGCGCCCAGTTTCCGACAGAAAGTCAACAGGTGTCATCTTGGCCAACTCTCGCTCCGCCCGGAAGCGCATCCGCTCCAGTGAGCGCAAGCGCGTCCGTAACCGCATCGTACGCTCGGCAGTCCGGACCCGAATCGGCAGGGTGCGCCGCTCGCTCGTGAGCGGCCAGATCGCCGGTATCGAGGAAGAGCTTCGCGCGGCGGTCAAAGCGCTGGACAAGGCTGCCGAGAAGGGCATCCTTCACCGCAACAACGCGGCGCGGCGCAAGTCCCGGATCATGGCGATGGCGGCGAAGCTCACCGTCATGGGCGGGAGTGAGGCGGAGAAGGCGGTCACACGCGCGGCCGCCACCGGAGGAGCCAAGGGCAGGTCGGGCAAGGCGGCACCGGCCGCGTCCGCCAAGGCCACCGCTGCAGCCAAGGGCGCCGGTGCCAAGAAGGCATCCACGACCAAGGCCGCGGCCAGCGCGGTCAAGGCTCCGGCGGTCAAGGCTCCGGCGGCCAAGCCGGGTACGGCAGCAAAGCCGGCCGGCGCTGCCAAGCGGGCCGCGTCGACCCGCCGAACCAGCGACCAGTAGCCACGCCCGGGGGCGGGCTGCCTCAGCGAGCCTGCCCCCGCGTCACGGCGCGGGCGGCACCCAGGGCAAAGCGCCCCATCGCCTGCCGATCGTCGGTCTCCCCCGACTTGATGGCGGCGTCAATGGCCTGGAGCTGGTGCAACCAGTCCTCCACGACCGCGGGCGCAACGGCGCGGGCCTGCCGGGCCAGCCGGTCGGCGCGCCACTCGGGGATGCGGAGCTCGGTCGCCAGGCGCCCGCCTGACCCGCCGGTTCCGAGCAGGGATTGGGCGCGGCGCAGCTCGGAGAGCTGGCCGGCGAGGGTGGCGATGAGGTGCTGGGTGGAATGGCCCTCCTCCACCAGCTCCGTTGCGGCGGCGGCACCCCGGCCCGGCTGCACCCCGAGGAGCCTCTCCAGGACGTTCCAGACCTCGACCGCCTCGGCGCCGCCGACCAGACGTCGCGCCGCCTCCACATCGACGGGCTCGCCGCCGGAGAAGGCACTCAGCTTGTCCAGCTCCGCGGCGATGACGCCCAGGTCCGAGCCGGCCACTCGGAGGAGGTGGTCGAGCGCCCCGGCGCGCAACCGGAGCCCGCGGTCCGCCACCGCCCGCTCCGCCCACTCCCGCACTTCGCGACCGCGCAGCAGCTTGAATGCGCGGATCTCACCGCCGAGCCGTCCCACGGCGACCACCACCGGATGGCTGGCGGGCACCGCTTGGTGGCTCACCAGGCAGACGGAGGTGCTCGGCGCCCGCAGCAGGAGAGCGTCGGCCAGAGCTCGCCCCCCCTCGCCGGAACGCCGGCCACCGGTGAGCTGCGGTGGGTCGCGGAGCAGGAGGTAGCGGCGTTCGTCGATCAGGGGGGTCTCGGCGAGAGAGGAACGGACCCGTTCCAGCGGGGCCGGCGCCTCGATGACCTCGACGCCCAGCTCGGCGGCCGCGGCGCGCCGGCGCCATTGCCGGACTGCCTCATCGACCCGATGGTGGTCGTCCCCGTGGACGAGCAGCAGGTCAGCGGGAGGGGCGCCCGGCTGCGCGCGCCCGTCGCCGCTCCGTGGGTCGCCGGGGGTCACCGCTCCGGGTCCGGGGTCATCCGTTCTAGAGGCGGTAACGGCGCTGGCCGTCGTCGCCCCGGAAGGTCTCGGCGCCGGCTCGCTCCGCCAGGAAGCGGACGGCCCGGCCGGAGACCTTCACGCCGGCCCTGGTGATCTCGGAGGCGATCTCGGCGGCGGTGCCCTGGCCGAGCTTGGCGATGACCGCCCGCACCACCTCGGTGGTCACCTCAGGCGGCGTCGCCCGCCCCTTGACCGCGCGGCCGCGGGGGCGACGACGACGCGCCGGCGCTGCCGGCGCCGCCGCGAGGACAGTGCTCTCGGCTGTCCGCCGCCGGCGCCGCGGCCGCGACTCACCGACCGCAGACGAAGCGCGGTCAAACATCGCGACGGCATCGCGGACCTGCTGGCGGAGCTCATCGTTGTCGGCGCGCAGCCGCGCGATCTCCTCGACCAACGCCGCGATGCGGTGGACCAGTCGCTCGCCGGCGCGGACCACCGGCGATTCACTCTCACTATGGGGCGCCGCCCCCCCACGGCGCCCTCTCGGGGCCGGCTCCGGGCGGTCGCCAGCCATGGACTGGCTCTCGTCCTCCTCAGAGGAAATAGCCATTGCACATACCTCATCCCATCTGACGCCCACGACCATGTCGACTGGTACCACCATCCGGGCCGGCCGTTGCGCTCGCGTGATCATAGTCGCCCCGCACATTCCGGTGGGACTGCAATCCGGCCGAGCACGGGGGACGCCGCGGAGCACTGGCGCAGGTCGGGCGCAGGGGTCAAGCGGTCGCGAGACCGCGGTACCATGTGGCTCCCCAGGGGACGTAGCTCAGCTGGGAGAGCGCTTGCATGGCATGCAAGAGGTCGGGAGTTCGAGCCTCCCCGTCTCCACCAGGGGTGCCTCAACGAGCCGGGCAGCCGCACGGGCCAGGCGATCCCCCACCCCTCAGGGCGTCACCGGGATCAGGCAGCCGTCTGGCTGAAGAGGAGGCCGAAGGTGCAGCTGGTGCCAGCGTCGGCGGAGTGCAAGGCGAAGTTGGTACCCGGAGCCGCGGTCACGGTGAAGGTGTTGGCGGTCGCCCCCGTCCCGGTGCCGGCGGTCCCGCCGCCGGTCCAGCTGAGCACGGGCCCGGCGGCGTTGCTGTAAAGGTTGGCCGCCGTGAAGGTGCCGGTCAGCGCGGTGGGGGCCCAGACGGTGCCGGTGTCCGGTGCGACCGTGTTGAGGTCGGTCACGCCCAGGGTCACGTCGGCGCAGAGGGTGCCGGTCGGGGCCTGGAGCACCGTCCCCATGCTGAGCGTGAAGGTGCTCTTCAGGGATCCAGTGTTGGCGATCTTGATGGTGTTGACGGTGCTGGTCCAGTTCGCCGGGTCGACCCCAGCGATGGTGATCGTCGCGAGGCAGAAGCCGGTTCCCGAGGTGGGGACCACCCCCAGGCTCGACACGCAGCTGGAACCGTTGGCGTGGGCGAGGGTGCCGGCGGCCGCGCTGTTGCCCGCGTTCTCGGTGTAGGCACTCCACGCCGCCAGGCCGCCCCAGCCGATCACCGCGGTGCTCGCCACCACGGCGCCAAGGACCAGGGCGATCCGAACGGACCGCCGGCGCTTCCTGCCAGTGCCCATGACCTGAGTTCCTCCGCCGCCCAGTGGTCTCGCCTGCATGTAGTTCAAATGCACTAGACGGCTCCATGAAGGCTAGGGGGATAGCTGGCACGAGGAGGCGGAGCTTCCGGCCACAGGCTCGTAACGGGATTCGGGTGAGACCGTGAATGCGAGCGCCCTGTCTGATCTCTTCGAGCCGTTCGCGCGGCGTTGCCACCGGCGGGACAGAGGGGGCCGGCTGACGCCGGGCGCCGCACACCCCATCTCCCCGCTGCCATCGGGTAACGTCCGCGGGATGCGGCAGCTCTGGGCGCCCTGGCGGATGGATTACGTGACGGGTACCGACCCGGCACCGAAAGGCTGCTTCATCTGCGCCGCCGCCGCATCAGGGGCCGAGGGCGGCCTGGTGGTCGAGAGGGCGGAGCGGACGCTTACCCTGATGAACCGCTTCCCGTACAGCAGCGGGCACGTGATGGTCGCGCCGCGGCGGCATGCCCCGGATCTGCGCGACCTGACCGCAGAGGAGAGCCTGGCGGTCATGGCGGCGACCCAGCGGGCCCTCGAAGCGCTCTCCAGCGTCATGCAGCCCGGCGGGTTCAATGTCGGATTCAACCTCGGGGCGGCAGCCGGCGCCAGCGTGGACCACCTGCACCTCCATGTGGTGCCCCGCTGGGGGAGCGATACCAACTTCATGCCGGTGCTGGCCGACGTCAAGGTCCTGCCCGAGCACCTGGAGGTCACCGCGGGCCGCCTGCGGGCGGCGCTCGCCATGAGGAGCGGGGCGGGAGGCTCTCCGGCCTGAGTCGGAGCCGGGGCGAGAGGCCCGGCGTGGAGAGCCGAGAAGCAGGCGATCCCGAGGATCGCGTATAGTCGGCCCCCGCTGACATAGGATCAATCATTGCCGGAAGGGCAGCTGAACAGCCGCCCGCATGGAGAGGCTCTCGTGGGCTCGGTCATCAAGAAACGGCGCAAGGCCATGCGCAAGCACAAGCACAAGAAAATGCTCAAGAAGACCCGCTGGCAACGGCGGGCCACCTAGACGCGGCCGTCGCGTCGATGCAAGAGGGCGCCCTCCGGGGCGCCCTCTTCTCGTTAAGGGCACGTCCCCATCAGGCAGGCCTGAGGGGGGCCCCTCGCAGGTCTGACAGGGGCTCGCCGCCCCTCAGGGGGGCTCTCGCCCCCCTTCGGCGCGCAGACGATGCGCGCCTACCCCCGCGGAGCCCGACTCGGCTCACCCCGCCATGCGGGCGATCCGCCGGGAATCCTCGCCGGGTCCCGGCGGTGGACGGAGGGTCAATGCCGCCGGTCCGGCGACCGGCCTGGAGCGACGGGAACAACCCGCCCCGCGCGTCGACCCCGGGTGGCACGGCGAGCCATGCTGGCTTCTGGACGCCGAGCCAGCGGGGAGCCCGTGCAAGCACGGCCGCGGCGGGCAGGGGGCCACGGCGAAGGGGGTTGGTGCCCGCGTTGGAATCGGCTGGACCGGAGCGCGCGCAGCGCGCCCGGCGCCGAGTGACGCCGAGCTGGGGGTGAGCCCCGTGTGGCTCCGCCATCCGGAGCGAGGGAGCCGCAGCGCCCCTGTGAAGGCGGGGGTCCCCATGTGGCCTGCCGCATGGGGCCCTGGACCGGCGGGGACTCGAACCCCGGACCTCTGCCGTGCGAGGGCAGCGCTCTCCCAGCTGAGCTACCGGCCCCAGAGGGACCACAGTCTACCCGGGGACCACGTGCTCCCCGATCAGCGCCCCAGGGAAGGGGGACTCCCGGACGTCAGTCCTCCACGGAGTCGTCGACGAAGTAGGTCTCGCAGGCCTCGTCGAGCAACTTGGTGGTGAGCTCGGGCTCGCGCCCCAGGTAGCGGCAGAGATGGATGACGTGCTCCAGCAGGTCACGCGGGTGAGAGCCGTGGAAATCGCGGCCCTTCTCGATGTAGTGGCGCCGGATGAGGTCGGCGATCACCGCCTCGCGGTAGGGGATCTCCTGGGCGGCACAGACCCGTCGCCAGATCTCGACGAACTCCTCGGCGGTGGGGTCGGGGACGTGCACCTTGTAGCGGACCCGGCGCAGGAAGGCCTCGTCCATCAGGTTGTGAGGCTCGAGGTTTGTGCTGAGCATCAGCAGGCAGGTGAAGGGCACCGCCACGCTGGTGCCGGCCCGGGCGATGTTGACGTAGTCGACCCCGTTCTCCAGAGGGACGATCAGCCGGTTGAGAAGGTCGCGGGGCGACATCTTCTGCTGGCGGCCGAAGTCGTCGACGAGGAGCAGCCCACCGTTGGCCTTGAGCTGGAGTGAGGCTTCGTAGAAGCCGAGGGCGGCGTCGAAGCCCAACTCCAGCATGCGCGGGGTCAGCTCGCCGCCCGCCTTGACAGCGGGCCTCTCGGCAAGCTGCCAGCGGGTGTCGTGGGGAGGCAGCGGGCGGTCGATCGGGGTGTGGTAGATGGGGTCGTAGAAGCGAATGACCTCGCCGTGCACATAGAGCGCGCGGGGGATGAAGACGGGCGGGCCCATCACCCGTGCGCTGGCGTCGGCAATGCTCGTCTTGCCGTTGCCCGAGGGGCCGTAGAGGAAGCAGGCGTGGCGTGCCGAGAGGGCCGGACCGAGGTGGTCGAGCACCCGCTGGTTGAGCACCAGATGGGAGAAGACCTCGTGGAGGCGCGCTCGATTGACGGCGATGCCCACGTCGGCCTGGCGAGCGGCCATGGCGTTGTAGTCCGCGATGGGCACCGGTGCCGGGCCGGCGTATTGGTTGATCTCGAGCAGCTCCCGGGCGCGTTGACGACCCGTGGTCGTGATCGTGAACTGCATGCCGGCGTTGATCGATTCGTCCTCGGCGAGCACCGCGGCCCTGACCCCGGCGGAGGCGCAGTAGCCCTCGTCAGCCAGGAACTTGAGAGTGGTCTCAACAAAGGGGAACGGCAGGCACACGTGCCGGGCAACGTCACCGCCCAGCATGCTGCCGTTGAAGTAAAGGACCTTCAGGACCAGATCGCAGACGAAGCTGAACGGGAGGCCGGTCTCCTCCGCGCTGCGCGGCATCGGCGGAAGGGCGATCGGCGCCGGGGCGACGGGGAGCGCTTGGACAGCCATATCTCGCCCGATTGTGTCATCGCCAGATTCGCGGGCCCCCTCCCGGCCGGGGACTTGTCATCGACCTGCCACACGTCTGCGTCCTGGCCTACGCGATCCGCGACCTCGAACGCCGCCGAAGGCGCCGCGGGGCCGCCGGAGGTCACGGCTCCGTCACGGGACCGTCGTGGTAGGGTGCGGTCATGCCCAGCATCGCCCTGGACGAGGGCGCGCGGGACCAGCGGCGTACCGGCCCCTTCTGGATCGAGGAGGGCAACGGCCCTCTCTGGGTCGGCGCCGCGATCGCCGCCATGATCCTCGGGCTCTGCAGCGGCGCCGCCATACTGAACGGCGCGTAACCTTTCCGGGCTAGGGGGCGTTCCCCTGAGCGGCCCCACCCCCGCCCCCCGTCACCTCATCGGAGCTTCATCAGCACCGTGCCCACCACTCCCCCCGACAGCCCCCGCCCCCGCAGGGTGCGGGCCGGCAGCGTCCGGCCCCGCGGCGGCTCGAACGGCCTGGGGGCCGGCGGTGGTGCCGCCCGGAACGGAGCCGAAGCGGGCCCGGCGTCGGCGCGGCGCCGCAACCGGCGCGACCTCCTGCTGGGCAGGAAGCGGAAGGCACCGCGGCGGCGGCGGCCCCTGCTGCGCACCTCCCTGCTCTTCCTGGCCCTCTTCTCCAGCATCGCGGCTGGCGCCGCGGTCACCGTCGACGCCGGGTACAACATCTACCTGGGTCAGATCCCCGAGGCGGCGACCGTAGCCTCGATGGAGGACCCCGTCGACACCAACGTCTATGCGGCAAACGGCACCCTCATCGACGTCATCCACCCGTCCGGCACCTTCCACCTCCACGCCGCCCTCACCGACATCTCGCCGTACCTCCAGGAGGCGACGGTCGACGTCGAGGATCGACACTTCTGGACGGAGAGCTCCCTGGACCTGGGACGGATCGCGGAGGCCGGCGCGGGCTATCTGCGCCACACCAACGCGGGCGGCGCGTCCACCATCCCGGAGCAGCTCGCCAAGATCAGCTTCCTGCAGGACAACGGCAGCCTCGCCTACAAGATCAAGGAGATCATCCTCGGGACCGAGCTGGTCAACGACTTCTCCAAGGACCAGATCTTGGAGATGTACCTGAACCGCATCCCCTATGGGAACCAGGCGGTCGGAATCCAGACCGCGGCGGAGCTGTACTTTCACGAGCCCGCGAGCGCCCTGGACCTCGCCCAGTCGGCAATGCTCGCCGGTCTGCCCCAGGCCCCGTCGGAGTTCGACCCCGACGTCAACCCGGCGGGGGCCAAGCAGCGGCAGGGCACCGTGCTGCAGGCCATGGTCGCGGTGGGGAGCATCACCCAGGCGCAGGCGGCCGCGGCAGCGGCCGAGCCGCTCAAGTACTACACGTGGCAGCAGTACCTCCCGCCGACCATCATCGACGGGGCCAACACCTCCAGCTTCCTCAACTACCTCACCAAGTACTACCTCCCCAGCCTCTTCAGTGGCGACGGCTTCGAGGACCCCGGCGGCTACGACATCTACACGACGCTCAACCTACAAGACCAGGCGCTGGGCGATGCGACCGTGAACAACGTGGTCACCTCCAACCCCGGCTGGTTCGTGCAGGGGGCGGCGGGCGGCGATGGCGCCCTGGTGAGCCTCGACCCCCAGAACGGGGAGATCCTGGCGATGACCGGCAGCGCCAACTACAACAGCCCGGTCTACGGCCAGGACAACCTGGCGATCGGGGAGCGCCAGCCGGGCTCCACCATGAAGCTCTTCACCTATACCGACGCGATCGCCTCGCGGCAGTACACGATGACGACGCAGATCTCGGACGAGACCATGACCCTCAACGGGTGGACGCCCAAGGACTATGAGGGCCTATCCGCCGGCTACGGCTTCTGCGAGATGGAGTACTGCCTCGGCAACTCCCTCAACCTGCCGGCGGTCAGGACCGAGTACGCGATGGGCGTGCTCCCCATCGCCAACCTCGCCGTCGACGCGGGGGTAACCCTGCTGCAAGGCCAGAACTTCCCATCGTCCAGCGAGTACTCCTTCACCCTGGGGACATTCGAGGTCAGCCCCCTGGACCTCGCCGACGGCGCCGCCACCATCGCCGACCTCGGCGTTCACCACGCCCCGGCGCCGGTCACGAAGATCACCAATGCGGCGAGCGGCAGCACGGTCTGGACCTACAACGCGGCGGCCAACGCCCAGCGGGTGGTCCCGGAGAATGTCGCCTTCATCATGGACGAGACGCTGAGCCAGGCCCAGTACCGCCTGGCGGCGTTCGGCAGTTACCAGAAGCTCTCGCTGCCGAGTCGCCCCGCCAGCGCCAAGACCGGCACCAGCGGGTCCGGATACGACAACTACGACAACTGGACCGTGGGCTGGACCCCGAACGTCCTCACCGCGGTGTGGGTGGGTGATCCCCAGGGCGAGAGTCCCACGTACGGGCTTACGCCAGGCGTCACGAGTGGTGTCACCGGGGCGGCGCCGATCTGGCAGGCCTACATGGAGGGCGCCACCGCCAACACCCCGGTGGTCTGGTACCAGACGCCCTCCGACGTGTACGAGGCGGGCGGTTCGTGGTATCTCCCGGGCACCGGTCCGGACAGCTCGATGGGCGTCGGTGGGCCGATCTGCAACCCGAACTGCATCGGGGAGCCGGCGGCGTCGAACACCCCCTTCTCCCAGCCCTATCAGACCCCGTCGCCCACGGCCGTACCCACGGCCGAACCCACGCTGGCCCCGTTGCCGAGCGCGACCGCGACCTAGTAGCGGCCGGTTCCAACCGGTTGAAACTAACCCCTGCTAGAGCCCGTAAGGCCCCAGCTGCGCCTCCGCCACGCCGGGCGTGCCGTGGCGGAGGATCGCCCACACCCCGTCGAGGTCGGCGATGTCCGGCAGGGTCTCATCGAGGCGGACGGCACCGTTCTCCTCCGCGCCCAGAGCGGCGACCCGGATCGAGACGTTGCAGCGCACCTTGAGGGGGACATCGTCGGCCTGGGAGACGCTGTCGCTCAATGACCACCAGTACTGCAGCGAGACGTCGTCAGCGACCTGGACGCTGACCGAGAAGGCATCGAGAGCGGGTGCGTCGGGGTCATCGTCGATGTCGGCCGAGAAGATCCGGAGAAGGCGGAGGAAGGCTTCCCGGTCCATGCTGACATCGAGGGCGTCGATGAACCGCTCCGGCCCCGATCCCGCCGATCCCTGCAGGTCGCCGCGGCCGTCGAGCACGTCGTAGGTCGCGTCCTCGACGAGGATCTGGCCCAACTCGGCCTCGAACTCCTCCAGGTCGAAGATCCGGGGATGGTTGACCAGCCGACCCCAGCGCTCGCCCCCGTCGAGGCTGTACACGAAGGAGGAGCCGTGGCGCGCGACCAGAAAGCGCTTTGGCGGGCCGGGCCCGTGCAGGGCAACCTGAGCGCGGTCAAGCACCCGATCCTCGTACTCGACGAACGTCTCCAGGACGAGGCTGACGGGCTCCGCGACACCCTGCCCGCCCTCCGGCGCCGCGAACGTGCGCTCTTGGAATCTCACGGTCACCCGCACTCGCCCGACATCGCCGAGACCGGCGCGCATCTCGCGATAGAGGGGCCCGAGGCTGAGGCGCCGGTCCGAGCTCACAGGAGGACGGGTGGCGACGCGGGGCAGCGGATCATCGCCGGTGGACAATAGCGCGAACGTCCACCCGCGCCTCGGGGGCGGTCCACCCACCTCTCCTGGCGGGGTCTCCCCCCTTCGCGCCGATAGACTGGCCCGGTGGCAGAGAACAGCTGGTCCGACGAGGGAGGGCTGCCCCCCCAACCGCCGGCGCTCGCCCGCCTGGTCGGCCTGGGGCTGGTGACCCGGTACCGCCTCCGCCTCGCCGATCCCCGGGACAGCCGGCTCGGTGAGCTGGGCTCGGATTACGCACTGGTGACCGTGGCCTGGACCGGCACCCGCTCTGCCCTGGTCGGTTTCTTCCAGCCCCCGGACGACCCGGGGGCGCAGCTTGCCGACCTCCACCGCCGGATCGGGGCCGCGCTGCGCTGGGGCGACGCCCGCCTACGGACGCAGCCGGCGGCACGCTGCGACATCCTGCTGGTCGCCCTCTCTCCCCTCACCGCTCAGCTCCCACCACCCGCCCACCCGGCCGTCCATCTGGGGGTGATGTGGGCCGACGCGGGGTCCGGCGATGCCGGTGCCCTGCTCCCGGCGCCACCCGGCCTGCCCGGCGTGGGCGAGATCCGGGCGGCAGCGCGGGCGCTCCGGGGCGGGGCCGAGCCACCCACGCTCGCAGCCGTCGACCTCGCCGAGCGCGAGACGGTCCACAGCGGCTACGTGGCCCCGGCCCGGCGGGCCCTGGTCTCGACACCGCGGCTGACCTACGCGATGGTGGCGACCTTCATCGTCATCTTCTTGGTCGAGAACACCATGTGGCAGCGCTACGGCGGGCCCGGAGATATCAGCTACGCCGGCTACTCCGCGGTTGGAGGCATCGCCTTTGGGTATCCCGGGGGCAGTGACTGGTGGCGGTTCTTCAGCACCGCGCTGCTGCACGTCCCTGGCTTCTTCAACTCCAGCGGCGGGATCAGCTCATACCTCTCGCTGCACCTGCTCGTCAACTGCTACTCGACGGTCATCCTCGGCCGCATCGTCGAGCCCATCTACGGGCGGATCACGCTGCTCGCCACGTTCATCGCCACCGCCTTTGCGGCGAGCGCGATGAGCGTCCTGGCCAGCACCCTCAACCTCCCCTTCTCCGACGCCATATTCGTGGGAGCCTCCGGGGGACTGATGGGGCTGCTGGGCCTGCTCTTCACCATGGGTCGTGTCCAGCGTCACGATCTCCCGGCGGGTCTGACCCACGCCCTGCGCCGCGGGGTGATGATCTCGCTCTTCATGACCGTCGTCCTCGGCTTCACCTTCTCCGGCTACATCGACAACTACGCCCACCTGGGTGGCTTCGCGGCCGGGGCCCTGATCGGGCTGGTCATCCCCCCGGTGCGCGCGGTGGGCGGCCGCGACCTGGCGCTCTGGCAGAAGGTGGTGCTCATCGGCGTCATCGTCCTGGGCGCGGTGGCCATGCTGCTGGCGGTGATCAACCTCGGCCAGTTCCTGGCCTCCAACCCGCTGCCGCTGTCAACCGCCGCACCGCCCAGCTGAGCCCAGGCGGGATCCGGATGCCGCGCAGTCCGACCAGATCAAGGAGCGGCGGCCGCTAGACGACCTCGGCCCGGGGCGCCTCCCAGAGCCCCTCGAGGTCGTAGAAGATCCGCTCACCGGGAAGGAAGACGTGGGCGATCACGGAGTCGAAGTCGACGCAGGCCCAGGAGGCGTCGCGCATCCCGGCGACACGCAGCGGCCGAGCTCCGAGCACCCGGCAGGCCTCCTCGATATTGTCAACAATGGCTCTAACCTGCCGGTCGGTATCGCCCTCGCAGACCACGAAGAAATCCGCGATGGTGGTCTTGCCGCGGAGGTCGATGCTCACGACCTCGCGCGCCTTCTTGTCGGCGGCGGCGGAGCTGATCGCCTCCACCAACTCTTCAGATGTCATCCGTGAACGATTATGACATCGGTGCGGGCGCGGACCGGCCGACCGCGGGTCGGACCCGAACGGGCGGCTGCGGGCCAGGCACCTGGCCGGCTCACCGATAGAGGCGTCGCTGCTCGATGATGGCGGCGACGGCGGAGCTGACCATACCGTCCAGTGGCTCGCCGGCCGCGACGCGGCGACGGATCTCGGTGCCGGAGATATCCGGGGAGTCAATGCCCACCACCCGGGTGAGCTCGGGCAGGAAGCCGAGGGCGATCGCCTCCGCGTGGCGGATCGGCGCCTCCCCGGCGCGGTTGACCAGGACGAAGTGGTAGGTGCCCAGCAGCTCGGCGGCCTCGTGCCAGCCGGACGTCTGCCGGGCGGCATCGGCACCGAGGACCACCCAGAGCTGCGTGCCCGGGTGTGCCACTGCCAGGTCCCGCATGGTGTCGAGGGTGTAGGACGGGCCGGGGCGTTTCAGCTCCAGGTCGAGGGCGGAGATGCGGGGGCGGCCCTCGATCGCCGCCCTGCACATCGCCAGACGGTCGGCGGTGCCGGCGATCACCGGGCCACGATGGGGGGGTACCCCGGCCGGCACCACCCACACCTGATCGGCCAGGATTCCATCCCTCGCCTGCTCGGCCACCGCGAGGTGCCCGAGGTGGAAGGGGTCGAAGGTGCCGCCGAAGACCGCGACCCGGGTGAGACTCATCGGCGCGACCGGCGGGGCGGCCGGGGCACGGAGCTCATCGCGTCCGCCGCGAACGTGAACTCCGCGGAGCCGATACGGACGGTGTCGCCATCCTGGCAGCCGGCCGCCACCAGGGCGGCGTCGACGCCCGCGGCTGCCAGCCTCCGGTGGAGGACCACCACTGCCTCCTCCTCGTCGAGGTCGGTGCGTTCCACGATCCGCAGCACGGCGGGGTCGATCACCAGGTAGGCGCCGTCCGGGTCGCGTTCCACCCGGGGCGGCCCGGGCTCGTGTGAGACGTGACGGTAGACGCGGTGGCCGCCCGCTGCGGCGTCAGCCTCCCCGGCCCCCTGAACGCGCCCAGCCTCGCCCGGCGAGCCGGCGGTGGGAAGGGCGGCGGTTTGGCGGGCCGCGGCGACCAGAGCGGCAGCCGCCTCGAGGAGATCGCGGGTGCCGATGCCAGCCGCCGCGCTGATCCGGTGAGAGCCGGGGAACTCCGGCTCGAGCTCGCCGGCCGTCTCCGCCGCATCGGGCAGGTCGACCTTGTTGAGGGCGACGAGCGTGGGCCGCTCGGCGAGCTGGGGGTTGAAGGCGCCCAGCTCCGCCACCACCTGCTCGATCGCCCGCCTCGCCTCGGCGGCACCGGCGGCGCAGTCCACCACGTGGATGAGCACCCTGGTCCGCTCCAGGTGGCGGAGGAACTCGATGCCCAGCCCGGCACCGTCGTGGGCGCCCTCGATGAGCCCGGGAACGTCGGCCAGGACCAGGGTGTGCCCGCCGCTCATCTCGGCCACGCCCAGGTTGGGGTGGAGAGTGGTGAAGGGGTAGGCGGCGACCTTTGGCCGGGCCCCGGTCAAGACGGCGAGCAGGGTGGACTTGCCGGCGTTGGGGAGCCCGACCAGACCGATGTCGGCGATCAGCTTGAGCTCCAGGTGGATGCGGCGCTGCGCCCCCGGGTCCCCCAGCTCGGCAATCCTGGGGGCCTGGCGGACGGCACCCGCGAAGTGGGCGTTGCCCCGACCCCCGCGCCCCCCCACGGCGACTACCAGGCGCTCGCCCGGGCCGGCGAGGTCGCCGATCAGCTCGCCGCTCTCCGCATCGGTCACGACGGTGCCAGGCGGCACGAGGAGGACCAGGTCCGGCCCATCGCGACCACTGCGCAGCGCACCGCCGCCCGGGCGTCCGTCCGGGGCGTGGAAGCGGCGCCGCTCCCGGTAACGGCTCAGGCTGCTGTCGCCCGGCTCCACGACCAGGACGACGCTCCCGCCCCACCCCCCGTCACCGCCATCGGGGCCACCTCGCGGGACGTACTTCTCGTGCCGGAAACCGACCGCGCCGCGCCCACCGGAACCTGCGGCGACATCGAGGCTGACCTCATCGATGAACACGAGTTAGGGCTCGTGCCAGAACAAATGGCGCAGATACGCCGGCCAGACCGCCCAGGCCAAGGAAGTGTCGAGCACCGCAGCGGAGCGTACCGGTAGGTACGTGAGCAGCGGAGCACAGATGCTG
>Ga0302157_10000700_pt1 | contig 43077 bp, 43 predicted proteins | sample I_Bog_N3_3_FD_193502 | JGI IMG/M metagenome (GOLD analysis project Ga0302157, IMG submission 193502) | Peat permafrost microbial communities from Stordalen Mire near Abisko, Sweden - I_Bog_N3_3 | ecosystem: Environmental > Terrestrial > Soil > Wetlands > Peat | place: Sweden: Abisko, Stordalen...
GAGCAGCGCCACGCCCCAGGTGCCGGGCTGTGCCGGGCGGTCCCTCGAGCCGGCCGGCACCTTGAAGCGCTCCTGGTCCAGTCGGAGCGTCTTGCGGATCTGGCCGAGCATCGGGGCCCAGCGCCCCGTGGCGGTGTCGATCGGCGCGTACAGCCGGGCGTGGGCCAGCGGCGCCTCGGCGACGACGGTGTACCCCAGTCCGGAGGCGACCAGGGTCGCCGTCCCCGGTGACCCGTCGTCGGGGGTCCAGGCCTCCTGGAGGATCAGGATGTCGGCGTCGAGGGCGGCGCACTCGTCGACCAGGTCGTAGGGGCGGCCCCACCCGTCGACCCCCATGTGCACGTTGAAGCTGGCCACCCGGACGGTGTCCCGGGTGCCGCTGCCCGCGGCGCTGCCCGCTGCGTCCCGACCGTCCACGGGAATCAGTGTCGCACGGGAGTCAGTGTCGCCCGAGTTCGGCCGCCGCCGCCCGCAGTCCGTCCCGGAAGTCGGGGTGGGCGATCTCGGCCAGGGCCAGGGCGCGCTCGCGCACCGTCCGACCCGACAGGTCGGCCGACCCGTGCTCGGTGATGACGACGCCGGTGTGGTGCCGGGGTGTCGACACCACCGACCCCTCGGGGAGCACGGACACGATGCGGGACCGGGTGACCCCGTTGGACACGGCCGTCGACCGGAGGCAGATCAACGAGTGGTCGTCGAGTCGCATCTCCGCGCCGGCCACGAAGTCCTCGTGCCCGCCGACCCCGGAGATCTGGCGCCCGTCGATGTTGTCCGCCACCACCTGTCCGTAGAGGTCGACGCTGAGCGCCCCGTTGATGGACACGAAGGCGTGGTTCTGGGCGATGATCGTCGGGTCGTTGACCACCTGGACCGGCACGAAGGCCACGTCTTCGTTGCCGTCGAGCCAGGCGTAGAGCTCGGACGAGCCGAGGGCGAAGGTGGTGACGGAAACGCCGTTGAACAGCCGCTTGGCGTCGTTCGTGACCTTGCCGGCCTGGTGGAGGTGCATCAACCCGTCGGTGAACATCTCCGAGTGGATGCCGTAGCCGCCGCCGGGGCCCTCGGCCAGCTTGGTGGCCACCATGTTGGGGACGGCGCCGATGCCGATCTGCAGGGTGGCGCCGTCGGTCACGTAGGAGCGGGCCTGCTCGGCGATGGCCTCGTCGATCTCGTCCGGAACGGCCGCGGGCAGGGTGAACGGGGCGCCGTCGGCCTCGACCAGGACGTCGATCAGCTCGAGCGGGATGGTGTTGGTGTACTCGGGTCCGAGCGACCTGGTCCGGGGCAGGTGGGGGTTGACCTCGACCACGAGGAGCCGGTCGGGGTCCTCGCCGGCCAGGAGCAGCTCGTCGTAGGTGGCGCCGATGTGGAGTGAGAGGTTGACGGTGCCGTCGAGGGGCGGGGCGGCGAGCACGGTCATGACGCGCGGGTCGTAGCGGCGCAGGATCGGGGCGAACTGGCGGAAGCCGCCGGGTACCAGTTCGATGTTGGCCCCGCCGGCCAGGAGCATCCGCTCGGCCGGTCCGAAGAAGCCGCAGCGGTAGTGGACACCGGGATGGGCCAGCACCTCGTAGTAGCCGAGGAGCAGGGCGCCGCCGACCGTCAGGTCCACCCAGTCGTCGCGCCGGCCGAGTGCCGTCAGGAAGGCGTCGGGGTTGGCCGGGCCGAGGCCGAAGCCCACCGAGTCCGTGGTGCGGATCAGGGCGGCGGCCTCGTCGGGCGTGCGGGTCTCTGGTGCCATGGCGACAGTGTGGCACCGGCCCGTTGTCGCGGTGAGGGTCCTAGGTCACTTCTGGCGGTGGCCGCCGACCGGCCGATCCGTCGGCGACGGCCCCCGGGGGATGCCAGCATGTCCCCATGCGGTTCGACACCCAGCTCGCCGGCCTCGAGGACGCCGCGGCGCACGCACGCCGTCTGGAGGCCCTCGGTGTCGACGGGGCCTTCACCTTCGAGGGCCCCCATGACGTCTTCACCCCGCTGATCCTGGCCGCCGGAGCCACCACGACCCTCGAACTGGCCACCAACGTGGCCATCGCCTTCCCCCGCAACCCGGTACAGCTCGCCCACCAGGCCTGGGACCTCCAGCTGCTGGCGGAGGGCCGCTTCACCCTCGGCCTCGGCAGTCAGATCCGGGCCCAGATCGAGAAGCGCTATGGTGCCGACTTCGACCGGCCCATCGCCCGCATGCGTGAACTGGTGGGGGCACTGCGGGCCATCTTCGCCACGTGGGAGACCGGCGAGCGGCTCGACTTCCGGGGCGAATTCAGTTCGCACACCCTGATGCCCCCGATGTTCAACCCCGGCCCCCATCCCCACGGCCTCCCGCCGATCCACCTCGGCGGCCTCGGTCCGCAGATGGTGTCCCTGGCCGCGGAGGTGGCCGACGGACTGCTGGTGATGCCCTTCAACACGGCGACCCACCTGCGGACCCGCACCCTGCCGGCGCTCGAGCGGGGACTGGCCCGTGGTGGCCGTGCGCGGAGCGACCTGACGGTGACGGGCGAGGTGATCGTGTGCTGCGGTCGGGACGAACAGGAGCTCGAGGCGGCCCGGGTGGCCGGCCGATGGCTCCTCTCCTTCTACGCCTCGACGCCGGCCTACCGTCCGGTTCTGGAGGCGGAGGGCTGGGAGGATCTGCAACCCGAGCTGAACGCACTCACCAAGTCGGGGCGGTGGGACGAGATGCCCGAGCGGATCGATGACACCATGCTCACCACCCTGGCCGCGGTCGGCTCGCCACGCGAGGTGGCCTCCGAGATCCTCGACCGGTTCGGTGGCCTGGTCGACCGGGTCGGCTTCTACACCCCGTACCTGGTGGCCGACGACACCGTCGGCGAGCTCGTCGACGAGCTCGACCGTGCCGATCCCGACCGTGCCGATCCCGACCGTGCCGATCCATGAGGAGTGACCATGACTGAGCCCGTCCCCACCTACGACGAGTTCTCCTTCTTCCACGAGAACGCCGAGGAGGCCGGGCTCCCCTTCCCGGGCCCACCGGTGGTGCGACGCGAGTCGGTCGAGGTCGCCCCCGGTCGACAGGTCAGCGCCCTGGTGTGGGGGGAGGGCCCGCCGGAGCTCGTGCTCCTCCACGGCGGCGGCCAGAACGCCCACACGTGGGACACCGTGGCCCTGGCCCTCGCCCGCCCGCTCCTCGCCGTGGACCTGCCGGGCCACGGGCACTCCGACTGGCCGCAGGAGTCGGCCTGGCTGGACCCGACCGCCATGGCCGACGACGTGGCCCAGGTCATCGAGCGGTTCGCCCCGGACGCCCGGGCCGTGGTCGGGATGTCGCTCGGCGGTGCCACCTCGATCGTGCTGGCCACGCGTCACCCGCACCTGGTGCGCCGACTCCTGCTCGTCGACATCACGCCGGGGGTCGACGGCGACAAGACGTCCGATATCGCGGCCTTCCTGGCCGGACCCGAGACGTTCGCTTCCTTCGACGAGATCCTCGACCGGACGATCCAGTTCAACCCGACCCGGTCGGTGTCCTCACTCCGACGCGGCGTCCTCCACAATTCGGTCCAGTTGCCGGACGGCACGTGGGCCTGGCGTCACCAGGTGGGGCGACCGCCGGCCGACACGGGCCTGCACGTGGAGCGGGCCGACTTCCAGTCCCTGTGGGACGCCCTCGAGGCCATCCCGGTGCCGGTGCTCCTGGCCCGGGGGAGCCGGTCGCCGGTCGTGGACGACGCCGATGTGGCCGAGTTCCGCCGGCGCCGCCCCGATGACGCGGTCATCCTGGTCGAGGACGCCGGACACAGCATCCAGGGCGACCGGCCGCTCGAATTGGCGACGATCATCGAGGATTTCGCCGCGCCGGATTGAGTTCATCGCGAACTCCCCGGATGTTCGTGTCCCGTTCACTCCTGGTTCACTCTGCGTTCAGATGGCCTCGGTACCGTCGGTCGCGAGGACGGGCCCCCGCCGAATGACGGAGGGATCCCGTCCTCACCCGGTCACGAACACGGAGGACAGGACCCTGATGAGAACCCGGAATGCCACGTTTGCCCGCAGCGGTCGACGCACGGCGTCGCTCGCGGCGATCGGCCTGGCTGCCGCAGCCCTGCTGTCGGCGTGCAGTTCGTCGTCGTCGAGCTCGACCACGACGACCACCACCGCACCCGGCGGCACGCTCGCCGGCAACAACGCGGCCTACCTGGCCGCCGACCTGAAGGCACCGGGCGGCTCGCTCAACGCCTCGGGGTCCACCTTCGTCCAGCCGTTCTTCAGTGCGGCCTTCTACAAGTACACCGGTCTCAACCAGGCCCTGCAGGTCAACTACCAGGGGGTCGGCTCGGGCGCCGGCATCACCGCCTTCCAGTCGGGCACGGTGGCCTTCGCCGCCTCGGACGTGCCCATGGCGGCGGCGGACCTGGCCAAGATGCCGGCCAACTCCGGCCCGGTGGTCCAGGTCCCGGACATCCTGGGCGGTGTCGCCGTGGCCTACAACCTTCCCGGCGTCTCGACGCGCATCAAGCTCGACGGCCCGACGCTGGCCGGCATCTTCGACGGCACCATCACCACGTGGAACGCCTCGCAGATCACGGCCCTCAACCCCGGCGTCAACCTGCCGTCCCATGCCATCACCCCGGAGGTCCGGGCCGACAGCTCGGGCACGACGTACATCTTCACGGACTACCTGAAGTCGGCCGACCCGACGACATGGACGCTCGGCACGTCCAAGACCATCGCCTGGCCGTCGTCGGCGGTGCAGACCCCGAAGAACTCGGGCGTGGCGTCGTCGATCCTCTCCACCCCGTACTCGATCGGTTACGTCGAGCTGTCGTACGCCATCCAGAACAAGATGAGCTACGCGGCCGTCAAGAACTCGGCCGGCACCTACGTGGTGCCCAGTCCGACCACGGTCGCCGCCGACGCCGACCAGAAGACGGGCGTGTCGTCGACGGACTTCTCCATCGTGAACCAGGCCGGCACCTCCAGCTACCCGATCGCCGGGTACAGCTGGGCCATCCTGCTGCAGAAGCAGACCAGCGCCACCACGGGCGCCCAGGTGGTCAAGGTCCTGGACTGGACCACCCACTCCGGGGGCGGACAGGACCTGGCGTCGGGCCTCCACTACGTGCCGCTGCCCCCGGCTGTGCAGAACCAGAACCGGACGCAGCTGCTGACCGTGACCGGCCCGAGCGGTCAGGCCCTGCTGACCAAGTGATCCGTCCGACGGATCCGGGTCGACCCCGGGCGGCGTGAGGCCCCCCGGATGACCGTCGTCGAGGCATCGCCGTCCGCGCCCCTGGGGGGCGCACGGCGGCGCGCCCTGCCCGACCGGTGGTACCGCTCGCTGCTGGGCGTCATGGCCCTCCTGTTCGGGGCGCTGGCGGTCTGGTTCCTCGTCGCCATCATCATCCAGGCCAAGCCGGCGTTCTCCACGCTCGGGTTCTCCTGGATCTTCGGCAAGGTCTGGAATCCCGCCCACAACCAGTACGGTCTGCTCCCGTTCATCCTCGGGACGATCGAGTCGACGGCGATCGCCGTGGTGTTGGCGGTACCGATCGGCCTGGGCACGGCCATCTCACTGGCCTTCCTGGTGCCGTCCCGGGTACGGCCGTTCCTCTCCACCACCGTCGAACTGCTGGCCGCGGTGCCGAGCGTCGTCTACGGCCTGTGGGGCCTCATCGTGCTGGCGCCCTGGTTCCGCGAGACCGTCGAGCCCTTCCTCACCTCGGCGTTCGGCTGGACCGGGCTGTTCGACGGTCCCAACCGGGGCGTCGGCCTGCTGCTGGCCGGCGTGATCCTGGCCATCATGATCCTCCCCACCATGGTGGCCATCTCGCGCGACGTGCTCATCGTGGTGCCGAACGAGCAGGTCGAGGGGGCCATGGCCCTGGGCGCCACCCGCTGGCAGGTCCTGCGCAAGGTCGTGGTGCCCGGCGCCCGCACCGGCATCCTGGGGGCGTTCACCCTGGCCACCGGCCGTGCGCTCGGGGAGACGGTGGCCGTGGCCATGGTGATCGGTAACGCACCCTTCATCGCCCACTCCCTCAAATCGCCGGCCGCCACGCTTCCCTCCCTCATCGTGAACAACTTCGGCGAGTCGACGGGCACCGAGCTGAGTGCCCTGTTCGGTGCCGGTCTCGTCCTCCTCGTCATCGGCGTGCTCGTCAACTCGGCCGCCCGCTGGCTGGTGTGGTCCACGGGAGCCGACGTCACCGGCACGGAGCTGGGCCGATGACAGCCGTCCTCGATCCGCCGGCCGACCCGGTCGTCGAGCGGCGACGGGCCGTACAGGCCGCCGCGGCATCGAGCCTGGGGAGGCGCAAGGTCGCGTCGACGGTGGCCCTCGGGATCTGCTGGCTCTTCCTGGCCATCGCCATCATCCCGCTGGTGGCGGTCATCGCCTACGTGATCGCCAAGGGACTGCCGGCCTGGAACCGCGACTTCTTCACCCACTCGACCGTGCCCGAGGGCTACCCGGGCGGCGGCGTGTGGAACGCCATCGTCGGGACGGCGGTGATCACCGCCGTCGCCACCGCCGTGGCGGTTCCCGTCGGCCTGACCTGCGGGCTCTTCCTCGCCGAGTCCGACGGCCGGGCCGCGGCCACGCTGCGGTTCACCGCCGACGTGATGACGGGCATCCCGTCGATCATCGTCGGCATCTTCGGCTACATCGCCATCGTGCGGAACTTCGGCGGCTACAGCGGCTTCGCCGGTGCCTTCGCCATCGGCTTCATCATGCTGCCGGTGATCACCCGGGCCGGGGAGACGGCCTTCCGCGGCGTGCCGCGCTCGCTCAACGAGGCGGCCCTCGCCCTCGGGGCCCGTCGCTCCACCGTGGCCCGGAAGGTCGTGGTGCCGACGGCGCTCCCCGGGGTCATCACCGGCGTGCTGCTGGCCGTGGCCCGCGGCCTCGGTGAGACGGCGCCCCTCCTGCTCACCATCTTCGGCAACCAGTACCTGCAGTGGAATCCGGCCAAGTCGATGGAGGCCCTGCCCATCCTCATCTACAACTACTCGAACCAGCCCTACGCCGATCTCGTGCAGGTGGCCTGGGGCGCGGCCCTGTTGCTGATGACCGTGGTGCTCGTCCTCAGCATCGGTAGCCGCGTGCTCGCCGCCTACCTTCGTAAGGAGCGCCGATGACCGACGCCAGATCCCGAATCCCCCACCTCGAGGAGTCACTGACCGTGCGAGCCGAACAGGCCATCATCGAGCCGCCCACCGGCGAGGTGGTGATGACGCTGCGCGACGTGGCCGTGGCCTTCAGCGGCCGCACCGCCGTCCGTGACGTGACCTTCGACGTCGCCGCCGGCGAGGTGACCGCCCTCATCGGCCCGTCCGGTTCCGGCAAGACCACCCTGCTGCGGGCCCTCAACCGCATGCACGACACCGTGCGGACGGCGTCGGTGACCGGGGCGATCCATCTCGGCGACCTCGACGTCTACGGCCCCGACACCGATGCCACCCTGCTGCGCAGCCGCGTGGGGATGGTGTTCCAGCGCCCCAATCCCTTCCCCACGATGAGCATCTACGACAACGCCGTGTCGGGGCTCCGCTTCAACGGTGTACGGAAGAAGGCCCTGCTCGACGAAGCCGCCGAGTCCTCGCTGATCGCCGCCGCACTGTGGGACAGCGTCAAGGACCGCCTGAAGGCGCACGGCAGCACCCTGTCGGGCGGCGAGCAGCAGCGCCTCTGCATCGCCCGCGCCCTCGCCGTGGAGCCGGAGGTGCTGCTGATGGACGAGCCCACCTCGGCCCTCGACCCCATCGCCACCAAGCGGATCGAGGAGCTGGTGGGTGAGCTCAAGGACCGCGTGACGATCGTGATCGTGACCCACAACATGCAGCAGGCCATGCGCGTGTCCGACCGCTGCGCGTTCCTGCTGATGGGGGACGACAAGGCCGGCGAACTGATCGAGTTCGGCCCCACGGCCAAGGTCTTCAGCGAGCCGAAGGATCCGCGCACCCTCGACTACGTCAACGGCCGCTTCGGCTGAGGGACCGTTCGGCGTCAGGCGGTCACCGTCTCGTCGGCGTCCCGGCCACCGGCGGGTGGCGGCTCACCGAAGGTCCCGTCCGGGTCGATGCGGAAGCCGACCCCGCGCACCGTCACGATGAACCGGGGCTCCGTCGGCACCGGTTCCAGCTTCGACCGGAGACGGTGGATGTGGGTGTCGAGCGTCCGGGTGTCCGTCAGGTAGGTGTCGGGCCAGAGCAGGTCGATCAGCTCGTCGCGTGACCGGACGCGTCGGGCCGGGTGGAGGAGGACCGCCAGCAGGTCGAACTCCTTGCGGGACAGGTGGACCGGGGTACCGCCCACCGTCACTTCGCGTCGCACGTAGTCGACGCTCACCGAGCCGAACCGGGCGACCCGGTCGGCCGAGGACGCGTCGCCGCGCGTCGACCCGAGGTCGTGCGGCCAGGCGGGACCGTCGGTGACGACCGGGGGTGCCAGCGGCAGCGGACCGAGGCCGTGGGGGGAGACCCGGCGAAGGATGGCGTGCATCCGGGCGACGAGCTCGCGGAGCCGGAACGGTTTGGTGACGTATCCGGAGGCGCCGAGTTCGAGACCGAGGACGACGTCGAGCTCGCTGTCGACGGCGCTCACCATGAGGATCGGCACCTCCGAGACGGCCCGCAACCTGCGGCAGACGTCGATGCCGTGCATGCCGGGGAGCAGCATGTCGAGGAGCACGATGTCGGGACGGTGCTCCTCGAAGCGACGGATCCCCTCGGGGCCGTCCTCGGCCAGGATCACGTCGAAGCCCTCGCGGCCCAGCCCGGAGGCGAGGGCCTGGCGGTAGGACTCCTCGTCCTCCACGACGAGGACCTTGACGGCTGCATGCTCCGGCGGCACCGGCGCCTCCTTCCCCGGACACGGTACGGAGGCCAGGTGAACGCCGGACGATCCGAGGGGAACCCCCGGGTGATCGTTCTGTGAACGTCAGGTGGCAATCGACGGACTCCCTGGTCAGCGACGGGCCGCCGACCAGGTGTCAGAGGGCGACGCCGGCCAGGAGGCCGAGCGCGGCGGCGCCGAGCCCGAGCACGAGGCTGGCTCCGACGTTGGCCGCCGCCCCACCGGGCCGTCCGCGCTCGGCCAGGCCCACGGTGTCGAAGGCGAAGGTCGAGAACGTGGTGAACGCGCCGAGCAGTCCCGTCCCCACCACGGTGAGGACCGCGCCGGGAACGCCCCGGTGGTCGGCCAGGCCGGTGAGCAGCCCGAGGACGAACGCGCCCGTGACGTTGATGACCAGGGTGCCCCAGGGGAACTCGGGCCCGAGGCGTCGCCGGACGTGCAGCTCCACCTCGTAGCGCAGGAGCGCCCCGACGGCCCCGGCCAGGAGCAGTCCGACCACGATCACGACGCGTCACCCGGTCCCGTCGTCCGGGGAGCCGCCTCGCCCGGGTCGTCACCGGCCAGGAGGTCGGGGTCGACCGGGCCCGGGCCACCCGGAGCGGGCAGCACCCGGCCGCGGGCGAGGGTGATGCCGGCCAGGGCCGCGCCGAGGCCGGCGAGGAGGCTGGCCGCCAAATAGGCCGCGGCGGCACCGGAGTGGCCGTGGCGGATCCGCTGGTCGATCTCGACGGCGAAGGTCGAGAAGGTGGTGAACCCGCCGCAGAACCCGACGGCCACGAGGGGCCGGAGGTACCGGTCACGGGGCCACCGCTCCGTCACCAGGGTCACCACCACACCCAGCACGAACGAGCCGATGACGTTGACGGACAGCGTCGCCCACGGGATGCCGGAGGGGTCGGCGACGACGGACCGCTCGAACGCGTACCGGGCGAGCGTGCCGAGGGTACCGCCCACACCGATGGCGGCCAGGGGCCCGGGTCCGTGGTGGGGGTGGAGGACGGCGCGGGCCTGCCGGGTTGCGTCCGCGTGGTCGGCGCTGGCCTGTCCGTCCGTCCCGGTCGACTCGGGCACCGCTGCTCCTTCGGGTGGCGACGCATGCCGGGCCGTCGGCGGGGCGCGGACCCCTCGGGCGGGTCCGGTCGTCGTGCCGCTCGGCCGTCGGCCCGAGGAGTCTACGGCAGGGTGCCCCGGGCGCCGTGGACGTCCCTCACCCCGTAGGGGCCCGCCCGGGGGCCACGCGACGTCCACTGGGGGAGGGCAGGGGCGGACGCGGCGCCGGGCGGGCCCCTACGGTTTGAAGCGGTAGCCCACGCCTCGGACGGTGATGAGGTGGACGGGCTCGGCCGGGTTCAGTTCGATCTTCTTCCGCAGCCGCTTGACGTGGGTGTCGAGGGTCCGGCTGTCCCCCTTCTTGCGGTCCCGCCAGATGCGGTCCATGCACTGCTTGCGGGTCACGACGTGGCCGGCCTCCGACACCAGCAGCGTCAGCAGGTCGAACTCCTTGCGGGACAGCTCCAGGTCGCGCCCGTGCATCGAGGCCTCACGCCGCGACACGTCGACGGTGACGGGTCCGAAGGTGTAGGTGCCGTTCGGAGCGGGGGAAGCCGTGTGCTGGGGCTGGCGGCCCACCCGGCGCAGGACGGCGCGGATGCGGGCCGTGAGCTCGCGCGGTCGGGGAGGTTTGGTGATGTGGTCGGCCGCTCCGGCCTCGAGGGCCAGGACGGCGTCGAGCTCATCGTCCTCGTCGGTGATCATGATGACGGGGAGCCAGGGGGTGGCCGTGGTGATCCGACGGAAGACCGCGAACCCCTCGGAGTCGCCGATCTGGGTGTCGAGGATCACCAGCGACGGGGACCCGGTGGCCGCCAGGGCGATGCCCTCGGCGCCGGTGGACGCGGTGATCACGTCGAACCCCTCGATCGAGAGGGTGGCGGCGAGTGAGTCGCGGGTGAGGTGGTCGTCGTCGATGATGAGGATGACGGGGGCCTCCTCGCCGGGGACGGCCCGTTGCTCGACTTCGCGGAACGTCAAGGTCACCGACGGGCCCTGACGTCCCGGAACAGGGTGCACGCCGCCGCGCCGCCGACGTGGCGGCGGGACCGGGCGGACACGCCGCTGCTGGACTGCCGGACCGGCGGGACCGGTGCCGGCCGGGTCGCCGTGAGAGGCGCCGGGGTCCATGCCCCGGGACGGCAGGTGGTGGTGCGTGCGGTGTCCGGCGCGGGCCCGGCGGCCCGGCGGGAACGCTGACACTGGGCCTGGTGGTGCGCTGCCATCCCTGTGGACAGTACGGACGGTAGGTGAACAGGACGCGATCGCTCTGTTATCGGACGGTAATCATTGGTGAATTTTCTCCACGGGCGCGGCCGGCTTGCCTACAGTCGGTTGCCGGGCCCCGTCGGGGCCGACGGATGGACGGGAGCGGACGCTGATGGACGGGAACACCGTGGTGGATCTCCGGGGGACCGAGGAGTGGCGGGCCGTGACCGGGCACCACGACCGCATCCGGGAGGTGCACCTGCGCTCGCTGTTCGCCGACGACCCGACCCGGGGGAAGAGCATGGTGGCCCGGGCCGGCGATCTGGTCCTCGACTACTCCAAGCACCGTGTCGACCGGGGTGCGCTCGACGCCCTGCTGGCGGTGGCGCGGCGGGCCGGCGTGGCCGAGCGGCGCGACGCCATGTTCCGTGGCGACCGCATCAACACCACCGAGGACCGCGCCGTGCTCCACGTGGCCCTGCGCATGCCGCGCGACGCGACCCTGGTCGTCGACGGGCGTGACGTGGTGGTCGACGTGCACGCCGTGCTCGACGCCATGGGCGCGGTGGCTGAGCGGATCCGGTCCGGTGCGTGGACCGGCCACACCGGCCAGCGGATCCGATCCGTGGTGAACATCGGGATCGGCGGGTCGGACCTGGGGCCGGCCATGGCCCACGAGGCCCTGCGCGACTACGCGGACCCCGCCATCGAGTGCCGCTTCGTCTCGAACGTCGACCCCGTCGACCTGTACGCCAAGACCCATGACCTCGACCCGGCCACCACGCTGTTCGTGGTCTCCTCCAAGACGTTCACGACCCAGGAGACGCTCACCAACGCCCGGGCGGCGCGGACCTGGCTGTTGGACGGTCTCGCCTGCGGTGACGAGGCCGTCGCCCGCCACTTCGTGGCCGTGTCCACCAACCGGGCCGGAGTCGTCGACTTCGGGATCGACCCCGACAACATGTTCGGCTTCTGGGACTGGGTGGGTGGCCGCTACTCCTATGACTCGGCCATCGGGTTCTCGCTCATGGTGGCGATCGGGCCGGCGGCGTTCGCCGACATGCTGGCCGGGTTCCACGCCGTCGACCGGCACTTCGCCGACACGCCATTCGAGGCCAACCTGCCCGTGCTGCAGGGGATGCTGAACGTCTGGTACGCCAACTTCTTCGGCGCCGAGACCCATGCCGTCCTGCCCTACAGCCAGCGCCTGGCCCGCTTTCCGGCCTATCTACAGCAGCTCACCATGGAGTCCAACGGCAAGTCGGTGCGACGCGACGGGTCCCCGGTCGAGGGGAGCACCGGCGAGATCTTCTGGGGCGAGCCGGGCACCAACGGCCAGCACGCCTTCTACCAGCTGATCCACCAGGGAACCCGGCTGATACCGGCTGACTTCATCGGGTTCGCGATCTCCACCCACGAGGACGGCGACCGTCAGGACCTGCTGATGGCCAACTGCCTCGCCCAGACGCGGGCCCTGGCGTTCGGCCGGACGGCGGAGGAGGTGGCGGCCGAGGGGACGCCGGCCGACGTCGTCCCGCACAAGGTGATGCCCGGCAACCACCCGACCTCGACCATCCTGGCGTCCGAGCTCACCCCGTCGGTGCTGGGGCAGCTGGTCGCCCTCTACGAGCACACGGTGTTCGTGGAGGGGGCGGTGTGGGGGATCGACTCGTTCGACCAGTGGGGAGTGGAGCTCGGCAAGGTGATGGCCGGCCAGCTCGGGCCAGCGCTCAGCGCCGACGGGGCACCCGATCTCGCGGACCTGGACAGTTCGACGGCCCAGCTGGTCCGGACCTACCGGGGCATGCGGGGGCGTCCCGCCTGAGCCGCCGACTCCGACGCCGTCGGGTTCAGGCCGACGAGAGCGCCGACCAGAGCGCCCGGTAGCTGGGGTAGGTGATGGCGTCGGTCACGTACCCGGCCCGTTCGAGCTCGGCGTGGTACCGGGGCAGGTTGCGCCACGGCACCCCCATGTCGACGTGGTGGGCCAGGTGCCAGCCGGTGTTGTAGGGCACGAACCAGAACCGGGCGAGCCAGCCCTGGCGCACGTTGTGGGTGGTGGCCCGTCGGTCCGGACTGGCCTCCAGGCCACCGTGCTCGGCGATGGCCCGCAACCGGTTGATCACCCGCCACTGCGTCATCCACGGCAGCCACCACAGCAGGGGGTAGATCCACCAGCGCCCCGTGGTCGCCCACAGCACGGCCCACAGGACGACCTGCACGCCGATGATCGACAGCGAGGTGCGCCGGTAGGCGGGGTACTTCAGCGACGTGAACAGCGGCGTGAAGTTCTTCCACCCCGAGATGCCGACGGCGTCACGCACCAGGCGGCGGGTCAGGGCCCGGCGGTCGCACGGGTACCCGCCGTAGAAGGCCAGGTCCGGCTCGTTCGGGCCGAACTCCTCCTTGTGGTGGGCGAAGTGGCCGCGCCGGTAGAGGCCGATCGGGGTCCAGGTGGGGTAGGCCACCAGCCAGGTGCCGACCCAGTCGTTGACGCGCTTGTTCGTGAACAGCAGCTTGTGCGCCGCCTCGTGCATGAGGATGGCGAACCGGGCGTACATCGGCCCCATGAGCAGGAAGGCCACCGCGTACGCCCACCACCGGTCGATCCACACCGCCCCGCCGATGAGGAGGGCGACCCACAGCCATACCGAGGCCACGGTCACGGCGTTGCGGGCGTCGTCGATGCGGCGGAGGTCGGCGCGCAGCTCCGGGCGCGCCTTGCCGTTGTCGAGCAGGCGGTCCGTGGGGAGGACGTCGGGGCGGGCGGTCTTGTCGGCCACCATGGTGGGTGCCATGCCCGCTACATTACATTTCTGTGCCAACTGGATCAATCCCGTAATACGGTGACCGAACGGACGACGGCGGTGCCCGGTCACGCCCCGGTGGGGGCGCCGACGCTGACCGCCCGGTCGGTGCTGGCCAGCGCGCTCCTGGGCGAGGACCCACCCGAGCTGCCGGTGGCCCACCTGGTGCACCTGGCCGGCCTGTTCGGCATCAACCCGAACCGGGCCCGGGTGGCCCTCAGCCGGATGGTGGCGTCGGGGGAGGCGACCACCGACGGAACCGGCCGCTACCGCCTCGCCGGCCGGCTGCTGGCCCGGCGCCGACGACAGGTCGAGAGCCTCGGCGGGCGGACCGGTGCGTGGGACGGGCGGTGGCGCCTGGTGGTGGTCACCACGGCGGGCAGCTCCCCCGAGCAGCGCGCCGCGCGCCGCCGCCGGCTGGCCCTCGCCCGCCTGGCCGAGCAGCGCGAGGGGGTGTGGCTGCGGCCCGACAACCTGGCGCTGCACCCCGACCCCGCGGCCGACGACGACCTCGCCACGTGGTCGGCGGTGCCCGACGGCGACCCGGTGGCGCTGGCCGCCGGGCTGTGGGACCTCGACGGCTGGGCCCGTCGGGCCACTTCCCTGATCGCCGGGCTCGAGGCGCGCCCGACCGTGGGGCCGGCCGACCTGGCCCCCGGGTTCGAGCTGTCGGCGACCGTCCTCCGCCACCTGCAGTCGGACCCCCTGCTGCCCCCGGCCCTGCTGCCCGGCGACTGGCCGGGTCCGTCGCTCCGGTCCGTCTACCGGAGCTGGGACGGCGACTACCGCGCCGTGCTGCGGACCTGGGGACGGTCGGCGCGGACGACGTAGGCTCGCCGACCGAGGGTCCGGCCGTCGTCGGTTCGACGTGCCGGTGGGCCCGACAGCGGGAGGGACCATGGCGCAGCGGCAGGGTACGGAGCGGCACGGGCAGTTCGTCGGCCGGGTGGCCGTCATCACGGGCGGGGCCCGGGGCCAGGGGCGCAGCCACGCCGTGGAGCTGGCCCGGCAGGGGGCGGACATCGCCGTGGTCGACCGGTGTGCCGACCTCGCCACCGTGACCTACCCGCTGGCCACCGCCGAGGACCTGGCCGAGACGGCCCGGCTGGTGGAGGCCGAGGGGGGTCGCTGTGTCACCGCCCAGGCCGACGTGCGGGACCTCGACGCCATGATCGCCTTCGTCGACGGGGTCGTCGCCGACCTCGGGTCCGTGGACATCCTGGTCGCCAACGCCGGCGTGTCGACGATGTGCTCCATCTTCGACCTCGACGCCGACGGGTGGTCCGAGACGCTGGACACCAACCTCACCGGCGTCTTCAACGCCCTGCGGGCCGCGGCCCCGCACATGCGGCGCCGGCGATGGGGCCGGATGGTCACCGTCTCGTCGATGATGGGCCGTTCGACCAACCCCCTCATCAGCGCCTACTGCGCGTCCAAGTGGGGGGTGATCGGGCTGACCAAGTCGGTGGCCCAGGAGATGGCCCACTCCGATGTCACCGTCAACGCCATCGCTCCGGGCAACATCTCGACCGGCATGATCCACAACGACACGCTCTACCGCCTGATGCGACCCGACCTCGAGGACCCCGGGCCGGACGACGTGGCGGCCGTGATGGCGTCGCTCCACGTCCAGCCCGTGCCGTGGCTGGAGGCCGAGGAGGTCACCGCGGCACTGGTCTTCCTGTGCTCGGAGGGCGCCCGGCACATCACAGGGTCGGTCATCGACGTCGACGCCGGGGCGTCGGCCCGGTTCACCGCCTGACCGGTCGGGTCCGCCCTACTGCTGCGACATGGCGGCCCGTTGCCGGGCCGCCGCCGTGTCGGCCGGCGGTGCCTTGCGCACCACGTCGACCGTGACCTTGTGCAGGGTGCCCTCGAAGGGGAAGGCGCCGGTGTAGCGCGCACTGACGGGGCTGCCGTGGTCGTAGCCGACGCTCGGGCCCACGCTCGAGATGATGTGCATGGCGAACGGCGCCTCGCCACCGCCGCAGGGGGTCCCGTCGATCAACAGCCGGATCGTGCCGCTGGCCCCGGTGCGCCGGAACTCCACCGTGACCACGGACGGGCCCTCGGGCACGTCGGTGTCGGACACCACGACGGTGTGGTCGTTGAAGCTGTTGTAGTCGAGCACCAGGCGGTCGTCCTGGACGAAGAAGCTGATTCCCGAGTTCTCGGTGCCGGTGGCGAACAGCACCCCGCCCTCGCCCCGGCGCCGGTCGATGGTGGCCGACATGTCGAAGCCCCGCCCACCGAGCGAGGGCGACACCTGGGAGGGCATGGGGGCCATCGGGGGGAAGTACTCGTAGTGCCGGCTGGTCGGGTGGGGCGAGTTGTCACGGAAGCGCGTGAAGAACAGCTCGATGCTCCGGTCGTCGAGCGGGAGGACACCCTGGTCCTCGGCCTCGGACCACCACAGGTCGACCAGTGCGGCCAGGCGCTCCGGTTGCTCGGCGGCCAGGTCGTGGCACTCCGAGCGGTCCTCGTCGAGGTGGTAGAGCTCCCACACGTCGTCGTCGAAGGGGACGTCCTTGATGTGGCGGGTGACCGCCTTCCACCCGTCGGAGATGATCGCCCGGTGCCCGAACATCTCGTAGTACTGGGCGCCCTTGCGCGTGGGCTCTTCCGGCGAGTCGAACGTGTAGGCCATCGACGTGCCGGAGATCAGCAGCTGCTCGAGGCCGCGGTAGACGTCGGGCGCGGCCACCCCGAGGACCTCGTAGATCGTCGGGACGATGTCGTTGACGTGGTGGAACTGGTCACGGATCCCGCCGGCGTCGGCGATCCGCGTCGGCCAGCGCACGATGAGCGGCACGTGGACCCCGCCCTCGTGGGTGTTCTGCTTGTACCACTTGAAGGGGGTGTTGCCGGCCTGGGCCCAGCCCCACGGGTAGTTGGCGTGGCTGTGCGGCCCGCCGATGTCGTCGATCCGCTCGACGGCCTCGTCGGGGGTCTCCAGGATCATGTTGAAGTACTTCATCTCGTGCATGACGCCGAACTCGCCGCCCTCCTGGCTGGCGCCGTTGTCCGACAGCAGCAGGACGATGGTGTCGTCGAGCACGCCGAGTTCCTCGAGGTCCGTGAGGAAGCGGCCGATCTGGGCGTCGGTGTGCTCGAGGAAGGCGGCGAACGCCTCCTGGAGGCGGGCCGCCAGCCGCCGTTGGTTCTCGGGCAGCGAGTCCCACGGCTCGACGCCGGGGTTGCGGGGGGCGAGCTCCGTGTCCGGGGGTAGGAGCCCCATCTCGACCTGCCGGTCGAACCACCGTTGGCGGGCGACGTCCCACCCCTCGTCGAACCGGCCGCGCCACCTGTCGAGGTACTCGGCGGGAGCCTGGTGGGGCGCGTGCATGGCGCCGAAGGCCAGGTAGGTGAAGAAGGGCCGGTCCGGCCGGATCGACACCGAGTCGTGGACGAACCCGATGGCGTGGTCGATCAGGTCCTCGCTCAGGTGGTATCGCCCGTCCGGGGTCGTCGGGGGCTCCACGTGGTGGTTGTCATGGACCAGATCGGGGGAGAACTGGTCGGTCTCCCCTTCGAGGAACCCGTAGAAGCGGTCGAAGCCGCGCTGCAGCGGCCACTGGTCGAAGGGCCCGGCGGCCGACGCATTCTCCATGGCCGTGAGGTGCCACTTGCCGACCGCGAACGTGGCGTACCCCTCGTCCCGCAGCACCTCGGCCATCGTGGTGGCGTGATGGGTGATCTGCCCGCGCATGTGGGGGTAGCCGCTGTCGAAGTTGGAGATGGCCCGCATGCCCACGGTGTGGTGGTTGCGACCCGTGAGCAGCGCGGCACGGGTGGGTGAGCACAGCGGCGTGACGTGGAAGTTGGAGTAGCGGATCCCGTCGGCGGCCAGGCCGTCGATGTGGGGTGTGGCGAGCTCGGAGCCGTAGCAGCCGAAATGGGAGAACCCGGTGTCGTCGAGCAGGATGACGACCACGTTCGGGGCGTCGGGGCCGGGATGGGGCGGGACGGGCCACCAGGGCTCCGATTCCGCCTCGGTCCGGCCGATCACGCCGTCGAACGGTTCGAACTGCTGCATGGGGGACGTCCTCGGGTCGTGGAGGAGCACCGGCCTGGGTGGTGCTCCACCGGGAATCTTCTGTCAACCCGTCTGACGATAGAGAGCCGGGGCGACCCTGTCCACCGGCGGCTGGTCGGGGGGCGGCCAGCCGCCGGTGGCGGTCAGTAGGGGCCGGTGCGGCGGTGTTCGCCGGTCTCGGCGAGCACCGCCAGGGCCACCGACGAGAGCGCCAGGGCGAGGGAGACGACACCCAGCACGTCGGCCACGACGCCGCGGTGGACGACGAGCAGCACGATCCAGAGGGCGGGCAGCAGGACGGCACAGCTCCGCGCCACCGAACGGACCCGACCGGTGGCGCGGCCGGACAGGTGCCGGGTGAGGGCGTAGGTGGCCGGCACGACGGCCACCGTGAGGACGATCGCCGTCGGCCGGGGCGCGCCGCTGGGGATCAGGCGGAGCCAGTGGTAGCCCGCATACACGGCGACGGCGGCCAGGAGGACCAGGCCGGGGGCGGCGAAGGCCGGGGTGCCGGTGCCGGCCGGGTCGACGACGGTCGGGGAGTGCCCGCGGGGGGCCCGGTCGTCCGTGGGGTGCCGTCCGGGGGCTTCCGTGGGCGCGCTCCCAGGCGACCACCCCTGGACGGGAACGTCGCCCTGCCGTACTGCCGCCATGTCCGCCTCCTGCTGCCCGCCACCGACCGTCGGGTCAGGGTGCGGACACCCGGCCACCGCCGGATGCCCGCCGCCCCTCGACTCCCGGGTCCGCCAGGTCCCGGGTGATCCGCCACCCGTTTCGTCCAAGTCTGCACCTCGGAGTGGCAGAATGCAACTGGAGATTGCAATACCTGTTGCCTTTGTGTACTCGCGGCGCCGTTCCCGGGTCCATCTGCGAGCATGGAGGCGTGGAGACGAGGGGTGACGGCCGACGGCCGCGGCGCAGCAAGGAGGAACTCCGAGCCCTCCTGATGACCGCCGGACTGGCGATCCTCCGGGAAGAGGGCCTCGGGATCGCCGTGGGCGACCTCACGTTCAAGCGGGTCCTGGCCCGGGTGGAGACCGACACCGGTATCCGGGTGACGAACGCCTCGGTCATCCGCCGGGTCTGGGAGAACCAGGCCGACTACCAGGCCGACGTACTGGCGGAGGTGGCGGTGGCGGGCGACTCCGCGGGGGAGCTGGATGCCACGTTCGAAGCGCTCGGGGCGGTGCTCGGTGACCTGGACGTGTCCTCCCCCGACGCACGGTTGCGGACGATGCGCGAGATCTGCAGGATCGCCGGCCGGACGGCGTTCCGGACCGTGGTGGACTCGCCGCAGTGGGCGCTGTGGGTCGGGGTCTGGGTCCTGGCGGCGACGTCCACGCCGAGCCCGGCCACCCGCCGCATCCGGGACGCCCTGGTCGAGGGCTACCTGCGCGGCACGGACCTGTGGATGGCGATGCACGGCGCATTCCTGCCGTTGCTGGGCCTGCGGCCCCGTGCCCCGCTCACCCTGCGGCAGTTCACGGTCTCGACCGGGGCCCTGGTGGAGGGCTGCGCACTGCGTCAGGTCGGGGCCGAGGACCTGGACGTCATCGAACGACCGACCGGGCCCGGTGCGTCGATGCAGGAGTGGACCCTGTTCGCCATCGGCCTCGAGGCGCTGGCCGTCGAGTATTTCGAGATCGACCCGGACTGGGTCCCGCCCGTCGCCTGACGCCGTCCGGCGGGAGTCCGGGCGCCGTCGCCGGGCGGGCGGCCCCTCCGGCCGGACGAGCAGGGCCGAACGACCCTGTGCCAGGCACGCGAGGCGCGGAAGAATGGCCCGAGGACCCACGAGGAGGCTACGTGTCCCCAAACGCAATCACCGGCGAGCGCTTCGACATCGTGTTCGTCGGCGACGTCGCCGTCGATCAGTACCTGACGTTGGCCGACGACGCCGTCACCATCGAGCAGGGTCCCGAGTCCCGACGCCTGGTCCTGCCGTTCGGGGCCAAGGTCTCGTGCGAGGTGACGACCATCGTGCCGGCCGGCGGCAATTCCGCCAATGCCGCGGTGGCCTGTGCCCGACTCGGACTGCGCACCGCGCTGGTGGCCTACGTCGGAGACGACGGACAGGGGCGGGGCGCCGTCTCCGCACTGCGGGCCGAGGGCGTCGACGCCTCGCTGGTGCGGCCGGACCCGGCGGTCCCGACCAACCGGAATTTCGTGCTCCGGGTCGGGCACGAGCGGACGATCCTGGTCCACCACGAGCAGCACGACTGCCACTGGCCGCACCTCCGGCCCGCCGAGGTCCCCTCGTGGCTGTACCTCTCCTCGGTCGGCACCGACTCGCACGCCTACGAGGACCAGATCGTCGACTGGCTGGATTCGGAGCCCCAGGTCTCGCTGGCCTTCGAGCCCGGCACCCTCCAGATCGCCCGGGGCGCCCCGGCTCTCGGTCGCCTCTTCCGGCGCGCCTCACTGGTGGTCTGCAACCGGGAGGAGGCCGCCGCGCTGACCGGTGGGCACCCGAGCGAGGACCCCGTCCGGCTGCTCGACGCCATGCTGGCGCTCGGTCCCGACCAGGTCGTCATCACCGACGGCTCGGCCGGTGCCTTCGGCTCGGACGGGTCGGCACGCTACGCGGTGCCCGTGTTCCCGGACGACGGCCCGGTGGTCGACCGGACCGGGGCGGGCGACGCCTTCGCCGGGACCCTGGTGGCCGGCGTCGCCGCCGGGCTCCCCCTGGACCGCGCCATGGCACGGGCGCCCGTCAACTCGATGCGGGTGGTCCAGCAGGTCGGTTCGCAGGCCGGACTGCTCGACGACGCCACCGTCGAGGCGCTGCTGGCCGCGGCCCCGGAGGGTTACCGCGTCCGGGAGCTCGTGCCCGTCCTCTGACGCCGCCGCCCCCGTGGGCACGGGCCGCCGGCGGGGCGTCCGGACGGAGGAGCACGCGGGCGGGACCGCTACGGTGCACCTCCGTGCCGCGCCCGCCCCTGCTCCTCGTGCCTCCGTCCGAGGGGAAGGCCGCCGGCGGGCGCCGGGCCGGACGACCCGACTCCTTCGCCGACGAGCTGGCCGGCCCGCGCGCCGCCGTGCTGGCCGAGCTGGGTCGGGCGGTCCGCCGGCCGGACGCCGCCACGCGTGCATCGGTCCTCGGCGTGCGCGGTGAACTGCTCGACCGGGCGTTGGCGGCCACCGCCGAGCTGGTGGACGGCACGGCACCGGTGCTGCCGGCGTGGCGGCGCTACTCCGGTGTGGTGTGGGCCGGCCTCGATCCGGCGACGCTGACCGCGGCGGACCGACGGCGGGTCCTCGTCCCTTCGGCGCTCTACGGTCTGACCACGGCGGCCGACCCGGTGGCCGACTACCGGCTCAAGTTCCTGGTCTCCCTCGGCCGGCTCGGCCGGCTCTCGACCTTCTGGCGCCCGTCGATCACCCCGGCCCTGGTCGCCCGGGCGCGCGGTCGGGTCGTCGTCGACCTCCTGCCGGCCGAGCACGCCCACGCGCTCGACCTGACGGGCCTGGATGGGGTCGCCCGCGTGCTGCGCGTCCGGTTCGTCGGCCCCGACGGCCACCGGGCCGTGGGTCACGAGGCCAAGACGGCCAAGGGCCGGCTGGCCCGCGCCCTGCTCGACGGTGGGCTGGCGGCCGCCGACAGCTTCGCCCACGACGGCTGGAGGTCCTCCCGTGACGGCGACGTGGTGACCGTGACCGCGCCCGGAGGGTGACGCGACCCGCGTCCCCGACGGCGGGTTCCGGGTTCCTTACGGAATTCATATGTTCCGCTCACCCACGGCTTAGGGACGGACGGTCCAATGGTCGGGTGACGTTGTCACGAAGGTCGTGTCAGCCCGGAGGTAGGACGAGATGAACGAGTACCCGAATGACGAGCAGGGCGCCGAGCAGGGCCCGTGGGAGGCCGCTGCGCCCACATCGCCAACCGAGCCGGTCCCCCCGGTGGCGCCGTCGGCGGCCGACCCGGCGGTGACCCAGCAGCACCCGCTCACCCAACCGGTGCCGCGCACCGGGCCGCCCACCCCGTCGCCCTACCCCGGCCAGCCGGTGACGGTGGCCGGTGACGACCTGTACCCGGCGGGGGCCTACCCGCCCCCCGCCAACCCCTGGGCCCCCGCCCCGCCCCCCGCCCCCGGCACCTGGGGTGCGCTGGCCGCCCCGGGATGGGGACCGTCAGGACCCGCACCGGTACCGGCCCCCGGCGGTTGGGGTGCCGGCGTGGGTGGAGGACAGCCGCCGACGACGTGGCCTCCGTCCCCCTACGGCTACTACCCGACGCCGCCGCCGACCTCGGCGAAGCCCGCCAACCACAAGGGCCAGGTCGCGGTCATCGCCTCCCTGGTGGCCGTGGTGGCCCTGCTGCTGGGGGCCACCATCGGGCACGCCACCTGGCCGACCGACACCACCGCCTCCGCCCAGAGCCCGTCGAACGGGTCGAGCGGCTCCGGGTCGAGCGGCGGCAGCACCTTCCCCTTCGGATCCGGCGACGGGGGCAGCGGCAGCTCCGGCTCGAGCGGCTCGGGCAGCGCCACCACCGGTGCCGGGGCCCCGTCCGACGTGACGGGGGTGGCCGCCAAGATCTCGCCCGCGCTGGTGGACATCAACACGAACCTCAGCTACGAGTCCGAGCAGGCGGCCGGCACCGGCATCGTCCTCACCTCGAACGGCGAGATCCTCACCAACAACCACGTGATCGACGGCGCCACCAGCATCAGCGTCACCGACATCGGCAACAAGCAGACCTACAAGGCCAACGTGGTCGGCTACGACCGCACGGGTGACGTCGCCGTGATCCAGCTGGTGGGGGCGTCCGGCCTCCAGACGGCCCAGATCGCGCCGTCGCAGCCGGCGGTCGGCGAAGGCGTGGTCGGCGTCGGCAACGCCGGCGGCACCGGCGGCACGCCGAGTTCGGCCGGCGGCTCCGTCCAGTCGCTGAACCAGTCGATCACCGCCAGCGACAGCGGTGGCGGCAACTCGGAGAACCTGACCGGCCTCATCGAGACGAACTGCGACATCCAGCCCGGCGACTCGGGTGGGGCCCTCGTCGACGCCGAGGGCAAGGTGGTCGGCATGGACACCGCCGCCTCGACCGGGTCGACCGGCCTCGGGGGCACGGCCCAGGCCTACGCCATCCCGATCGGCACCGCCCTGTCGGTGGCCAAGAGCATCGAGAGGGGCCGGGCCAGCTCGACCATCCACATCGGCGCCACCGGCTTCCTCGGGGTGCAGGTGCAGGACTCCTCGTCCACCGGCTCGGGCTCCTTCCTGCCCGGCTCGGGCGGCTCGTCGACGGAGGGCGCCGTGGTCGGCGGCACCCTGCCCGGCTCGCCCGGCGCCTCGGCCGGCCTGTCCCAGGGCGACGTCATCACCGGGGTCGACAACTCCCCGGTCAACACGTCCTCGGACCTGTCCAACGCACTCGAGCCGCACCACCCAGGCGACGTCGTCCACCTGCAGTGGACCGACTCCTCGGGCGACTCCCACAACACCGCGGTGACACTGGCGGTCGGCCCCCCCGCCTGACCGCCCTCCCCCCCGGCACGACGCCCGGTGAGCCACCCGCCCGTGGCCCATCGGGCGTCGTGCTGTCGGGGGCGGCGTGCGCCGGTGCCCCCGGCCCTTCCGGCGGCCCAGCTCAGGCCAGGATCCGGGGCCACCCCGTTCCGGCGGGGGAGATGAACACCGTGGTGAGGGTCATGGAGCGGTGCAGCCAGACACCGTCGACCCGGGCGTAGACGTCGTCCTCGTAGCCGGCCATCCACAGCGAGGTCCCGTCGGGCCGGGTGCACGGGCTGAGCAGGTCCCACCGGCCCGTGGCCCGGTCGCCGTCCACCTCGAGGCGCGGCTTCACGAACAGGTGGCGCGAGAACACCAGCGTGGGCGCGGCCAGCCGCGCGGCGATCTCGTCCCGGCCCCGGGCCACGCCGAGGGCGGGGCCGGCGTCCCACACCCCGTCCTCGGTGAACAGGGCGGCGGCGCGGCGTGCCCGGTCGCCGAGCAGGTCCGGAGCCACCGGTGCACCCCGGGTGAACCGGGCATCGACGAGCTCGCCGTAGCGGGCCTTCAGGTCGTGGAGGGCGAGGACCGACTCGGCGCGGTCGAGCCGCTGTTCGAGGCGACCGACCCGGTCGGCCAGCTCGTCGGTCATGCCCGGACCGCCACGGCGCGGGTCAGGTAGACCCAGGCCTTCGGTCCCACGCCGTAGTGCTGGTCGAGCTCTTCCACGACGAAGCCGGCGCCACCGGCCAGCGCCACCGGGTCACGCGTCAGGTGGCACCCGTCGGCGACCCGGCGCTGCAGGGGCTCCATCCGGTGCTGGAAGGCCGCCACCCGGGCGTCCGGGGCCAGGCCGTGTTCGAGGAAGTGGAACCGTGCACCGGGACGGAGCACCCGCCGCAGCTCGGCCAGTGCCACCTCGACATCGGGGATCGTGCAGAGCGCGAACGTGCAGAGCGCGGCGTCGCAGCTGGCGTCGTCCAGGGGGAGTGTCCGACCGTCGAGGCCGACCTGCTCCACCGGCACCGTCGAGGCGCCGATGCGGCCACCCGCCATCCGGAAGGCGGTGGCCGACGGTTCCACCGCCAGGATGCGTTCGACGTCGTCCGGATAGTGGGGGACGTTGAACCCGGAGCCGAAGCCGAGCTCGACGACGCGTCCGCGGAGGCCGACCGCCGTCCGGGAGCGCAGACCGTCCAGTCCCCTGGCCCCGCAGGTCAGCGCCACCAGCCGGGGGACGACCTGTTCGCGGTAGAAGGCCACGGCGTCAGGGTAGCGAGCCGGCATGGGCCCGAGCGGGCGGCGCCGGCCACGAACCTGTCATAGACTCTGCCAGAACCGTGCGGTGCGAGCGAGGAGTGTCGTCATGCAGGTAGTGATCCTGGGGAGCGGCAGTCCCATCCCGTCACCCGACCGGGCCGGACCGTCCACGCTCGTCCGCACCTCGGTCGGGGACCTGCTGTTCGACGCCGGCCGCGGCGTGTCGATGCGGGCCACGGCCGCGCAGTCGGGCCCCGTGGCGTTCCGGGCCGTCTTCCTCACCCATCTGCACAGCGACCACATCACCGACCTCAACGACGTCATCACCACCCGGTGGGCGATGTCGTTCACCCCGAACCCGCTCTCCGTGTACGGCCCCGTGGGCACGGCCGCGCTCGTAGCCGCCACCGAGGCCATGCTCGAGCCCGACATCGGCTACCGGCTGGCCCACCACGAGGACCTCGACTGGCGGCCCGCCACCGTGGCCACCGACGTGACCGGGGGCGTGGTGTTCGAGGAGGGTGCGGTCCGGGTGACGGCCGGCCCCACCGACCATGCCCCGGTGCACCCCACCGTCGGCTACCGCATCGACGACGGGGGCGCGTCGGTGGTCATCGCCGGGGACACCGTGCCCTGCGACGGTCTCGACCGGCTGTGCGCCGGGGCCGACGTCCTGGTGCACACGGTCGTCCGACGCGACCAGATCGAGGCGCTGGGCCTGCCCCGCCTGCTCGACGTGCTCGACTACCACTCGTCGGTGCCCGACGCGGCGCGGACCGCGGCCCGCAACGGTGTGGGCACGCTGGTGCTCACCCACATGGTCCCCGCCGTCCGGCCCGGCGCCGGTCAGGAGTGGATCGACCAGGCGGAGGGCGAGTTCGACGGCACGGTGGTGCTGTCCGAGGACCTCACCTCCGTCGAGGTCGGCCCGGCCGTTCAGTAGGCTGCGGCACGGTGACTCGCAGATGAGCAGGGACCCCGAGGGGCAGGACGCGGCCGAGTCCGAGCCGGACGTCCGCTTCACCTACGCCAACGAGCGCACCTTCCTGGCCTGGAACCGGACGGCGCTGGCCCTGATCGCCACCGGCGTGGCGGCCACCCAGCTCCTGCCCGAATTCAACGTCCGGGGTGGCCGGCACCTGCTCGGCATCCCGTTGATCGCGCTGGGGGCGCTGGTGGCGTTCACCAGCTTCCGGCAGTGGCGGCTGAACGAGCGGGCCATGCGGCGCCATGAGCCGCTGCCGCGGTCGCACATGTCGTTGGTCCTGTCCATCGGGATCGGCGTCGTCGCCGTGTTGGGCATCGTCCTCGTCGCCATCGGCTCGAAATAGGCCTGACCATGGCGGACGACGACACCACGAGGCTCGGCGAGGTGTGGGACGAGGGACTCTCGCCCGAGCGGACGGAGCTGGCGTGGGGCCGCACCGGTCTGGCGCTGCTCGTCGCCCTGGGTGTCCTGGCCCGCCGGGTGTGGTCGCTGAGCGGGTGGCTCGAGGTCGTCGCCCTCACCCTGGTCGGCGTGGGGGGCCTGGTGTGGCTCGTCGGCATGCGCCTGTCCCGCGATCTCCACCTGTCCATGGAGCCCCACGGACTCGACGGCCGGAAGGCCTTCGGACTGGTGACGGCGGGCACCCTCCTGGTGGCGGTCGGCGGCCTCGTCTTCGGCATCGTCCTGCACCGCTGACCGGACCCCTGCGGGCCGCGTACACCCAGGTGAGGCCGTTGTCCTCTACAAACCGCGATGCCCCGGGACCACGCTGGGAACCGGAGGTGAATGACATGAGGACCGTGATCATCTATGAGTCGGTGTACGGCAGCACGCAACTGGTGGCGGACGAGTTGGCGGACGTGGCCCGGGAGCACGGCGAGGTCGTGGTCGTGCGGGCGGAGGACGCCGACGCGGGTGTGACCGAGGGGGCCGACCTCGTACTCGTCGGCGGTCCCACCCATCTCCACGGCCTGTCCACCCGGGCCACACGCCAGAGCGGCGTGGCCGACCCGGCGGGTGACGCGGAGACGTCGCTCGGTCCGGACGTCCCCGGGCCGGGGCTGCGCGACTGGTTCCGTCTGTCGGGGCGGGTCGGCGGCATCGCGGCGGCGGCGTTCGACACCCGTCTCGAGGGTCCGGAGCTCGTGACGGGGCGGGCGTCGATGGGCATCAGCCGGCGGCTGCGTCACCACGGCTACCACGAGGTGGCGGCGCCCCGGAGCTTCCTCGTGACCCGCGCGAACCGGCTGATGTCGGGTGAGGGCCGGCGGGCCCACGACTGGGGGGTCTCGGTCTTCGAGTCGCTGCTCGCCGACGTCGCCAGGTGACGGGCGGCGCGCTACCGTCGGACCCGTCCGCACCCGGCGGGCGCGGACGGGGGACGACGGTGATCGAGCACGTGGTCGAGCAGTGGCACCGGCACCTGCGGGGCGACCTCCCCGGCGGACTCGACAGCCTCCTCGACGACGACGTCGTGTTCTATTCACCGATCGTGTACACGCCGCAGGTGGGCAAGGCCGTGACGACGCGGTACCTGCAGGCCGCCGCGGTGGCCCTGCCCGGTGACGCGGAGGCCGGCACCCCGACGTCGGCGTCCTCGGGTGGCGGGGGGTTCCACTACACGAAGCAGGTGCTCGACGGTGATACGGCCGTCCTCGAGTTCGAGACCACCATCGACGGCCGGTACGTCAACGGGGTCGACATCATCCGCTGCAACGAGGTCGGCCGCATCGTGGAGTTCCGGGTGATGATCCGACCGCTGCAGGCGGTCGACGCCGTGCACCGGCAGATGGCGGCGACGCTCGAGCGGATGTCGCCCCGGGACTGACGGGGCCCGACCGACCCGGGGGCGAGGGACGCGCCGGAGGGTGCGGTCGTACACTGACGGACGTGCACGTCTACGCCGGTGGTGGCAACTCGTGGGTGGCGGTCATCCCGTTCATCGTCGTGGTCGTCATCCGGATGCTGTCGGTCCAGCGTCGTCGTCAGGGTGGGGGTCCCGCCGGCCCCGGGGGCGCCCGTGGGTTCACCCCGCAGGCCCGGCCGACCGCCGCGTCGCGTCCGCTCGCCGATCCGGTGACCGGGCCGGTGGCGGACACCCCGGTGACGGTGCAGCCGGGGTTCACCGGCACGGCCGCCGGCTGGTTCGTCGACCCGTTCGTGCGGCACGAGCAGCGTTACTGGTCAGGCACCGCCTGGACGGAGCACGTCCTCGACGGCGGCGCGCCGGCGGTCGACCCGCCGCCCACGCGCCGGACGGACTGAGCGGGCCACCGGACGCCGGACTCCGGGCGTCCGTCCCGGGCGGCGTCGCTCAGGTGATCAGCGTGTAGGCGCTGGTGGCGACCAGCCAGATGCCGACCACCCCCGAGATGCCGATGATCACCTGGTCGGTATGGCCCGTGATCCACGCCCGCACCCGACCGAGCAGCGCCTGGGTCTCCTCCGGCCGGATCCACGCGTAGATCTCGGCCGCCAGGTAGGTGGCCGTGGACAGCAGGCAGAACCCGACGAGTGCGACGGCGCTCTCCCACGACCCGAGCTTGGCGTCCACGATGACGGCGACGCCCGCCGCCACCAGGCCCCACGGCTGGGTCAGGGGGCCGAGTGCGAAGGCGAACCAGCGCGACATGGCGTCCACGCCGCTCTGCCACTTCGGCGGGTCCTTGGGCTTCTTCGGCCGGCCCATCTTCCGCCACCGCCGCAGGGCGACGACCAGGAGCACGGCGCCGAGCGCCAGCTTGACCGCCAGCAACGCGGTGGACGGGGCGGTGGACGGCTTCGGTGGGCGGTTCTCGGTGGCGGCGAGGGTGGCGGCCACGACGACGGCCAGCGACAGGATCCAGCCGCTGATGAAGAAGGCCGCCTTGGAGACCCCGTTCTTCGAGGCCAGCACCACGGCGAAGGCGGTGAAGGGGATGGGCTCGAGGGTGACGCCCAGGGCGATGATCACGAGGTTGAGTACGAGCATCAGGCCGCTCGTCGTCCGCTTCGGGGTATCCGCATCTCTCGTACCTGTCGCCGGGGGTGCATGCAGGATAGACGCGGCCTGTCCGGACCGTCCGGGAACCGGACGTGCCGGACGTGCCGGACGTGCCGGACGGGTCAGCGGGTGGCGAAGGTCACCCCGTTCCAGGTGCCGGAGGCGCGCCAGGCCGCGGTGAGCCGGAAGAACTCGATGGAGCCCCTCCCGTACGAGGCGCCCCAGGGCGGACCGTCGAGCGGGCGGCCCTCGTTGTTGTAGTAGCCGGGCGTGCAGTCGGATCCGCCGATGCCCCCCGTCCCGTTGACGGCGTGGGCGACGATCTCGTCCGCCCAGGCGTCCTCCGCCTCCGCGGTGGCTTCGACCGACCAGAGTCCCCGGGCCTCGAGGTGCTCCACGATGGCCGCCATGTGCAGGGTGGCCTCGTCGAGGAGCTGGGTGAAGTTGGCCGTCCACGCCCCCTGCGACTGACCCAGGATGAAGAGGTTGGGGAAGTCGTGGATGAGCATGCCGTGGAGGGTGCGCATGCCCCGCTCGTCCCACTTCTCGGTCAGGGTGCGCCCGTCCCGGCCGTGGATCCGGAAGCCGGCACGGCGCTCGTAGCCGGTGCCGACCTCGAATCCGGTGGCGTAGATGATGCAGTCGACGGGATGGAGCACGCCTCCGGCCACCACCCCCTGCTCGGTGATGCGGTCGACACCCCGCCCGTCGGTGTCGACGAGGGTGACGTCGGGACGGTTGAACGTGGCCAGGTATCCGTCGTGGAAGCAGGGCCGCTTGCAGAACATCTTGTAGTACGGCTTGAGCGCCTCCCCGACGGCCGGGTCACCGACCTCGGCGTCGACGCGGGCCCGGATCTCCTCCATCTTCTCGAAGTTGGCCAGTTCGAGGACCTCCTCGAAGGGCCGGTCGAGGACGCCGGCCCGTCCGCTGCGGAAGATCTCCATCATCTTCCCCACCAGCGTCGTCCAACCGTCGTCGACGAGGTCGACCTCCTGGGGGACGCCCGACAGCACCGCGTTGAAGTTGCGGATCCGCTCGCGCTGCCAGCCGGGCCGCAGGGCGGCCGCCCAGGCCGGGTCCGTCGGCCGGTTCCCCCGCACGTCGATCGACGACGGAGTCCGCTGGAACACGGTGAGGTGCGCGGCGGCCCCGGCCAGGTGGGGGACGATCTGCACGGCGGTGGCGCCGGTGCCGATGACCGCCACCCTCCTGTCCGCCAGGCGGTCGAGCCCCCCGTCCGGACCACCGCCGGTGTAGGCGTAGTCCCACCGGCTGGTGTGGAACGAGTGCCCCCCGAACGAGCTGATGCCGTCGACCCCGGGCAACTTGGGTCGGTGGAGCGGGCCGGTGGCCGTCACGACGAACCGGGCCCGGAGGCGGTCGCCGCGGTCGGTGTGGACGGTCCACCGACGGGTGCCGTCGTCCCAGTGCAGGTCGGTGACCTCGGTCCCGAGCAGCGCCCGCTCGGACAGGCCGTAGTGGTCGGCGATCCGCTGGGCGTGGGCCAGGATCTCGGGGGCGCCGGCATAGCGCTCGGTCGGGACGACCCCGAGTTCCTCGAGCAGGGGCAGGTAGATGTACGACTCGATGTCGCACTGGGCCCCGGGGTACTGGTTCCAGTACCAGGTGCCGCCGATGCGCCCACCCTTCTCGACCAGGCGCACGTCGTCGACGCCGGCCCCGAGCAGCCGGACCCCGGCGAGCAGGCCGCCGAACCCGGCGCCGACCACCACGGCGCCGACCTCCTCCTCGACGGGCGCGCGGTCGGGCACCTCGGCGTGCCGGTCGACGGCGAAGCCGGCGTAGTCGCCCGACACCTCGAGGTACTGGTCCTTGCCCTCGGGTCGCAGGCGCTTGGCCCGTTCCTCGGCGTAGCGGCGACGCAATGCGTCGGGGTCGAAGTCCGGGCCGGCCGGGACGGGGTCTGCCATGCGCGGAGTCTACGGTCGACGGCCGGCCCGGCCCCGGAGGAGCCCGGGGTACGGCGGTATCGGTACGCTGGCGGGATGCCGGAGCACGTCAGTGTGGCCACCGAGATCGCCGCCCCTGCCGACGAGGTGTACGCCATGGTGGCGGACCTGACCCGGATGGGCGAGTGGTCCCCGGAGAACATGGGGGCCACCTGGCTCGGCGGCGCCACCGGGGCGGCGCCGGGCGCCCGGTTCAAGGCGAGGAACTCGGCGGGCCGGAAGGAGTGGTCGACCACGGGGAAGATCGTGGAGGCCGAGCCCGGTCGGGTGCTGTCGTTCCGGGTCACCGCCGTCGGGGCGAAGGTGGCCCGGTGGTCCTACGTGTTCGAGCCGACCGACGGGGGCTGCCGGGTGACCGAATCGTGGGACGAGGAGCGCAACGCGCTCATCAAGTTCCTGGGCAAGCCGGTGAGCGGGGTCGCCGACCGCGCCACCCACAACCGCGCCGGCATGGAGGAGACGCTCCGCAGGCTGAAGGCCGCCGCCGAGGCCTGAGCGGACGGGTCCCGGTGCCGGTCGGGGAACTCAGCCCCGGTCGGGCGCCCGCCAACGGGGCCGGGGCGGGGGACCGGTGGCGGCCACCAGCGACTCGACCCGGGCGGCCGCCGTCAGGAGCACGGCCTCCTCGCCGGGGCGGGCGACGAGGGCCAGACCCACCGGCAGCCCGTGGAGCAGGCCGACCGGCACACTCATGATCGGCCAGCCGGCCACGGCCGCCGGCGTGGTCACCCAGCTCGAGACCGCCCCGGCGTGCCCACCGATCACCAGATCGCTCTTCCAGGCCGGCCCGTAGGCCGCGGCGACCAGCACGTCGGCGCCGTCGAGCGCCGGTTCGAGACAGGTCGAGACGGCCCACTCGAGGTTCCGGGCCCGGGCCGGGGCGTACCCCTCGCCGGCCCGGCCGCCGGTGCCGAGCGCCTGCACGAACAGTTCGTGGCCGAACCACGGCAGCTCGACATCCGCCTGCGCGTCCTCGTGGGCCACGACGTCGGCCAGTGACCGGACCCCGTCCCCCGGGCGCGCCGCCAGGTAGGTGCCCAGGTCGTCGACCAGCTCGGACAGGAGGACCACGAACTCGTCACCGAGGGTCCCGGGACCGGGCCGGGCCACCTCACGGTCGACGACCGACTCCCCGGCGACGCGCAGGTCGGCGACGACGCCGGCGACCAGGCCGTCGGTCGGTGGATGCCCGGTCGGCCAGGTGGTGGCGGCGACGAACCGGGGCGCGGGCCCGTCGTGGGTGACCGGGTCGGTGCCGGCCAGCACCGCGTAGAGGTGGGCGACGTCGGCCACCGTGCGGCCGAGGGGCCCGGGGCTGTCCTGGCTGGCGCTGATGGGGACCACCCCGGCGGTGGGTACGGTCCCGACGGTGGGCTTGAGCCCGACGACGCCGGTCAGGGAGGCCGGGCAGATGATGGAGCCGTCCGTCTCGGTGCCGACGGCCAGGGGTGCCAGCCCGGCGGCCACGGCGGCGCCGGACCCCGACGACGACCCGCCGGCGCTGCGGTCGAGTGCCCACGGGTTGGCCACCAGGCCCCCGGTGGCCGACCAGCCGCTGGTCGAGCGCCCGGAGCGGATGTTCGCCCACTCCGACAGGTTGGTGCTGGCCAGCACCACGGCCCCGGCCTCGCGCAGGCGGGTGACGAGCGGCGCGTCGGACGCCGGCCGGCCGGCCAGGGCTGTCGACCCGGCAGCCCCCGGCAGACCGGTGACCTCGATGTTGTCCTTGACCACCACGGGCACGCCGTGGAGCGGGCCCCGCACCTCACCCCGGGACCGCTCGAGGTCGCGTTCGGCGGCCACCTGACGGGCGTCGTCGGCGACGGCCGCGATCGACCGCAGTCCGAACGCACCGGACGGGTCGTCGAGGGCGGCGATGCGGGCGAGGAGTGTGTCGACCAGTCCGGCGCTGGTGAGCGTCCCGTCGGCGAACCGTCGGCCGATCCCGTCCACCCCCAGGTAGGCCACGTCCGCGGAGGACGGGTGGGGATCGGTCGTCATCCGAGCAGGGTAGACAACGTCGGGCCGCCCAGGGCGGGCGGAGCGTCTTCCCGCCGGGTGCCCGGTCCGGCGCTCAGCCCGGGATCACCGGTGAGGCACTGGCCCCGTAGGCGTCGTACGGGCACCCCCGCTGTCGGGCGAGTTCGGCGCCGGCGTCCTGCTGGAACGGGCTGATGCCGCCCGGCTCCCACGGTCCGACCGACCCACCGGCGAGGGCCGACGGCGCCTTCGGGACGACCCCGAAGTGCGCCCGCACCTCCTCGACCGACCGGTCGGCGAGCGCGAACCAGTCGGTGCGGAGGAAGTCGATGCTGCCCCGGCACAGTGCGCCGCGCCGCATGGCGTCCGCCACGCGTGCCGCCATGCCCGATCCGGCCAGGTGCCCGGGGGAGTACTCGAACAGACCGAGGCCGGAGCGCAGGTAGCCGGTCTCGAACAGGGAGACCACCATGGCCAGCAACGAGAAGGCGTGCATGTCGTCGTTGGCGCGGGCGATGAACGCGAACACCTCCAGTTCCGACTCGACGGTCGTGCCGTAGTCCGCCACGACGTGCACCCAGTCGTGCTGGGCCAGCAGCGGTGGCGCCGATCCGGGCAGGCCGGGGTAGGTGAACCCGCGGGCCCGGTAGAACTCGGTGATCCGCCGGCCGAGCGTGCCGTCCGGCAGATCCTCCAGTGCGGCCCAGCTGCGGGCCAGGCCCGGGTCGGCGACGGACTCCTGCCAGGCGGACTCCAGCTGACGGGACGTGTGGAGCACGGCGGCGTCCTCGGGATGCCACGTGGCCGTGTAGCCGTTCCGCTCGAAGTCGACGGCGGCCAGTCCCAGGCTGCCGTCGGCCAGACGGCGGGCGACGTCGAGCATGCCCTCCTCGACACAGGCCTCCCGGGCGTAGGCGGCGACCCGGTCGGCGAGCGCCGGGGGGATCGGGCGCGCCAGCAGCGCCAGCAGCACCATCGTCTGGACGATACGCGTGCGGAACCCGAGGTTGCGGCGGGCCAGGACGGTCCCGAACCCCTCAGGACCGAGCGGCTCACCGTCGAGGACGGCCGGGTACCCGGTCATGGCGGGCAGGACGGCCTCGAGCAGGAGGCGCTGCGTCTCGGTCAGCTCGCCGTCCCCGGCGACCGCGCTGCGGATGGCCCGGCTCAGGTCGGCCACCTCGCCGGCGTCGGGCGGCTCGAGGAGGACCTGCGTCGGATCGGGCAGTGGTGTGGGCATGGCGTGCTCCCGGAGGTGGCTGGTCCGGCATCCGTGTCGTCCCACACGGTACGGGTCGCGGGGGGTGGGCCGGACGCACCCGTGGGGGTGCACCGGCGGTCGGGCCCCACCGGGCAGACTCGGATCGGTACGGTGGAGGGACCGCGCGCGGGCCCCTCCGCGACCCCGACGAGGAGGAGCACCGGTGGAGCACGGCCTGGACACGGAGGTCCTGGTGGTCGTGTCGTCCTGCGTGGTGCTGTGGGCCCTCGTCTCCGGGCTGGTGGCGCGTTGGTCGGTCAGCGCACCGCTCGCCTTCGTCGTCCTGGGGCTGGTCGTCACCCACGGGCCGGTCCGACTGGTCCAGATCAACCCCCACTCGTCGACGATCCTCTCCCTGGCCGAGGTGACGCTCGCCCTGGTGCTCTTCACCGACGCCTCACGCGTGAACATCCACCAGCTGCGCCGCGACCTCGGGCTCCCGGTCCGCCTGCTGGCCGTCGGGCTGCCCCTCACCATCGGGTTCGGTACGGCGGTGGCGTTCGGCGTGCTCCCGGGCATCGGGATCTGGGTGGCCGCTTCCGTCGGGGCCATCGTGGCGCCGACCGACGCGGCGCTCGGCGCCGCGATCATGGAGGATCCCCGCATCCCGGACCGGATCCGCCGACTGCTCAACGTCGAGAGTGGCCTCAATGACGGCATCGCCACCCCGTTCGTCAACCTCTTCCTGGCGGGGGCCGTCTCCACCGAGGCGACCCACGCCACCGGACTGGTCCCGGCCGTCCGTGAACTGCTCGTCGGTGCGGGCGTCGGCGTCGGCGTCGGGCTCGTCGGTGGGTGGCTGCTCACCCGGGCCGTGGCCGCCGGCTGGAGCGCGGCGGGCTTCCGTCCGCTGGTGGCCCTCGGCCTCGCTCTCCTCGGCTACGGGCTGGCGCTCCACTGGAGCGGCAACGGTTTCGTGGCCGCCTTCCTGGCGGGCATGTCCTTCGGCAGCGTCGTCCGTACCGGTCTGGAGGAGGTCGTGCTGTTCGCCGAACGGGTCGGCGGTTTCCTGGCCCTCATGGTGTGGCTGATCTTCGGCGCCGTCATGGTGGTGCCCGGCTTCCGGGCCGCCCGCTGGACGGACTACGTCTTCGCCGTACTGGCCCTCACCGTGGTGCGCATGGTCCCGGTGGCGTTGGCGCTGGTCGGCTCCGGCCTGGACCGGGCCACCGTGGCGCTGGTCGGCTGGTTCGGCCCTCGCGGACTGGCCTCGGTGGTGTTCGGCCTGATCGCCTTCGACGAGCTCGACCCGGAGGCGGCCAACCACGTGCTGAGCCTGGTGGTGGTGACCGTGACGTTGAGCGTCCTGGCCCACGGGCTCACGGCCGGGCCACTGGCCGCCCGGTACGGAAGGTTCGCCGCCACCCTCGTCGACCACCGCCCGGAGCACCACGCGACGGCGCCCTTCCGCACGCGACCGTCCCTGGAGTTCCGCACGCCCGGGACGGTGCCGACCGGGGAGGTCGGCGGAGCCGGCGCCCCGGACTGACCGCTGCCCGACCGGATCCCCCATTCGGGCGGACCGACGTGGACGGCGATAGGTTTCCGGGTGTCATCGGCGGGCGACGGAGTGACCTGCCGGGGAATGAGCACCGGGGGAACTGCCATGCGAACGTCCACCTTCCGAGCCAGGCGACTGGCCGCCGCGGTCGCCGCGTCGGCCGCCGCGCTGCTCATGTCGGCCTGCCTCGTCGTGGTGCCGCCCAGCTCGCCCGGCGGCCCGAAGGTGACGTTGCCGGTCGTGTACTCGACCACCGATTTCCTCCTACCGGCGCTGCTGCCCACGACGCCGCCACCCGGGGCCGACAACTGGTCCTGCAAGCCCTCGGCCCTCCATCCCCGTCCCGTGGTGCTGGTGAACGGCACCTTCGCCAACGAGGACGACAACTGGCAGGCACTGTCGCCCCTCCTCTACGACACGGGCTACTGCGTCTACACGTTCAACTACGGCGGACCGCCCCTCCTCGGCGTCCTCTACGGCGTCGGCGACATCCCCACATCGGCCACCCAGCTGTCGGACTTCGTCGACCAGGTCCTGGCCTCGACGGGGGCCAGCCAGGTGGACCTCGTCGGACACTCGCAGGGCGGGATGATGCCCAATTGGTACCTCAAGTTCCTGGGTGGCGCACCGAAGGTCCACTCCTTCGTGGCGCTGGCCCCGGACAACCGCGGCACCACGCTCGACGGGTTGACGAACCTGGCCACGTACCTCCCCTCGGTCGGGTCGGCGGTGAACGAGGGCCTCGCCTCGGTGTGCCAGTCGTGTGTGCAGCAAGAGGTCGGCTCGCCGGTGATCACGGCGCTCGACGCCAGTGGGATCACGGTGCCGACCGTGGACTACACGGTCATCAGCACGGAGTACGACGAGGTCGTGACGCCCTGGCAGTCGCAACAGCTCACGGGATCGAACGTCACCGACATCGTCCTGCAGGACCAGTGCTCGCTCGACCAGGACGGGCATGCCGGCATCGTCTACGACCACATCGCCCTGCGCGACGTCCTCAACGCCCTGGACCCGGCGAACGCGATCGCCCCGGTGTGCTCGGCGATCGGCTTCGAGGCGGGCGGCTGAGCAGCTCGTCGGGACGGCGGACGGACCGGAGTGCTCAGGCGTCCCGGGTGACCATCCGCCACGCCCCGAGCGCCGTCCAGACCACCAGCCAACCCACGATCACGATGACCGCCACCGTGCGCGACTCCGGGAGGAGCAGGTCGTTCGGGCCACCCCCGCCGGCGAAGGGCAGGGGGAGGCCGGCCGGTTCGATGTGGGCCATGGCCAGGCCGACGATGCCGCGCTGCACGTTGACCAGGTGGGCGACGACGTGCTGCGAGAAGATCGGCGTCAGGATCAGCTCGAGGATCACCAGCAGCACCACCGGCACCGTCCGCTGACCCATCAGGGAGGCGAGGCCCAGGCCGACGACGAACCCGATGGTCGCCTCGAGGCAGATCCACAGTCCGGTGTCGACCATCAGCGGCAGTGGCGGGGACAGGAAGTGCGAGTGGTAGTCGGCGTAGTCCTGGTCGGCCATGCGGACGGCGAACGCCCGGATCTGGGCCGGTGTCGCCGCGGCCTGGGTGGTCCCCGGAGGGCCCACCTTGCCGATCGCGCCGCCCGGGCCGTTGCCGCAGGGCACGTTGAGCGCTATGTCGCCCCGATAATTGAAGTTGCAGACCACCTCGTCCGCATGCCCGCCCGCCCACTGCTCCAGACCGGCCCGTGACAGCCCGGCGGGGACGCTCAGCCCGTCGTAGTCGAGCTGGGCCGGCGCGGCCAGGACGCAGACGGTGCAGACGATGGTGAAGCCGAGGACGACGATGGGGAGCACGATGGCGAGCCCGGCCGGGATGCGGGCCAGGTAGAGCGCCAGCCGCGACCGGCCCGTGATGACGAGGTGCCGGAACATCCCCTCGGTCAGGTCGACGGAGCCCGCCGTGCAGCCGACCGTGGCGGCCACGATGAAGCCGAAGACGTACATGATCCCCGCGACCAGGGTGGTGAAGACGTCGTAGCCGCCGGCCGGCCCGTAGGAGCGGGGGGCGACGGCGTGGGACACGAGGCGGATGGTGAGCAGGACCACCGGGATCCCGATGTTGACGGCCAGGAGGGCGATCATCAGGCCGCGGCGCCGGCGGAGTTCGAGGAACCGGGTGGCGATCATCCCGCCGGTGGGCAGCCACGAGCCCCGGTGGTCGGGTGCCCGCCCGTCGTCGGGCGGCAGGTCGGGTGCGGACGGCTCGGTCAGGCTGATGGTCGTCATGTCGCCTCGTCCAGTCTGCTCGTGACCTCGAGGAACCAGGACTCGAGCGAGGCCTGCACGTGCTGGAGCCGGTAGACCGAGATCCCTCCCTCGACCAGTACCCGGTTGATCTCGGCGACGACGTCGCGACCCGTACCTGTCGGGAGGACGACCTCCAGCCCGGAGGGACCGACGGTGCAGGTCGCCCCGTCCGCGGTCGTCGACAGGCATGCGGCGGCCCGTTCCGGATCGGAGCACTCGATCTCGACGGTGAAGGCCGAGCCGGCGAGCAGCTGGGCGATCGTCCCCTGGCGGATCACGCGCCCGCGGTCCACGATGGCCACGGCGTCGCACGTCCGTTCGACCTCGTCGAGCAGATGCGACGACAGGACCACGGTGCGGCCCTCGGCGACCAGTCCCAGGATCATGTCGCGCATGTCCTGCATGCCGGCGGGGTCGAGGCCGTTCATCGGTTCGTCGAGGATCAGCAGCTGCGGGTCCCCGAGCAGGCAGGCGGCGACCCCGAGCCGCTGGCGCATGCCCATCGAGTACTTGGCCACCCTGTCGTCGGCGCGGTGGAGCATGCCCACCCGCTCGAGTGCGGGGCCGATGCGGTCCCGGGCGGCCGGCTCGCGGGCGGCGGCCAGGATCCGGAGGTTCTGCCTCCCGGTCAGGTGGCCGTGGAACCGGGGCTCGTCGACGATGGCGCCGACCCGGGCGAGGGCCCGGTCGCGGTGGCGGGGGACCGGGTAGCCGAGGAGGGCCATCGTCCCGGAGTCGGCACCGGTGAGTCCGAGCAGCACCCGGATCAGGGTCGTCTTGCCCGCACCGTTGGGGCCCAGGTAGCCGAACGCACAGCCTCTGGGCACGAGGAGGTCCACGCCGTCGACGGCCACGTTGCCGCCGAACGACTTCGTCAGGCCGTGGGTCTCCACCGCCCAGTCGTGCTCGGCGCCGGTCCACGTGGGGGTGCTGGGCAGCTCGATCGTGCTCATCCGGTCCTCCGGCGCCCGTGCGCAGGTCGATGTCGGCCACCCGGCTCCGGGCCGGCGCCGCCGGGCGGGCGCAGCCTGGCGGAACGGGGTGGTTGGTCTGGATGCATCATCGGGAGTCGGGGGGAGGTCCGCAATCGGGGATCACCCCGATCCGACCCTGAGTGGGTGTCGCCGTCCCGTGGCGTGACGCCCCTCAGAGGTAGCTCGGCATACCGATGTCCCGGTCGGGGGAAGGCCCGCGACCCCGACCCCGCCACGGGCGCCAGACCAGCAGGATGACCGCCAGGCCGGCGAGTCCGGCGAGCAGGAGCACCCCCCCGACCAGGGCGAACGCCGCACCGTGGTGGGCCATGAACAGCTTCTGGGGCTCGACGAGGACCCCGGGCACGGACGGCATCCCGGGCACCGCGGAGCGACGGAACGCCACACCGGCCACGGCTGTCGAACTTTGGCGACCGGCGACCACCACCACGAGTCCGACGAGGGCCGCGACCCCACAGACCAGGGTGGCGGACAGGCGGGCCCACGGCCGGTGCGGGTCGCCCGTCTCCGGCCGAGGTGAGCCCGCCACGACGCCCCGGGCCGTCGCCCAGGAGGCGGCGAAGCCCTCGGGGTCGAAGTAGCCGTTGCCGAGGACCTCCTCGGGCGACACGCCGTCGGCCTCGGCCTCGGCGAGGTCGGCCTGGAGGTCGGACGCCATCTCGTTGGCGACAGCCTCGGGCACCCCGAGTCGGCGCCACTCCCTCCGGCACGCCGCGACGAATGAGTTCATGCGGTCACCTCCGTAGCCGTCAGGCCCAGTGCGGCGTCCACCGCGTCGCGGGTCGTCTCCCACTCGAAGACGCCCTCGCGCAGGGCCTTGCGACCGAGCGAGGACAGCTCGTAGTACTTGCGTGGGGGCCCACCGTCGCTGGCGGCACGGTGGGTGTCCACCAGCCCGTCGCGTTCGAGGCGCCCCAGCAGCGGATAGATCGAGCCCTCACCGACCATCGACAGCCCTCGGGCACCGAGCCGTCTCGTCATCTCGTAGCCGTAGGCGGGTCCCTCGGCCATCACGGTCAGCAGGCACAGGTCGAGGACGCCCCGGAGGAGCTGGGTCCGTCGGCCTCCGTTCTCTACCATGTCTTGCATGATAGCGGGAGCTACCTTGTGACGCAAGGGTAATCGCGCGGGCGCGTCCGGGTCAGTCCTCCGGCCGGTGCTCCGAGGGGCGCACGCCGACGTTCGGGCTCACCACGATCCGGGCCCGCTCCCCGGCGGTCCGTCGCTCGGCTTCGTGGACGTCGGTCTGGACGTCCCGGATGGCGGCGTCCGGCTTGTCCTCGAGGCCGAGGAGCCCCGCCTCGTCCAGACCGTGTTTGGCGATCAGGAGCGCGTCGAGCTTGGTCTGCATGGCCCGGCTCTCGCGGTTCTGGGTGGACTGGATGATGAACACCATGACGAACGTGGTCATGGTCGTGACGGAGGTGATCACCATGGCGTAGTGGGTGTTGAACGGACCACCCCGCACGAACAGCAGTCCGACTCCCCAGAGCGCGACCAGTCCCACCGCGGCGGTGATGGCGGTGAACGAACCGAGGAAGGTCGTCAGGTTGGAGACGGCGTGGCTCGCCTGATGGTGGATCCTGCGTCGATCGTCCGGCATGGGTGCCTCCAGGGATTGGTGCGTCGAAGGGCCGGAGGAGCGGGAGGGCGGGGGCCGCCGGCGTTCACACCGTGCGATCAGGGCGCCCGGCCCGGAGCGCAGGTGGCGGGACCGTTGCTCGACGGACCGAGCACCACCAGCGTAGGGGGACCTGGGCGGCCGCCGACCGGCGTGACCGTGGTCGTCGACGCCACCGGAGTCCGTCGCCGGGTCGACCGCCCGACCGCCCGGCCGCCCCGGCGGGAGTCCGGTAGGCTGGGGTTTCACGCTGAGTGGGGACTCCCGTTGGAGCCTGGCCGGACCGGTCCGGCTCACCCTGTCGCCTCCTCTGAGCTCGTCTCGAGGAGATCCATGCCCCACGCCATGAACGTCCGTCCGATTCCGTCGCGCCCGGAGTCGGGGGCCGGCCCGGACCGGCCGACGGCGGTCGTCTACTGCGAGGCCAACTTCGGCCTGGCCGACGGCAAGACGGCCAACGGGCTGGTCCGCCACTCCGAGCGCTACGAGATCCTGTCGGTCATCGACAGCTCGCAGGCGGGGGGTGACTCGGGAGAGCTCCTCGGGGACGGGCCGAACGGCATCCCCGTGGTGACCGACCTGGCCGCCGCCGTCCGACTCCGGGGGAGCCCGCCGGATTTCCTGATCTTCGGCGTCGCCCCCACGAGCGGCATGCTCTCCGGTGACGAGCGCGGGGTGCTGCTCGACGCGATGGCCCAGGGCGTCAGCATCGTCAACGGCCTCCACGAGTTCCTGAACGAGGATCCGGAGTTCGCCGCGGCGGCACTCGCCAACGGCGTGACCATCCTCGACGTGCGCCGGCCCCGCGCCAAGAAGGACCTCCGCATGTTCAGTGGCCGGATCGAGGAGGTCACGTGCCCCCGGATCGCCGTACTCGGCACCGACGGCGCCATCGGGAAGCGCACCACGGCCACGATCCTGACCCAGGCGCTCAATCAGCGGGGTATCTCGGCGGTGCTGGTCGGCACGGGACAGACCGGCATCATCCAGGGTGCCCGGTACGGTGTGGCGCTCGACGCCGTCCCCTGCCAGTTCTGCTCGGGGGAGATGGAGGCGGCGGTCGTCGAGGCGTTCGAGGGGGAGCACCCGGACGTCATCGTGATCGAGGGGCAGGGTGCCCTCAGTCACCCGGCCTACCTGAGCTCGACCTTCATCCTCCGGGGGAGTCGGCCGGACGCCGTCATCCTCCAGCACGCGCCGGCGCGGCGGAAGCTCGGTGACTTCGCCGACGTGCCGACCCCGGACCCGAAGAGTGAGATCAATCTGATCGAGACCTTCGCCGACACCCGCGTCATCGGCCTCACCATCAACCACGAGAACATGAGTGACGCCGAGGTCACCGCGGCCATCATCCGGTACGAGCTCGAGCTCGGTATCCCGGCGACCGATGCGCTCACCCGGTCCACGGACCGGCTGGTCGAGATGGTCGTGCACGCGTTTCCCGAGCTCGGACAGGAGCCGGTCGCCCGGGCGTCGTGACCGCGCCGAGGCTGGAGTTCCGCCTCGACCGCATCGGCTACAACGCCCGAGCCCTGGTCGATCGGCTGGGCCTCATCGGCATCCGGGTCTGCGGGGTGACGAAGGCGACGCTCGGCTCGCCGGAGGTCGCACGCGAGCTCCTCGCCGCCGGCGTGGAGTCGTTGGGCGAGTCGCGTGTGGAGAATGTCGAGTGCCTCCGGCAGGCCGGGATCTCCGCGCCGATCATGCTGATCCGGTCGCCCATGATCAGTCAGGTCGATCGCGTGGTGGCGGGCACCGAGCTCAGCCTCAACAGCGAACTGACCGTCATCGCACGGCTGGCGGAGTCGGCGCGTCGGCAACGGAGGCCCCACGGCATCGTCCTCATGGTCGAGCTCGGCGACCGGCGCGAGGGCATCATGCCGGTCGACCTCCTGGAGACCGTCCAGCAGGTGCTGCGGCTCCCCGGCGTCGTGTTCCGGGGCATCGGCACCAATCTGGCCTGTCAGAACGGCGTCATCCCGGGCGTCCCGAACATGGCGGAGCTCTCGGACCTGGCGACGTCGGTCGAGTCGACGTTCGGGCTCGAGCTCGACATCGTGTCCGGCGGCAACTCGGCGAACCTTCCGTGGGCGCTCGAGCCGGGGGTCGACGTCGGGCGCGTCGACCACCTCCGCCTCGGCGAGTCGGTGCTGCTCGGACGGGAGCCGGTCGGCAGCACCGTGATCGAGGGCCTGCACGCCGACGCGGTCGCCGTCGTCGGTGAGGTGATCGAGTCGAAGGCCAAGCCCTCCGGGGCGTGGGGGGCGCGGGGACGGACCGCATTCGGCCACGTCGTCGACCTCCGGCCCGATGTGGCCGGCGGGAGTCGGGTGATCGTCGCGCTCGGGCGCCAGGACGTCGACACCGGCGGCATCGTCGCCCCGGACGGCTTCGACCTGCTGGGGGCCAGCAGCGACCACCTCGTCCTGTCCTGCACGGGTGACGTGCCGCGTCCCGGGGCGGAACTCCGGTTCGGGGTCGACTACAGCGCCCTGATGCGCGCGGCCGCCTCACCGTTCGTCAGTCGGAGGTACGTGGGGCGGAGTACGGCCGGCACGGTGGTCGCCCGACGGTAGGAGCCACCCGGGGAGCCGGTGCGGTGCGCCGGTCAGACGCGCGGCGTGCCACCACGTGCGCCCGGCGCCGGGTACCGCTCCACGCATCGGCCGAACCGGCCGATCCACTCGCGGGCCCTCTCGACCACCTCGGGCGGGTGCACCACCTCGAACTCCGCGTCCACCGAGCCGAGGGTCAGCAACACCCAGTCCGGCGAGTCGGCGGTCATGCGCAGCCGGCACCGGCTGTCGTCGACGGCCTCCACCGTGGCCCACCGTCCGATGCGGGACCGGACCACGAA
>Ga0302157_10000703_pt1 | contig 42989 bp, 41 predicted proteins | sample I_Bog_N3_3_FD_193502 | JGI IMG/M metagenome (GOLD analysis project Ga0302157, IMG submission 193502) | Peat permafrost microbial communities from Stordalen Mire near Abisko, Sweden - I_Bog_N3_3 | ecosystem: Environmental > Terrestrial > Soil > Wetlands > Peat | place: Sweden: Abisko, Stordalen...
GTGTCCTACACCGCCGGATCGATCAACAATTTTCCGATTTTGCTGGGCAGCCCGGCATGGCCGATCCAGGGTTCTTCGAGCGCGGCCGCCGCCGGCGCGCCGAATATCAATTTCTATCTGTTGCTGGACGACTCGCCGTCGATGGCGATCGCCGGAACGACGGCCGGCATTGCCACCATGCTTGCCAATACGCCGGGCCAGGAAAGCGGCGGAGGCTGTGCCTTCGCCTGTCATGAATCGAACCCGTCCGCGGACGGTCTGGGGAATCCGGGAGGCGAGGACAATTACGCGCTGGCGCGCAGTCTCGGCGTAACGCTGCGTATCGACCTGATGGCGCAGGCGGTCGCGAATCTCATGACGACGGCGACGGCGGACGAGCAGACTTATGGCAATACCTACAAGGTGGCGATCTACAGCTTCGACTATGCCGTGAATACCGTCTATGCGCCTTCCGGCCTGCCGTCGTCGAACCTGAGCGCCGCCGGCACCGCGGCCGCCAACAACATCAGCATGCCCCTCGTCTATGACAACAACTGGCTGACATCCTCCGACAATAACAGCGACACCGACACCAACTTCGAATTGGCCATGCAGACCATCAACACGACCATGCCCGCGCCGGGCGGCGGCACCAGTACGCCCGGTGACACGCCGCAGGAAGTGCTGTTCATCGTCACCGACGGTGTCGACGATGAGGTCGTGACGAGCACCTCGGCCTGCTCGCAACCGACCAATTCCATGGGCTCGTCGCAATATCGGTGCCAGCAACCATTCAACACGGCCTGGTGCACCACCATCAAGAATCGCGGCATCCGCATCGCCGTGCTCTACACCGAGTACCTCCAGCTGCCGACCGACAGCTGGTACAATACATGGGTTGCGCCGTTCGATACTCCGTCGCCGTCCACCAGCCTGATTGCGACCAACCTGCAGTCCTGCGCGTCAACCGGACTGTTCTACGATGTGGCGTCAGGTGGAGACATCTCGGCTGCGTTGCAAAACCTGTTCTCGACGGTGGTTGCAACGGCCGCGCATCTGACGCAATAGGAAATCGATATCGTGACCGCAGCATCCGCGACCGCACGGAATTGCCATCGCCGCCGGCCCAGGCGGTTCTGGGCCGACCGGAATGGCGCAACCGCGGTCGAATTCGGTCTGGTCGCCGCGCCGTTTCTGGCGTTGCTGGTCGGGATCATCCAGACATTTCTCGTGTTCTTCGCGAACCAGCTCCTGGAAACGGTCGTCGCCCAATCCAGCCGTCTGATTCTGACCGGCCAGGTCCAGAATGCGAACATGACCCAGACCCAGTTCGCCCAGCAGGTCTGCGACCAGGTCAGGATTCTGTTCACCTGCAGCAATCTGATGATCGACGTGGAGACCTACACGGCGTTTTCCTCGGCGAACACTGCGATGCCCACCTTGTCCTTCAATGCACAGGGGCAAGTCACCAACACCTGGCAGTACAACCCGGGCGGCCCGGGCCAGATCGTGGTGGTCCGCGTCATGTATCAGTGGCCCGTGTTCCTTGGGCCGCTCGGTTTCACCCTGTCCAATCTTTCGAACGGCAATCGCCTGATCATGGCCTCGGCCGCGTTCCAGAACGAGCCGCTATGATGTCCGCAACACCCCGCATGGCCGGCATCCTGTCGCCTTTGAGAGCCTTGCGCGGCGACCACCGCGGTGTAGCCGCCGTCGAGTTCGCCATCGTGCTGCCGTTCATGCTGACGCTCTACGTCGGCGGCGTCGAACTCGGCGATGGCCTGTCGATCAACGTCAAGGTGACCGACACCGCGCATATCGTCGCCGATCTGACCTCGCAGAACACCTGCGTCACCTCCGGTACCACCGGCACCATGGCCACCATTCTCGGCGCCTCGTCCGCGACAATCGCGCCCTATTCGGCCTCCAACCTCGTCGTCACCGTCTCGGAAGTCAGCACAAACGCCAGCGGTGTCGCGACCGTCGCCTGGAGCCAGTCGCTCAATGGCACCGCAAGGACTGTGGGGCAAACCATGACGCTCCCGACCTCGCTTGCCGGACAAGCCAACATATCGCTGATCCTCGGCGAGGTTTCATATGCCTATACGCCGCAACTGGGCTACACCATCACCGGCACGGTGAACCTTGCGGACAGTTACTACCTGTTTCCGCGAAATTCGACTTCAGTGAATTACAAGGCCTCGTGCCCTTGATTGTCGGTGACCGGGCGGCGAAGCCGGCTGCTCGCGCGACCGATCATTTCCGCTTTGCGACGCAGGGGACCTTGTGGCATCCCGGATGCAGCAGGGCAGGAGCGCCTGACGGCGATCTGATGTAATGCGCATGCAGCACCGGTGCAGTTGGTTTCACCGGGACCGCAGCGGTGCTCGGCTTCGGTGGTACGACGAGCGCGTTCTGCTTGACAGGTCCGCCGATAACGTTCGGCTTTGCCGGACCGCCGACCGCAACTGGCTTTTTGGGACCGCCGACCGCTCCCGTTGCAAACGCCGCACCGGGCAGGGCGATTGCAGAGACGCCAAGCAGCAGGACCAGGATCATTGTTCCGCGTTTCATCGCCGCTTCCTTTCATGCCGTTGCCGGCAACCGAACATCCGCTCACCATACCGCAATATTGAACGCAAAACGATCTCGACGTCGAATGGGGCTATGCCAGATCGGCAAACTCCGGGTGTTTTTCCAGGTAGTCCACCACGAAGCCGCAGCCGGCGACCACCTTCAGGCCATCGGCCCGGATAAGTTCCAGCGCGCCCTGCACCAGTTGCGAAGCGATGCCGCGGCCGCGCAGCGGGCGCGGCGTCTCGGTGTGGGTGATGACGACCGTGCCTGGCGCCAGCCGGTAACTGGCGAACGCCACAGTTCCCCCGACATCGAGTTCGAAACGGCCAAGGGATTTGTTGTCGCGGACCATGGTCATGTCGGGCTCATTTCGGCACGTCGGCGGCCTCGGGATGCTCGTGTATATGGGGTCTAAGAGCTGTGCAATCGATCCCTCGGCCCGCATGTCGAGCGCGCGCTTGATCGGGCCGATGCCTTGCCATCAAGCTCCGCTGGTCGGCAAGCCCGCCTGCAGCTCCTGCCGACATTTATACCGGGTTGCGGTGGTCCGGACGGCATATCCGGCGGAATTCGCCGGCATTGGTGCTATGACCCAGGGCACGGTGCGCCATCCCCCCTGCGGATCCCGGCGCTTCAGGCTTTGCGGAGAACGTCATGACCAGCCAAAAAGGCCCCAACATCAAGAAAAAGCAGAAATGCAAGAATTGCGAGGGCAAGGGGCTGCTGAAGAAGGGCGACAAGGTCGTGAAATGCCAGCGCTGCGGCGGCACCGGCCTACGCTAGCGCGGCCCCCCAACCGTGCCGGCCGAGCGTCTGACCGGCTCCGTGGGATCGGGGCATTAACAAGCGCCCGTGAATCTGGTTCAATTTTCGCGCAAGCCGAGGCTGGCCAGCCCGCTCGGCCGATCGCGTCCATTTCAAGAGGATCCATCCATGAAACTCATCGTCACCTTGCTCGGCATCGTGCTGCTGGTCGTTGCCGCCGTCTATTTCCTGATGCCGGCGGACCAGCTGCCGGGATTCTTCCCCGGACACGAGGCCGGCGTGACCCATGTGCACACCAAGCACGGCATCGTCTCCGCCGTGGCCGGCGTGCTGCTGCTGGCGGCCGGGGTATGGATGGGCCGGCGGTGAGCGACGACGCCGTCATCGCCGCGGCGATCCCGCGCGGCGGCGTGAGGCCGAACTCGCGCCGGGTCATGAATCTCGCGCATCTGCTCACCCAGAACGCCCGCCGGCACGGCGACCGTGTCGGCTTCATCTGGGCCGAGCGATCCTTTACCTGGCGCGAGATCGACCGCCGGGTTTCGGCGCTGGCGGCAGCCCTTGCCGCGCGCGGCATCGTCAAGGGCGACCGCATCCTGGTGCACAGCAAGAACTGCGACGAGATGTTCTGGTCGATGTTTGCCGCGTTCCGGCTTGGCGCGGTCTGGGTTCCGACCAATTTCAGGCTGCTGCCGGATGAGGTGGCCTGGCTTGCCACCGCGTCCGGTGCCCGGGCCTTTCTGTGTCACGGCGATTTTCCCGACCATGCCACGGCTGTCACCGCGGCGAGTCCGGCGCTGGCCTTTGTCTGGCGGATCGGCGAAAGCGAGGGCGGCTTCGGCGAGCAATCGCTGCGCGAGGCGATGGCCGCGCATGCCGGCGCCGAGGCCGCGGAGGCCAGGGTCGACTACGACGATCCCTGCTGGTTCTTCTTCACATCGGGCACCACCGGGCGCTCCAAGGCGGCGGTGCTGACCCATGGCCAGATGGCCTTTGTGGTGACCAACCACCTGGCCGACCTGATGCCGGGCACCACGGAAAACGATGCCTCGCTGGTGGTGGCGCCGTTGTCGCATGGCGCCGGCGTCCACCAGCTGGTTCAGGCCGCGCGCGGCGTGCCGACCATCCTGCTGCCGTCCGAGCGTTTCGAGATCGGCGAGGCGTTTCGGCTGATCGAGCGGCACCGGGTGACGAATATCTTCACCGTGCCGACCATCCTGAAGCTGATGGTCGAGCATCCCGCGGTCGACCGCTACGATCATTCCTCGCTGCGCTACGTCATCTATGCCGGCGCGCCGATGTACCGCGAGGACCAGAAGGCGGCGCTGAAGAAGCTCGGCAAGGTGCTGGTGCAATATTTCGGGCTCGGCGAGGTCACCGGCAACATCACGGTGCTGCCGGCGGCGCTGCACGACCCCGAAGACGGCCCGCAGGCGCGGATCGGCTCCTGCGGCTTCGAACGCACCGGCATGCAGGTCTCGATCCAGGGCGACGACGGCCGCGAGCTCAAGCCGTTCGAGACCGGCGAGATCTGCGTGATCGGGCCGGCGGTGTTTGCCGGCTATTACGACAACCCCGAGGCCAACGCCAAGGCGTTCCGTGATGGCTGGTTTCGCACCGGCGATCTCGGCCATATCGACGACGAGGGTTTTGTCTATATTACCGGCCGCGCCTCCGACATGTACATTTCAGGCGGATCCAACATCTATCCGCGCGAGGTCGAGGAGAAGATCCTCACCCATCCGGCGATCGGCGAGGTCGCCGTGGTCGGCGTGCCCGATCCGATGTGGGGCGAGGTCGGCATCGCCGTCTGCGTGGCGCGCGAAGGGGTAAGCGCCTGCACCGAACTTGAGCTTGCGACCTATCTCGCCGCAAAGGTGCCTCGCTACAAGATGCCGAAGCGCTTCTTCTTCTGGGATGCGCTGCCGAAATCCGGCTACGGCAAGGTACCAAAACGCCTGGTCCGCGACGAGCTCGAGGCCCGCGGCCTGCTCGATCCCGCGTCGAAGACAGGCAGCTAGCGATGCGCAGCATCAATCAGCCCGGCCGGCCGGCGCCCGAGCGCATCCAATGGGCGGAAGCGCGCGGCCGCGGCTTTTCCTTCATGCTGCCGGCGGGCTTGCCGCTGCTGGAAGCCGTGCGCCGCGGCTTTGCGGCGGAAGGATTTTCGGGCGGCGTGCTCAACATCAATGGCGGCGCGCTCGGCCCTTTCGCCTATGTGATGCCGGCGCTCTGCAAGACCGGCGACCACGCCGCCTTCTACAGCGACACGTTCCGGCCCGCCGGCATCACCCGGCTCCGGATGGGAGCGATGACTCTTGGCCGCCGCGACGGCGCGCCGTTCTTCCATGGCCACGCGCTGTGGACCGAGGCCGACGGGCGCGCCGGCGGCGGCCATATCCTGCCTGAGGAAACATTGGTCGCCGAGCCCTTCGAGGTGGAAGCCTTCGGCCTCGACGGCGCGGTGTTTACCGCGGAGACCGATCCCGAAACCCATTTCAAATTGTTCGGGCCGATTCCGTCAGCCGCCACGTCAGTCAAAAACACCAGCCGCGCCTATGCGCTGCGGCTGCGCCCGAACCAGGATTTTGCCGGCGCGTTGGAGTCTTTTTGCGCAGAGCGGGGAATTTTCGGCGCCAGGCTTCATGGCGGCGTCGGCAGCATCATCGGCGCGCGCTTTGCCGACGGCCGCAGCGTCGAGCCGTTCGCGACCGAAATGGCACTGCGCTCCGGCGCGGTCGCCCTGGGCCCCGACGGCACGCTGCAGGCAACGCTTGAGGTCGCCCTGGTCGATCATACCGGCGGCCTTGCCATCGGCCGGCTCGTACGCGGCGACAATCCGGTGCTGATGACCATGGAGTTGGTACTGGAGGTGATTTGAGGGGGGGGGACCCGCTGCAGGCGCGCACGTCCCGGTCGCTGACAAACTGTCGGGCGTTAGCCTCACTCCGCCGCCTCGTCCGTCCTTTGCTTGCGCTTCGAGCCTGCGCCTTTCGCCAGCACCGGCGCCAGAAACTTACCCGTGTAGCTGCGAGGGGCCTTGACGATGTCCTCCGGCGGTCCCCAGGCGACGATTTCGCCGCCGCCGTCGCCGCCTTCGGGCCCGAGGTCGATCACCCAGTCGGCGGTCTTTATCACCTCGAGATTGTGCTCGATCACCACCACCGTGTTGCCCTGCGACACCAGCTCGTGGAGCACTTCCAGCAGCTTCTTGACGTCGTGGAAATGCAGGCCGGTGGTCGGCTCGTCCAGGATGTAGAGCGTGCGCCCGGTCGCGCGCTTTGACAGCTCCTTGGCCAGTTTGACGCGCTGCGCCTCGCCACCCGACAGGGTCGTGGCCTGCTGGCCGACGTGAATGTAATCCAGTCCGACCCGGTGCAGCGTCTTGAAAGTTTCGCGGACGCGCGGCACCGCCTTGAAGAACTCGGCGGCTTCTTCCACGGTCATGTCCAGCACGTCGGCGATGCTCTTGCCCTTGAACAGCACCTCCAGCGTCTCGCGGTTGTAGCGCTTTCCCTTGCAGACATCGCAGGTGACGTAGACGTCGGGCAGAAAGTGCATCTCGATCTTGATCACCCCGTCGCCCTGGCAGGCCTCGCAGCGGCCGCCCTTGACGTTGAAGGAAAACCGCCCGGGCTCGTAGCCGCGCGCCTTGGCTTCCGGCAATCCTGCGAACCATTCGCGGATCGGCGTGAACGCCCCGGTATAGGTCGCCGGGTTGGAGCGCGGGGTGCGGCCGATCGGCGACTGGTCGATGTCGATGATCTTGTCGATATGCTCCAGCCCCTCAATGCGGTCGTGGGGGGCTGCACCCTCGCTGGCGTTGTTGAGTTTTCGGGCGATCGCCCGGTACAGCGTATCGATCAGCAGCGTCGACTTGCCGCCGCCGGAAACGCCGGTGACGCAGGTAAACAGGCCCAGCGGAATTTCCGCCGAGACGTTTTTCAAATTGTTGCCGCGGGCGTTGATCACCTTGATGGTGCGGCGATGGTTCGGCGGCCGTCGCTCCGGGATCTCGACCGACCATTCGCCGGTGAGATATTTTCCGGTCAGCGAGGCCGGGTTGTTCATGATGTCCGCGGGCGTGCCCTGGGCGACGATGTTGCCGCCGTGGACGCCGGCGCCGGGGCCGACATCGACCACATGGTCGGCGAGCCGGATCGCGTCCTCGTCATGCTCGACCACGATCACGGTATTGCCGAGGTCGCGCAGCCGCTTCAGGGTTTCCAGCAGCCGCGCATTGTCGCGCTGGTGCAGGCCGATCGAGGGCTCGTCCAGCACATAGAGCACGCCGGTCAGCCCGGAGCCGATCTGCGAAGCCAGCCGGATGCGCTGGCTTTCGCCGCCCGACAGCGTGCCGGAGGCCCGCGCCAGGGTCAGGTAATTGAGGCCGACGTCGAGCAGGAAAGACAGCCGCTCGCGGATTTCCTTCAGCACCCTTGCGGCGATCTCGTTCTGCTGGGCGTTGAGCACCTTGGGCACGCTCTCGAACCATTCGCCGGCGCGGCGCACCGACAGTTCGGAAATCTCGCCGATGTGCTTGCCGCCGATCTTGACGCTCAGCGCCTCCGGCTTCAGCCGGTAGCCGTGGCAGGCTTCGCAGGGGACGTTGGAGAAATACTTGGCCAGTTCCTCGCGCGCCCACTCGCTGTCGGTTTCGCGAAAGCGGCGGTCGATATTGGTAATGACGCCCTCGAACGGCTTCTTGGTGTCATAGGAGCGCACGCCGTCCTCGTAGGAGAACTTGATCTCGTCATCGCCGGAGCCGTGCAGGATGGCATTCTGCGTCTTCTTCGCCAGGTCCTTCCATTTGGTGTCGAGGGTGAACTTGTAGAATTTGCCGAGCGCCGTCAGGGTCTGGATGTAATAGGGCGAGGACGATTTCGCCCAGGGCGCGATCGCGCCCTTGCGCAAGGTCAGCTCCTTGTCGGGGATCACAAGCTCTTCGTCGACATGCTGCTCGACGCCGAGGCCGCCGCAGGCCGGGCAGGCGCCATAGGGATTGTTGAAGGAGAACAGCCGCGGCTCGATTTCCGGAATCGTGAATCCGGAGACCGGGCAGGCGAATTTCTCCGAGAACAGCAGCCGTTCCGGACCGCTCTTGTCGTGGATCCTGGCGGTCTTCCTGTCGGATTTCTTCTCGTCGGCCGCCGCGGCGGGCGCATCGGCATATTCGATCACCGCCAGGCCCTCCGCGAGCTTCAGCGCGGTCTCGAAACTCTCCGCCAGCCGCTGCCCGAGGTCGGGCCGCACTACGATGCGGTCCACCACCACGTCGATGTCGTGGGGGAATTTCTTGTCGAGCGTCGGGGCTTCCGCCAGTTCGTGGAAGCTGCCGTCGATCTTGACCCGCTGAAATCCCTTCTTGAGATACTCGGCCAGTTCCTTGCGGTACTCGCCCTTGCGGCCGCGCACCACCGGCGCCAGCAGATACAGCCTTGTGCCCTCCGGCAGCGCCAGCACGCGATCGACCATTTGCGAGACGGTCTGGCTTTCGATCGGCAGGCCGGTCGCCGGCGAGTAGGGCACCCCGACCCGCGCCCACAACAGCCGCATGTAGTCGTAGATCTCGGTCACGGTGCCGACGGTCGAACGCGGATTCTTCGAGGTGGTCTTCTGCTCGATCGAAATCGCCGGCGACAGCCCGTCGATCTGGTCGACATCGGGCTTCTGCATCATCTCCAGGAACTGGCGCGCATAGGCCGACAGCGATTCGACGTAGCGGCGCTGCCCCTCGGCATAGATGGTGTCGAAGGCGAGCGACGATTTTCCCGAGCCCGACAGCCCGGTGAAGACCACCAGCCGGTCGCGCGGAATTTCCAGGTCGACGTTCTTGAGATTGTGCTCGCGGGCGCCGCGAATGGTGATCGCGCGCATGCCTGAGCCGGCGGTCTGTTGACGCTTCGCCTTGATCACTTCATCCATATCGGCCGTTCCAGATGCGCGTGCGGGGTTCGGGCGCGCATCGCCGGAAGCCGGGGATCGGACGCCAATGAGCGAGACTGGAACGTAGGAAGAACGGGGCGCGATTTCCAGTGCCGCCGGCAAGCCATCAACGGTTTGTTTGCGGCAGCGGTGGAATTGCCGGCCATGGGCGACGGGCCAGCAAAAAGGCCGGCGCGAGGCCGGCCTTTTCCAGATCGGTTGGCGCCGGATTCAGTATCTGGCGACGACCGGGCCGCCCCAGCGGTAATTGACGCGGACGGTGACGAGGTCGGTATCGCCGCCGGTGCGGAAGGGATCCGGCAGAGCGACGCCGGCCGGCGTGGTAAAGGTGAGGTTTCGCGAACTCTGGAAAATATGGTCATATTCGACGGCCGCCGACCAGTTCGGCGCGAAGCCGTATTCGACACCGGCACCGACGGTGCCGCCCCAATTGGTGTTGTAGCCGGCCGAGGAAGCCACCACACCGGTTGCGTTGAAGATCGTGTCGTAGCGGGTGTCGGTCACGGCGGCACCGCCCTTCACATAGAGCAGCGCGCTATTCCAGGCATAGCCGAGCTGGCCGGTGAACAGGCCGAAGGCGTCCATGTTCGACCGCACCGACAAGGCGGGAGCCGCAAGGCTCACATTGCTGCCGCGAAGACCGGCCCAATCCCCCTGGGCTTCCAGACCGAATACCCATCCGCCGGTCTGCCAGCGATAGCCGAGCTGGCCACCGGCGACGCCGCCGGTTCCATCATGGCACCCGAACGCGACGCCGGTGACGACGTCGCCGCGGCAGTCGCGATTCTGGCCCCAGCCGCCATTGGCACCGATGTAGAAGCCGCTCCAGTCGTAGATGGCGGGAACCATGGCTGGCGCCTTGGTATAGGTCCGCGCGGGTAGGTCCGCAGCGAGGGCGGGTGCGGCCGTGCCCAATGCAACGAGACCGACAGTTGCTAACCAAAATTGTTTCATCGTCATTTCTCCGGCTTTTCGCTTCGCGGTGGGTCCCCGGGAAAGCGATTGGTGGTTCAGCCCGACCGCCGCAGCGATCACGGATCAATGGCGCCCATTTTACCCGATTCAACGCCGAAATGGCGTCGCCGAAATGCAACACCGGCGCGCCAAGTATTGATGTGGAAGTTAATGATTATTAATGGTTATTCGGGAACCCGATGGAACTTTTCCTTGATCTTCGGGCGCCTCGTGGACCGGGATGGACGGCGATACCGGCAGCGGATAATTTTACGGAACAAAACTGGAACATTGCAATCCGCCATGCTATATGTGGATAACCCCGGGATCGTCAGGCTCGTCCGACGGCGAGCGTATAGGGTCGGTTCACGGCGGTCCCCAGGGATCCCCGTTTGATCGCAGGGATCCCGAGACAATAGCGGAGCTCAGCCCGGCAGCTGGGCGTGGCCAGTCCAGTAAATTCGAGAGTGGAGAGCGGTGATGGCGGGAAGCGTGAACAAGGTCATTCTGATTGGCAATCTCGGGGCCGATCCGGAAATCAAGCGGACTCAGGACGGGCGGCCGATCGCCAATCTGCGGATCGCGACCTCCGATACCTGGCGCGACAAGGCAACCGGCGAGCGCAAGGAAAAGACCGAATGGCATCGCGTGGTGATCTTCAGCGAAGGGCTGTGCAAGATCGCCGAGCAATATCTGAAGAAGGGCGCCAAGGTTTACATCGAGGGCCAGCTGCAGACGCGGAAATGGACCGACCAGAGCGGTGTCGAGAAATATTCGACGGAAGTGGTGCTGCAGAACTTCAACTCGACCCTGACCATGCTCGATGGCCGCGGCGGCGGCGGTGGCGGCAGTTTCGGATCCGACGACCAGGGCGGCGATTTCGGCTCCAGCGGGCCCTCCAGCGCGCCGCCGCGCCGCGCGGTTGCAGCTGCCGGTGCCGGCGCGCGCAACAGCGACATGGACGACGACATTCCGTTTTGACGGCAACGCGAAGGCCGGGCGAGGGCAGCAAGCCAGGCCGCGCGCCGCACTCGACTCAATCCCAGGTCGCGACGACGCGACCTGGGATTTGTCGCGCGATATTCCGGGACGGCGCTGGGGTTGATGTGCGATCTCCGGAATTCTCTGAAGAACGCTGAATTATTTCGAAAATACAGGTTTTTCTAACGGCTTTGCTCGGGCCTTTGACAGCAATGTAAATAAGATTAACATGGTGTCGTTTCTGCTCCCGCTGAAACTGACGAGCTTTGCCGTGAACCTGGCCCCGCTGCTCGATGTCGCCCTCCAGATCCCGCTTCACGCCTTCGCGGCGATGGCGGCCTTTGCGCTCGGCGTGGTCCAGCTTGCCGCGCCCAAGGGAACCTTTCCCCATCGTACCCTCGGCTGGATCTGGGCCGGCCTGATGCTGGCGGTGGCCGTCAGTTCGTTCTGGATTCACCAGATCCGCCTGGTGGGCCCCTGGAGCCCGATCCACCTGCTGTCGATTCTGGTGCTGGTATCCGTTCCGCTCGGCCTGTTGCAGGCGCACCGTCACCAGGTCGCCGGTCATCGCCTCACCATGATCTCGATCTTCTCAGGAGCTCTGGTCATCGCGGGGCTGTTCACGCTGCTGCCCGGACGCATCATGCACGCCGTCGTGTTCGGCCCCTGAGGGGCGCTTCGGCGCGGGCGCGGGACGCTGCGCGGGGACGCATTCCCAGCCCGGTTTCGAGGTCGCGGCGGACACCGGGGTTGGCCGGTTAAGTCTCTGGAAAAACGAAGGGAAAAACCGGCGGCGCGATGGACTTAGGGGTGGTTTGAGAAGCCTCGATACGCTATATGATTCTGAGCCAAGAACTGACCGGAATCCCCCTTTGTCTGACCCTGAAGATACCAAGCCCGGAGAGCCGCCGGGCCCTTCCGATATTCGTCCCGTATCCATCCTCGACGAGATGAAGCGTTCCTACCTCGATTACGCCATGAGCGTGATCGTGGCGCGTGCGCTGCCGGATGCCCGCGACGGCCTGAAGCCGGTCCATCGCCGCATTCTCTATGCGATGTACGAGAACGGCTTCGAATGGAACAAGCCGTACCGCAAGTCGGCCCGCACCGTCGGCGACGTGATCGGTAAATATCATCCCCACGGTGACCAGTCGGTCTATGACGCCATGGTCCGCATGGCGCAGGACTTCTCCATGCGGGTGCCGCTGATCGACGGCCAGGGCAATTTCGGCTCGGTGGACGGCGATATGGCGGCCGCGATGCGGTACACCGAATCCCGCCTGACCAAGATCGCGCAATTGCTGCTCGACGATCTCGACAAGGATACCGTCGATTACCAGGACAACTACGACGGTTCCTTCCGCGAACCGCGGGTGCTGCCGGCTAAATTCCCCAACCTGCTCGTCAACGGCGCCGGCGGTATCGCCGTCGGCATGGCCACCAACATCCCGCCGCACAATCTCGGCGAGGTGATCGACGCCTGCGTGGCGCTGATCGACGATCCCGCGCTCGGCATCGACGACCTCATCAACATCATTCCGGGACCAGATTTTCCCACCGGCGGCATCATCCTCGGACGCCAGGGCATCCGTTCGGCCTATCACCTCGGCCGCGGCTCGATCGTGATGCGGGGCAAGGTGTCGATCGAACCCATCCGCAAGGACCGCGAAGCCATCATCATCTCGGAAATTCCCTATCAGGTGAACAAGGCCACCATGGTCGAGCGCATCGCCGAACTGGTGCGCGAGAAGAAGATCGAGGGCATTTCCGACCTGCGCGACGAATCCGACCGCGACGGTTTTCGCGTCGTGGTCGAGCTCAAGCGCGATGCGGTCGCCGACGTGGTGCTGAACCAGCTCTACCGCTTCACGCCGCTGCAGACCAATTTCGGCGCCAATGTGGTGGCGCTCGACGCCGGCCGGCCTCAGCTCATGAACCTGAAGGACCTGCTGACGCTGTTCATCGCGTTCCGCGAACAGGTCGTGACGCGCCGCACCAAGTTCCTGCTCAACAAGGCGCGCGACCGCGCCCATATCCTGGTCGGTCTGGCCATTGCCGTGGCCAATATCGACGAGATGATCCATGTGATCCGGACCTCGCCGGATCCCAACACCGCGCGAGACACCCTGATGTCGCGGGACTGGCCGGCCAGGGATGTCGCGGCGATGATCACGCTGATCGACGATCCGCGGCACCGGCTGGCCGAGGATGGCACCGCGCGGCTGTCGTTCGAGCAGGCGAAAGCCATTCTGGATCTGCGTCTGGCCCGTCTGACGGCGCTCGGCCGCGACGAGATTGGCCAGGAACTCGACAAGCTGGCGGTGGAAATCGCCGATTACCTCGAGATCCTGCGGTCGCGCGCCCGGGTCCAGGCCATCATCAAGACCGAACTCGCCGACGTGAAGAGGGAATTCGCGACCCCGCGCAAGACCCTCATCATCGAACACGAGGGCGAGGTCGAGGACGAGGACCTGATCCAGCGCGAAGACATGGTGGTCACGGTGTCGCATGCCGGCTACGTCAAGCGGGTGCCGCTGTCGACCTACCGGGCGCAACGCCGCGGCGGCAAGGGCCGCTCCGGGATGCAGACCCGCGACGAGGATTTCGTCAGCCGGCTGTTCGTGGCCTCGACCCATACGCCGGTGCTGTTCTTCTCGTCGCGCGGCCAGGTCTACAAGGAGAAGGTCTGGCGGTTGCCGGTGGCGGCGCCCAACGGGCGCGGCAAGGCGCTGATCAATATCCTGCCGCTGGAGCAGGGCGAGCGCATCACCACCATCATGCCGCTGCCGGAGGATGAATCCTCCTGGGCCGATCTCGACGTGATGTTCGCCACCACCGGCGGCAATGTCCGCCGCAACAAGCTGTCGGACTTTGTCGATGTCAGGCGTTCCGGCATCATCGCCATGAAGCTGGAGGAAAACGAGGCCATCGTCGACGTGCAGATCTGCACCGAACGCGACGACGTGCTGCTGACCGCGGCCGGCGGCCAATGCATCCGCTTCCCGGTCACCGACGTGCGGGTATTCCAGGGCCGCACCTCGATGGGCGTGCGCGGCATCGCGCTGGCCGAAAACGACAAGCTGATCTCGCTTTCGATCCTGCGCCATGTCGAAGCGACGTCGGATGAGCGGTCGGCTTACCTGAAGATGCGCCGCGCGGTGGCCGGTGAGGCCGCGGCCGAGGATCCGGCGGACGCCGAGGGCGAGGAGACCTCCGGCGCGATCCAGCTGTCTCAGGAACGCTATGCGTACATGTCGGCGCAGGAGCAGGTGGTGTTGACGGTTTCCATCAACGGATACGGCAAGCGGACCCTGTCATACGAATACCGGACCACCGGGCGTGGCGGCAAAGGCATCGTCGCGATGTCGGTCAACAACCGCAATGGCCCGCTGGTGGCCTCTTTCCCGGTGGAGGACAGCGACCAGATCATGCTGGTGACCGACAAGGGTCAGCTGATCCGCTGTCCGGTCGAAGGTATCAGGATAGCCGGCCGCTCCACCCAGGGCGTCATCGTGTTCGACACCGCGGAGGACGAGCATGTGGTCTCGGTCGAGCATATCGGCGAGGACACGGAAAATGGCAATGGAGGCCAAGCCGAAACCTAGCCTCCGTCTGCCCTGGATCGGACGCTGGCTGCTCCGAATAGTCGGCCTATGGCGTGCGGTTGGCGGTCACCAGCCTGGCTTCCCGGATCGTTCCCTTGACCGCGCCCTTGGCGCCGGCAACGCGGAGGCAAGACGCTTCGAAGTTCGGCCAGGCCTGTTGCGAGCAATCGCGGCCCACCGGGTGGATGTCGAGCCGGTCGCCCTTGGCAAGCGGTACGGGCACGCTGGCTTCGACCTGCGGGGCAAAGCCCGGAAGCACGGTGAGGGCGGCGGCAACGAACGCAGCGACGGCGATGGCGGAAAGTGCCTTGATCATGACGGTCCCCTGTCATTGGGCCTTGCTGGCCCGTCGTTTCGTTGCGTGAATGGATAGCCGTTGCCCGTTTCAGGATGTCTTCGCCGGAAGCGGATAACGGTTTCGTCCCGCCGGCCTTGTGTTTCGTCACCCCATACGGGACGAAACACAGCCGGCTTGCCTAGAAGACGCCGCGCCCCCCTAAGTGGTTCAGGGCATTTGAAAAAAGAAATCGGCCGGTTTGCCGAGGGGGGCGGGAACCTATCCGGCTTGCGGGGCCGCCCGGGGCGCGGTAGAGGGATTTATGCCCCGCATCGCGCTCTATCCCGGCTCATTCGACCCCGTCACCAACGGCCATCTCGATGTGGTCCGGCATGCCGTCGGCCTCTGCGACCGGCTGATCGCCGCCATCGGGGTTTCGCCGAGCAAGAAGCCGCTGTTCTCCACCGCGGAGCGGCTGGAAATGGCCAGGGAGGTCTTCGGCCCGATCGCCGCCGCCGCCGGCTGCGGCTTCGACTGCACCACCTACGACAATCTCACTGTTGCCGCGGCGCGCAGCGCCGGCGCGACCATCATGATCCGTGGCCTGCGCGACGGCACCGACCTCGACTATGAAATGCAGATCGCCGGCATGAACGAGGCCATGGCGCCCGACGTGCATACGGTGTTCATTCCGGCCTCGGCCGCGGTCCGCCCGATCACCGCCACACTGGTGCGCCAAATCGCGGCGATGGGCGGCGACGTCTCGGCGTTCGTTCCACCGTCGGTTGCGGCCGGCCTCAAGACCAAATTCGCCGGCTAGCGCGCCCCGGGCCAGCCGTTACCTGACTGGAGTATCCATGATTAGAATTCTTGCCGTCATTGCCGCGCTGATCTGCGTGGCCCCCGCGATCGCCCAGCCGCTTCCGGCCGGTCTCGACAAGCAGAACGCGATCGTCATCGACACCACCAAGGGCCGCATCGTGATCAAGCTGCGGCCCGACCTCGCGCCGCAGCATGCCGAGCGCATCAAGCAGCTGGCGCGTGAAGGCTTCTACAACAACGTGCCGTTCCACCGCGTCATGGATGGCTTCATGGCGCAGACCGGCGACGGCCAGAACTTCAACGGCACCGGCGGCTCGAAATATCCCAACCTCAAGCAGGAATTTTCCAGCACCCACTTCAAGCGCGGCATCGTCGGCATGGCGCGGCGCGGCGACAGCGTCGACAGCGCGAACTCGCAATTCTTCATCATGTTTGCGGATGGCCCGAGCCTCGACGGCCAGTACACCGTGGTCGGCGAAGTGGTGTCGGGCATGGACGTCGTCGACAAGCTCAAGAAGGCGCCCCCCGGATCGTCCGGCGGCGCCGTCAGCGATCCCGACAAGATGGTGAAGGTGCAAGTCGCATCCGACATCAAGTGAACCATGGCAGCGCGGCGCAGCCGGCCGCTGCTCTTGTTGGCGCTGGCGCTGCTGTTGCCGTCGTGGATCGGAGCGGCGCAGGCGGCGGCGCCGGAGCGGGTCGACACCATCAGGGATGTGTTCGCAAGGCTGCGCTCCTGCTGGAAGCCGCCGCCGCGGGCCAATCCGGACGTCGATATCACCGTGATCGTCAGCTTCAGCCGGGATGGCAACATCCTCGGCCGTCCCAGGATCACCTATGAATCGGAACAGGCCACCGACGATGACCGGCTGATGTACCGTGTCGCCGTGATGGAGGCGTTGCAACGCTGCACGCCGATGCCATTTACCGAAGGCATGGCCGGCGCCGTGGCCGGCCGGCCGTTCGCTGTCCAATTTCGCAATCGCAAACCTCCACCCCAACCCACAGAGAAACGAGCATGGCTGACAACGACAATACTCTGATCCTCGAAACCACCCAGGGACCCGTCACCATCGAGATGCGGCCCGATCTCGCGCCCGGCCACGTCGCCCGGATCAAGGAACTGGTGCGCGAAGGCTTTTACGATGGCATCGTGTTCCACCGCGTCATCGAAGGCTTCATGGCGCAGACCGGCTGCCCGGAGGGCACCGGTACCGGCGGCTCCGGCAAGAAGCTGAAGGCCGAATTCAACAAGGAGCCGCATGTCCGCGGCACCACCTCGATGGCGCGCGCGGCCAGTCCGGATTCCGGCGACAGCCAGTTCTTCATCTGCTTCGATGACGCTTCGTTCCTCGACAACCAGTACACGGTATGGGGCAAGGTGGTCGAAGGCATGGAGAACGTCGACAAGATCAAGCGCGGCGAGCCGGTGCGCAACCCGGACAAGATCGTCAGGGCGCACATGGCGGCAGACGCTGCCGGCGAGGAATGATAGTCATTCCGGAGGCCACGCGAGGCGCGGCAATCGGAATCGCGAGATTCCGGTTCACGCTTGCGTGTCCTCCGATGTGCGCTTGCACGTCGGGGAATGACGTTTTTGAAATGATGCTGGAGCGCATCGCGCCATGCGCACCGACCTCTTCCACTTCGAACTCCCCGCCGCCAGCATCGCGCTGCGCCCGGCCAGCCCGCGCGATTCCGCGCGGATGCTGGTGGTGCAGCCCGACGGCATGTTGCGCGACCGGGTGATTGCCGATCTGCCGCGCTGGCTCGAGCCCGGCGACCAACTCGTCGTCAATGATACCAAGGTGATAGCGGCCCAGCTGACCGGTCGCCGCATCGGGCGTGACACCGAGCCCAGGATCGAGGCGACGTTGATAAAACGCCTCGACGGCTCGCGCTGGCAGGCGCTGGTCAGACCCGCCAGGAAATTGGCGGCCGGCGATACCGTCCGCTTCGGCAACGAGGGCAAGGTATGCCTGCTCGGTCACCTCGACGCCGAGGTCGAGGCCAAAGGCGACGACGGCGAGGTCACGCTGTCATTTTCATTTCACGGGCCGGCGCTCGATGCTGCGATTGCCGATCTGGGCCATCCGCCATTGCCGCCCTATATCGCCTCGAAACGGACCCCTGACGATCGGGACCTGGCGGATTACCAGACCATGTTCGCGGCCAAAGAAGGCGCGGTCGCCGCTCCGACTGCCGGGCTGCATTTCACGCCCGCGCTCGAAGCCGCGCTGCGCGGGCACGGCGTCGGACTGCACCGGCTGACGCTGCATGTCGGGGCAGGGACCTTCCTGCCGGTGAAGACCGACGACACCGGTGGCCACAAGATGCATGCCGAATGGGGCTCGATCTCGGTGTCCACTGCCGCCGCGCTCAATGCTGCCCGCGCCGACGGCGGCCGCATCGTCGCGGTCGGCACCACCTCGCTGCGGCTGCTGGAAAGCGCCACCGCCGAAGACGGCACGATCGCCCCATTCCAGGACGAGACGTCGATCTTCATCACCCCGGGTTATCGCTTTCGCTGCGTCGATATCCTGCTGACCAATTTCCACCTGCCGCGCTCGACGCTGTTCATGCTGGTGTCGGCCTTCAGCGGGCTCGAAACCATGAAACGGGCCTACGCGCATGCCATCGCGGACGGTTACCGGTTCTACTCCTATGGCGATGCCTGCCTGCTGTTTCGCGCCTCGGCGTGACCGCTTCGGAGAACCGGTTTTCAGTTTTCCGGATCAATCGAAAAGCCGACCCTGGATCGTCCAAAGCGAGGAATATCAATGAAAGCTGCCTTCATCGAACGACATGGCGGGCCGGAAGTTCTGCAATTCGGCGAGATGCCGGATCCCGTGGCCGGAGCCGGCGAGGTCGTGGTTGATATCGTCGCCGCCAGCGTCAATGGCGCGGACTGGAAGGTGCGTGAGGGCAAGTCGAACCCGCTTTCGCGATTCCCCTACATTCTTGGACGGGATTTCTCCGGGGTGGTTTCGGCCCTGGGCGAGGGTGTCAGCGACCTGCATGTCGGCGACGAGGTGTTCGGCGTCTGCGATGTCGGCCAGGAGGGCGCCTATGCCGAGAAGATTGCGATCAAGGCGGCGATCGTCGCAAAGAAGACCGATCGGCTGTCACATGTTGATGCCGCCGCGCTGGCGCTCGCGGGATTGACGGCGATTTGCAGCATCGAAGATACGCTGAAACTGCAGGCCGGCGAAACGATCCTGATCCAGGGAGGGGCGGGCGGTGTCGCAAGCTTTGCCATACAATTGGCAAAATACCTCGGTGCTCGCGTGATCACGACCGCGAGCGCGTCTAACCATGACTATCTGCGCACCATCGGGGCCGATGAGATCATCGACTATAATGCGGTGGATTTCACGCAAGTCGTGCGCGACTGTGACGCCGTGTTCGATACCGTCGGCGGGGATGTCGCGCAACGATCTTTCTCGGTGCTCAAACCAGGCGGCCGGGCGGCCTTTATCGGCTCCGGAGCCCAGGCACCAAAGCCGGACCGCAGCGACGTCGTTGCCCTGCGGCCCAGCGTCGGGCGCGATCGGCAACATCTCGAGCGCATCGTGGCGCTGGTCGCGCTGGGGGCCGTTCGTCCGCCGGAAGTGACACGCTATCGGTTGAACGAAGCCGCCGCCGCGCACAAGGTTAGCCAATCCCGCCACTTCCGCGGCAAGCTGGTTTTTCTGGTCCGCTGAAACGGCCTCGCCTGGCCCGGCTATCTGCGACGCGTAGACATTCGACGTGCCGGGCTCGGGCCACCCTTCCATTGCGCCGCAAGGAGTGGCGATTGCATGAGCCTTCCCAATCATTTTGAGCTTGTCGCGACCGACGGCCCGGCGCGCTCCGGCCGGCTGGCGACGCCGCATGGCGTGGTGCGGACGCCGGCCTTCATGCCGGTCGGCACCGCAGGCGCCATGAAGGGCATGCATTGGCGCGATGTGCGCGATGCCGGCACCGATATAGTGCTCGGCAATACCTATCACCTGATGCTGCGGCCGGGCGCCGAGCGCATCGCGGCGCTCGGCGGCCTGCAGCGCTTTACCGGCTGGAATGGCCCGATGCTGACCGACTCCGGCGGCTTCCAGGTGATGTCGCTGGCACAGTTGCGCAAGGTCGGCGAAACAGCGGTGACCTTTCGCTCCCACATCGACGGCGCGAGCGTCGAACTGTCGCCGGAGCGCGCGGTCGAGGTGCAGCTTCTGCTCGGCTCCGATATCGCCATGCAGCTCGACGAATGCGTGCGGCTGCCGGCAGAGCGCGAGGATATCGAGCGGGCGATGCAGCTGTCGCTGCGCTGGGCCGAGCGCAGCAAGCGCGCCTTCGAGCGCGCCGCCCCGGGATACCAGCTGTTCGGCATCGCGCAGGGTGGCGACGTGCCCGAGCTGCGCCAGGCGAGCGCCCGAGGACTGGTCGAGATCGGCTTTCATGGTTACGCGATCGGAGGTCTCGCGGTCGGCGAACCGCAATCGGTGATGCTGGCGATGATCGAGCAGGTGGTGCCGATGCTGCCGCAGCAGCGTCCGCGGTATCTGATGGGCGTCGGCACGCCCCAGGATCTGCTGGAAGCGGTGGCGCGCGGCATCGACATGTTCGATTGCGTGATGCCGACCCGCAACGGCCGCCACGGCGTCGCATTCACGCGGTTCGGCCAGGTCAATCTGCGCAACGCCCGCCACGCCGACGATCCGCGGCCGCTCGACGAGCAGAGCGCATGGCCCTCGACCTGCGGCTGCTCACGCGCCTACCTGCACCATCTGGTGAAATCGGGCGAGACGCTGGGCGCGATGCTGCTGTCGGAAATCAATATCGCCTATTACCAGCGCCTGATGCACGACATCCGCGAAGCGGTGGCGCACGGTTCATTCGCGGATTTTCGCGAACGCACCCGCGAGCAATGGGGGCAGGGCGACATTGCGCCGCGCTGACCGGTTCGAAGATCCGAATCCCGGAAAACCTAATTGCAGGCGATCCGCCTCAGCGCATGCTTGGTGACGAAACCATAGCCGCAGGTGTCGCAGGTCCACAGATAGCTGATCAGGTTGTCGGAAAGATAGGCGGAAGCTTCCGCGGCCACCATCGAATCCGCGCAAACCGGGCAGGTCGGCAGATCGCATCCACGCGGGTCGGGATGAGGCGCGACGGTCGACGGAATTTCAGCAAGCGCTGGCATCGTGACCTCCTGGCGATCTGAACCTGCGCGGAGCATACACCGATTTGCTTGACGAAGTCGCAACACAAATGCGTTGTTTTTGCGTTATTTAGCCGCGCTCTCCTCGCGTCGCTGCGCTTAATCTTTTTGCAATGCAGCGATTTGCAATGCAGCGAATTTGTGACGGCGGATTCCGGCTTGCACGCGGGCGCGGGCTGCGCCTAATGAAGAACAGCCTCTAACCTCACGCATATTGCCGCACAGGAGTTTGTCATGGATGTGCCATCAGCCACGAGTGCAGTGCACCGACCCGGCCGGGGCCGGGTCTTCGACAGCATCGTCGATGCCATCGGCGATACCCCGATCGTGCGCTTGCGCAATCTGCCCCAGCAGCACGGCGTGCATGCGACCATTCTCGCCAAGCTGGAATATTTCAATCCCGCCGCCAGCGTGAAGGACCGCATCGGGGCCGCGATGATCATCGCGATGGAAAAGGCCGGCGTAATCCATGCCGATACCGTGCTGATCGAGCCGACCTCGGGGAATACCGGGATCGCGCTGGCTTTTGTCGCCGCCTCCCGCGGCTACCGGCTGAAGCTGGTGATGCCGGAGTCGATGTCGATGGAACGGCGCAAGATGCTGGCGTTCCTCGGCGCCGAAATCGTGCTGACCCCGGCCAGCCAGGGCATGAAAGGCTCGATCGCGGCTGCCGAGGAACTGGTGCGGACGACGCCGCATGCGGTGATGCCGCAGCAATTCAAGAACCTCGCCAATCCGGAAATTCACCGCCGCACCACGGCGGAGGAAATCTGGAACGACACCGGCGGCAATATCGATTTTTTCGTGGCCGGCGTCGGCACCGGCGGCACCATCACCGGGGTCGGGCAGGTCCTGAAGCCGCGCAAACCCGCGCTGCGGATTGTCGCGGTGGAACCCGAGGAAAGCCCGGTGCTCTCCGGCGGCCAGCATTCCCCGCACAAGATCCAGGGCATTGGCGCGGGCTTCGTGCCCGAGATCCTCGACCGTTCGGTGATCGACGAGATCGTCAAGATCAACAGCGCCACCGCGATCGAAACCTCGCGCGCACTGGCGCGCAACGAGGGCATTCCCGGCGGCATTTCCTCGGGCGCCGCCATCGCCGCGGCACTGCAGATCGGCAAACGGCCTGACAGCGCCGGCAAGACCATCCTGGCGATCGTGCCGTCGTTCTCGGAGCGCTATCTGTCGACGGCGCTGTTCGAGGGAGTTTGAACATGTCCCAGCCACCGCGACGTCCCCGCACCTTGAACGATGCGCGCACCGAGGCTGAAGCTGCGTTCAAGCAGACCACGACCAAGGTTCCGGAATTGCCGCCGAAAAAGGCCGCCCTTCCTAATGTGAAGGAACTGGTATCGCTGCGGATCGACCAGGACGTCCTCGAGCATTTTCAGGAGGGCGGGCCGGGATGGCAGGACCGCATCAACGACGCGCTGCGCAAGGCTGCTGGAAAATAACTGACGCCCGAAGAAAGGGCTGACCAGATGCGTTCCCCGGACCATGTGCAGCGCCGCCTCCGCAGCGCAAGAGGCGACGAGGCTGCGCCGTCGCCGCAAATTGAGCAGCGCGTGGCGGCGGAGGCACGCGCCAAACCAATAGGGATTAAAAGAAAAAGCCCGGATCGACCGGGCTTTTGCTGCAGGGGCGGCGTGCCGCGGGTCTTCGTCGGTCTCAGCGGAACAGCCCGCCCATCACGCCGCCGATGAAGCCGCCGGGACCCGAGGGGCCGCGATAACGGCCGCCGCCACCTCCGCCGCCACCGCCGCGGCGATGATGTGCCGGATGGTCGTCGGAGTCGTCGCTGGAACTGGTTTCAGTGGTTGCGACGATTTCGGCCAGCAACGCCTTGTGCTGCAGCTTGTTGAGGAATCCGGTCTTGGGATAGCCGCGCGCGGCCTGCCAGCGCGTGATCACGGCGCGGGTCGATTCATCGAACTTGCCGGTGATCTTGGTGTCGAAGCCGAGGCCGGTCAGCCGGCGCTGCACGTCGCGGCGCTGGCCCCTGTCGAGGCCGATCTGGTCCTCCGTGGTCTGGTTTGAATCCTCGGTAAAGGTCGCAGGATCGACGCCGGCCGTCAGGTTGCGGGTCGTGGTCGACGGGCCGTTCTCCAGCGAGGCGATCCGGGCCAGCGCCAGCGACTTGAACTGGCCGTTGGGATAGCTGGTCAGATAGGCGTTGAGCTCTTCCGGCTTGTTGGAGTCCTTGATCGAGCGCCAGAACTCGAGTTCGACATCGGAGCCGCCTGAAGTCGAAGCGACGGCGGCCGGGCTGGAAGACGGCGCCGCCGCATTGGCGGCGGGCGCCGCCGCCGGGTTCAGATAGACCGAACCGATCAGGTTGGTGTGGCCCCAGGGCAATTGGCCCTTGTTGGTCTCCTCATTGACCTGGGCGCGGACCTCGGTCATGGCCTGCTGGATCTCGACGCCGGGCTCGGTGATGTGGGCCATCAGCGCGCGGGTGAACGGGCTGTTGGTGCCTTCCTGGCCGTCCAGAGCGGTCTGTCCGGGGCCGGTGGCGAAGGCGATCAGCGTACCCTCGCCGGATTTCATCTCGGCAAGGCCTGTTTGCACCGACACGCTGCGGGTCGCCGAATTCGACTTGATCTTGGCGGCGAAGGGATTGTCGCGGCAGGCATCGAGGAACACCAACTTGACCTTGGCGTCGCTCATGGTCTGGTCGAGCGTCAGGTCGATATTGATCGCGGCGCCGAGCTTGACGTCCATTTCCGACTTGATGTCGGCATCGATCGGCAGCAGGTAGTTGGTGCCGCTGATCGCGATGCCGTGGCCGGCATAGAAGAACACCGCAACATCGGCGCCCTGCGCCTTCTTGCCGAATTCGAGCAGCCGCTCGGTCATCGCATCGCGGGTCAGGTTGGTGCCTTCGACGACGTCGAAACCGACATTGCGAAGCACCGCCGCCATCGCCTTGGCGTCGATCGGCGGGTTCGGGAGTTGTGCCACATTCTTGTAGGCGCCGTTGCCGACCACGAAGGCGACACGCTTGTCGGCCCTGGCCGCGTCAGCGGCAAACAACATGCAAAACAGGGAAAGCACAATGGTGAGATAGCGCATTTGAAATCCCCCTGATTCAGTCGAGTCATTTCGGCTGCAAGGTGCGGCGACAGGATACACGAAAAAACCACACTTTGCGCCACCAAAAAATACGCTGCTGCCGATTTGGTCGGCATCCTCGGCGTTCGACCCACTTTATCCAATCGGCAGGCGAAACTGCGTGATTTGGATCACAATCCAGATCACGATTACCCCGGTTGCCCGGACCGGTCGGGTTCCAGGCGGCCGGCAAGAGGAGCGGCGCTCTTGAGGTTCAGCAGATTGCCGGTGAGGATCAGCACCGCGCCCAGCACCGTGTAGATGTCGAGCCGTTCCGAATAGATCAGCCAGCCGGCGGTGGCAGTCAGTGGAACCCGCAGGAAATCCATCGGCACCACCACGGTGGCATCGGCGTGCAGCATGGCCCGCGCCATGCAGTAGTGGGAAAACGTGCCGCAAAAACCGATCACGACGAGCCAGCCCCAAGCATAGGCCGAGGGCCAGATCCAGACATAGAGCGAGGGAAAAAATCCGGCGGCGCACTGGATCACCAGCATCCAGAAAATAATCGCCGCCGTGGTTTCGGTGCGGGTCAGGGATTTCATCATGGTGACGGAAATGCCGAATCCCACGGCAGCGCCAAGCGCGATCAATTGACCCGGATTGATCGCTCCGGTGGCCGGCCGGACGATGACAAAGACGCCGACCAGGCCGAGCACGATGGCCGAGATCTTCCATACCGTCATCCGCTCGCCGAGGAAGCTCGCGGCAAGGATGGCGGTCCAGATCGGCATGGTGAACTCGATCGACACCACCTGACCCAGCGGAATCAGGGTCAGCGCGAAGAACCAGCCTAGTTGCGCGGCATAGTGAACCAGGTTGCGGCCGATATGCTGCAGCGGCCGGGAGGTCTTCATGGCAGCGAAACCGCCGCTGCGGCGAATCATGGGGTACAGCATCAGGAAGCCGAGGATCGAGCGTACCTCCATGATCTGGAATACGTTCAGTTCGCGCGTCGTCTCGCGGCCGGCGACCGCCACGATCAGCATCAAGCTGAGCCAGCCCGCCATCCACAGCGCAGCCCTCGGTTTTGAAGCTGTTCGGTCCATCGGTCGAGGTTGCCACAGGCAGGCCGCGGCAAGCGCAGCGCGGAGGGAGGGGGAGCGCCGGTATCGGCGACCACGGCGCGATTTGCAACGCGCAAATCGGCCAAGCAGGGCTGCGCCCGGATCAATTTCGATCTGGGAGTGCCGGACCAATCGGTGCTAAGACGCCCCCAAGCAAACCTGGAGGACCTGTACATGCTTACCTTGCAACCGGCCGAATGGTCCAAGCCCCGCGGCTTTTCGCACGGCGTCGCGGTCGATGGTCCCGGCCGATGGATCGTGCTGGCCGGCCAGACCGGAGGCGAGGAGACCGGCGAATATCCCACCGATATGGGCGGCCAGGTGGCGGTGGCGCTGCGAAGGATCATCAAGTTGCTCGGCGAGGCCGGCGCCGGTCCGCAGCACATCGTTCGCCTGACCTGGTATTTGACCAGCCGCGGCGAATACGAGGCCGCCGGTGCGGCCATCGGCGCGGCCTGGCGCGAGACGCTCGGACGCAATTTTCCGCCTTCGACGTTGCTCTACATCGGGGGTCTGGTCGATATCCGGGCCAAGGTCGAGATCGAAGTCACGGCGTTCGTGCCGGTGGCATAGGCCGATCCGGCCATAGCCCTTAGCCATCACCCTCTGCGGCAGGGTCCCCCGCGCGCGGGGCTGCAAACCCGACAACCCTGCAAATATTCGGAAGGACTTTCCCATGACGGCGCGATCCACATCGGCAGATTTCGTGACGGCCTTCGCCACCGGCTGGCCGGAAAACCAGCCGGAAATCGTTGTGCTTTCGCTGACCACGCACAAGGGCGTGCAAGATTTTGCCTTCAGCAGGGAACAGGCGCTTTTGGTTGCAAAGACCGTCAAACAGACCGCCTTGCGGCTGGCCGGGCCAAAAGCGGAGCGCTAGCCTTTACGAGCGGCTCAGAGTGATGGTGGCACCCTTGAACTGGCTCTCGGCCTTGATCACGACCGATTGCCTGTTGCCGCGTGTCGTCAATGAAATGTCCGCGGTAAAGCCGGGCGCCGTGGCGATGACCTGAAAGTTGCCGCCGCTGGCCCGGCCCTCAAGGTTTCCATTGATGTTGCGGCTGCTTTCGCTCCATGTTCCCGACAGAGTTCCCCTCTCGGCGATGACATTTGTCTTGAGGTCGAACTTGTAGCTGTCGCTGGCGCAGACCAGGGTCTGGTTGAGGCCGGTTCCGGCCGGGCTGACGGCATAGGTCGCGCGGCATCGAATCCGCTCGGTCGAGCCGTCGTCGAGCGCGACCGTGCCGCCGCCGGACCATACACCCGCCAGGCCGGCAAACGGTCCGGACTGCGCGTAACTCGCGGAATCGGCTGCCGATGCCACCAGCAGCACGGCAACCGCGAATATCAGATGTCGAATGTCCATGAGGTAACGGCCGCGCGCCGGGCTACTGTCGTGATGCTTCCCATCGACCGCTGCAGGGCACGCCCGCAGATGCCCCATTCCATCTTCCCCATCCCGCATTGCCGCTGAGCTGGCCATTGGCGTAGGCCCCACCGATCGAGACCCGCACGAGCCCCTCGCGTCCAATGCTTCCGGTGACGTCGGCGCCGGCGGCGGAGATCTTGCCGTCGGTGACGGTCAGCGTGGAGCGCTTCTCCGGCTCGCAGGAGCCGGCCTTGGTCACGATGGTGACGTTCCAAAGCCCGTCGTAAGGCGTCTGGGCGCTCGCCGGAGCCGCGGCGAGGGCCGCTGCGACAGCGAGGCAGGAAGCAAGAAACGTGGCGCGAATGCGATCTTGGCGCATGATCAAGGGGTCCCCGATTTGTGTGATTGCGTGGCTTATTCAGAGACAATGTGTCCAAAATTTGCTGCGCCGCAGTAAGGTTAAAGTTCCCTATGGGATCAAACCTTTGATGAGAAGATTGGTTCCCTGGCAGGAACTGGATTTTGCAGTGCCAAATGGTGCCCGCCGCAGGTTCTACCTGGCCAGGCTGGGGGCGCTGGTGGCAAACTGCTCGTCCTGGGCCTTGGCCGGCAGCGATCCGTGCGTCACGGCGTAGTCGATGACTTCGCCCAGCAGCTTCTGGCCGAGCGGCGCCAGCGCCCGTTCCCACAGCTCCCGGGCGGTTTCGCCTTTCCTGACAAAGCACCACTCCTGCGCCGCGATGGCACCGGCATCCATGCGATCGGCCAGATGATAGACCGTGCCACCGGCGATCGGATCGCCTTCCCGGATGGTCCACTCGACGGCTGCGATACCGCGGTGGCGCGGCAGCAGCGAGGGGTGGTAGCCGATGCCGCCAAGCCTTGCCGCCGCGAGCGCCTGCCGGCTGATGCGGGCATGGCTGTGGGCCGTCACGATCAGATCGGTGCCATCGGCGATTTCTGAGGCCGCAACCATTTTGGGATCGGCCTGTACGGTGACTTCGATACCGGCGTCGCGGGCGGTCGCGGCAAGCCGGTCCTCGGCGTCGGCGACCACCACCCTGGCGATATCGACCCCGCGTTGCCGCAGCATCTGCAGGGTGGTCACGCCGAAATGCCGGGAGCCGACGAGAGTGATCCGCATCGTGGTTGTTCCGTCGTTGATCGGCTGCGTGCCCGCGGGTAGCGGGCACTACGCCGCCGCCATGAATGCCATGGCGCGGGCAAGCTGCGAGGGGTCTATTTGCGTCCGCCGGACTTGATCCACATGTTTTCGTGGCCGAGCGCCTCTAGGAGGGGTCTTCCCCGGGTTTCGTAACCATCGGCTTCGGCTGCGCCGGCCCGGCGGTCTCGGCAATGTTCTTCTGGTCGGAAGAAAGCTTCACCTTGGCGCCGTCCTGGAGGCTGGTCGGGGGGCTGAGCACGATGCGTTCACCGCCGTGCAGTCCATCGCTGAGTTCGAGCGTTGCACCGGAGTCCCGGTAGACCGTGACCGGCTGCAGGTGGATGCTGTTGTCGTCGTTGATGACCGCGACCCGAAGCCCCTGCTGGTTGAAGATCAAGGCTTCGGCCGGGATCACCACGTCGGGATGCTCGCGCGGCACGGCGAAAGAGACGTTGACAAACATTCCGGCGCGCAAGGCATGGGCGCCGTTGTCGACATCGACCTCGACCGCAAGCGTGCGGGAGGCCTGTTGCAGCGCGGCGGAGTTGCGCGCGACCTTGCCGGAGAAGGTACGGCCGGGAAGCTCGGCCACGCTGATCCTGGCTTCCAGACCGTCGCGCATGGCGGTCGCCAGCGACTGCGGCACATTGACGGCGACGCGCAGGATGTCGTCGCGCACCACGGTGAACATCGGCGTGCCGCCGCCGGTGTCGGCGTTGACGAGGTCGCCGGTGTCGACGTTGCGCACGGTCACGACGCCGTCGAATGGCGCCGTCACGTTCTCGAACTCGGCGAGCGTGCGCAGGCGGTTGACGGTGGCCTGCTGGGCCTCGATGTTGGCCTGCGCGACCTTCACGCCGGCGGTGGCCGCCTCGACATTGGCCTGCTGGGTGGAAACGTTGGCCTGCTGGGTGTCGTGGTTCTGGTAGGTGTCGAAGCCCTTCTTCACGAGATCGTCGGAGCGGGCGTAATTGAGATTGCCGAGCCTCAGATTGGCCTCCGACAGGCTGACCTGGGCCTGGGCCTGGGCCAGCGCCGCCTGGACCTGGCCGAGCTGGGCCACCGCCTGGTCGAGCTGGCGGTCGAGATCGGGGGCGGCGATCCGCACCAGCATGTCGCCCTTTTTCACGGCGCTGCCGATGTCGACCTTGCGCTCGGCGATGTAGCCGGTGGCGCGGGCGAAAATGTTGGCGCGGTCGAAGGCGTCGGTCTGGCCCGGCAGCGTGGTCTCGATCGGGGCGGAGAGCACCTTGGTCAAGGCGCTGCGCACCGTCGGGACGAAGTCGATGGTCTCCTGCTGGGTCGCTTCCGCCGCCGCGTTGGTCTGCCAATGGCCGTAGGCGCCGAACGCCAGCACGGCGGCGACGACCAGCACCACCATCAGCAACAGCCATTTGGACGGCGGCGGCGGGACCGCCGCGGGCTTCTCGGGATCCCTGCCATTGACGCGCGGAGCATCCACCGGCACGACTTCGCGCGTCTGCGGCAGCGCGGGTGGTTTGTCGATCTTGTTCATACGTAGTCTTTCAGGGCTTCCGTCTTGCCGGTGCGCAGCACGGAATAGAGGAACGGCACGAACAGCAGGGTCGAACAGGTTCCGACCAGGATGCCGCCAAGCACGGCGCGTGCCAACGCGGCGTTCTGCTCGCTGCCCTCGCCGAGGCCAAGCGCCATCGGAATCAGGCCGACGAACATCGCCGCCGCCGTCATCAGCACCGGCCGCAGCCGGGTCTCGCCGGCCTTGATCGCGGCTTCAGCGGCGCTGCAGCCGGTCGCCTCCCGGTGCTCGCGCGCGAACGTCACCAGCAAAATCGAGTTGGCGCTGGCGACGCCGACGCTCATGATGGCGCCGAACAGCGAGGGAATCGAGAACGTGGTCTGCGTGACGAACAGGCTCATGACGATGCCGCAGAAGGCCAGCGGCAGCGCCGCCAGCACCACGAACGGATCGCCCCAGCTCTGGAAATTGACCGCCATCAGCAGGTATACCGCGATCATCGCGATGGCGAGGCCCATGCCGATGTTGGTGAAGGCGCTGTGCATGTCGGCGATCTGGCCCAGCACCGAGATGCGATCGGGCACCGGCAGGTTCTTCTGCTCGTCCTGCATGATGGTGTCGATGTCGCGGCTCACCGAACCCAGATCGCGGTCCTGAACGCTCGCCAGCACGTCATATTTCGGCTGGGTGTTGAGATGGTTCACCACGGTCTGCTCCGACTGCCGGCGCAGCTTTGCGACGTTGTTGAACAGCGTCACCACGCCGCCCGTGGTAGGGCCGGCCGCGGAGACGTAGAGCGGGGTATTGCCGACGTCGGTCAGCGAATTGTTGCGGTATTCAGGGGTCTGCACCCAGAGCTGATAGGGGATGCCGGTCTTGGGATCGGCCCAGAAATTCGGGGTGACCTGGAAGCTGCCGGCCAGCGAGACATTGAGCGTGTTGGCGATCTGCTGCTCGGTGACGCCGATCTCGCCCGCCATCTGGCGGTCGACGTCGGCAAAGAATTCCGGCGAATCCGTAATCTGCTGGATATGCACGTCGACGGCGCCGCGCACCTTGCGCAGCCGGGCCTCGATGTGCTTGGCGACCTCGAGATCCTTGTCGGCGTTGCGGCCGTTCACCTGGACATCGATCGGCGTCAGGGTACCGAAGTCGAGGATCTGCGTGATCATGTCGGAAGGCTGGAAATAGAAGATGGTGTCCGGGTATTTTTCCGCCAGCACGCGGCGAAGGGTCTTGCGGTAGCCGTCGGTCGGCGCGTGGCCGTCCTTCAGCGAAATCAGGATCTGGCCGTCATTGTTGGCCACGAACGAGCCGTCTCCGAAGGAAAAATTATAGTTGCTGGCGGGCAGGCCGATATTGTCCAGGATCAGCCCCAGGTCATCCTTCTTGATCACCTGGCGGATGGTGTCCTCGACGGCGGAAAATTGCTGCTCGGCGGATTCGATGCGCATGCCTGAGCGGGTGCGCATGTGCAGCGTCAGTTCGCCGGCGTCGATCTGCGGAAAGTAATCCTGGCCCACGAACAGGAAGAGCACGCCGGCGACGGCGAACACCACGCCCACCGCCGCGAGCGTCACCAGGCGGTGCCCGATCACGACATGCAGCAGCCCCAGATAGCCGGTATGGAATCGGACGAAGGCGCGCTCGAAGCCGGCATGAAAGCGGTGAAAGAAGCCGGGCCCGGCCTGCGGCGCCGCGGCGGGACGGGTGTCAGCCTCGCGGTGCCCGGCATGTTCACCGTGTTCGGCCTGTTCGCTACCCGTGTCGGCGGCCTGCCGGCCATGGGCGCTGTGCTCGCCGAAGCGGGAATCATATTCCTTCCTGACCAGCACATCGATCAGGATCGGAACCAGGGTTCGCGACAACAGATACGAAGTCAGCATCGCGAACACCACCGCAAGCGCCTGCGGCGTGAACAGGAATTTTGGCGTGTCGGTCAAGAACAGCACCGAGACGAAGGCAGCGCAGATCGCCAGGGTCGAAATCAGGGCCGGCTTGGCGATGCCGGCCGCGCCCTCGGCGACCGATTCCCGGAACGGATGGCCTTCTTCCATCAGGCGGTAGGTATTCTCGATGGCGACGGTGGCGTCGTCGACCAGTATGCCGACCGCCAGCGCCAGCCCCCCCAGGGTCATGATGTTGATGGTTTCGCCGAGCAGCGCCAGTACCGCCAGCGAAGTGAGGATCGAGAGCGGAATGGAAACCAGCACCACCAGCGTGGAGCGCCAGGAACCGAGGAACAGCAGGATCATCAGCCCGGTCAGGCCGGCGGCAATCACCGCCTCGCGGACCACGTCGGCGATGGCACCGGAAACGAACACCGACTGGTCGAACAAGAGGTCGATCTTCGAGCCTTTCGGCGCGGCGGCGCGGATCTGTCCCAAAAAGCCTTTCACGTTGTTGACCACCGACAAGGTCGAGGCCTCGCCGTTTTTCAGGATGGTGAGCAGGATCGAGCGGCGGCCGTCGGCGCGGACGATGTTCTGTTGCGGCGGCGAGCCGTCGCGCACATAGGCGACGTCGCGCACCAGGACCGGCGAGCCCGCCACCACCTTGATCGGCAAGGCATTGAGGGCGGAGATCGCCTCCGGCGCGGAGTTCAGCCGGATCGGATACTGGAAGTTGCCGATTTTCGCCTCGCCGGAGGGCACGGTGAGGTTCTGCGCCGAAATCGCGTTGGTGACGTCGAGCGGGGTGAGGCCGTAACCCTGCAGTGCATGCATGTCGAGATCGACCATGATCTGGCGTGGCGCGCCACCATAGGGCGAGGGCAGGGTCGAGCCCGGCACCTGGGTCAGGGTCTGGCGGATGCGGTATTGCGCGTAATCATAGAGCTGGGCCTCGCTCTGCTTGTCGGACGACAGCGCCAGTTGCACCACCGGAACCGACGAGGCCGAGAACCGCATCACCACCGGCGGCTGGATCCCCGGCGGCATCAACGCCCGGATCGAATTCATCGCGGATACGACCTGCGTGATGGCCAGGTCGACCGAGACACGCTGGTCGAAGTAGATTTTTTCGATCGCGACGCCCTGCAGCGTCGTGCTTTCCATGCGTCGAATGTTGTTGACGTTGTTGGACAGCGAAAACTCGCTGTAAGTCGTGATCCGCTGCGCCATGTCGGTGGTGTCGAGGCCGGTATAGGTCCAGACCACAACGACGACGGGGATATTGACGGTCGGCAGCACGTCCTTCGGCATCACGATGATGGCGCCGAGACCGCCCAGCATCATCAGCAGCGCCAATACATAAAACGAGACACGGAACTTGAGCGCGTATTTGACGAGGCCCATCCCCAACCTTCAAAATTGGCCAACCTCAAATCGCCTCGCGACATGGATTCGGCACTGGCTGTAACGCGCAGCTTAGAAAGTGTTTCAATGGTGCGCTGCACAAATTCTCGTGAGGAGCTCGTTCGGGCCCGCCGCCATGGAAACCCGGGCTCGATCGGTCTAGTCGCGCTGCTTCTGCCCCCGGTACATGCTTGGCGTGGTGCCGACGGCCTTGCGGAAGGCACGGTTGAAATTCGCTTGTGACGAAAATCCGGCGGCATAGGCGATGTCGACGAGCAGCCGATCGCTGGTCACCAGCAGCCGTTTGGCGAGATCGAGCCGCTGACGACTGACATATTCGTGTGGGGCGGTCCCGGTGGCCGCCTTGAAGCTGCGGGAGAAGTGCGCCGGGCTCATGCAGGCCACCGACGCCAGGTCGTTGACGGTGAAATCGCGCTCGACTGAAGCACTGATGAATTCCGTCACGCGCGACAGCCGCTTGGGGTCGAGCGGCTTTTGCGCCCCGGCGAGGTGTTTCGGGCGAACCGACGTCGCCGAGTAGCTATGCACCAGATGCGCGGAAAGCGCGTTCCCAAGGCTCTCGATCAACAGCCGGCCGGTCGAGGTCTCGGCCTGCATTTCCCTCAGGATCTGGTCGGCGACGTGCTCGATGAAGATGTCCCGGTCGATGGCCTCATAGCGGATCGAGATTCCCGACGGGTCGATATCGAGGTCCTTCAACATCGCCTCGTCGAAGGGTTTGCCGGGCAGAAAAACGTGGAGGCATTGCTGGATCGGATTCTCGATGTTGATGAAGTCCTCGCTGATGCCGGCCGGACAAAGCCACACGGTGCCCCTCTTGCCGAGGGTTCGTTGCCGCATTCCCGCGCCGCGCCGATCCACGTGCGAGTGGCCGCGCAACAGAATTGCGATTTCGGTGTCGCGCGGCAGTTGCGACGGCAATTCTCCCGCCTCGTGGCTCCATATCTCCGCGAGAAGGTGCGACCATCGCCGGTCGTTGGAAGTCTGGAGCATTCTGCCGGTAACATATTTATCGACAGAGTTGCCAAGTGTACCCATCGTGAATCTCCATCGAGGAAGCGCGACGTGTAGGCAACGGTACGATGTCTGACTAAGCAACTACTATGCCAAAATCGAGGGCGCGCGTCCATCGGCGCCGGCGACGCTCGACCGAACCATGTTGCGCAAGGAACAGGCAAAGCCGGCGCCGGGGTCGGCGTGAGCAGTCCAGGAAAAGAACTCCGCACATTCTGAGAAGCCAGCCGGTTTTAGCCGCTGCAGGCTCCGCACCACGTTGGACAGGAAGGAGGACCCCATGGCCCGCACCACGGTAGTTGGCGCATGCCCGCATGATTGCCCGGATACCTGCTCGATCCTGACCACGGTCGAGGATGGCAAGGCCATTGCGGTGCGGGGCAATCCCGATCATCCGTTCACCCGGGGACGGCTGTGCGTCAAGGTCAACAACTACGAGGAGCGGGTCTACAGCGACAAGCGCGTGCTCCATCCGCTCAAGCGGGTTGGGCCGAAGGGCTCGAAGCAATTCCAGCGGATTTCCTGGGACGAGGCGATCGACACCATTGCCAGCCGCTGGAAGTCGATCAGTGCCGAACACGGCGCGCAGGCGATCCTGCCGTACAGCTATCTCGGCACCCAGGGTATCCTCAACGGGCTCAACGTCGGCGATCCGCTGTTCAACAAGCTCGGCGCCACCGTGGCGGAGCGCACCTTCTGCGACTCCGGCTCCTGCACCGCCTACATGATGACGATCGGGGCTACACCGGGGGTCGATCCCGAAAGCTTCGTGCACTCGAAGTATATCATCCTGTGGGCCTGCAATACGCTCGGCACCAACTCGCATCACTGGCCTTTCATCGAGCAGGCGAGGAAAGCCGGCGCCAGGCTGGTGGTCATCGATCCCGTGCGAACGCGCACCGCGCGGCTGGCCGATTGGCATATCCCGATCCGGCCCGGCACCGACGCAGCCCTGGCGCTGGCGATGATGCACGTCATCATCGGGGAAAACCTGGTCGACCGTGATTACATCGACAAATACACCGTCGGCTACGACGAATTGGCGGAACGGGTAGCCGCCTATACGCCCGAATTTGCCGCTCAGGAGACCGGCATCCCGGTCGCGGACATCGTCAAGCTGGCGCGGGAATACGCCACGACGCCGCCGTCGGTGGTGCGCATCGGCGTGGCCGTTGAGCGCCATGCCGGCGGCGGCCAGACCGTGCGCGCGATCGCATGCCTTCCCGGATTGATCGGCGCCTGGAAGCACGTCGGCGGCGGCCTGCTGCAGCTGCCGATCTGGGCTTTCCCGGTCAAATGGGAGGTGCTGATGCGTCCCGACCTGCAGCCGGAAAAGATGCGCGTGCTGAATTCATGGCGCCTCGGGCCGGCGCTGACCGGCGAACTCGGCTTCGATCCGCCCATCAAGTCGCTGTTCGTCTACAACGCCAATCCCATGGCCATGGTGACCGAGCAGGCCAAACTCGAACAGGGGCTCGCACGCGAGGATCTGTTCACGGTCGTCAGCGAGCATTTCCTGACCGACACCGCCAAATACGCCGATATCGTGCTGCCCGCCACCACCCAGCTCGAACAGAAGGACATCATGTTCTCGTGGGGGCATCTCTATCTGTCCTACAACAACCAGGCGATCGAGCCGCTCGGCGAGGCGGTTTCGAACACCGAGCTGTTCCGCAGGCTGGCCAAAGCCATGGGCATCGAGGATCCATCCTTTTATCGGACCGACGACGAGATGATCGAGGCGTCGCTGGATTGGAGCAATCCGGTGTTGCAGGGAATTTCGCTCGCGGATGTCAAGGCGAAGGGCTATGCGCGACTCAACATGCCGTCGGCCGACGAGTGGGTGCCGCATCGCGAGGGAAATTTCCCGACCCCCACCGGCAAATGTGAATTCAAGTCGAGCATCACCGGCGGCGGCAACTTTGTGGCGCCGCTGTTCCGGCAGGGCTACAATGGCGACCAGGACGGCACGCCTGTCGATGCCTTGCCGCATTACATTCCGCCGAACGAGAGCCCGCAGGCGACGCCCGCCTTGGCACAACGCTATCCGCTCAGCCTGATCACACCCAAGAGCCACGCATTCCTGAACTCGAACTACGGCAATCTGCCCGCGCAAACCGCGCAGGCGGGGGAAGAGCAGGCGGTGATCCTTCACCCCGACGACGCGGAGCAGCGCGGGATCGTGGCCGGAGCGCCGATTCGCGTCTTCAACGATCGCGGCTCGTTCGAGGCCTTCGCCACCATTTCGCCGGATGTGATGCCGGGGGTGGTGATGGCGCCGTCGGGATACTGGCATCGCTCCAACCGGCGGGGGGCGACCGTGCACGCGGTCACGCCGCCGGCCTATGCCGACCTCGGCCGGGCGCCGACCTTCTCGGACGTGCTGGTCCAGGTCGGAAAAGTCTGACCGGGGTCCGACAGCGACCGTGCGCTCTGCGCGGACGCATCCCGTTTCACTGTCAATGCGAGACGCCGAACGATGGCTTATGTGGTCACCGACGCCTGCAGAGGCTGCCGATTCACCGAATGCGTCACCGTATGCCCGGTCGAATGCTTCCATGTCGACGACGCGATGACGTATATCGATCCGGAAAATTGCATCGACTGCGGCGGCTGCGTTCCGGTCTGCCCGGTCGGGGCCATCGAACCCGACTACCGGCTGCCGGCCGACAAGAAATGCTGGATCGACGTCAACCGCAGGCGCGCGGCCGAGACGCCGGTCCTCACCGCACGGCTGCCGCCGCTGCCCGGCGCCGAGGCGCGCAGGCTGGAACGCGGGCGTTGACGAGATCGGTTCACGACCGGGTCGATGCAGGCATGTCTCGCATCGCGGTGATCGGCAGCGGGCCGAGCGGCTTCTACACCACCGAGGCGCTGTTTCGCTCCGGCGTGCCGATCGCCGTCGACATGTTCGAGCAACTCCCGGTGCCCTACGGGCTGGTACGGTTCGGGGTTGCCCCCGATCATCCGAAGCTCAAGCAGGTCACCTCGGCCTTCGACAGGATCGCGACAACCCCTGGCTTTCGTTTCGTCGGCGGGGTCGTCGTCGGACGCGACGTGCCGATCGACGAACTGCGCCACGGCTATGACGCCGTGGTTCTTGCCACCGGGGCCGACGTCAGCCGACCCTTGGGTATTCCCGGCGAAGATCTGCCCGGAAGCCATTACGCCGGCGACTTCGTCGCCTGGTACAACGGCCATCCGGACTACCGCGACCGGCATTTCGATCTCGACTGCGAGACCGCGACGATCGTCGGCCATGGCAATGTGGCGCTCGACGTCGCGCGCATCCTTGCAAAAACCGCCGACGAGCTGCGCCGGACCGATATCGCCGCGCATGCGCTGGAGGTTCTGGCGGAAAGCCGCGTTCGCGCGATCCACGTGGTCGGCCGTGGCAAGCCATCGCAGGCGAGGTTCACCGCCAGGGAATTGCGTAATTTCTTCGAACTGCAGGCATGCGACGCCACGATCGATCGCCGGGACGTCACGTTGGATGATTTCGGGCCGCAAAGCCCGCTGGACCCGGAATTGACCGAGAAGCTGTCGCTGTTTTCCGCGATGTCGGGGCAGGTTTCGACAAGACGGCGGCGATGCGTGTTCCGCTTCGGGCTTTCGCCCGTTGCCGTCAGGGGGCAGCACCGGGTCGAAGCGGTCGCTTTTGCGCGTCAGACCTCGGGGGCCGTCGAGGACATTGGCTGCGGGCTGCTGTTTCGCAGCGTTGGCCGCCGGACCGCGCCGCTTGCCGGCGTTCCCTATGACGACCTTCGCGGCGTGCACGCCAACATCGACGGACGCGTTGCAAGCGGCTCCGATGTCGTCGCCGGCGTCTATGTGTGCGGCTGGAGCAAGCGCGGCCCGAGCGGCACCATCGGCACCAACCGCAGCTGCGGCATGGCCACCGCCGCGGCCGTGCTTGCGGATCTGCCCGCGCGGGCGGGGCTGCGTTCGGGGGATCCCGATGCGCTGCTGGCACGGCTGCGCATGCGAGTCGCGCGCCTCGTCTGCTACGGCGATTGGGCAAGCATCGATGCCGCCGAGAAGCGCAGGGGCGCTCTCTCCGGCAAGCCGCGGGAAAAATTCGTGTCGGTCCGTGACATGCTGACGGCGTTGGATGCGCGTCCATGAGGCGTCTGCCAATTCGCGCACCGTCTTGTCGCCCGAAGGCAATCAGCGGCTGGAACTGCCGGTACGAAGACAGGCTTGGCCGCTCGAGGCGCCGCTTCCTGATATCGGCGGCGCCATGATCGGGGCGCTGGTGTCGCAGCATCGACATAGCACGGTGTGTTCCGCAACGGCATATCCATGCTGCTTTGCATGAGATTGTTTTCGATATTCTGGTGGCGAGCGATGCGGACCGGGAGCCGCGCGTAATATCCAGCTGTGTTCGGCGCTTGAACGGCGCAGCCGGCACCGCCGGCAGGTGGTTCACGCCGTGGCGGTTCCGCGCCGGTCCCGGTTGGCCTGCAGGTAATACAGCCGCTTGGCGTGCAGCATCTTCATGTCGGCGCGTTTGACTACCTGTTCGAGCCGGTCGCCGGGCCGGCTGGTGGCGATCCCGGTCGAGAGGCTCAGCTCGAGGTCGGGATGATACTGGTTGTTGAGCTCGATGAGCTGCTCGAGCGAGGCGAGAACGGCTTCGCCGCCGGCGGCATCGGTGCCGGGCAGCAGCACCGCAAACTCGTCGCCGCCGATCCGCGCCACCGAGGCCGGCTTCTCGACCAGCGAGCCGAACACCTCGCCGGCCCGGCGCAACAGTGCATCACCGACGCCATGGCCGAGTTCGTCATTCGCGGTCTTCAGGCCGTTGAGGTCGGCGATGATGATGGTGACCGGCTGCGGTCCCTTGCGTTCGAGCCGATTGAGTTCGTCGACGTAGAACGAGCGGTTCAAGGTACGCGTCAGCACGTCATGGGTGCCGAGATATTCGAGATAGGCCTCCGCCTTCTTGCGGGCGGTGATGTCGGTCAGCGCCACCTGCACCAGCGACCAGTCGTTTTCATGGCTGGGCAGCACCGAGAATTGCAGCAGCAGATGCAGCTTGGTGCCGTCGAGCGCATAGTTCACCACCTCGCGCTGCTGGAACAGCTTGCCGTCCCACAGATCGACCAGCTGTTCGCGAAAATGCGGCGCCATCTCGTCGCGGAACACCGCGGGCAGGTTGCGCAGCAAGCTCTCCTTGTCGGGCGCGCCGAACAGTTCGAGCGTCCGGCCGTTGACGTCGAGCACCCGGATTTCATTCATGCAGCGCGGCACGAATTCCTCGTGGACATCGGTGAAGACGCGGAAATCCTCGACGCCGCGGGCGCGCACGTCGTCGATCAGCCGCTTCACGGCGCTGAAATCCTCGACCCACAGCGAGACCGGCGAATGGGCGAAAAGGCCGAACGCGTAGGTCTCGCTGTCCGCCAGGCGGCGTCTTGCGTCTTCCCGCGCGGTGACGTCCTCGATCGCGATCATGACACGGTCCCAGCTGTTTTCGTGGCCGGGCAGGATGGTGCCGTTGAGCTGGATATCGAGCCGCTCGCCGCCCAGCGTATAGTTGACCGTGTGGCTGGAGAAGCTGGTTTTTCCGTTCCAGAGCTGGGCCAGTTCCCCGACATGGCTCTTGAAGGTGTCGTCGCGCATCACCCGGCCGAGATTCTCGGTCAGATGGGCAAGGTCGCGGGCCCCGAACATCGACAGGGTCTTGCGGTTGACCTTCAGGATACGGATGCGTTCCGAACACTGCCGCACCAGGTCGGGATCGGCGGCGAGGAACGGCCTGATGTCGGTGACGCCCGCCGCTCGCCACCGTTCGAACAGCGCCCTGACCGCACTGAAGTCCTCGATCCAGAGCGAAACCGGCGCGAGGTCGAACATTTTGGCGTCGTCGTCGGGAGCGGTGGCGGGCATTGGAAACCGGAAGCGAAATGACCGAAGCCGGGTGGCACTCTGGCCTTGGCTCTATGCACTACTCGTTAAAAATGTCTCAGTCTACGTCAGCCATGCCCCAGGTGTGGACAAGCACGCGTTTATCGCTCGCAACGACGTCGTTGCCCAATCCCGATGCGCGTCGCGGGCACCGCGACTGTCACGCCATAGCGGGGCGCGGATGCGGCTACCGGGCCGATTTCCTGTTCAGCGCCGCAGCGGCGCGTATCAGCGTCCTGAAGGCATCTTCATTGATTTCATCTCCCTCATGTAAATCGATGGCGCGTCGGACGTTGCCCTCAAGGCTGGAGTTGAACAGTCGTTTTGGATCCTCGAGCGAAGCGCCCCTGGCGAAGGTGAGCTTTACGACGCTCTTGTAGGTCTCGCCGGTGCAGACAATGCCGTCGCGGGACCAGACCGGAACGCCTCGCCACTTCCACTCCTCGATCACCTCAGGTTCGGCCTGTTTGATGAGCGCGCGGACATGGGACAGCGTCTTGCCCCTCCAGTCGCCCAGCTCCTTGATCCTCGCGTCGATCAGCCGGGAAGGGGATTCACCCCTGGTCGCTGCGCTCTTGTTCATGTCGTTTGCGCTTCACGCTGTAGACAGGCCGAGGTTCAGTCCAGCCGCGCCAGGGCCTGCTCCAGGTTTGCCCAGGGCCTGCTCCAGGTTTGCAAAGAACCGTGGCCACCCCCCCTTGGCGCCCTGGTAAGCCTGCTGCTGATCCGGCCGGAAGCCCGACTGCTCCATGCGCAAGCGTGTTCCCGTGCTCGTTGGGGTGAGAGTCCAAGTGACGACACTTTCGAGACCATGGGCACCCCATGTGTAGGACAGCGTTTTGTTCGGCTCGACGGCCAGAACCCGGCAGTCGACAGCGCCCCAGTCTGCACGAAGATTGAAACCGTGACCGACGACGGGCTTGAAGTCGTTCTTCATCAGCCACTCCTCGATCAGGTGTGGCTGCGTAAGCGCGCGCCAGATCTTTTCCGGGGGCCAGGATATTTCCCGTTCGACAACGACGCAGAGCGTTTCGGTCGCAGCAGGGCTCATTGATCCATCCTCTTGAGCATATCCTCGAGCTGGTCGAAGCGGCTTTGCCAAAAGCCGGTCATCTGGCTTGTCCAGTCGATCAACGGGGCCAGGGCGCCGAGCTGCGCGCTGTAGCGCGTCTGGCGACCTTCGTGGCGGTCGCGTACCAGCCCGGCCTGCTTCAGCACCCCGAGATGTTTTGAAACGGCCGGTTGCGAGACCCCGGCCCGGGCGGTCAGAGCCGCGACCGACTGTTCTCCTTCGCGGCAAAGCCGTTCGAAGATGGCCCGCCGGGTCGGATCGGCGAGCGTTCTGAACAGCACATTGTGAGCGTCAGGCATTTAGATCGATAACCCGGTGGCTATAGATTAACGTATAACCGCGAAGTTATGGATTAGTCAAGCTGAAGCGTCTGGTGAAAACAAACCGGGCAGTAGGCTGTATAGCGTTGCTCTGCCCTCGGCACGCCCGTGCAACTTCGCAGGCAGGGCCTGAGGAAAAGACCGCCCGAAGGCGGTCTCTCAATCCTCGTTCTCGAACTGAATGCCTGCCGTCCTGCGAACTTCGACGATGGCAATGAACGTCAGCACGGCCAGGATCGTAAGTCCTACGATCATCGCGCTACTCCAGATCTCTGTTGCAAGGGATTGTAGGGCGGCGGCGATCGCTTTTCGCGCTCAAACTGTGCCCATCGGTCTCGAAGTTTGAGCACGGCGAGGCCTAAGCAAGAGGCAGCAAGCACCCGGTGGGTCTGCTTGGATGTGCCGCGGTCGCGCCGAAGCAAACAACGCATTCGGGCAGAACATCCCCGCGCGCTTTATTCGGCGGCGTCCTTGACCGGCGCGATATCGGCCGGCGGTTCGGAATCACCGGGGTCCTTGCTTTCCGTCCAGCCTGCGAACGCGATCGAGAGCCGGTCGAGATACAGATAGATCACCGGCGTGGTGAACAGGGTCAGCGCCTGACTGACGATCAGGCCGCCGACCATGGCATAGCCGAGCGGCTGGCGGATTTCCGATCCGGTGCCGGTGCCCAGCATCAGCGGCACGCCGCCGAGCATGGCGGCCATCGTGGTCATCATGATCGGGCGAAACCGCAGCAGCGCCGCCTGCCGGATCGACTGCTCCGGCGTCATGTGCTCGTCGCGCTCGGCCGAGATCGCGAAATCGACCATCATGATGCCGTTCTTCTTGACGATGCCGATCAGAAGAATGATGCCGATCAGGGCGATCAGGCTGAAGTCGTATCCGAACAGCATCAGGATCGCGAGCGCGCCGACGCCGGCCGAGGGCAGCGTCGACAGGATGGTGAGCGGATGAATGTAGCTCTCGTAGAGGATGCCGAGGATCAGGTACACCACCACCAGCGCGGCCAGGATCAATAGCGGCACGGTGCCGAGCGACTGCTGGAACGCCTGCGCCGTGCCCTGGAAGGTGGAGCTGAGCGTGGCAGGCGCGCCGAGGTCGACCACCGTGCGCTGGATCGCCTCGGTCGCCTGCCCGAGCGCGACGCCCTGGGCGAGGTTGAAGCTGATGGTGATCGCCGGAAACTGGCCCTGGTGGCTGATCGAAAGCGGCCGCACCGGCACGCTGGTCCAGCGGGTGAAGGTCGCCAGCGGCACTTCGCCGCCGGTCAGCGGCGACTTGATGTAGAGCTTGTTGAGGGTGTCGATATTGCCCTGCAGTTCGGGCAGGATCTCCAGGATCACGTGGTAGCTGTTGAGCTGGGTGAAATACTGGGTGACCTGGCGCTGGCCGAACGCGTCGTACAGCGTGTCGTCGATCAATTGCGGCTGGATGCCGTAGCGCGAGGCGGTGTCGCGGTCGATGGTCAGCGTCAGAGTGGTCCCTTCGGTCTGCTGGTCGGTTGCGACGTCGCGCAGTTGCGGCAGTGTCTTCATCCGGTTCAGGATTTTCGGCGCCCACTGGTTCAGCTCGTCGAGATTGGCGTCCTGCAGCGTGTATTCGAACTGGGTGCGGGTCGGCCGGCCGCCGAGCCGGACGTCCTGGGCGGCCTGCATGAACAGCCGGGCGCCCTCAACCTTATCGAGCTTGGGGCGCAGCCGGGCGATGATCTGCTGGGCGTTGGCGTTGCGCTCGTCGCGCGGCTTCAGGGTGATGAACATGCGGCCGGTATTGAGCGCGCCGCCGCCGCCGCCGATGAACATCGCCACGGTGTCGACGTCGGGATCGGCCTGCACGATATTGCTGAGCGCTTCCTGATGCCGTTTCATGTCGGCGAAGGATACGTCCTGGGCGGCCTCAGATGCGGCGGTGATCAGGCCATTGTCCTGCTGCGGGAAGAAGCCCTTGGGAATGATGACGAACAGGTAGACCGACAATGCCAGGGTGGCGAAGAAGATCGCCAGCGTGGTCAGGCGCCAGCGCATTGCCAGGTCGAGGCCG
>Ga0302157_10000715_pt1 | contig 42485 bp, 37 predicted proteins | sample I_Bog_N3_3_FD_193502 | JGI IMG/M metagenome (GOLD analysis project Ga0302157, IMG submission 193502) | Peat permafrost microbial communities from Stordalen Mire near Abisko, Sweden - I_Bog_N3_3 | ecosystem: Environmental > Terrestrial > Soil > Wetlands > Peat | place: Sweden: Abisko, Stordalen...
GACGCGCTTCATCGCCGACGAGGTGCTCGAGTACTTCAGGTGCCCACCAGAGCGGGTCGTCGTGGTCAACCTCGGGCTGCCGTCGCTGCCCGAGGCCACGAGCACCGAGGAGGTCACGGACCGCTTTCCCGAGGGTGTCGAGCGCTATGTGCTCGCCGTCGGCACCGCGGAGCCGAGGAAGGACCTCCCTGGCCTGGTCCGGGCCTTCGACGACGTGGCGGCCAAGGAGGCCGACGTCGCCCTCGTGCTGGCCGGCCAGCGCGGCTGGGGAGCCGACGCGCTCGACCGGGCGATCGCCGCCTCGCCCCACGCCTCGCGCATCGTGCTGACCGGGTGGATCGACGACGGCCTCCTGGCCGGCCTCTACGGGGGCGCAAGCGTGCTGGCCTTCCCCTCCCTCTACGAAGGCTTCGGCTACCCGCCGCTCCAGGCCATGGCGGCCGGGGTGCCGGTGGTGTCGACCGCCACCAGCTCGCTTCCCGAGGTGCTGGGTGACGCCGCACTGCTGGTGCCGGTCGGGGACCCGGACGCCTTGGCCGAGGCCCTCCTCCAGGCGCTCGGCGACGAGGCGCTCCGGGCCACCCTGGTCGCCCGGGGCCACGAGAGGGCGGCCCACTTCGGCTGGGACCGCTGCACCGACGAGATGGTGGGCCTGTACCGCACCGCCTTGGAGGCCGCATGAGCGAGAAGTCCCCCGACTGGCGGGTCCTGCTCGCCGTCGAGCAGCTGCGCCGCCCCGTCCCCGGCGGCATCGGGACCTACGCCCGGGGTCTCCTGGCCGGCCTGGCGGTCGTCGCCCCACCGGGCACGCCCCCCGAGATCCACCTGCTGGCGAGCAAGACGACCAAGCCCCGACGGGGCCAACCGGCGAAGGACCCCCTTGACGCCTTCGGCCGCCCGTTGTGGACCTCGCGCCTATCGCGTCGGCTCCTCACGAGGGCGTGGGACCGGGGGATCATGAGTGCCCCGCGCGGCTTCGAGGTGGTGCACTCGGTCTCCACCGCCTCGCCGCCGAAGCCCCCCGCCAAGGGCTCGCACGTCACCACCGCCCTGGTCGTCGTCGTCCACGACCTGGCCTGGCGGCGCAATCCCGAGGCGACAACCGGGCGCGGTCGGCGATGGCACGAGAAGTCGCTCCGCCGGGCCATCGCGCGCGCCGACGCCCTCGTGGTGCCCTCCGACCTGGTCGCCGCCGACCTGGTCGCCGCCGGCGCGTCGCGCTCGGCCGTCACCGTCATCCCCCACGGCGCGGACCACCTCGCTGCCCCGAACCGCCAGGCGGCGACCGCCCTGCTGGAGCGCAACGGCGTCACCGGCCCCTACCTGCTCGCCGTCGGCACCATCGAGCCGAGGAAGAACCTGGCGCGCCTCGTCGCCGCCTACCGAGAGGTCGCCCCCGACCTGCCGGGCCGCTGGCCCCTGGTGGTGGTGGGCGCCACCGGCTGGGGGAGCGTCGGCCAGGTCGAGGGCACCGGGGTCGCCGCCGTCGGGGCGGTGAGCGCGCCGGTGCTCACCGCCCTCTACCAAGGGGCGCGGGCGTTCGCCTACGTGCCGCTCTCGGAGGGCTTCGGCCTCCCGCCGCTCGAGGCGATGGTGGCGGGGGCCCCGGTGCTGGCGAGCACCGGGGTGCCGAGCATCCTCGACGCCCACGGCGCGCCACCGGCCGTCGTCGTCGACCCGCTCGACACCGACGCCATCGCCAAGGGCCTCTTCGAGGTGGCGACGGACGACGAGCGCCGAGACGCGCTCGTGGCAGCGGGCACCGCCTTCGTGGCCGGCCGCACGTGGGCGGCCAGCGCCGAGCGCCACGTCGAGTTGTGGCAGTCGTTGTGAGCGCGCCCCTCTCGCTCACCTTGGATGTCACCGCGGTGCCGCCGAGGCCGGCGGGCGCCGGCCGCTACACCGTCGAGCTGGCGTCGGCCTTGGCGCAGCGATCCGATGTCGAACTCACCCTGCTGGCCCGGCGCGCCGACACCGGGCGCTGGTCCGACGCCGCCCTGCTCGCCGCCGCCCCCGACCGGGTGCTGGGTGTGGCACCCTCCCCCCGGCCCCTGCGCCTGGCCTGGGAGCAGCTCGCCCTCGGACGGCTGCTCGACCGTGAGGCGCCCGACGTCCACCACGGGCCGCACTACACGATGCCCGAGCGCACCCGCCGCCCCGTCGTGGTCACCATCCACGACTGCACCTTCTTCGACCACCCCGAGTGGCACGAACGCAGCAAGGCCGTGCTGTTCCGCCGGGCCATACGGGTGGCGGCTGTGCGGGCATCGGTGCTCGTCTGTGTCAGCCGCACCACCGCCGAGCGGCTGGTCGAGGTCTGCGAGGTGCGCGCCCCGGTCGTGGTCGCCCCCCACGGCGTGGACCACGACCGCTTCTCGCCCGAGGAGCCGTCCCCCGGGTCCGACGCTCTTGCCCTCGGCGCCATCGGCGTCGACACGGCGCGGCCCTACATCGCGTTCGTGGGCACCCTCGAGCCGAGGAAGGGCGTGGCGGACCTTGTTGCGGCCTTCGACCGCCTGGCCTCGCGCCACCCCGAACTCGCCCTCGTCGTGGCCGGCCAGCCCGGCTGGGGCGACACCGGGATCGAAGAGGCCCTCGCCGGCTCGTCGGCGCGCGGGCGCATCGTGCTGCCCGGTTACGTGCCCGACGGTACCGTCGCCCCATTGCTGCGCCAGGCCTCGGCGGTCGCCTACCCCTCGATCGAGGAGGGCTACGGCCTTCCCGCCCTCGAGGCGCTTGCCTGCGGGGCGCCCCTCGTCACCACCCGGGGCACGGCCATGGAGGAGGTGGCCGGCGACGCGGCGTGGTTGGTGGCGCCGAGATCGCCCGAGGAGCTGGCCGGCGCCCTCGACGCCGTGCTCTCGGGGGCCGAGGACACCGCCGCGCACCGGGCCCTCGGGCTGGCCGAGGCCGCCCGGCGCACGTGGTCGGCGAGCGCGGAGCGCCACCTGGCCGCGTATCGCCTGGCTTCGGGCGAGCGGGCCCTCGCTCCGACGGACGACGGGCCGCCACACGGCGGCGCAGGCGCGGTTCGGTAGGGTGAGCATCCTGTGAGGGCGCTCATCACCGGAGGTCGAGGCTTCGTCGGGCACTGGCTCGCCGAGCACCTGCGCGAGCAGGGCGACGAGGCGGTGGTCATCGACATCGAGACCGATGTGGCCGATCCCGGTGCCATCGGCCCGGTGGTGGCCGAGGCGGCGCCCGACGCCATCTACCACCTCGCCGCGCGCACCCACGTCGGCGAGTCGTGGGACGCGCCCTCCGAGGTGCTGCGGGTCAACGTGCTCGGCACGGCCGAGGTCCTGGCCGCCGCCCGGGCGTCGGGGACCGACCCGCTCGTCCTCGTCATCAGCTCCGCCGAGGTCTACGGCGTGGTCCGACCCGAGGACCTGCCCCTCACCGAGGACAGTCCGGTCGCCCCGGCCACCCCGTACGCGGCCAGCAAGTCGGCGGCCGAGCAGGTCGCGCTCCAGGCGTGGCGGGGCTTCGGCCAGCCGGTGATCGTGGTCCGGCCCTTCAACCACATCGGCCCCGGCCAGGCGCCCACCTTCGCGGTCCCGGCCCTGGCCCGGCGCATCGTGACCGCCCTGGCCGAGGGGGCATCGTCGCTCCCGGTCGGCACCCTCACGACGCGGCGCGACTTCACCGACGTGCGCGACGTCGTGCGCGCCTATCGCCTGCTGGTCGAGCACGGCGAGCCCGGTTCCCTCTACAACGTGTGCTCGGGCCACGACGTCGCCATCGGCGAGATCGCCGACCGGTTGCTGTCCCTGGCCGACGCCACGCTCACCCTCGAGACCGACCCGGCCCTGGTGCGCCCCGTCGACCTCCCAGTGCTGCGCGGCGACCCAGGGCGCTTGGAGCGAGCGACGGGGTGGAAGCCGACCATCGCGCTCGACGACACGATTGCCGACGTCCTCGCCTACTGGCGCGCCGAGCTCGCGCGCTGACCGGCCAGCTGCCGCGTCCTGCGCCTGCGCCGAGGTTGAGCTGGGGCGTGCTCGGGTGCACGGCGCCCGGACGCGACAAAGGGCCCCACCGGCGTACCGGGGGACCCTTCGTCTCGGGCAGGCTCGGGGGGCGGCCTGCGCGTTCTTGGTTACTTGGCGGCTGCCCTCTTGGCGGCCGTGGTCCGGCTGGCCTTGTGGGCCGGCTCGACGTTGGTCACGGTGTTGACCCGGTCGCGCACCTGGCTGCGGAGGTCGCGCGCCTGGCTGCGGGCCTTGGTGGCGAACTCGCGTGCGGGGGCGGGCAGCTGGTCCTCGACCGGCTTCATGGTCGTCTCGAGGCGCACGAAGGCGTCCTCGATGCGGTTGTCCACTTCCTGGGCCAGCTTGATGATCGGGGCGTTGTAGCCGGCGACCTGCGCACGGAACTCGGCCACGCGCTGGTCGACGTCGCCGGTCGCGAGGCGCGAGCGGAGCTCCTGGCCCGAGACGGCGACGCGCTGGGCGCCGAGCACGCCGAGGCCGACGAGCACGTAGGCGGCGTCCTTGGCCCGAGTGGTGGCTTGCTGGGTGATGGTGTTGAGTTCAGCCATAGTGTTTCTCCTTCGTGATCGTCCCGCTCGGCCCCTTCGGGCCTCGTCGGTGCGGGGTCCGGGGGGACCGCTGCTGAGAACAACTGTATACCAAGTGTTAAACAGTTGCAAGCACTCTTCTCAGGTTCGGAGGTTGTAGCCTCTCCTTGCTTATGGACGCCCGTGTACCCGCGGTGGTTGCCGTCGTGGTCACGAAGGACCCAGGACCCTGGTTCGAAGAGACCCTCGCAGCGCTCGCCGCCCAGGATTACGAAGATCTCTCCGTGCTGGTCCTCGTGGCCGGTGGCACCGAGGACCCGACCGAGCGGGTGGCCGCCGTCGTCCCCGATGCCTATGTCCGGCGCCTCGACGAGGACCGGGGCTTCGCCTGGGCCTCCAACCAGGCGCTCGGCATGGTCGAGGGGGCCTCGTTCTACCTGTTCTGCCACGACGACTGCGCTCCGGACCCCGACGCGATCCACCTGCTCGTCGAGGAGTCCTACCGCTCGAACGCAGCGGTCGTCTCGCCCAAGATGGTGCGCTGGGACGACCCGCGCGTGCTCCTCCACGTTGGCCGCAACGCCGACAAGACCGGTGCGGTCGTCGAACGCGTGGCCGAGGGCGAGGTGGACCACGGCCAGCACGACGCCGTGCGTGACGTGTTCGTGGCTCCCGGCGGCTTCACGTTGGTGCGCGCGGACCTCTTCGAAGAGCTCGGTGGCTTCGACGCCGGCATCGTGGCGATGGCCGAGGATCTCGATTTCTCTTGGCGGGCCCAGGTGGCCGGCGCCCGTGTCGTGGTCGCCCCCGACGCGCGCATCCGCCACCTCGAGCCCGTCTCCGGCGGTATTCGCGAGGCGCCAGCCCCCACCGCCGGAGCCGTGCCTGCCTCGCTCCAGGCCCTCGAGCGGCGCCACGAGCTGCGCGCCGTGCTCAAGAACTACTCGACGATGAGCCTGATCCGGGTGCTGCCCCAAGCGCTGCTGCTCGCCATCGGCGAGGTGATCGTGGCCCTCGCCGGACGTGACATGGACCGGGCGAAGGCGGTCGCCGGGGCGTGGTCGTGGAACCTGTCGCACCGAAAGGAGCTGCGCTCGCTGCGCTCCCAGGTGCGGGCCCACCGCCGGTTCCCCGACAAGGAGGTGCGCAAGCTCCAGGTGCGCGGCAGCGCCCGGCTCTCCACCTTCTTCTCCCGCCTCACCCATCAGGGCCTGGAGGCCGCCCAGGGGCACACCGCCCCCGAGCCCGAGGCCGACGAGGGACCCGAGCTGACCGGCAGCCTCGGCGGCGCGTTCTCCGACGACACCGACTTCGACGAGCTCGACGACCTCGGGCACCGTGAGCGCCGCGGCCGTCGCCACCGTGGCGTGATGTCGACACGCCCGGCGCGCGCCCTCGCATGGCTGGCCGCGGCCCTCGTGCTGGTGGTCGGCAGCCGCAACCTCTTCGCCACCGGCCTGCCGCTCATCGGCCAGTTCGGGCCGATGACCTCGTGGACGTCGACGTGGGGCCACCTCTTCGCCGCCTGGCAGCCCTCGGGTGTCGGCACCACCGCGCCCGCCACCCCGGCGTTCGCCATCTTGGGCACGCTCGGGACCGTCTTCTTCGGGGGGATGGGGCTCACCCAGAAGGTCCTCGTGCTCGGTGCGATCCCCTTCGGCGCCTGGGGCATGTCGCGCTTCTTGCGGCCCATGGCCTCGCCGCGCGCCCGCCTCATCGCCGCCCTCGCCTACCTCGGGCTCGGCCTCTCCTATGACGCCCTGGCCCGCGGGCGCTGGGACGGGCTCATCGCCTATGCCGCCGCCCCGTGGCTCCTCGCCCGGCTGGCGCGTGCCGCCAAGCTCGCCCCGTTCACCCCGGCCGACCTGGCGACCAGCTGGCGCAGCACGCTCGGTGGGGAGATCCTCGTCCTGGCGGTGGCAGCCGTCCCCGCCCTCGCCTTCGCCCCGGCCCTCGCACCGGCCCTCGTCCTCGCCGCCCTTGGCGTGGCAGCAGGCGCGCTCTGCGTCGGGCAGTGGCGCGGCTCGCTGCGCACGCTCGGGGTGACGCTGGGGGCGCTGGTGGTGGCCGCCGTCCTCCTCGCGCCGTGGGTGATCGGGACACTCCTCGCCGGCAAGTCCGCCCTCGGCATCTTCGGCCTGGCGGGTTCCGTCCAGGGCCAGCCCAACTGGGGGGCGCTGCTCCGCTTCGACGTCGGCCCGGTCGGGAGCTCACCGCTCAGCTGGCTGCTCATCGCCGCCGCACTCCTGCCACTGCTCATCGGGCGCCAGCAGCGCCTCGCCTGGGCGGCGCGCCTGTGGTGCGTCGCCCTCGCCGGCTGGCTCGGCGCCTGGGTGGTCTCCCAGCACTGGAGCGGCTCGTTCGCCCCCTCCATCGACGTACTGCTCGCACCCGCCGCGGTGGCCATCGCCGCCTGTGTGGGTCTCGGCGTGGCTGCCTTCGAGAGCGACCTGTCCGGCTACAGCTTCGGCTGGCGCCAGATCGTGACCGCCCTCGCCGTGGTCGCCGCCGTGGTCGGCCTCGTCCCGGCCGTGATCGAGGCCGGCGACGGCCGCTGGGGCCTCCCGGCGACCGGCTTCGCCGAGCCGCTCAGCTTCCTCGCCAACCCGGGCACCGCCGGCGCCTACCGGGTGCTGTGGCTCGGGGACCCCCGCGCCGTGCCGCTCGGCGGCTGGTCGATCACGAGGGGCCTCGCGTATGCCACCACCGAGAACGGGACGCCGGCGGTCGGCAACATCTGGGCACCTGCCGGTCCGGGCCCGTCCACGCAGCTGGCCTCGGCGGTGACCCTGGCCGAGAGTAACGGCACCCGGCACCTGGGCCGGCTCCTCGCCCCGTCGGCCGTCGCCTACGTGGTGGTGGTCGACGCCCTCGCACCCACCCTCGACGGGCTCCAGACGACGACCGCCTACCCGCCCCCGGCGGGGCTGCTCGGGTCGCTGCTCGCCCAGAGCGACCTGCGCGAGATCCCCGGTGGCGGGGGCTACACCGTCTTCGCCAACACCGAGTACCTCCCCGAGCGGGCCCAGCGCGCCGGGGCGCTGGCCGCACCGGTGGGTCTCTGGCCGGCCGCGGCGGACGTGGCGGGCTGGTCGCCCGCCTTCGGCGCCACCTCGGGGGCGACCAGTTACTCGGGCCACGTCGCGGCGGGGACCGTGGTCGCACTCACCGCCCCGGCCGGCGGGTGGCATCTCGACGTCGCAGGACGGACGGTCAAGCAGTCGACGGCCTTCGGCTGGGCCGCCCAGTTCGCTGTGGCGCCCGCGGGCAGCGCGACCCTCAGCTTCGACGGCGGCCCCTTGGTGCCGCTCGGGGTGGGGCTCGAGATGCTGGCGTGGCTCGGCGTGCTTGGCGCCCTCGCCGGCCGTGCGCGCTGGCTCGACTGGTGGGCGGTGCCTCTCCGCCGCCGACGTTCCCGCAAGGCAGCCGCACCTGCCAGTGAGGCGGACGCCCCGGTGGCGGAGCGGGCCCGGCACGCGCCGGCGGGTGCGCGATGAGCGCCCAGCGCCGCCGCGTCGCCGCCCTGCCGCGACTGCCCATCTTGGTGGTTGTCGCCGCCGTCCTCCTCGGCGCGGCGCTCATCGGCCACAGCTCGGGTTCGACGGCAGTGCCCGCACCGCCCGCCCCGGTGGCGGCACTGAGCGCGCCGGTCGGGTCCGAGTCCTCCGCCTGGTACTGCGTGGGGGGCACCGGCCAGTCCGGCGGGGCGTCGGACGCCACACTGGATCTGGTCAACCGAGGGGCTGCGGCGGTGAGCGGCTCGGAGGTGGTCATCTCCGACAGCGGCACGACGGCCACGGTGCCCATCTCGGTGCCGGCGCGCTCCCAGGTGACCGAGACGCCCTCGGTGGCGCTGTCGGGCTCCTGGTTGGCGGCCACCGTCGACCTCGACGGGGGAGGGGTGACGGTCAGCCAGTCGGTGAACGGCGCCGACGGCTGGGCGGAGTCGCCGTGCGTCAGCACCACGTCGCCCCACTGGTACTTCGCGTCGGGCTCGACCGGCGCGGGCAGCTCGCTCGACCTGTCACTCTTCAACCCCACGACCACGACCGCGGTCGTCGACCTCTCCTTCGTGACCAGCGTGCAGGGCCTCACCCAGCCGCAGCCCTTCCAGGGCATCGTGGTGGAACCGGGCGCGCTCGTCGTCGAGCCCGTCGGCGCCTACGTCCAGAACGAGCCGGCGGTCGCCACCATCGCCACGGCCCGTTCGGGGCGCATCGTCGCCTCGATGCTCGAGCAGACCTCGGACAACGGGGTCTCGGGTATCTCGCTGCGCCCCGGCGTGCCCGCACCCGCCGCCGACTGGGCCTTCCCGCGCTCGTATGACGTGACCAGTGGCTCCACCGTCTTCGACATCTTCAACCCCTCCCCCTATCCCGAACGGGTCCAGGTGGACACGCGGCTGGCGTCGGGGCCGCTCACGCCGTTCGTCCAGAGCGTGCCGGGCTATTCGACCTGGGCGTTGTCCACCACCGGGCAGACCCGGGTGCCGGCCAACGCCGACTTCGCCACCACCATCAGCGCTTCGGGTGCAGGCGTCGTGGTGGACCGCGTGACCAGCGCCCCGAGCACCGGTGCCGCCCCCCAATGGGGGTCGGTGACCGGGGTCGCCACCGGCGTGCCGACGCCCCACACCTGGGTGCTGCCCGCCCCGGGCACCAGCGCCGACCCCGCCACCTCGGGAGCGGCCGTCGCCTCGGTCGACCTGTTGAACCCGAGCGCGCAGAAGGTCACGGTGGCGATCTCGGCACTGACGCCGGGCGCCGACACCCCCTTGGCCGGCCTCTCCTCCATCGTGCTCACGCCCTACAGCTTCGAGGTGGTGGAGTCGACGGCACTGACGCCCGCCGGCACCAATCCGCTTGTCGTCAGCGCCAGCGCGGACGTGGCGGTGGCCCAGGACCTCTCGCCGTCGGCATTTGCGGGCATCGTGAGCCTGCCGGGCATCCCGTAGCTTCCTACTTCGTTCCTACTCGGCGTAGGATAAGAGTATGAAGGTGAGTGTGAGCCTGCCCGACGACGATGTCCGCTTTCTCGACGAGTACGCCGACGAGCGGGGGTTCTCCTCTCGCTCCGCTGCGATGCACCGTGCGGTGGAACTGCTCCGTGCCTCGAGTCTCGAGGGCGCCTATGAGGAGGCCTGGAGTGACTGGGAGGCGTCGGACGACGCGCTGGTCTGGGACACCTCCGCCGGTGACGGACTCAACTGATGCGACGCGGGGAGATCCGCCTGGTCGATTTCCAGCCGGTTCGTGGCTCGGAGGCCGACAAACGCCGGCCGGCGGTCATCGTGAGCAACGACGGCGCGAACGGCGCATTGGAGCGACTCGGCCGTGGCGTGGTCACGGTCGTTCCGGTGACGTCGAACATCGCTCGCGTCTTCCCTTTTCAGGTGCTGCTGCCGGCGGAGCACTGTGGCCTCGAGGCGGACTCGAAGGCGCAGGCGGAGGAGGTCCGCTCTGTCGACGTCTCGCGTGTCGGCCGGCGTGTCGGTCTTGTCGTGGGCGAGAGTCTCGATGCCCTCGACGACGCGCTTCGACTGCACCTCTCGCTTTAGAGCGAGCGCCGGCTAGTGGTGCGACGCGGTGTAGGCGGCCTCTTCGGTCCGCACGTCGGCAACGAGGTTGCCGGTCGCCAGGTTGATGTCGTCCAGGTGGTAGCCCCAGTTAGGCCCGAGCGCCTCGGTGACCACCGGGCGGGTGTCGCCACTGGGCCCGACGTCGTTCACCTGGAGCCAGGTGGCGCCTCCCGCACTCTTGCACCTCGCCGTGTACAGCCCCGGATAGGAGACCCACGGCGTGGTGACCGGCGGTGGCGGGGCCGTCGAGGTGACGGCGAGGAACCACGGCTCGAGGGCGCCGGTGCCACCGGCCAGTGCGGCGGGGTTGACGCAGGCGACTTGGACGCCGGCCGTGGCCGCCTGATTCGACTGGAGGCTCACGCCCTGGCCGGGCCGGCCAAAAAAGCTCGTGGCCGGTGGCTGTCCCGGGAACGTCGAATACGCGATCACACAGCGGAGCGCCGACGGGCGGGTGCACAGGGCGATATTCCGGAACGTGGACCCGACGGTCCGCCCCGTGGGGACCGCCACGTTCCCCCCGGCGATGATCGCCGAGACCATGCGCGAACGCAGGGCGGCGTTCGTGTCGATCTGGCTCGCCAGCAGCCGGATGAGCATCGCTGCGCCCTGCGAGTGGCCGATGAAGATGACCGGTCGTCCGTCGTTGAAATGCGCGAGGTAGTCCTTCCACCCCGCCAGCAGGCTCCGGTAGGCGACGGTGTCGGCGGTGGGGTCCGGCCCGGTGGCGAGCGAGGCGACGGTGCGCTGGCGGTACATCGGCGCCCAGACCCGGCAGACCGAAGAGAACGGTGCCGCCTGGGAGGCGGCGGCGCCGATCTCGGTGGACTGGACCACCAGGTTGGCGTTGGCCGTCGACTGGGCGCTCACCGTCGGGTACACGTAGAAGCAGTCGAAAGGAGAGTTCGTGGCGGCCGCCGTCTCCTCGACGGTGCGCGCACCACTCGCCGGCACCACAGTCGACGTCAGGCTGATGGTGCACGGATTGCCGACGATCCCCGGCCGGCAGAGCCAGACCGTTCCCGCCGCATCGGCCCGGGCGACCGCCCCCGCCACCCCGCCACTGCCGATGGCGGCGCCGGACGCGCCGAGCACGACTACGGCCAGCCAACCCGTCCACCGGTGCTGTCGCATGGGTCCCTTTCTTTGCCGCACGTGGGCCGCCCGGATTTACGCAACAAGGTTGCCTATCGGGATAACCTACGCCCATGTCAGAGAGCCGTCCAGCCCCCGAGCTCTTCGGTGATGCGCTCGCACTGGCCCGAGGTGCGTGGATCCGGCAGATGGCAGCCCGGCTCACCCGCTGCGGCTTTGACGACTACCGCCGCAGCGACGCCGCGGTGTTTCGGCTCCTCCTCGCCGGACCGGTCCCCGTCGGCCGGCTCGGCAACTCTCTCGGCGTGACTCGCCAGGCCGCCCGCAAGGTCGCAGACGGGCTCGCGACCCGTGGTCTGGCCACGACCGAACGCGACCTCCTCGACGGCCGCCGGCTGAACGTGGTGCTGAGTGCGGCGGGGGAGTCCTACGGTCGAGCCGTCGTCAGGGTCGTGCGCGAGCTGAACGCGGCGCTGGGCGCCCGGGTCGACCCCGAGGACCTGGCTCGCACCCGGGTGGTGCTGGCCGAGGTGGTCGCCATGGGCGCCGACGGCCTCAGAGCGGTCGGCGGCGGTTCCCATGAGAGCGGCGGCCCGGGCCCGTCGTAGGGCCCGACGACAGGGCCGGCCGCGCCGGTGGGTCGGTCAGGGCTTGGGCGGCGGCCAGGTCGGCGGCGGCCATTCGGGCGCAGACGGTGCCTGCGTCGACGGCCGGGACTGCGTCGGCTGGTCACCAGGTGCAGCGGTGCCCGACGGCACGGCGTCGGAGGGGGGAGCGGCGGCCGGGGGCGTCCCCGCACCCACCGGTGCCTCGGCGCCGTGGCCATTGGTGGAGCTGGTGCCGTTGCCGTTGCCGTTCGCGCCCGAGCCGTTGAAGTGCGGGACGGACTTGGCGCCACTGGCGTGGACCGGCTCGCCGAATGCCTCGTCGACGAGGCGCCCGACGGCCAGGCCGTCGACCGTCTCTTGCTCCAAGAGCGTCTTGGCGACCGCCTCGAGGCCGTCGCGGTGCTTGCTCAGCACCTCGACGGCGCGCTCTTCTTGCTCGCGCAGGATGCGCTCGACCTCGTCGTCGATGACGCGGCTGGTGTCTTCGGAGTAGTCCCTCGTGTGCATCAGGTCCTCGCCCAAGAAGACCTGGCCCTGGGAGCCCCAGGCCATGGGGCCGATCTCGTCGCTCATGCCCCACTCACGGACCATCTTGCGGGCCAGCTCGGTGTTGCCGACGAGGTCGTTGGCCGCCCCGGTCGAGAGGTCGCCGTAGACGAGCAGCTCTGCGACCCGCCCGCCCATGCGCACGCAGAGGGAGTCCTCGATGTAGATGCGGGGGTGGATGTGGCGCTCTTCGATCGGCAGCTGCTGGGTCACGCCGAGCGCCATGCCGGTCGGCAGGATGGTCACCTTGTGCACGGGGTCGGCGTGCTCGAGCACGTAGGCCAGCACGGCGTGGCCGCCCTCGTGGTAGGCGACGCGCTCCTTCTCGTCGGGGGAGAGCACCAGGCTCTCGCGCCGCTGGCCCATGAGGACGCGGTCGCGGGAAGACTCGAAGTCGTCCATCTCGATGGTGGCCGAACCCCGGCGCACGGCGTGCAGTGCCGCCTCGTTGACCAGGTTGGCCAGGTCCGCGCCGCTCATGCCGGGCGTGCCGCGCGCCACCAGCGCGAGGTCGACGTCGGGACCGATGCGCTTGCCCCGGCAGTGCACCTGGAGGATCGGCAGGCGCTCGTCCAGGTCCGGGAGGGGGACGACGATCTGGCGGTCGAAGCGGCCCGGGCGAAGCAATGCCGGGTCCAAGATGTCGGGCCGGTTGGTGGCGGCGATGATGACCACGCCCTCGGCGGGGTCGAAGCCGTCCATCTCGTTCAGCATCTGGTTGAGCGTCTGCTCGCGCTCGTCGTGGCCGCCACCGAGGCCAGCCCCGCGCTTTCGGCCGATGGAGTCGATCTCGTCGACGAAGATGATGGCCGGCGCCTGCTTGCGGGCGGTCTGGAAGAGGTCGCGCACCCGGCTCGCGCCGACGCCCACGAACATCTCCATGAAGTCCGACCCGCTCACCGAGAGGAACGGCACGCCGGCCTCGCCGGCGACCGCCCGGGCGAGCAGGGTCTTGCCCGTCCCCGGGGGCCCGACCAAGAGCACGCCCTTGGGGATCTTGGCCCCGATCTCCTTGAAGCGTGCCGGGGTCTTCAAGAAGTCGACGACTTCGGAGATCTCCTGCTTCACCCCGCCGTAGCCGGCGACGTCGTCAAAGGTCGTCGACGGCCGCTCGGCGCTGTACTGGCGCGCCTTGGAGCGCCCGATGGACATGATCCCCGACATCTGGCCGCGTGCCTGGCGCGAGACGAAGTAGATCATCCCGCCGAAGAGCAGGAAGAAGAAGAGGTAGGGGAGCCAGGTGCTCACGAAATTCGACGGGGTGGAGAACGTGACGTCCACGCCGTCGGACTGGAGCTGGGTGATGTCGGCCGGGATGACCGGGTTCGGGCCGCTCACGGTGTAGGAGGTCCCGTTGGAGAGCTTGCCGGTGATGGTCCCCGTCGAGTTGTCGACGTTCGCACTTTGGACCTGCTTGGCCTTCCCGTCGTTCAAGAAGGTCGTGTAGGTGAGGCTCTTCGCCGAGTTGTGGGGGAGGAACGAGGAAAGGACGAGGACGACCAGGAGTGCGAGGATGACGACACCCCACACCCAACGCCAGTTCTGCTCACCGCCCGGAGTGGGCGGCTTTGCGCCTGGCACGGGCGGACGCGACTGGTCTTCAGGCCTCGCTGGACTCACCGGCCCAGCCTATGCGCCGACCCCGCCACCTCGGTACCGCCCCCCTGAGCCGCCTCCATCGCACGTGGGGTGCCCAACTAACGTGGCGCAGATGGCCCAGCCCGGCGACAGCGCGTCGAGCGAACGCGGCTCACCGACCCGCCGCCGGCGCCAGAGCGCGCCCTCGGCGACCTCGGGCGACGTGCCGCTCCTGCCTGCCCTCGGTGAGCCAGGCACGACGAGCGCGCAGGGCTGGGGCGAGCGGCCCTTCCTCGACGTGGCGGGCGCACCGCCGCTCACGCGTGGCGACGGCTGGTTCTGGCTGTTCTTCGGGCTTCTCGGCTTCTTGGCCGGGGAGATCGTTGGCTTCGTCTTCGCCGCCATCGCGGCGGACCTCGCCGGCGAGGGCAACCAGCTCGCCGCCATCGCCAAGCTCTCCGCCCCGCCCGAGTGGTACGTCGGGGCGAGCCTGGTCGGGCTGTGGGTCGGCTTCTTCGCCGGGCCGTGGTTGGCCAGCCGGGTGCGCGGCACCCGGCAGTTCGTCTTCGACCTGGGCCTGCGCTTCCGGCCGATCGACGCCGTCGGGATCGTCATCGGGGTGGGCGGCCAGATCCTCGTCGGGCTCATGTACCTGCCCTTCCGCAGCCACATCCACAACTTCAACGGCCCGACGACCAAGCTGACCGGCGCCGCCCACGGGGGCGGGTTCGTGGTCATCGCCGTGCTCACCGTCGTCGGGGCGCCCTTCTTCGAGGAGTTGTTCTTCCGGGGGCTCGTGCTGAAGGGCCTCGTGCGGGTGCTCACCCCGATCGGGGCCACGCCCGGGCGGGCACGCACCCTCGGCGTGGCGGGTGCGGTGGTGCTCGACGGGCTGATCTTCGGCCTGGCCCACGGCGAGCTGGTCCAGCTGGCCGGCCTCGCCACCTTCGGGGCGATCCTGGCGGTGATCAGTTACCGCACCGGCAGACTCGGCATGAACATGGTCGCCCACGCCAGCTTCAACCTCGTCGCCGTGCTGTCGATCCTCTCTTCGCGCGGCGGCCTGATCCATTGACGATCACCCCGACGAGAGCTGAGCGCCGAGTGGCGGCGGCTGCGCCCCCTTCGCCCCCACCGCCCGTGGTGGCGCACTGGCGCCCCCGGCGCCGTGGGCCAGGCGCGGTCATCCCGGCCCTGGCCACGCTGGCGGTGATCCTCGGCGTGATCGGTATCACGCTCTGGCAGCTCCACCCGAACCTGCTGCTCTCGAACACGACGACCACCGGCGGCGACACCGGCGCGCACTTCGTGATGCCGGCGTTCCTCAAGACCTACCTCTTGCCCCACGGCCACCTGACCGGTTGGGACCCCGGCTGGTTCGACGGATTCCCCATCTACACCTACTACTTCATCCTCCCGGACCTCTTCGCCGCCCTCGGTGCCTACGTCATCCCCTACGGCATCGCCTTCAAGCTGGCGACGATCAGCGGGTCGGTGGCGCTGCCCATCTGCGCCTGGGCGCTCGGCCGGCTCTTCGGGATGAAGCGTCCGGGGCCGGCCGTGCTCGCCGCTGCCACGTTGCCGTTCCTCTTCGACTACTCCTTCACCATCTATGGCGGCAACCTGTTCTCGACGCTGGCCGGCGAGTACGCCTACTCGCTCTCGATCGCCCTCGGCCTGGTCTTCCTCGGTCTCTTCGCCCGGGGGGTGCGCACCGGCCGGAACCGGGGATGGGCGGCCCTCGTGCTCGCCGCGTGCATCGCCGCCCACATCATCCCGGCCATGTTCGTGCTGGTCGGCGCGGCGATCCTCACCGCCTTCGAGATCCTGCCCGAGCAGCTCCGGCCCGACGACGCCATGGCCGGCTGGCGCAGCGGCATCCGCGACGTCGGCGAGGTGGCCATGGGCACGTGGCGGCGCCTCTGGTGGGCGGCGAGCACGGTCGTCCTCGGGCTCCTCCTCTCCGGCTGGTGGCTCGTCCCGTTCGGGCTGCGCCAGCCGTACACGACCACCATGGGCTACGCGAACGTGACCGGTTACGCCAACCTGCTGTTCCCGGTGGCGGACCGCTGGGCCATCTTCCTGGCGGCGGCGGCGGTCGTCGCTGGGTTCGCCCTGCGGAGCCGCCTCGTCATCTGCTTCACGCTGCTCGCGCTCTTCGCCGCCGTGGTGCTCGTCTTCGACCCGATCGGCAGCCTCTACAACGTGCGCGTCCTGCCGCTGTGGTTCCTGTCGGTCTACCTGCTGGCCGCCTGGGTGGTCGCCGCCGCGCTCACCTTCGCGGCGCGGGCGTGGCGACGGCACCGCACCGCCATTTGGGTCGCCGCCGTCCACCACGCCCGCGGCGTGCTGGCCCGGGTCCCGGGCCGGCCGGCTCCGGGGCGGTGGGGAGCCGGGGCGGTGGCCGGCCCGCTGGTCGCGCTGCTCCTCGCCGCCGCCGTGGTCGTCCCGCCGTTCGTCGTGAGCGCCAACCTCTTGCCCGTCACCGTCGGCGCGAACCAGGTGAGCGCCTGGGCGGCGTGGAACTACAGCGGCTACGAGGGCAAACCCGCCTATCCCGAGTACCGCGCCGTCATCACCACCATGGCCAAGGTCGGCGCGCGCTTCGGGTGTGGGCGCGCCATGTGGGAGTACAACGCGGACTTGAACCGCTTCGGGACCCCCATGGCCCTCATGCTGCTGCCGTACTGGACGGGGGACTGCATCGACTCGATGGAGGGGCTGGTCTTCGAGTCGTCGGCAACGACGCCGTACCACTTCTTGAACCAGGCCGAGCTCTCGGTCGGGCCCTCGGAGCCGGTGGTCGGCCTCAACTACTCGCCGGGCATCAACATCCCGCTCGGGGTCTCGCACCTCCAGCAGCTCGGGGTCAAGTACTACATGGCCTCGAGCCCGGCGACGATCGCCGCGGCCAAGCTCGACCCGTCCCTGCGGCTGGTGGCGACCACCGGCCCGTGGAAGTCGCTCTACGGCGCCCAGGAGATCACCACCACCTGGGACGTCTTCGAGGTGTCGAACTCGGCGGTCGTCGAGCCCCTCGCCAACGACCCGGCGGTGCTCACCGACGTGAAGCCCGCCCAGCCCTCCTGGCTGCCCGTGTCGGAGGCCTGGTACAACGACCCGGCCCGCTGGGCCGTCGAGCTGGCGGCTGGTGGGCCGAGCGAGTGGCCCCGCATCACCGCGAGCACCACCGACCCGCCGCAGAAGGCGGTGGCACCCACCACGGTGAGCGACATCGCCCAGACGAGCGACACCATCAGTTTCCACGTGACGAGGATCGGCACACCGGTGGTGGTGAAGACGTCGTACTTCCCGAACTGGCACGCCGAGGGCGCGAACGGGCCGTGGCGGGTGACGCCGAACCTCATGGTGGTGGTGCCGACGTCCCATGACGTGACCCTCACCTACGACTCGACGCAGGCGAACGAGCTCGGCGAGCTGGCCACCGGCGTGGCGCTGCTCCTCGTCGTGATCCCCGGCACGGTCATCGCCCTGCGCCGACGCCGCCAGCGCGCCGCGCTGCGGTGAGGCGGGCGACACCGGGCACGCTTCGGAAGCAGCGCGCGAGGGCCGGTAGGCTGCGGCGCGATGGCTGATCCCTCCCTCGTCTTCAAGGCCTACGACATCCGGGGCACCGTGCCCGACCAGCTCGACGCCGACCTCTGCCGGGCAGTGGGCGCGGCGGTCGCCACCTTCACGGGCGCCGGGCGCATCCTCGTCTGCCGGGACATGCGCCCCTCGGGCGTGGAGCTCGCCGAGGCATTCGCCGAGGGGGCGCGCACCGTCGGAGCGGCGGTCACCGATCTCGGGATGGCCTCGACCGACTTCTTGTACTTCGCTTCGGGGAAGCTCGATGCCCCCGGTGCGATGTTCACCGCGTCGCACAACCCCGCCGCCTACAACGGCATCAAGCTTTGCCTGGCCGGTGCGCGCCCGATCGGCCGAGACACCGGGTTGACCGAGATCGAGGCGCTCACCCGCCAGTTTCAGGCCAAGCCCGCCACCTCGGACTCCCTCGCCCCGCTCGACCACCAGGATCTCCTCGAGGCCTACGCCGAGCACGCCCGCTCCTTCGTGGACACCGCGGCGCTTCGGCCCTTGCGCATCGTGGCCGACACCGCCAACGGGATGGGCGGGATGGTCGTGCCCCTCGTGATGGAAGGCCTGCCCTTCCACGTGGACATGCTCTTCCCCGAGCTCGACGGGTCGTTCCCGAATCACCCGGCCGACCCGATCCAACCCGAGAACCAGGTCGCCCTGAAGGCGGCGGTGCTCGAGCACCACGCGGACGTGGGCCTCGCCTTCGACGGCGACGCGGATCGCGTGTTCCTCGTCGACGAGCGAGCCGAGCCGGTGTCGGGCTCGCTCACCACCGCCCTCGTGGCGGCCTCGATGCTGACCAAGTACCCCGGCTCGACGGTGCTCTACAACCTGATCTGCTCGCACGTTGTGCCCGAGGTCATCGCTGAGCACGGCGGGGTTGGGATCCGCACGAAGGTCGGCCACTCCTTCATCAAAGAGATCATGGCCGAGACCGGGGCAGTCTTCGGCGGGGAGCATTCTGGGCACTACTACTTCCGTGACAATTACCGCGCCGACTCGGGCATCATCACCGCCCTCCTCGTCCTCGAGCTCATGAGCAAGTCCGACCAACCGCTCTCGGCGCTCTTGGAGCCGTATCGCCGCTATGCCGACTCAGGCGAGATCAACACCGAGGTCGCCGACCCGCCCGGCGCGGTCGAAGCAGTCGCCAAGCACGAGGAGGGTGCGGGGGCGAACACCGATCGCCTCGACGGCCTCACCGTCGACCACGGTGACTGGTGGTACAACCTGCGCCCGTCGAACACCGAGCCCCTGCTGCGCCTCAACGTCGAAGCGGGCAGCGACGAGGAGTGCGAGCGCCACGTGGCCGAGGTGCTCGCCCTGGTCGACGAGCTCACCAACTGAACGCCGAGGCCGGGGAGCCCCCCGGCGAAGGAGACCCCATGCCACTCGACCCACTGCTGATCGAAGTCCTCGCGTGCCCCATCGACAAGGGCCCGCTCCTGTTCTTCGCCGATGAGGACACCCTCTACAACCCACGCCTGCGCCGTGCCTACCGGATCGAAGACGGCATCCCGGTCATGCTGCCCGAGGAGGCACGCGAGGTCGACGACGCCGAGCACGCCCGACTGGAGAAGAAGGCGGCCGACGAAGGGGTGCCCGAGACCGGCCACGCCGGCCACTCGGCCTGACGGCTCGCCGGTGAGCCAACCCGGCCACGCCGTCCCTCCCTCCCCGCTGCCCGTCGACTCCGAGGGCATCTGGGAGGCGACCGCGCGATTGCCCGAGCAGATCGCCGACGCGGCGCGCGCGGTGGCCGGCATCGGCCCGCTGCCCGGCGCCGCAGGGGTCCGCCACGTCGCCGTCGCGGGCATGGGCGGGAGCGGTGTCGCCGGCGATGTGCTCGCCGCGTATGCGGCCCCGCGCAGCCCGCTTGCGGTCACGGTGCTCAAGTCCTACGACCTGCCACGCTCGGTGGGCCCGGGCACACTCCTGTTCATCGTCTCCTACTCGGGCTCGACCGAAGAGACCCTGTCGCTCGCCGCCGCCGCCCACGAGGCCGCCGCCACCGTCGTGGCCCTGTCGGCGGGCGGCCCCCTGGCCGAACTCGCTCGGGCGCATGACTGGCTCCACGTGCCCCTTCCCGCCTCACTGCCCCAGCCGCGCACCGCCCTCGGTGCCACGACGGTGCCCCCGCTCCTGCTCCTCGAGCGACTCGGCATTCTCGAGAACGCCTCGAGGGATGTGGCGGCGGCCGTGACCCAGCTGCTCGGCCGCCGCGACCAGCTGTTCAGCCCGAGCGGCCCGGCCGCTCTCGTTGCCCGACGCATCGGGCGGACCTTTCCGCTGCTGCACGGCGCCGACGGCCTCGGTGCGGTGGCCGCCACGCGCTGGAAGACGCAGATCAACGAGAACGCGAAGTCACCGGCGTTCGTCGGCGTGGAACCCGAGCTCTGCCATAACGAGCTCGCCGGATGGGGCCAGGACGGCGACGTCACCCGTCAGGTGCTCACCCTCATTCAACTTCGCATGGCCCATGAGCATCCCCAGATCGAGCGCCGCCAGGACCTGGTTGCCGAGATCCTCTTGGAGGTCATGGCCGAGGTGATCGAGGTGCGCGGCGAGGGCGAGGGCGACCTCGCGCAGTTCTTCGACCTCGCGTACTTCGGCGACGTCACGTCGCTCTTCCTCGCCGGAGCCGAGTCACTCGACCCCGGTCCCATCCCCACGCTCGTCGAAGTGAAAGAAGCGCTCCGGCAGGCCTGAGCCAACCGCCTCCGCCCCTCCTGCTTCCTCCGAAGTGGCTCTGTTAGCGTCCCGGCCAGTGCAACCCTCGCCACGTGGTGCCCTGCTCGCTGCCTCCCTGGCAGTTGGCTCCTTGGTGGTCGTTGCGCCTGTGGCCGGTGCTGCTCCCTTCAAGCACATAGCCGTCATCCCGGGCAACCCGGTCGAGGGGGCGTACACGTCGCCTGTTCCCCCTGGCTCACCGTCGTACATCGAGGTGCAGGGGCCCGACCGCGTCACCCACTACACGCAGTCGACCTCGACCACGGTCGGCTCACCGACCTCGAGCACGTCGCTCACGCTCACCATGCTGCAGGGTTGGACCATCACGCTGACCGTCGGCGCCGGCCAGAGCATCCAGCCGGGCGTGGTCTACAGCCAGCAGGACGGCGTGTCGGTTTCGGTCGGCAACGGCGGCCAGCTCTGTTACAACGCCAACGGCGAGGGGTCCGTCGAGGTCGACCAGCTCGCGCAGGATGGATCGGGGCAGGTGACGTCCGCTGCGATGCAGTTCTACTGCTTTGACGACCACTCGAGCACCGTCTACGGCGGGGCGGTGTCCTTCAACATCGTGCCGACCTCGCCCACCGAGGGCTACTACATCTACGCCGACAACGGCTTCGTCACGGGGTTCGGGAACGACAACTACCTCGACTACCTCGGTGACCTGAGCTGGGAGACCCTGAACGACCCGATCGTCGGAATGGCCATCACGCCCGACGGTGGTGGCTATTGGCTCGTCGCCTCCGACGGCGGCGTCTTCAGCTACGGCGACGCCAATTTCTACGGCTCGATGGGTGGCAAGCACTTGAACGACCCGATCGTCGGCATGGCGACGGACACGGGGACCGGCGGGTACTGGCTCGTCGCCTCCGACGGCGGGGTGTTCGCCTTTAACGCCCCGTACTACGGCTCCATGGGCGGCAAGCACCTCAACCAGCCGATCGTCGGCATGGCGGCAAGGCCGGGGGGCAACGGCTACTGGTTCGTCGCCTCCGACGGGGGCATCTTCGCCTTCAACGCCCCCTTCTACGGCTCCATGGGGGGCCAGCACCTGAACCAGCCCATCGTCGGCATGACGCCGACGCCGAACGGCAACGGCTACTGGTTCGTCGCCTCCGACGGGGGCATCTTCGCCTACGACGCTCTCTTCCACGGCTCGATGGGGGACCGACCGCTCGCTGCCCCGATCATCGGCATGGCCTCGACCACCGACGGCGGGGGCTACTGGGAGGTCGCGACCGACGGCGGCATCTTCGCCCTCGGTGACGCGCAGTACTTTGGCAGCCTGGGGGGCCAGGGCTACACCGGCATCGCCGGCGTCGCCACCAACACCGCATCGGTCGGCTGACCGGAAGGGACACCTCCGTCACCAGATGGACGAGCAGCGCTATCTCCTCGACAACCAGGTTGCAGCTGCTGGGGAGCGCTTTGCCGCGCTGGCCGAGCTGTTCGACCCTTCGACGCACCGTCATCTCGACCAGGTCGGCCTGACGGAGGGTTGGCGCTGCTGGGAGGTCGGGGCCGGCGGCTCGGCGCTCACCACGTGGCTGTCCGCTCGCGTCGGCGCAATCGGAAAGGTCGTGGCCACCGACATCGACGTCGCATGGGCACGAGAGGCGCAAGCACCGAACGTCGAGGTGCGCCGTCACGACGTGGCGGCTGAACCGCCCCCGGGCCAAGGATTCGACCTCGTCCACGCACGCCTCGTACTCGTCCACGTCCCGCAACGCGACGTGGCGCTCCGCTCGATGGTCGCCGCCCTGCGACCCGGGGGGTGGCTCGTCGTCGAGGACGCCGATCCGGCCATGCAGCCGTTGTCGTGCCCTGAAGCGCGCAACGATGCAGAGCGCCTCGCCAACAAGCTGCGGACGGGCTTTCGTGCACTGATGGCCGAGCGCGGTGTCGACCTGGCCTATGGCCGCACTCTGCCGCGGTTGCTGCGCGAGGCCGGTCTCGACGGCGTCCGTGCTGACGCGTACTTCCCCGTCGCCATGCCGGCGTGCAACCAACTCGAGACCGGGACCATCGCGCACATCCGAGAACTGCTGGTCACCAATGACATCGCCACTGACGCCGAGATCGACGAGCACCTCTCCAATGTGGCAGGGGGCCACCTCGACCTGGCGCAGCCACCGATGATCACCGCCTGGGGTCGAGCTCCCTCGCAGTAAGGGGCCATTGGAGACGTCCCGGCTGCCGCCGCCTTCTGTCGGTCAGCCGTGAGAGCGCCGACCTACCTCTTCCCTTCGATTGAGGTTTCCAACGCAGCTGATGGATACCTCATTGCTCAACGACAGGTGCCCGAAACAGATGGCTCGTCGAGGTGACGATCCCACTCGATTTTCAAAGGGTGCTCACCCGGCAGAAGGACCTGGCGGGCTGGGGACGATGCAGCGTGTTCCCTGCCCAACCGCCCTACGCGAATGACAACGTCTTCGAGGTAAGGGTGTGGGCCACGAAGGATGGTCAAGTCAGCGTTTACAGGATCTCTCTCGTTGCAACTTCGTCGAGCGGCTGAAACAGGGCCAGAGTGATTGCTCGGCGGCTCACTGCCGGGTCATCGACCACTGGCTCACGAAGAGCTGGCCGAAGGCAACGTTGAAGGAGACCTGCAGGTTGTAGAGGCCGGGGGCCGTCCCACCCGAGACGCGGACGACCGAGTCGAGCTCCGCTCCGGTCAGCGTGTCACCCGCGACGCTGAGCGACGGGTTGACCCTGGCGGTGTACTCGGTGATGGTGGCCCCTCGAAGCGGCGCCGTTGTGGTGATCGGCACCGTTGGGCTCATCGCCACCCACCACGCGCCTTGGCCCTGCTCGGCGGAGCGGAGGGCACCGAAGTACTCGCTCAGCACATCGCCCTCCGAGTCGTACGGGGCCATCGTCTGCTCCCAGGACGTGCTGGGCGTGCCGGCGAGCGAGAGCGTCCCGAGGGGGAGGTCGTTGGTCGCGAGTGTGAGACCTTCGGCGCTCAGCGCGGCGGGGATGGGCAGGTTGGGCTCGGGTGGGCTGGCGACCGCGGGCAGCGCCTTGTCGTTGAGGCGCACCGAGACGAGCTGGGCCGTGACGAGATAGCGCTGGTCCGTGAGGAAGAGCGCATTGGTCGGGTAGCAGGTCTCGAGCACCAGGAGGGACTCCGTGGACGGGGAGTAGACGGGTGAGCCCTTCTGGACGACCTGGTGCCCGGTCACCTGGTAGGTGAACGTCTGGCACGGCGTGACGAAGTCGATCTCCGAGTGCACGGCCAACTGGTTGATGTGGCTGAAATAGGTGACGTCGTGGGCGGCGAACAGGGTGGTGCCGGGCTGGCCCGGCCACGAGCTGCCATCTGCGTGGCCGACGGCCACATTGATCTGCGAGTCACCGTCGCCGGCGAGGACGGGAGCTGCCATGCCGATCTCGCTCGCCGAGACGACACCTTGGGCCTGGCTCCCGCCGTTGATGAACGGCGGGCACACCGCGGTTGGGACCACCGGGTCGAAGCGAGAGATCCGCCCGGCGGCGGCGATCGCCGCGTTCTCGGCCGAGAGGAGGCTGTCGCCCGTCTGTTGCGAGTGGTAGAAGAACCAGCCGACGTCGGCGGCGATGGCGAGGCCGGCCAGGACCGCCGCGATGCCGATCCACCAGAACGGCTTGCGAGGCGCCTTGGGGGCCACCGCTTGGCGCGGCGGGGCCTGCTGCGGTGCGGGCTGGCCTCTCGGTGGCCCAACATTGTGAGCATGCATCGTCTCGACCGCTTCGCTGTCGGTGGTGGAGGCCAACGGCCTGGCCCGAGCCCGACCGGAGCCGCCGACTCGGCACCGGGCAAGGCAGCGGGCCACGACGAGACTACAAGGCACGCCCCGGTGAGAAGTTGATCCCCCGGCGCGGTCGTTCTCATCCCGGCGTGCTCGCCGGCGACGCCTCCGATTAGCTGAGGCGCTCGACGATCATGGCCATGCCCTGGCCGCCGCCGACACACATCGACTCGAGCCCGAAGGTCTTGTCGGCGTCCTCGAGGCCGTTCAACAGCGTGGTCATGATGCGCGCACCGGTCTGGCCGAACGGGTGACCCAAGGCGATGGCGCCCCCGTTCACGTTCAGCTTGTCCCACTCGATGCCGAGGTGGCGGGCGGAGGGGATCACCTGGGCGGCGAAGGCCTCGTTGATCTCGACCAGGTCGATGTCGTCGATCGTCATGCCGGCGCGCTTGAGGGTCTGGCGGATGGCCTCGACCGGGCCGAGGCCCATGATCTCGGGGTTGAGCCCGGTCACGCCGCTCGCCACGATGCGTGCAAGTGGGGTGATCCCGAGCTGGGCTGCCTTGGTGTCGCTCATGACGACCACGGCCGCGGCACCGTCGTTCAGGGGACAGGCGTTGCCCGCCGTGATGGTGCCGCCCTCGCGGAACACGGGCTTCAGCTGCGAGAGCCCCTCGAGCGTGGTGCTCGGGCGGGGCCCGTCGTCCTTGGTCACCACGGTCCCGTCGGAGAGCGTCACCGGGATGATCTCTCGCTCGAAGAAGCCGTTGTTCTCCGAACGCACGGACCGGGTCTGCGACAGCAGGGCGAACTCGTCCTGCTCCTCGCGGCTCACGCCCTCGAACTCGGCCACGTTCTCGGCGGTCTGGCCCATGGCGATGTAGACGTCGGGCAGGCCCCGCTGGGGGCTCCACGGCTCGGTGAACGTCGACGAGCGGGAGGCGGTGCGCGCCTCGGCCTCAGCGAAGAGGGTGTTGTGGGGGCCGGTGTCCGATGCACCGTTCATGTAGCGGCTGACCGCCTCGACACCGGCAGCCACGAAGACGTCACCCTCGCCCGCCCGGATGGCGTGGGCGGCCATGCGGATCGTCTGCAGCGACGAGGAGCAGTAGCGGTTGACCGTGACACCGGGGACGTCGTCGAGCCCGGCGAGCAGGGCGACGACGCGCGCCATGTTGTAGCCCGCCTCACCGCCGGGCTGGCCGCTGCCGAGGATGAGGTCCTCGACGTTGTTCGGGTCGAGTTGGGGGAGCTTGGCCAGCACGACCTTGACCGCCAGGGCGGCGAGGTCGTCGGGACGGCACTCGACGAGCGAGCCCTTCACGGCACGGCCGATGGGGGTGCGGCCGGTGGCGACGATGACTGCTTCGGGCATGGAGTGCTCCTTTGAGGCCTTGGTGGATGCTGGATGGCTCGACGGTCGCCGCGGTTACCCACTGGTAATGAACGTGGCGTCGGCCTAAGAGTAATCGTGTCACCGCACAGCGTCGATTGCGGTGGCCGGCGGGGACGCAGAACTGTAACGTGTTCTATTGACGGGCTGCGGCCTGGCCGTCGACAGTGGTGCGATGTCGGGGCGGATCGCCGCGCCTGACCGGGGAGGGGACCGGATGCGGATCGGCTACACCGAAGAGCAAGAGGCGCTCCGCCAGGAGCTCCGGCGCTACTACGCCGAAATGCTCACGCCCGACGTGGAGGCGGACCTCGCCACCAGTTCGGGCATCGGCCCGACGGTGCGCAGGCTCGTCCGGCAGATGGCCGCCGACGGCTGGCTCGGGATCGGGTGGCCGACCCAGTACGGGGGGCAGGGCAGGTCGGCGATGGAGCAGTTCATCTTCTTCGACGAGTCGATGCGCGCCGGCGCTCCCGTGCCGATGCTCACCATCAACACCGTCGGACCCACGTTGATGGACTTCGGCACCGAGGAGCAGAAAGCCGAGTTCCTGCCCAGGATCCTGGCGGGGGAGATCCACTTCTGCATCGGCTACACCGAGCCGAACGCCGGCACCGACCTGGCGTCGCTCACCACCAAGGCGGTGCGTGACGGCGACGAGTACGTGATCAACGGGGCCAAGATCTACACGAGCCTGGCCGGCGGTGCGGACTACATCTGGCTGGCCACGCGCACCGATCCCGAGGTCTCCAAGCACAAGGGCATCTCGATGTTCATCGTGCCGATGGACACACCGGGCATCCGGGTCGTGCCCATGCACCTCATGGGCACGCACAACATCAACTACACCTTCTACGAGGACGTGCGGGTCCCGGCCGCGAACCTCGTCGGTGGCGAGAACAATGGTTGGACGCTCATCACGAACCAGCTCAACCACGAGCGGGTCACCCTGTGCTCGCCGGGCATCATCGACCGCTCCCTCGCCGACGTGCGGGCGTGGGCGCAGTCGACCAAGCTGCCCGACGGGCGCCGGGTCATCGACCAGCAGTGGGTCCAAGAGCACCTCGCCCGGGTGCGCGCCGAGCTCGAATACCTGCGCCTCATCAACTGGAAGGTTGCCTGGCAGGCCACCCAGGGCCGTCTCGACGTGGCGGACGCGTCCTCCATCAAGGTCTTCGGCACCGAGTTCTACCTGCGGGCCTTCCGCCTGCTCATGGAGGTCATCGGACAGGCCGCCTACCTCCAGCGGGACTCGCCGGGGGCCGTGCTCGCCGGGCGCCTCGAGATGTACGCCCGCTCGATGATCATCCTCACCTTTGGTGGGGGGACCAACGAGATCCAGCGGGACCTGATCGCCATCTTCGGGCTCGGCATGCCGCGCTCGCTGCGCTGAGCCCTACGACGAGACGAGGACGGACATGGACTTCTCCTACAGCGAAGAGCAAGAGGCGGTGCGCGAGCTCTCGGTGCGCATCTTCACCGACCAGGCGACCCACGAGCGGCTAAAGGAGCTCGAAGCGGACGCCGATGAGCACGGGCCCTTCGATCGCCAGCTCTGGGGGGAGCTGGCCGGCGCCGGCCTGCTCGGCATCGCCCTCGGTGAGGATGTCGGCGGCTCGGGCCTCGACTTCGTCGCCGCCTGCCTCGTGGTCGAGGCCGCCGGGCGCACCGCCGCCCACGTGCCGGTGGTCGAGCACCTCGTCTACGGCGCGGCGGCGATCGATCGGTTCGGCACCCCCGAGCAGCGCGCGCTCCTGCTCCCTGGCGCGGCCGCCGGCACCACCGTGCTGACCGCCGCCCTGGCCGAGGCGGCGGGCGACGTCGTCGTGCCCGCAGTCACCGCCCCCCTCACCACGGCCGCGCTGACCCCCGATGGTGGCTGGCGCCTCAACGGCACCAAGGCCTGCGTCCCCGCCGGCCTGCTGGCGGACTTCGTGCTCGTCCCGGCGAGTCTCCGAGACGCCGAGGGCCAGCCGGCCGGCTCGGCGGTGTTCGTGGTCGCCACCGACGCCACCGGGGTGCGCCGCACCGCCCAGCAAGGTGCGGCACGGCCCGAGGCCATCATCGAGCTCGACGGGGTCGAGGTCGCCGACGGCGACCGCCTCGGTGGCGACGGCGCGGCCGTCGCCACCTGGATCGCCGAGCACGCGACCGCCGCGCTGTGCATCGAAGAGGGAGGCGCCTGCGCCTCGGCACTGACGCTCGCCGCCGAGTACACGAAGACGAGGGAGCAGTTCGGCAAGCCCATCGCCACGTTCCAGGCGGTGGGCCAGCGGGTGGCGGACGCCTACGTCGACGCCGAGGCGGTGCGCCTCACCGCCTGGCAGGCGGCCTGGCGCCTGTCGGCCGGCCTGCCGGCCACCGCCGAGGTGGCCATGGCCAAGTTCTGGGCGGCCGACGGCGGCCAGCGCGTGGTCCACGCCGCCGCTCACGTGCATGGCGGCGTGGGAGTCGACCGGGACTACCCGCTGCACCGCTTCTTCCTCCTCACCGAGCAGATCGAGCTGACCCTCGGTGGCGCCACCGAGAGCCTGCTCGTGCTCGGCGGCCTCCTGGCCTCCGAGCCCGCCTGAGGCCTCGCCGTGGCTCAGTAGCCCGACGACGGCGCCTTTGCGGTGGTCGGCGTGGTCGTCGCCGCCGACGACGGGTGGACCACGAACCAGATACCGCCGATGCCCTGGCCCTGGGTGCTGGTGCCCGAGTCCGGCGCGTAGCGGTAGAGCGGCATGCCGTGGTAGGTGACCACCCGAACGCCGTGTGCCGCCGCCGTGGTGCCGAGCTTGCCCACGCCTGGCCCCCCCTTCGGCGCGGTCGTGCCCGCGGGCACGGTGAGCGGCGGCCAGAGCGATGCGCAGCCACCGGTACAGGTCGCCTTTCCGGCGGTGCCGTCGGGCGTGTAGCGGTAGAGCGTCGCCCCCGACGAGGTGACGAGCACCTTGCCGAGCGACCCGCGAGCAGTCGCCAGCACCACGGGTGAGCCCTTGGCGCCGGCCACACCGGCTGACACCAGCAGCACTGCGGCACCGAGCGCCACGCCGACGCCGAGCAGCGCGAGCCCGGCGTGCCGACGCCTCGGGTGCTCCGGCGCCTGACCCGGGAATGGGTCGCCCCGATGGCCACGTCTGACCCGCTCGGTGGTGGAGGTGGGAGTGCGCAGCATGGTGATCCTTCCGTTCTCCGACGGCCCACGCGGCGCGTCAGAGGTAGTACGGCCGGAGCGGCCCGCGGGATTGCGAACCGGGAAACGAATGTGTCGAATCCGAAGTCGGGCCTCATGCGTACAACAGAGGTGCCAACATCGCGCATGGAACGAGACGGCCCGACCGACGAGGCCCTCCTCGCCGGCCTTGCCGCCGGTGACGAGCTGGCGGCGACGGCCTTCGTCCGCCGCTACCAGCGACGCATCTTCGGCCTGGCGGTGGGCATGGTGGGCGATCCGGCCCTCGCCGAGGAGATCGCCCAGGAGGCGTTCCTGCGCGTGTGGCGCCACGCTGCGGTCTACGACGCTCGCCGCGGGGCCGTCGCCTCGTGGGTCCTCACCATCACCCGCAATCTCGCGGTCGACGCCATCCGCATGCGCCGCAGCGTCCCGGTTGACCCCGACGACTTCGCCCGCACCGCACTCGTCTCGGATGACCGCTCCCCCGAAGAGGCGGCGGTGACGGCCGATGCGGCGCCGGGCCTCCGCCGCGCGCTCGCCACATTGCCGCCCGACCAGCGCCGGGCCCTCGTGCTGGCGGTGGTCCACGGGCACAGCGCAGCCGAGGTGAGCGAGGAGGAGGGCATCCCCCTCGGCACGGCCAAGACCCGTATCCGTGCCGGGATGGCCAAGCTGCGCACGGCGTGGGTCGGCGGACAGGTGACGAGATGAGTGAGCACGGCACGCGTCCGGACTGCGAGCCGTTCGGCGAGGACCTTGTGCTCTTCGCCACGGGCACGCTGAGCGGTCCGGCGCGCACCGAACTCCTCGAGCACCTGGCCGCCTGCCCCAATTGCCGGATCGACCTCGAGCAGTACGCGGAGACCGCCGACGCGCTCCTCGGCCTGAGCGGTGGCGTCGAGCCCCCGGCCGGCTTCGAGGTGCGCGCCCTCGAGCGCATGGGCGTGAACGAGACGGTGGTGCCCATCGGTCGCCGGTGGCGTCGGCGGGCGCTCGCCGTGGCCGCCGCGGTGGTGCTGGTCGTCGCCGGTGGCGCCATCGGCGCAGGGGTGATGAGCGGCGGCCCGGCACCGCGCCCGGCCGAGGCGAGCGGGTCCATCCACGTGGCCTCGCTCGACTACGACGGCACCCGGGTCGGGCACGTGACCGTCTCGGGCGGGGACGAGCCGTGGCTGCTGATGTCCCTTTCGGGCACCGGCTGGGACCAGCAGGTGACCTGCGAGGCGGTGCTGACCGACGGCCGCCACGTCGTCGTCGGCAGCTTCTGGGTCGGCTCGGGCCCGAGCGTCTGGGGTGTGCGCCTCCCGGTTGCCCCGAGCGAGATCAGCCGGGCCGTCGTCCTCGATGCCCACGGTGACGTGCTGGCTTCCGCCGAGCTGCGCGCCTGAGCGCGAGGCCCGGTGCCACGGGACCTCCGTCGGTTTGTGGCCGGCCGCTCGGGGTACCCACTGTGCGCCGCGCGAAGCGGCAACTGCGGCGCGAGCGAGGAGCATCGAGATGAGCAGACCGCGGACCGACACCCGGGCCTCCGTCGGGGCGTCGGCGTCCGGGCGGGACACCTCCCACGCCCGGCCCGACGGCGTCGACGACAAGACCGTCGAAGCGGTGGGCAAGGTGAGCGAGGCCCTCGAGTGGGTGGAGCGGGCGCGCGGGCACCTCTACTCCTTCCATCAGGAGATGGGCCACGCGGACCTGATCCTCGGCGAAGCGGCCGACGCCTTGGAGGACGCGGGCCACCCCGAGGTGGCCGTGCGTCTGCGCAAGGGGCTCATCGGGTGCAACGTGCTCGACGGGCGCTGGACCTTCCAGGTCGTCGAGGAGTTCGACGACGGCTACTACGCGTCGTTCCGCCACCACGAGCGCTCGGTGCGCGACCAGCTGATGGCGGGTCGCCGCCACGTCTACGAGTCAGAGATGAAAGACCGCGAGATCGACCCGGCCCGCAGCGACCAGCGGCGCCGGCCGAGCGGGGACGGGTCGACGGGCTGACTCAGCTGACCAGCTCGGCCATGGTCTCGAGCGTTGCCGGGTCACCGCTCACGAGCAGCGAGGTGGCGATGGACTCGCGCCAGGCCTCGAGGTCGTCGCGGATCTTCTCCTTCGGGCCGATGAGGGCGATGTCCTCCACCATCGAGGTGGGCACCGCCGCGGCCGCCTCGTCCTTGTGGCCGTCGAGGTAGAGGTCCTGGATCTTGACGGCCTCCTCCTCGTAGCCCATGCGGGCGAAGACGTCGAAATGGAAGTTCATCTCGCGTGCCCCCATGCCCCCGACATAGAGGGCGAGGAACGGGCGGAAGGCGTCGGCGGCTCGCTCCACGTCGTCGGCGATGACCGTCGGCGCGAAGGCGATGACCTCGAAGTCCGCGGCACTATGCCGCGCCCCGGGTCGGGCGAAGCCCTCGGCGAGCGACGCCTCGAAGGACTTCATGGCCTTCGGGGAGAAGAAGATGGGGAACCAGCCGTCGGCGATCTCGGCGGCGAGTGCGACGTTCTTCGGGCCCTCGGCGCCGAGGATGATCGGGATCTCGGGGCGCAGGGGGTGCACGATCGGCTTGAGCGCCTTCCCGAGGCCGGTGCCGCCGGGATAGGGGAGCGGGTAGTGCGGGCCGCTGCTCGTGACCGCGGACTGGCGGGCGACCACCTGGCGGACGATGTCGACGTACTCGCGGGTGCGGGCCAGGGGCTTCTCGAAGGACTGGCCGTACCAGCCCTCGACCACCTGGGGCCCCGAGACCCCGAGCCCGAGCACGAAGCGCCCACCGGAGAGATGGTCCATGGTGATCGCCGCCATGCCCATCGCCGTTGGGGTGCGGGCCGACAGCTGGCAGAGCGAGGTCCCGAGACGCACCGACGTGGTCTGCGAGCCCCACCAGGCGAGGGGCGTGAGGGCGTCGGAGCCGTAGGACTCCGCCGTCCAGACCGAGTCGTAGCCGAGGCGCTCGGCCGCAGCGATCATCTCGGCGGCCCCGGCCGGCGGCCCCGACCCCCAATAGCCGAGCTGGAGCCCGAGCACCATGTCCTTCATCGCACCGCCCCCTTTTTCGGCCGTGTGGCCGCAACGCCCAAGTTAGTTGTCTGTCATCTTCGCCACGTAGTGCTCGGCGAAGACCGTCGCACTTTGTATGCGCGCGGCGATGGCCTGCTCGGCGGTGGCGCCGGGGGCGATGCGCGCGAACCACCACGGCGCGCAGATCATGTCGGTGACGCCACGCTCTTCCATCCGCCGGTACAGGTCCACGCTCGGGCGCTCGCGGAGCGACAGGTAGATGGCGTAGGGCTCGTGCTCCCGGCCGGCCGCCCGACGGTACTCGGCCAGGGTGTCGAGGTGCCCGAGCGCCTCCACCTCGCTGTAGGCGCCCGCGGCGATCCACCCGTCGCACAGCTGGGCCGCCCGGCGGAATGCCGGCGCCGAGTGCCCGCCCCCGAGTATCGGGACGGGCTCGCTCGGCGAGGGGTTCATCTGGCAGGGCGGCACGTCGTAGTACGTGCCGTGGTACTCGACCCACCCGCCCGACCACAGCGCCCGCAGGGCCGGGATCATCTCGTCGAGGCGCTTGCCGCGCGTCGCGAAGTCCTGGCCGGTCTGGTCGAACTCCTCCTTGCACCACCCGACGCCCACCCCGAGCCGGACCCGGTTGGCCGAGAAGGCGGCGGTGGTGCCGACGGTCTTGGCCACCGTGATGAGGTCGCGCACCGGGGCGATGTAGACGCCGGTCGTGAAGGTGAGCTGCGAGGTGATGGCCGCCAGCGACGCGATGGTGCACATGGGGTCGGGCCACGCCGTCGACTTCTCCCAGCTCGGGGCCCCGTCGTCGTCTTTGGCGTAGGTGTAGTGGCTCTCGAGCTCGGCCGGGTTGAAGAGGTGGTCGGAGAGGTAGAGGCCGGCGTAGCCGAGCTCGTCGCAGGTTCGTGCCAGGGTGGTGAACTCCTCCACCGGCACGAAGGTGAGCGCGTGGTGGAATCGCATCGGGCTCGCATCTCCTCGGCACTCGGGCGACGCCCGGATCGGGCACCGTGGCTGCTGATACTAGAACGCGTTTCACCGAATGGCCTGGTGGGCCGGCGAGGAGAAGATGAGTGCGCTCATCCGAGCGAGGGGCCCGGATCGTGGTGCAGCTCGCCCTGGAGGGCCACTCGCTCCAGTGGCGCACCCGCGCTTCGGACTCGACCTGTTGCGCACGAGTTGGAACCAGCTGCCGCAAGAATCCGTCGGCCTCGAGGTGCGTCGTCGGATCCACAAAGGACGCCAATATCGGCAGGGCCGCATGCTGGAGTCCTGAGCAACGCGAAGAAGGCGGCTGGTCCTGTGGAGGATGATGGTCGGGAAAGGACTCGTGACCGACGTGGCCGCCGACACCACCGAAGACCTCATGACGGTCAGCCGGACCAAGGTCGCGACTGCTCCCGGGCAGGGGCTCGCGAAAGAGAACGTGTTACAGTTTTGCGGCTTTTGCAGCCTGGATGGACCAGGCGCGCGAGGAGGGGGACTCTGCGATGTTCCTCGAGGAAACGCCCGAGCAGGGCGAGCTCCGAGAAGAGTTGCGCGCCTACTACGCCGAGCTGCTGACCCCTGAGGTGAAGGCCGCCCTCGAAGAGGCCGGGGAGTCGGGCGAGGCGTGGCGCGACACCGTTCGGCGCATCGGCAAGGACGGCTGGCTCGGCATCGGCTGGCCGACGGAGTTCGGTGGCCAGGGCCGCCCGGCCACCGACCAGTTCATCTTCTTCGACGAGACACGCCGGGCTGGCGCGCCGTTCCCCTTCGTGACCATCAACACGGTGGGCCCGACCCTCATGCGCTTCGGCACCGCGGAGCAGAAGTCCTTCTACTTGCCGAAGATCCTCTCGGGCGAGCTCAACTTCGCCATCGGCTACACCGAGCCCCAAGCTGGCACCGACCTCGCCAGCCTGCGGACCCGGGCCGAGCGCGACGGGGACGAGTACGTCATCAACGGGAACAAGATCTACACGAGTGGGGCGGACATGGCCGACTACATCTGGCTGGCCGCCCGCACCGACCCCGAAGCGCCCAAGCACAAGGGCATCTCGATCATCTCGGTGCCGACGAGCGCGGCCGGCTTCGACTGGAGCCTGATCACCACCGTCGGCGGCTTCACGACGACCGCCACCTATTACGAGGACGTCCGGGTTCCGCTCGACAGCCTGATCGGCGCCGAGAACGAGGGATGGCGCATGATCACCCTGCAGCTCAACCACGAGCGGGTGGGGCTCGCCGCCTGGGCGGGGATCGCCCGCCAGGTCTTCGACGAGGTGCTCCACTGGGCGGCCACCACGCCTGGTGACGGTGGCACCGTGGTGCTCGACCAGCCGTGGGTGCAGCTCGACCTGGCGCGCGCAGAGGCTGAACTGAGCGCCATGTGGCTGCTCAACTGGCGGATGGCCGCAGCGGTGGCCGCCGATGAGGTGACGGCGGCCGAGTCCTCCTCCATCAAGGTGTTCGGGACCGAGCGCACCATCGAGATCTACCGGCTGCTGCTCGGCATCGTCGGTGCGGGTGGCTACCTTCGCTCGGGGTCGCCGGGCGCGCTGTTGGGCGGCCAGCTCGAGGCGCTGGCCCGCCAGGCCCAGATCAACACCTTCGGGGGCGGCGTGAACGAGGTCCAGCGCGAGATCGTGGCCATGGCCGGGCTCGGCATGCGGCGAGCCCAGCGATGAACGCCCGGTGAGCGCCGACCACTCCGAAGAGCTCGCCGCACTCGTCGGCCGGCGCAGCGGTGCCCCCCAGGTCGCCCCCGACGCCGTGAACCTGGCCATGATCCGCCACTGGGTCGAGGCCATGGGGGACGAGAACCCCGTCTACCTTTCCGAGGAGGCGGCGACCGACGCGGGCTTCGGAGGCATCGTCGCCCCGCCGACCATGCTGCAGGCCTGGATCATGCGCGGTCTCAAGGCCTCGCTCGAGGCCGAGTCCCGGCGTGCGGAACCCGAGACGACCGCCGGCTCGGACAACGACCGGATGATGGCCCTCCTCGACGACGAGGGGCGCACGTCGGTCGTTGCCACCAATTGCGACCAGCACTACGTGCGCCCGCTGCGCCTCGGCGAACGGCTCGTCACCACGTCGACCATCGAGGACATCACGGCCGAGAAGAAGACCGGACTCGGTGAGGGGCGCTTCGTCACCACCCGCATCGACTTCGTGTCGCTCCCCGACCTCGGCGAGCACGCGAGTGTGAGCGAAGAGGTCGTCGCCGCCGGCGAGCCGGTCGCGACCATGCGCTTTCGCATACTCAAGTACCGACCGGGCACCGCCAAGGGCGCGGAGGTGCGCGACGGGGATGGCGGCCCGGCGCGCCCGCGCCGCCCGAGGCCCGCCCTCACCCAGGACAACGCCTTCTTCTTCGAGGGGACTCGGGCCGGGAAGCTCCTCATTCAGCGCTGCGTGTCGTGCCACACGCTGCGCCACCCGCCGCTGCCGGCCTGCGCGGTCTGCGGGTCGCTCGACTGGGACACCGTGCAGGCGTCGGGGCGCGGGGAGCTCTACAGCTTCGTCGTCGTGCACTACCCGAAGGTGCCGTCCTTCGACTACCCCCTCCCCATTGGGCTCGTCGCACTGGAGGAGGGCACGCGGTTGGTGGCCGACCTGGCGATCGATCCGGCCGAGCTGCGCATCGGCATGCCCGTCGAGGCCGAACTCGTCAGCTTCGACGACGAGCTGACCCTGCCGGTCTTCCACGGGCTGCCAGCCGAGAGAGACGAGGGCGGGTAGATGGACTTCACGTTCAATGAGGAGCAGCGCGCCGTGCGCGACGCGGCGAGCGGCGTCTTCGCCGGCATGGTCACCCCCGCAAGGGTGGCTGAAGTCGAAGCCGGTGACGAGCGGATCGACCGCGAGCTGTGGTCGGCGCTCGCCGCCTCCGACCTGCTCGGGCTGGCCGTGCCCGAGCGCAGCGGAGGAGCGGGACTCGGGCTTCTCGAGCTCTGCCTCGTGCTGGAGGCCCAGGGTGCAGTCGTGGCCCCCGTGCCGCTGTGGGCCGCGCTCGTGGCCGCCGCCCTTCCCATCGCCCGCTTCGGCGACCCCGAGCGCTGGTCCCCGCTGCTCAGTGCGGTCGCCCGGGGTGAGATCGTGCTCAGCGCCGCCCTCAGCGATGTCACCGCCGGCTCATCCACGCGCCCTCGCATCGCCGCCCGGCCCGACGGGGACGGCTGGCGCTTGAATGGCGTCGCCCACGCCGTCCCGTCCGCCCACATCGCGCAGGGGGTCCTCGTGCCGGCCCGGACCGCCGGCGGCGAGATCATCCTGGTGGTGGTCGACCCCCACGCCGAGGGCGTCGAGGCCGAGCGCACGGTGACCACCAATCGAGAGATCCACCCCCATCTGCAGTTCGACGAGCACGTTGTGCCCGCGCGCGACGTCCTGGTCGGCGCCGAGGGTGGGGCAGAGGCGCTCGAGTGGGTCGTGGGCGTCGCCGCCACCGGGCTGTGCGCCCTCCAAGTGGGGATCTGCGAGGCGGCCCTCCGCCAGACCGCAGCGCACCTGAACGAGCGCGAGCAGTTCGGCAAGCCGCTCTCGAGCTTCCAGGGCACCATGCTGCGCGCCGCTGACGCGGCCATCGACATCGAGGCCATGCGGGTCACCCTGTGGGAGGCGGCGTGGCGGCTCGACTCGGGGCTCGACGCCCGCGAGGCCGTCGCCGTCGCCAAGTGGCAGGCCGCCGAGCGGGGCCAGGGCGTCGTCCACGCCACCCAGCACCTCCACGGCGGCACCGGGGCCGACATCTCCTACCCCATCCACCGCTACTTCCTCTGGGGCAAGCAGTTGGAGCTTCAGCTCGGTGGACCGAGCGTCCAGCTGGCCCGCCTCGGCACCCTCATTGCCGAGCGGGCCGCAGCCGGAGGCCAGCGGTGAGCAGCGGTGTTCTCGGCACGCGTACCTACGACTCGGTCGCCGTCGGCGACGAGCTCGAGCGACTGGTCCTGCCCATCACCCCCACCCTCATCGTGGCCGGGGCGATCGCCAGCCGCGACTACCAAGACGTCCACCACGACCGCACCCTCGCACAGCTGCGCGGTTCTCCGGACATCTTCATGAACATCCTCACCACCAACGGCCTGGTCGGGCGCTTCGTCACCGACTGGAGCGGCCCCGCTGCGGTGCTGCGCGACGTGGTGATCCGGCTCGGCGCACCCAACTACCCCGACGACACCATGACCCTGACCGGGATCGTGACCGCCAAGGCCGATCCCGACGCCGACGGGCGGCGCGGGGACGTCGAGGTGACCGTGCGCGGTGCGAACTCGCTCGGTGACCACGTCACCGGCACGGTCACCGTGTCGCTTCCCCGCGAGGGCGTGCGGCGGTGAGCCAGCACAGCTTCGCCGGCAAGGTGGCGATCGCCGGCATCGGGGCGACCGAGTTCTCGAAGGACTCGGGCCGCTCGGAACTGCGCCTGGCGGTCGAAGCGGTGGCTGGCGCCCTCGCCGACGCCGGTATCGCGCCCACAGAGGTGGGCGGCATGGTCACCTACAGCTCGGAGACCAACCCCGACGTCGACATCGCCCGCAGCCTCGGCATTGGCGAGCTCACCTTCTTCAGCCGCATCCACTACGGCGGCGGGGCGGCGTGCGCGACCATCCAGCAGGCCGCCCTGGCCGTCGCATCGGGCGTGGCCGACGTGGTCGTCTGCTACCGGGCGTTCAACGAGCGCTCGGGGAACCGCTTCGGGGCCGGTGTGCAGGACCGCGCACCGATGGCCAACGCCGAGAGCGCCCACTTCGCCTTCTACATGCCGGTCGGCCTGCTGACCCCCGCCCAGTGGGTGGCCATGGCCGCCCAGCGCTACCTGCATGTCTCGGGGGCGACGAGTGAGGACCTCGGCAGGGTGGCCGTCGCCGACCGCCGACACGCCGCCACCAACCCGAAGGCCTGGTTCTACGGCCAGCCCATCACCCTGGCCGAGCACCAGGAGAGCCGCTTCATCGTCGAGCCCCTGCACCTCCTCGACTGCTGCCAGGAGACCGACGGGGCCCAGGCCATCGTGGTCACCTCGCTCGAGCGGGCCCGGGACCTGCCCAACCCGCCGGCCGTGGTGGCCGCCGCCGCGCAGGGCTCGGGCGAGGGCCAGGACATGATGACCAGCTACTACCGCGACGACCTGTGCGGCCTGCCCGAGATGTCCGTCGTGGCCCGCCAGCTCTGGGCGACGTCGGGACTCGGCCCCGACGACATGCAGGCGGCGATCCTCTACGACCACTTCACCCCCTACGTGCTCTACCAGCTCGAAGAGCTCGGCTTCTGCGCCAAGGGCGAGGCCAAGGACTTCGTCGCCGACGGCCGGATCGAGCTCGGCGGTGCGCTCCCCATCAACACCCACGGCGGCCAGCTCGGCGAGGCCTACCTCCACGGCCTGAACGGCATCGCCGAGGGCGTGCGCCTCGTGCGTGGCTCGTCGGTCAATCAGGTGCCCGAGCTCGAGCACGTGGTGGTGACCGCCGGCACGGGCGTGCCGACCAGCGGGCTGATCCTGGGCGTCGACCGCTAAACCGGAGTGCTGCGGGGCTCCGGGAGCCCCGCCGCCCCCGGGCGCTGCTCGTTACACTCGGCGCAGTCCGAGGCCAGGAGGCAGACGTGGCACATGACCCGATCGTCACCGAGCGAGTGCGCGACCGCGACAGTCTCGAGCCCCACTTCGTCTTCGCCGAACAAGAAGGGCGTGCCGCGGCCCGGCTCGCCGAGTACCGGGCCGCCGGGGGGCGGCCCAATATCGTCGTGATCCTCTTCGACGACGTCGGCTGGGGCGACTTCGGCTGCTACGGCGGCGGGGTGGCGGTCGGCGCCCCCACGCCCAACATCGACCGCCTGGCCCGGCGGGGGACGCTCCTCACCTCGTGCTACTCCGAGCCCTCCTGCACCCCCTCGCGCGCCTCGCTCATGACGGGGCGCCTGCCGATGCGCCACGGCCTGCTGCGGCCCCCGATGTACGGCCAGCCCGGCGGCCTGCAGGGCGAGGTGACGTTCCCCTCGCTGCTCTCCGAGGCCGGCTACGTCACCCAGGCCGTCGGGAAGTGGCACATGGGCGAGAACGTCGAGTCCCAACCCCAGAACGTCGGATTCGACGACTTCTACGGGTTCTTGTCGGTGTCGGACATGTACACCGAGTGGCGCGACCCGTACTTCTTCCCCGAGATCGTCTACAGCGAGGAGCGGACGAAGTGGGTGGAGAACCTCGCCTTCAACAAGTGCTTCGTCCACGCCACGCGCGGAGGGGAGACCGAGGACGTCGAAGAGGTGACCATCCCCGTCCTCTCCACGCTCGACGACAAGTGGGCCGCCTACTCGCTCGACTTCATCCGGCGCATGGCCGAGCCGGCGCGTGACGAGCGCCAGCCGTGGTTCCTCTACCACTGCACCCGCGGCGCCCACTTCGACAATTACCCCCTCGAGCGCTTCCTCGGCTCCTCGCCGGCCAAGCACCCCTACAAGGACACCATCATCGAGCTCGACGACATCGTGGGGCGCCTCGTGGCCGAGCTCGAGGCGACCGGGCAGGCGGAGGACACCTTCATCTTCTTGTCCTCGGACAACGGGCCCGAGATGGAGACATGGCCCGATGCCGCCTACTCGCCGTTCCGCAGCGCCAAGGGCTCGACGTGGGAGGGTGGCCAACGGGTGCCGGGCATCGTGGCGTGGCCGGGTATGGTCGCCGCCGACCGGGCCACCGACGGGCTCTTCTCCCAGATGGACCTCTTCAACACGCTGCTGCGCCTCGGCGGGGCCGAGGGGTCCATCCCCTTCGACCGCTACATCGACGGGGTCGACCAGACTTCGTTCCTCTTGGACGAGGCGGGCGAGTCGAATCGCAAGTTCGTCTACTACTGGCTCACCAACGTGTTCTCGGCGCTGCGGGTGGGGGAGTGGAAGTTCATGGTGGCGTCGACGTCCGACGACGACCGCGACTGCCTCAACTTGGGCGGCTTCACCGGCGTCACCCAGAAGTACTCCCACGGCCGGCTGTACAACCTCTACCTCGACCCGAAGGAGAGCCACAGCTACATGATCCGAAAGCTCGCCTACATCGACTCGTTCACCGGAGGGCTGCGGGACCACCTGATGTCCTTCGGGAAGTACCCGCCCCGCCAGCCGATCGCGGCGATGAGCTGAGCCGACCGCACCCCGGGCGAGGCGTGCCGCTCGGGTGATGGGGGCAGGCCAGGGGAGATGCGCGTAGCGTGCGGTTCGGAGAAGGACGGTGCTCAGTGGGCGCAGAGGTCTTCGGTGGTGGAGGGCTTGGCCTGCTGGTCGTCCCCGCTGCCATCGTGGTAGGGCTCGTCTACCTCTTCGTTCGGGGATTCAAAAAGCGCGACAACATGCCGTAGCCGGCAAGCCCGACGCCGTCACCCCGTGCGGCCGTCGTGGGCCACCGCCCCGAACCGATCGCTGGTCGCGACAATTCTCCCGATTCCCCCTCCTGCCCGGCCCATCCGATGGGCGCACCGGAACCCCGTGGTGCTCGCACATGGTGGCCTGCATTCTTTTCCCCGTGGCCCTACGGTTTGCGCATGAACCGACCAAACATCCTGTTCATCATGACCGATGAGGAACGGTATCCGCCCCCCTACGAGTCCGACGCCGTCCGCTCGTTTCGAAGCTCACAGCTGAGCGCCCGAGAGTCGATCCGCTCTCGGGGGGTGGAGTTCCACCGGCACTACGCGGGTTCCACCGCGTGCACGCCGAGCCGTGCCACCCTCTTCACCGGGCAGTACCCGTCCCTCCACGGCGTCACCGGCACCGCCGGCATCGCCAAGCAGTCGAACGACCCGGCAATGGGGTGGCTCGACCCCAACTCCGTCCCGACGCTCGGTGACTGGTTCCGTGCCGGTGGCTACCAGACCCACTATCGGGGCAAGTGGCATGTCTCTCATGCCGAGTTGATGATCCCGGGTACGCATGAGGGACTGATGGCATCCGACGACGCCGGCCGCCCGATACCCAAAGCAGTGGAGGCCTATCGCAAGGCCGACCGGCTCGACCCATTCGGGTTCTCGGGGTGGATCGGGCGCGAACCCCACGGGGCGGCCAAGTCCGATTGCGGCACGGTACGCGACGGGCTCTTCGCCGAGCAGGTGGTCGAGTTGTTCGACGAGTTGGCCGCCGCCCGTGCGGACGGCCCGTGGCTGACGGTGGCGTCCTTCGTGAACCCCCACGACATCGCCTTCTCGGGCTTCGGGTGGGAGCAGCTGCTGCAATTCGGTCCGCCAGACGACACCGTCCCCGACGTGCCCGAACCTCCGTCACAGTCCGACTCGTTCGCTGGACGCCCGGCGTGCCAGGAGGCATTCAAGGCGATCTGGCCGAAGATGACCTTCGAGACGGCAACGGATCTCGCCTACCGGCGGCTCTATTACTACCTGCACAAGCTCGTCGATCGGGCGATCGGGCGGATCCTCGAGTCCCTGGAACGCTCCGGCATGGCCGACGACACCATCGTGGTTTTCACGTCGGACCACGGCGACCTCCTGGGTGCGCACGGTGGACTCGTCCAGAAGTGGTGCAACGCATTCGACGAGGCCACTCGCGTCCCGCTGCTCATCGCCGGACCTGGCCTCGAGCCGGCGCCGGACGGGATCACGATGCACACCAGCCACGTCGACCTCATCCCGACGTTGCTCGGGCTCGCCGGCATAGACAGAGAGCAGGCGGCGGCCGGTGTCGCCGCCCATCACGATGAGGCACAGCCGCTCCCCGGCAGGGACCTGAGCGCCGTCCTCCAGGGGAAGTCGTCCCAGGCGTCGATCTCCTCGCCGATTTACTTCATGACTGAAGACGACGTGACCCGTGGGTCCACACAAGTGAACATCCTGTCCGGAGCGCCGTTCGACGCCGTCGCGCCTCCGATCAGCATCGAGTCGGCCCTCGGCACGCTCCCGACCGGTGAGGCCGGCGCACAGGAACTGTGGAAGCTCAACCACTACTACGAGCGTCTCGACGATTGGTATGCCGAACATGGCGTGGCGCCCAACCCGTTCCTCGGTGCGGCTGCCGAGCCGTTCTACGAGCTGCACAACCTCACCGCAGATCCCGAGGAGCGGCAGAATCGGACATCCGAGCAACCCGGCGTGCTGTCGCAGATGCTTTCGATCCTGGATGCGGAGAGAGATGCCAAGCGGCTTCTCCCGACCCTGCGCAATACGCTCGGCTAGTGCCTTGCCAGACACAGTTGAGGGTATCCCCGATCGGCGGGGCGACCCCTGGCGTACCGGTCGCCGAGTATTTAGGGGCACCCGCAAGGCCCGAATGACGGTCCGAAAGGGGATGGCTCAACCGGCGCCCGTCACGGTTTCTCGTCGAGCGCCAGATCGCCGATTCGGGTTCCGCTGTGTGCCCGCCCATCCGCCCCTTCGTACGATGGTCTGCGCTCGGTGGGTCGGGCCACACGATGAAGCCCCTGCGAGACTGCTGGGATGAGAACTGACCCCAACCCGAATGGCTCGGAGTTCAGCCTGCTGGTTGAGTACCTCGCCTACCAGCGGGAGACGGTGCTGTTTAAAACGGAAGGCCTGACCCATGCCCAGCTGGTCTCGAAGCACCCTCCGTCCGAGCTGACAGTCGCAGGCCTGCTCGCTGCTGGAGGAGAACTGGATGGAGGTGCGATTCAGCGGGCTGCCTGACCGGGAGCCATGGGCGAGCGTCGATTGGGACGCGGATCCCAACTGGGAGTTCCGCACTGCCGAGAGCATGGAGCCTGAACAGTTGAGAGCTCGCTACAGCGGGGCCTGCGAGCGGAGCCGGCAGGTCGTCACCGCTGCTGGCGGCGCCGATCAGTTGTCAGCGAGGCCGCGGCGCGACGGCCGGCACTTCTCACTCCGCTGGGTTCTGCGGCATCTCATCGAGGAAACCGCTCGCCACGCCGGCCACGCCGACCTCCTCCGCGAGGCGATCGACGGCTCGGTCGGCGAGTAGCAGGCGACCTGACCGAGGGCCGC
>Ga0302157_10000722_pt1 | contig 42263 bp, 38 predicted proteins | sample I_Bog_N3_3_FD_193502 | JGI IMG/M metagenome (GOLD analysis project Ga0302157, IMG submission 193502) | Peat permafrost microbial communities from Stordalen Mire near Abisko, Sweden - I_Bog_N3_3 | ecosystem: Environmental > Terrestrial > Soil > Wetlands > Peat | place: Sweden: Abisko, Stordalen...
TCACCTCCCAGTCCGGCAGCGTCAGGATCTCGAGCGCGGCGCCGCCAAAGAAGCGCAGTTCCCCGGCCAGGCGTTCCAGCTCGCGTGTATCGGCGGCCACGTACACCCATGGGCGGGTATCGCTGCCCACCGCCTCGGCCAGCGCCAGGGCGCGCGCGCTGCCATGCAGCCCGCGCCAGCGCCAGGGCGAATCGGCGAGCGCTGGCAGCGGTGGTTGCAGCAGCGTCGGCATGAGCGGTGGCGGTGCCAGTGGCGGCGGCGTTGTCAGTGGCGCAGGCATTGTCAATAGCGCAAGAGTGTCAGTTACGGGGTGGGCGCCAACGAAGCGCGCGAGCTTAAACGGCTGCGGCGCGATTACAAGCTTGCGCCGCGCGCCGCACCTGCGTTAGGGCGCGCCGGTAGCGCGAGCGCAGTGGATTTACCTGGCAGTCGGATATCATGTGGGCGTGGCCGTTAGCGGGGCCGTCAGCGCGGCCGGGTTGCCGTGTTGGTTTCGACACGCTGAGCTTACGGAGAGTTGCATTGCCCGGCGATTCCGCCAAGTCGAAGCTGCTGCAGGAGCTGCGCATCGAGCGCGACGCCGAGGACCACGGCGCGCGCGCCGGACGCGGCTGGCGGCTGGCGCTGCTGATCGTCGTCGCCTGCCTGGCGGTGGCCGGGGTCGGCGCCTGGCTGCTGCTGCAGGCGCCGCATTTCGAGGTCGAGACGGCGGTTGCGGTGGCGCCCAGCGGCGGCGGCGGCGCGACCGCGATACTGCAGGCCACCGGTTATGTCACCGCGCGCCGCGAGGCCACGGTGTCGGCCCAGATCACCGGCGCGCTGACCTCGGTGCTGATCGAGGAGGGCGAGCACGTCAAGGCCGGCCAGGTGCTGGCGCAGCTGGATGACTCGGCCCAGAAGGCGAGCCTGGCGCAGGCGCAGGCGGCGCTGTCCGCGGCGCGCGCGCTGCTGCTGCAGTTCCAGGCGCAGCTGGAGCAGGCGCGGCGCGACAACCAGAGGAACCAGGACCTGATCGAGCGCAAGCTGGTGTCGCAACAGGCGCTCGAAACCTCGCAGACGCAGGTAGCGACGCTGTCGGCCCAGGTCGAATCACAGAAAAAGCAGGTAGAGCTGGCCGACGCCACGCTGCGCGGCGCGCAGGTGCAGCTCGACTACACCACGGTGCGCGCGCCGTTCACCGGCGTCATTATTGCCAAGGCCGCGCAGGCCGGGGAAATCATCTCGCCGATCTCTGCCGGCGGCGGCTTCACCCGCACCGGCGTCGGCACCATCGTTGACATGGACTCACTCGAGATCGAGGTCGACGTCAACGAGGCCTACATCAACCGCGTGCAGCCCGGCCAGGGCGCGCAGGCGGTGCTCGATGCCTACCCGGACTGGACCATCCCGGCGCATGTGATTGCGATCATTCCGACCGCCGATCGCAGCAAGGCCACGGTCAAGGTACGCATCGCGCTCGAGCAGAAGGATCCGCGCATCCTGCCGGACATGGGCGTGCGGGTATCGTTCCTGGAACACGCTGCCAGCGGCGGTGGCAGCGGCGCGGGCGCCGCCACCGGGGCGGGCAGTGCCGGCAACGCGGCGAGCGCGGCGCCCGGCGGTGCACCCAGCGCGGCACCCCGGGGGGTGCTGGTGCCGGTATCGGCGATCGTCGAACGCGACGGGCACAGCGTCGTGTTCGCCATCGACGGCGCGCATGCGCGCGCGCGGCCGGTCACTCCGGGGCAGAATATCGGGGACCTGCGGCTGGTCGATGGCATCGAGGCCGGTACGCACCTGGTTCGCAGTCCGCCAGCGCCGATGAACGACGGCGCGGCGATCGTCATCAGCAAGCAGTGATCGTCAGCAAGCAGCGAGGCAGGGCATGAGCGCACTGGTGGAAATCCGCAACCTGAGCAAGACCTACGAGCGCGGCAAGCAGAAGGTCGAGGTGCTGCACCACGTGCAGCTGGACATCGAGCAGGGCGACTTCATGGCGCTGATGGGGCCGTCGGGTTCGGGCAAGACGACGCTGCTGAACCTGATCGGCGGGCTCGACTCGCCCACCGACGGCAGCATCACCATCGGCGGGCGTCGCATCGACAACCTGTCGGAGGGCGCGCTCGCCAGGTGGCGCTCGGCCAATGTCGGCTTCGTGTTCCAGTTCTACAACCTGCTGCCGATGCTCTCGGCGCGCAAGAACGTCGAATTGCCGCTGCTGCTGACGAAGCTGTCGGCCGCGCAGCGCAAGCGCAATGCCAGCATCGCGCTGCAGCTGGTGGGCCTCGATGGACGCCAGGCGCACAAGCCCGGCGAGTTGTCCGGCGGTCAGCAGCAGCGCGTGGCGATCGCGCGCGCCATCGTGTCCGATCCGACACTGCTGGTGTGCGATGAGCCGACCGGGGACCTGGACCGGCAATCCGCCGAGGAAGTGCTGACGCTGCTGCAGCAGCTCAACCGCGAGCATGGCAAGACCATCATCATGGTCACGCACGATCCGAAGGCGGCCGGCTTCGCCCGGCATACGCTGCACCTCGACAAGGGCAGCCTGGTGGAGGACAGCGCGCAGTCGCCGCCCGTGGCGGTTCCGGCGTGAAGTACCTGCAGCTGGTCTGGAGCGCGCTGTTCCGGCGCAAGACGCGTACCGTGTTCACGCTGCTGTCGGTCGTGGCCGCGTTTCTGCTCTTTGGCCTGCTCGACTCGGTGCGCAGCGCGTTTGCCGGCGCCGCCGGCGCCGTCGCGGGGGTCGACCGGCTGGTCACGGTGTCGAAGATCAGTTTTACGCTGTCGCTGCCCAAGAGCCTGCTGCCGCTCATCCACGACCTGCCCGGCGTGGCCAAGGTGACCTATGCCAACTGGTTTGGCGGCATCTACCAGGACCCGAAGAATTTCTTCCCCAACGAGGCGGTGGCGGATAACTACTTCGACCTGTATCCGGAGTGGCAGCTGTCGGACGCCCAGCGCAAGGCGTTTCACGATACCCGCACCGGTGCGGTGGTCGGGGAGAGCCTGGCGAAGCAGTTCAACTGGAAGATCGGCGACAAGATCCCGCTGCAGGCGACCATCTTTCCGCAGAAGAGCGGCGCCAACGACTGGACCTTCGACCTGGTGGGCCTGTTCCGGGTCGCAGATCCGAAGCAGAAGGCCCAGGAGAGCGCGCTGTTCTTCAACTGGGATTATTTCGACGAGGCGCGCGCCTTCGGCAACGGCAATGTCGGCTGGTACATCGTGCGCGTGACTGATCGCAACCAGGCACAGCAGGTTGCCGACGCGATCGATGCACTGTCGGCCAATTCCGATCACGAGACCAAGACCCAGACGGAGCAGGCGTTCAACGCGGCGTTTGTCAGCCAGTACGGCGACATCGGCCTGATCGTCGGCGCGATCATGGGAGCGGTGTTCTTTACACTGATCCTGCTGACCGGCAATACCATGGCGCAGGCGGTGCGCGAGCGCATTCCGGAGCTGGCGGTGCTCAAGACCATCGGCTTCTCCAACCAGAGCGTGCTCGGGCTGGTGCTGGCCGAGTCGCTGCTGCTGATCGTGCTGGGCGGCGCGATCGGGCTGGTGCTGGCGGGCGTGGTGGTGGATGCGGTGCGGGTCGCAGTCGGCGAGGCGGTGCCGATGAGCCGGGTCGGGGCGAGCGCCTGGCTGCGTGGAGCGGGCCTGATGGTGCTGATCGGGTTGATCGTCGGGGCGCTGCCGGCGCGCCGCGGCATGCGGCTGCGCATCGTCGACGCGCTGGCCGGTCGCTAGGCATCGCCGTGCAACGCTCGCGCCTGCGCAACGCCGGAATCCTCATCGTCAGCATCATTGCGGCCGCCGGCGCGATCGCGCTGCTGGTGCTGGCGCCCTGGTGGCTGCTGCTGGGGCTGGTCGTGGTGCTGGCGCTGTGGATGCTGGTGACCCGCGTCGGTCGCCAGGCCTGGTCGGTGACCGAGGTCGGGTTGGCGACCATCCCGCAGCGGATCGGCGCCTCCTCGGTGGTCGTGGTCGGCATCGCCGGCGTGGTCGCAGTGCTGGTGGCGCTGCTGGCGATGGCTTCCGGGTTCGAACTTGCGCTCAGGCAGGGCGGCACCGATGACACCGCGATCGTGATGCGCGCCGGATCGCAGACCGAGATCAATTCGATTCTCGACCACGACAGCGCCACGATCGTGGAGCAGGCGCCGCAGGTGTTGCGCGATGCCGCGGGGGTGCCGATCGCCTCGTCCGAACTGGTGCTGGTCGCCTCGCTGCCGAAGAAAAGCACCGGCAAGGATGCCAATGTCGAGATCCGCGGCGTTGGCGCGCGTGCCTGGATCCTGCGGCCCGAGGTGCGCATCATCGACGGCCGCAGGTTCGGCTCCGGCCTGCGCGAGATGATCGTCGGCAAGGGCGCACGCGATCAGTTCGCGGGCCTGGACCTGGGCTCAACCCTGAAGCTCAACGGCCAGACCTGGACCGTCGTCGGCGCGTTCGATTCCGGGGATGCGCATAACTCGGAGCTGTGGGCGGACAACGACGTGGTCGCCGCCACCTATCGGCGCGGCAGCGGCACCGCGGCGGTCACGGTGCGACTGACCGGCGCGGATGCCTTCGATGCGTTCAAGGCGGGGCTGGCCAGCGACCCGCGGCTGAAGGTGGATGCCAAGACCACGCGCGCCTACTACACCGATCAGTCGGCCGGGCTGGCGAAGCTGATCCGCATCCTGGGTATCACCATCGCCACCATCATGGCAATCGGCGCGGTGTTCGGCGCGCTCAATACCATGTATGCGGCGGTGGCGACGCGCAGCCGCGAGATCGCGACGTTGCGGGCGATCGGCTTTCGTGCACTGCCGGTGATCGTCTCGGTGATGCTCGAGACCATGCTGCTGGCGCTGCTGGGCGGGCTGCTCGGCGCCGCGGTGACCTGGGCGCTGTTCAATCACTACACGGTGTCAACGCTGGGGGAGAATTTCACCCAGGTCGTATTCGCCTTCCAGGTGTCGCCCCCGGTGCTGTCGACCGGCATCAAGTGGGCACTGGCGATCGGCCTGGTCGGCGGCCTGTTCCCGGCGCTGCGCGCGGCGCGGTTGCAGGTGACAGCCGGCCTGCGCGAATCCTAGTAGCCCGGCTCGACCACGGTGTGAATGACGCGGTCGCGCTCGAAGTACACCGTGAAGCCCTGGTAATCCCAGCGCGAGATCGGCGGCTCGCCGACCGCGGCCTGGCGCTGCTGCGGGGCGCCGAATTTCGCCTCGACCGCATTCATTGTCATGCCGCCTGACGGGCGCGGCAGATCCGACGGTCGCACCGTCACCGTACCTGCGGCCGCATCGCCGGTGGCAATGGTCTCGGAGTGCGCCGTGCCGGCGGACAGCAGCACCAGCGCGGCGCCCACGGCGACGGCCAGCACCAGGGCCAGCCGGTTGCTGCGGCCTGGCGTGTTGCCGCGGCTGTGCGCGACCGCACGGCCCGCTGTCGGACTGCGGCCCGGGGTCGTGGCGCGGGCGGTCGTGGCGCGGTCGATCGTGGCGCGGTCGATCGTGCGGCGGTTCGTGTACCTCTCAATCATCTTGCACCTCGTCGACATTTCCGGCGGCCGATTGTGCCGCGTGGCTTCGAATATAGCACCGCAGCGCGACAGTGCCGACACGGCGGCATGCACCGGGCGCCAAGGGTGTGAACCAGGTCCTGTTTTGCGGGGCGCTGTGCTTTAATGCGAGGCTGATGTTCCAGCCGCTGTCAGTCTTCATCGGTCTGCGTTACGTACGCTCGCGACAGCACAAGTTCTTCGTCTCGCTGATCACCTGGGTGTCGCTCGCCGGCGTATCGCTCGGCGTCGCTGCACTGATCGTGATCCTGTCGGTGATGAACGGCTTTGAAGGCGAGCTGCGCGAACGGCTGCTGTCGCTCAACGCCCAGGCCCATGTGATCGCCACAGGCGTCGCCGCCAGCGACGGCGACAGCCACCTGCGCGAGCGGCTGGCGCAACTGCCGGGCGTGGTCGGGGTGGCACCGTACATGGAGCTCACGGCGCTGGCGGTGCGCCAGCCGGAAATGCTGCCGGTGCTGTTGCGCGGCATCGATCCGACCCTCGAGGCCGCGGTAGCCGATGTCGCCCCGCTGCTGGTGGCTGGCAATATCAGTGCGCTGCATCCTGGCAGCAACGCGATCATCCTCGGCCGCGACATCGCCGATCAGCTCGGTGTGCAGCTGGGCGACAAGGTCACGCTGCTGGTGCCGATGGCATCCGCCAACGGTACGCCGGAACCGCGACTGCGCGAGTTCAGCGTCGGCGGAGTGTTCCAGGCCGGCCTGGAAGATCACGACAATACACTGATCCTGGCGGATCTTGCCGACGTGCGCGCCTTCGCGCCGCTGGCGCAGGGAGCGAGCGGTCTGCGGTTGCGCTTCAGCGACGCGCTCGAGGTGGACCAGTTCATGCCGGCGGTGCGCGCCGCGGTCGGCCCCGGCTACACCGTCAGTGACTGGACGCAGGAGAATGCCAGCTACTTTCGCGCCATCCGCATCGAGAAGACCATGATGGCGCTGATCCTGCTGCTGATCGTCGGCGTGGCGGCGTTCAACATCGTCGCCATGCTGGTGATGGTGGTGAACGACAAGCGCACCGACATCGCCATCCTGCGCACCTTCGGCACCTCGCCGCGCAGCATCATGCAGGCGTTCATGACCCAGGGACTGGCGATCGGCTGGTTCGGGGTCGCCGCCGGCGTCGCGCTCGGCGTGCTGCTGGCGCGCAACGTCGGCAGCATCGTGCCGGTGCTCGAGCGGCTGCTGCATTTCCAGTTCCTGGACGCGCAGGTGTATTACATCACCGCCATCCCGTCCGAGCTGCACCTGCACGACGTCGCCTGGATCAGCGGCGCGGCGTTCACGCTGACGCTGCTATCGACCATCTACCCGGCGCTGCGCGCCGCGCGCACGCCGCCGGCCGATGCGCTGCGCTACGAGTGAGCCGCCGTGGCGTACGAATGGCTGCTCGGCACCCGCTACCTGCGCTCGACTCGTGGCCGCGGCTTCCTGTCGTTCATCTCGGTGGTCTCGGCGCTCGGGCTTGCGGTCGGCGTGGCGGTGCTGATCGTGGTGCTGTCGGTAATGAACGGCTTCGAGCGCGAACTCAAGACCCGCATCCTGAGCGTCACCTCGCATGCGACGCTCACCGGCCTCAACGGCAGCCTGCCGGACTGGCAGCGCGACCAGGCGCAGGCGCTGACGCTGCCGGGCGTGGTGGCGGCGGTGCCTTACATCGAGGCCCAGGCGCTGCTGATGCACGGCGCGCACACCGCCGGCAGCACCGTCCGCGGCGTGCTGCCGGAGCAGGAGCGGCGCGCCACCGGGCTGGCCGAGCGCATCCAGGGTGGACGCATCGAGGACCTGACCCCTGGCGGCTACCGCATCATCCTGGGCGATGCGCTGGCCGCGGCGCTCGCGGTCGGCGTCGGCGATGATGTGGTGCTGATCGCGCCGCAGGGCGATGCGACCCCGGCCGGCATCGAGCCGCGCATGCGTCGCTTCCGGGTCGCGGGGATCTTCCATTCCGGCATGTATGAATACGATCGCGGACTGGCGCTGGTGCAGCTCAACGATGCCGCGCGCCTCTACCAGCTCGGCTCCGCCGTGACCGGCGTGCGCCTGTCGCTCAGCGACGCATTCCTCGCCCCGCGGGTGGTGCGCGAGCTGGCGCTGAGCCTGGGCGGGGGATATTTTGTGAGTGACTGGACGCGCGTGCACAGCAACTTCTTCCGCTCGATCGAGATCACCAAGTCGATGCTGTTCGTGATCCTGCTGCTGGTGGTCGCGGTGGCCGCGTTCAATATCGTTGCCGCGCTGGTGATGGTGGTCAAGGAGAAGCGCTCCGACATTGCCATCCTGCGCACGCTCGGCGCCGGGCCGCGCAATATCCTGGCGGCGTTCTCGATCCAGGGCGCGTTCATCGGCCTGGCCGGCACCCTGGGCGGCGCGGCGCTCGGGCTGCTGCTGGCGGCCAACCTCGAGGCGCTGGTGCACGGACTCGAGCACCTGCTCGGCACCCATTTCCTGGACGCCAAGGTCTACTTCATGAGCGACCTGCCGGCGCATGCCGAACTCGGCGATGTGCTGCGCATCTGCGGCGTGGCGTTTGCGCTGTGCGCGCTGGCGACGCTCTACCCTGCCTGGCGCGCCTCGGGCACGCAGCCGGCCGAGGCGCTGCGTCATGACTGACGCCGGCGTGAGCGGCAACGCGCCGGGCGGCGCCAGCGCGCCGCGTGGCGCCGGCGCGCCGGTGCTCAGCGCACGTGGCGTGTGCCGCAGCTTTCACGAGGGCAGCACCACGCTCGACGTACTGGTCGACGTGCAGCTGAACGTCGCGCGTGGCGAGCGGCTGGCGATCATTGGCGCCTCCGGCTCCGGCAAGACCACGCTGTTGCAGATCCTGGGCGGGCTCGACCAACCCGATGCCGGCGTGGTCGAGGTGGCCGGGCGCGACATTCACGCGCTGTCCGAGCACGAGCGCAGCACGCTGCGCAATCGCAGCATCGGCTTCGTCTACCAGTTCCATCACCTGCTGCCGGAGTTCTCGGCGCTGGAAAACGTCGCGATGCCGTTGCTGGTGCGCCGCGAGCGCACCGCCGCCGCCGCCGGGCGCGCGCGCGACCTGTTGCTGCGCGTCGGCCTGGGCGAGCGGCTGAATCACCGGCCGCACCAGCTCTCGGGCGGCGAGCGCCAGCGCACGGCGGTGGCGCGCGCGCTGGTGACCTCGCCGGCGCTGGTGCTGGCCGATGAGCCGACCGGCAATCTCGATGGCCGCAACGCCGAACAGCTGTTTGCGCTGATGCTCGAGCTGAACCGTGAATTCGGCACCAGCCTGGTGGTGGTGACGCACGACAGCCGACTGGCTGCGCGCATGGATCGGGTGCTCGAGCTCAGCGGCGGCGCCCTGCAGGCGCCCCAGGGACTATAAGGCGCGGCTCTAGAGGAACGACGCCGCCTTGCAGGCGCGACGTTTTTCCTGGCGGGCGCGATAGCGGCGAATCGTGACCAGCCGCCACACCAGCTCGAGCGCATAGCGGCCGGCGAAGGCACTGCCGATGCCACACACCAGACAGCCGAGCAGGAACGGTTTCCAGGCCGGGCCCAGGCCGTGCTCCAGCCAGTTCCAGTTCGGATGAAATTCGAAGTGCCGCGGGCGATAGCGCAGTATCCAGGCGCCGACCCGATAGGCGGAGTAGTAGACCGGCACCATCGTGAGCGGATTGACGAGCCAGCAGCCGGCGATGCCGACCGCGACATTGAGCCGCCAGATAATGGCCGCCAGCACCACCAGCAGCAGATGCACCGGCAGCGGGATGAAGCTCACGCCGATGCCGACGCCGAAGGCCACCGTGATCGAGCGCCGGTTCAGCGACCACAGCTGCGACTCGGCGAGCCGTTCGCCAAAGATGCGCAGGTACCACTTATGGCGGCGCGCGTGGATCAGGCGCGCAACGTGCTTGACTAATCTTCGGGGCATGGCGGTGCCACTGTAGCAGCTGGCGCGGCGCGCCCCTAAGCGCGGCGTAGCGAAACTGCGCTGCCCGGCGGGCGCTTTAGGTATCATGCCAACGCCTGAACCGTGAACAAAATCACAGGAGTGGCACTTACCGATGTGGGAAATCGTGCAGGCGGGCGGGGCACTCATGTGGCCCATCATTCTGTGCTCGATCGTCGCCGCTGCGATCATCCTGGAGCGGCTCTGGACGCTGCAGGATCGACGCGTGTTGCCACCGGATCTGACCCGCAAGGTGTGGAAACTGGTCGAATCGAACCAGATCAACGACAAGGTGATCGCCGCGCTGGAGCAGAATTCCCCGCTCGGCAAACTGCTGGCGGCCGGCCTTGCCAACCGCAACCGTCCACGCGAAGTGCTGATGGAGCGTCTCGAGGACACCGGCCGTCACGTGGTGCATGAGCTCGAGCGCTTCCTCAACACGCTGGGCACCATCGCCGGCGTATCGCCGCTGCTGGGGCTGCTCGGCACCGTCACCGGCATCATCAAGGCCTTCAATGCAATCAATGCCGGTGGCGCCGGTGATCCGCGCATGTTGTCGGGCGGTATCGCCGAGGCACTGATCGCCACCGCGGCCGGTCTTTGCGTCGCGATACCTTCGCTGATCGCCTACCGCTACCTGCGCGGCCGCGTCGATCGGATCGTGGTCGAGATGGAGAAGAACGCGCTGCGACTGGCGGATGCGGTCGAGTCCGCGGCGCGCGCCAGCGCCGAGGCGGCAGCGTCACAGCCGCAGTCTGCGCCGCAGGCGCAGTTGCAGCCGCAGCCGCAACCGCAACCGCAACAGCAGCCGCAGCCGCAACCGGCGCTGGGCTGACAGGCGCGCCACCAGTCCTGGAACGCAAAACGCTACCGCCCTCATGAACCTCAAACCGCGTCGCAACGAGGAGCCGGAGATCAACGTCACCTCGCTGATCGACGTGGTGCTGTTGCTGGTGGTGTTCTTCATGCTGTCGTCCAACTTCACCGCCGAAGGTCGGCTGCGCGTGCGGCTGCCGCAGGCAAGTGCGCTGCCGGCGCAGCGCGCCAGCGAGGACGGCCTGGTGGTCACCGTCAGCGCCAGCGGCTCCTACCTGGTGAACGGTCGCGAGCTGGTGAACTCGAGCCCCGACACGCTGCGTGCCGCCATCGTCAAGACCGCCGGCAGCAGCTCGCGGGCGAGCGCTGTGACCATACGCGCCGATGGCCGCGCCAGTCACCAGTCGGTGGTCACCGCGATGGACGTGCTGGGCCGGCTGGGCTTCACGCAGATGAACGTCGCCACCGTCAACGATAGCGGAGCGGCGCCCCCTTGATCGAGGCCGCCGCGGGGGTGGCTGCGGCGCCGGAGGGTGTGCAGCAGGCGCGCAAGATCTATGCGCGGCTGCTGCGCTATGCCTGGCCCTATCGCGCCATGTACCTGGTCGGTGTGGTGGGCATGGTGCTGTACGCGGGCAGCGACCTGATCACGGTGTTCTTCACCAAGACCTACCTGCACGACGCGCTGGCGCTGCAGAACCACCAGATCGTGCTGCGCTGGCTGCCGCTCGGAGTGCTGCTGATCTTCCTGTCGCGCGGCGTCGGGGATTACCTGGCGAATTATTTTCCATTCTGGGTCGGCCGCCAGGTCATCAAGGCGATCCGCGGCGAACTGTTTGCCCAGTACCTGCGCCTGCCGACGGCCCAGTACGATCGCGAGTCGTCGGCGGTGAAGCTCAATCGCCTCACCTATAACGCCGAGATGGTGGCTGCGGCCACCACTGACTCGCTGACGGTGATGATCCGCGACTCGCTCGCGATCTCGTTCAACGTCGGGGCGCTGTTCTGGCTCAACTGGCGCCTGGCGCTGTGCCTGATGGTGGCGGCCCCGGCGATCGCCTGGCTGGTGCGCAACGTCAACATCCGCTTCCGCCGCTACAGCACCCGCATCCAGAACTCGATGGGCGACGTCACGCGCGTGTCGAAGGAGGCACTCGATGCCCACCGCGTGGTCAAGGTATTCAATGCCCAGGACCACATCCTGCGGCTGTTCGAGCAGGCCAACGAACTCAACCGTCACACCAACGTGCGGCTGATCTCGGCGCGCTCGATCAGCAATCCGATCGTGCAGATGCTGGCGGCGCTCGGGCTCGCCGGGGTACTGCTGATCGCCAACCGCGAAATCGCCGCCGGCACCATGACGGTCGCCGACCTGATTCCATTCATCATTGCGGCAATGCTGGTGTCGCAGCCGCTGCGGCGCATATTGAACGTCGCCGGCCCGCTGCAGCAGGGCATTGCCGCTGGCGCCAGCGTGTTCGCGGTGCTCGACGCGCCGTGCGAGCCGCAGGGTGGCACGCTGGCGCCCCGGCGGGTGCGCGGCGAGGTGGAATTTCGCGACGTGAGCTTCGAGTACGCCAGCGAGAACGGCGTGGTGTTGCACGGCATCAGCCTGACGGTGCCCGCCGGCAGCACGCTGGCGATCGTCGGGCGTTCCGGCAGCGGCAAGTCCACGCTGGTGTCGCTGCTGCCACGCTTTTACGACCCGACCGGCGGCGTGGTGCTGATCGACGGGGTGGATATCCGCGACTACCATCTGTCGGACCTGCGCCGCCAGATGAGCCTGGTGAGCCAGGAAGTGGTGCTGTTCAACGAATCGATCCGCAACAACATCGTGTTCGGCGCCACCGACATCACCGAGGCGCAACTGCAGGCGGCGGCGAGCGCGGCCTACGTGCTGGAATTCGCGCAGCAGCTGCCGCAAGGGCTCGACACTATCGTCGGTGATCGCGGCGTGCTGCTCTCTGGCGGCCAGCGCCAGCGCATCGCCATCGCCCGCGCGCTGCTGCGCGACACGCCGATACTGATCCTGGATGAGGCCACCTCGTCGCTAGATACCGCCGCCGAACGCCACATCCAGTACGCGCTGGATCGGCTGGTCAGGAATCGCACCACGCTGGTGATCGCCCATCGGCTGTCGACCATCGAGGGTGCCGACCGGATCCTGGTGATGAGCGATGGCCGCGTGGTGGAGTCCGGTGGCCACGCCGAGCTGCTGGCGCGGCACGGCGTGTACGCGGAGTTGCACCGGCTGCAGTTCAGTGCCTAGGCCGCGACCCGGGGCGTGGCTCGCGGCGTGGCTGCAGGCGCTGTGGTATCGCAACGCCGCCCCGTCATGGCCGCTGCGGCTGCTGTCGCACCCGTTCGGCCTGGTCGTGCGCTTGCGGCGCGCCGGCTATGCGCGCGGAGCGCTGTACAGCCGCCGCCTGCCCAAGCCGGTCATCGTGGTGGGTAATATCAGCGTCGGCGGCAGCGGCAAGACGCCGCTGGTCATCTGGCTGGCGCGGCAACTGGCCGAGCGCGGTCTCAAGCCCGGCGTGGTGCTGCGCGGCTATGGCGGCAGCGCCGCGCGTGGCCGCACCCCGCGACTGGTACAGCTCGACAGCGATGTGCTGGTCGTGGGCGATGAGGCGTTGCTGCTGCGCGAGCGCACCGAATTACCGGTCGCGGTCGGACGCGACCGCGCCGCCGCCGCCCAGCTGCTGCTGGCCGCCGGCGTTGACGTAATCATCGCCGATGACGGGCTGCAGCACCTGCGCATGGCGCGCGATTTTGAGATCGCGGTGATCGATGGCGAGCGCGGTGTCGGCAACGGCTGGCTGCTGCCGGCCGGTCCGCTGCGCGAGCCGGCACTGCGGCTGGCCAGCGTCGATGCCATCGTCGTCAACGGCGCGGTCACGGGCGCAGTGAGCACATTGCAGGGGACGTGGGAGGCGCGGACGTTTTTTATGCGGTTAACCGGCGAGTGGCTGCGTACACTTGGCGGCGGCGGCGAGCCGGTCGCGCTCGCAAGTCTCGCCGGCCAGCGGGTGCACGCGATCGCTGGCATTGGCCATCCGCAACGCTTCTTCGCTCAGCTGGCGAGCGCCGGGCTCAAGGTGATCGCGCACGCGTTTCCCGATCACCACCGCTATCGCGCTGCCGAGCTCGAGTTCGGCGATCAGCTGCCATTGCTGATGACCGAGAAGGATGCGGTAAAATGCCGGGCGTTCGCCGCTGCCAACCGCTGGTACCTGCCGGTCGCTGCGAGCTTCGCCGGCGCCGATGGCAGTGCGCTGCTGGCGCTGCTGCGGCGCTGCCTCGCCAGCTGATGCTGAACGATTGCCACCGGAGAGTCCCTTGGATGCACGTCTACTCGATATCCTGGCCTGCCCGGTCTGCAAGGGTCCGTTGCGCTACGAGCGCAAGGAGGCACTGCTGGTGTGCCGGGCCGACCGGTTGGCATTCCCGATCCGCGACGGCATACCCGTGATGCTCGAGGACGAAGCGCGCGTGCTTGCGCCCAACGACGCGCTGCTCGACCGCTAGGCGCAGCATGTACCGCGTGGTCGTGCCGGCGCGCTATGGCTCGACGCGACTGCCTGGCAAGGCGTTGCTGCCGCTGGCCGGCAAACCGCTGATCCAATGGGTCTACGAACGCGCGCGCCGCTCCGGTGCACGCCAGGTGATCGTCGCCACCGACGATGAGCGCATCGCACGCGCCGCGCTTGGCTTCGGCGCCGAGGTACGCATGACGGCGGCAACCCATGCCTCGGGCACCGACCGCATTGCCGAGGTCGCGCGCCATGAGGGCTGGGGCGACAGCGACATCGTCGTCAATGTGCAGGGCGATGAGCCGCTGATGCCAGAGGCGCTGATCGATCAGGTGGCGGCGGTGCTGGCGGCGCATGCCGACAGCGATATCGCGACCCTGGCGGTGCCCCTGCAGTCGGTGAGCGCGCTGCTGGATACGAACGTGGTCAAGGTGGTGTGCGACCTGCGGCAGCGTGCGCTGTACTTCAGCCGCGCGCCGATCCCGTGGTCGCGCGAGGGCGCAGCCCGTGAAGGTGGGGCATCCGCCGAGGGGGCATCCCGCGAGGGGAGGTCAGCAGGTCTGGTACGCCAGGGCAGCTACGCCGGCGCACGCCGCCACCTCGGCATCTATGCCTATCGAGTGGCGGCGCTGCAGCGCATCGCCGCGCTGCCGCCCAGCGCGCTGGAATTGCTCGAGCACCTGGAACAGCTGCGTGCGCTCGAGCATGGCATGGATATCCGGGTCGCCGACGCCCAGACCACTCCGGGCGCCGACGTCAACACTGCCGCGGATCTCGCCGCGGTCGAGGCGCTGCTGGCTGCGGGGCTCTAGAAATGCGTGCGAGGGGGTGTCCTCGCCAATGGTTCAATAGTGGTCAGATCGTGGTCGAAAAGTGGTTTTGGCGCGATGCCCCCCGCACATCGCGCTGCTCGTCGCGCGCCTTGTCCTCTTGCGGCTAGTCCTCGCGCGGAGGACCGTCGCCAGCGTGCCCCGGCGGCGGCGGCGGCGGCGGCGGCGGCGGCGGCGACGGCGGCGGCGCGGACGACCAGGACACCTGGGGAGGCGCATATTGGGGCGCTGCCGACGACAGCGGGCGTTCCTGCGGGTCGGGCTGGCGCACTGGCCGCTCGTCAAAGCGCGGTGGCGCGCTATAGGTCACCGCCGCCCCACCGGCTGGCACCCCGGTTGCGGCCGCGGGTGCCACCCCAGTGGATGCCAGTCCATCACCTGCCGACGCCCTGGGTGGCGGCGTGTCGTTCTGGCGGTACGTGTCCACAGGGCCTCTGTCCAAAGGGCCTGAGTCGATAGGACCCGTATCCACGGGTCCCTGGGCGCCGGCGTCGCCATGCGTCGCGGCGATCGTGACGTCCGATCCGGTCCAACCCATCTCATGCTGCCCGGTATCGCCGCCAAAACCGGTCTGCGTATCAATCGACAGGTCGGGGCCGCCTTGGCCAGGACCCTGGCCGCCCATGCCCTGATCGCGATTCCCGGCACCGCGCCGCCGCCGTCGGCCTCCTCGGCGCGAGCGGCCGGAGCGCGGCGGACGGTCGCTGGCCGGCCGATCGCCACCTGGCCGATCGCCTGCTGGCCGATCACCACCCATGCGCTCACTGGCGGCCGGCGCGCCGTCAGCCATTGCCTCGCGCGGCATCGAATCGCGCGATGCTTCACCGCGCGGTGGCTCCACGCGTGCTGGTTGCATGTTCCGCGGCTCATCGCGGCGCGGCTCGTCGCGGCGCGGCTCATCGCGGCGCGGTTCGTCGCGTCCGCGATCGGCGCCGCCCCGGGGCTCATGGCGCGCCTCTTCCCGGCCGCGTGAGTTGCCGCCGTGGCGGTCGGGGCGGCGGTCGCGGCCACGTCCGCCGCGGGAACCGCGATCGCCGCGGTCGTAGCCGGGGCGGCGCGGATCGCGTGAGGGTTCACGCACCGGCGGGGTGTTGCCGTTGGTGCTGCTGGTGCCGCTGGTGTCGGACGCGGCTGCCGCCGGGACTGCCGGGGAGCTGAACAGGCGCTTCAGGCGCGTGAAGAACCCCTCGGTCGGCGGCGCTTCGACCACCGGGACTGGCTTGGGCGCCGGCGGTGCGACGATGGGCGCTGCGGTCTTGGGCATCAGGGCAGCCACGGCCGGTGGCTCCGCCGCCGGCTTGCGCTCGCGCTCAATCGCCTCGGCCACCGCTGGCGCGGCCGGAATCTGGTAGCTGACCTGTGAATTCTCGGCCAGCTGCGCCTCGTCGTCGCGCACCCGCCGGATCGAGTACTCGGGCGTCTGGATGTGCGGGTTCGGCACGATCACCATCTGCGAATGCGACTTGTCTTCCAGCGCCCGCAGCGCGTCGCGCTTCTCGTTGATCAGGTAGGTCGCGACGTCCACCGGCACCTGCACGATCAGCCGCGCGGTGCGGTCCTTGCGCGTCTCCTCGCCGATCAGGCGCAGGATCGATAGCGCCAGCGACTCGATGCTACGGATGCTGCCAATGCCGATGCAGCGCGGGCACACCAGGTGGCTCGACTCCCCGAGGCTCGGCCGCAGGCGCTGGCGCGACATCTCCAGCAATCCAAAGCGCGACAGGCGCCCGATCTGGATGCGGGCGCGATCCATGCGCATCGCCTCGCGCAGCCGCTCCTCGACGTCGCGCTGGTTCTTCTGCGACTCCATGTCGATGAAGTCGATGACGATCAGGCCGCCGATATCGCGGATGCGAAGCTGGCGCGCAATCTCGTCCGCGGCTTCAAGATTGGTGTTGGCGGCGGTGGTTTCGATGTCGGCGCCGCGCGTGGCCCGGGCCGAGTTGATGTCGATCGACACCAGCGCCTCGGTGTAGTCGATCACCAGGCTGCCACCGGAGGGCAGCTGCACCTTGTGCGCATAGGCCGATTCGATCTGGCTCTCGATCTGGTAGCGGGTAAACAGCGGGATGTCGTCAACGTACAGCTTCAGGCGCCGCTGCGTGTCGTTCGGCATGAAGCGCTGCATGTATTCCAGGCCCTTCTGGAACGCGCTGTCGTCATCGACCAGGATCTCACCGATGTCATCGGTCAGGTAGTCGCGCAGTGCGCGCGTCACCGCATCACCCTCCTGGTATACCAGGAACGGCGCGCCACGGCCCTTGGCCGCCTCGGCAATCGCATCCCACTGGGTGCGCAGGTTATCCAGGTCCCACTGCAGCTCCTCGACCGAGCGGCCGACGCCGGCGGTGCGAACGATCGCCCCCATGCCCTCGGGCACGTTGAGCTGGTTCATCACCTCGCGCATCTGGTCGCGATCCTCGCCCTCGATGCGGCGCGATACGCCGCCTGCGCGCGGATTATTCGGCATCAGCACCAGGAAGCGGCCGGCCAGGCTGATGAACGTGGTGAGCGCGGCGCCCTTGTTGCCGCGCTCCTCTTTTTCCACCTGGACCAGCAGGTCCTGGCCTTCGCTCACCAGTTCGCGGATATTGAGCCGGCCCTGCGGCTGCGCACGAAAGAATTCGCGCGAGATCTCCTTCAGTGGCAGGAAGCCGTGCCGCTGCGCGCCGTAATCGACAAACGCCGCCTCGAGCGAGGGCTCGACGCGCGAGATGCGGGCTTTATATATATTGGCTTTTTTCTGTTCCCGTGACGGAATCTCGATACTCAGGTCATAGAGCTTCTGTCCATCGACCATGGCCACCCGCAGCTCTTCCTGCTGGGTTGCGTTGACTAGCATTCTTTTCATTTGCCTCTGCCAGAATTGGATGAGAGGCCGTGGTTGCGGACATGTGCACTTGTGGGGGCACACTCCCGCACCCGCCAGGTACAGCGGAAAACCCGAAGATCAATTGGCGCGTCAGCTGTGTCATCGATTGCGTGTCATCGACTAGGTGCTATTGACTCGTGGCCGCCGTTGCAACGGCGGCGCGCCGGGAAACCTTAAGGTCCACTGACCGGCGGCGCGCGCGTGGGCTCGAACTTTCGGAGGAGCAACTCAGGCGAGCGCGGACCAGGTCGGCCGACTCATGCGCGATGGCCTCGATTTCGAGGACCAACTACCATGCGGCGCCAGGCCGCAGTCTCGTTGCCGCAGCCCGGACCCCTTCCTTGAAGATTTAGGTATCCGATTTTGGGCAACGGCCCGATTATAAGCACAGACGGTACTGGAAACAATCACTTGGAGAGCGCGTTGACCCTACCTGCCCCGCTGCCTGAGCCGCCTGGGCCCCGCACTGCGGTCCGCCACGTCGGCATCGACGCCCAGGAGCAGGGCCAGCGGCTCGACCGTGTCCTGGGCCGGTTGCTGCCCGGAGTACCGCGCAGCCGCATTTTCCGGCTGATCCGCCGCGGCGAGGTGCGCGTCAACGGCCGCCGGGCCAGCCCCGAGCAGCGACTGGCGGCTGGCGACTCGCTGCGCCTGCCGCCGGTGCGGGAGGTGGCCCCCGATGCCCCGCGGCGCGTGCCCGCTGGCATGATCCAGGCGATCGAGCAGGCCGTGATCCATGAGGATGAGCGGCTGCTGGTGCTCGACAAACCGGGCGGCGTGGCGGTACATGGCGGCAGCGGACTGTCGTTTGGGGTCATCGAGGCGCTGCGCGCCTCGCGACCGGGCGAGACCCTGGAGTTGGCGCACCGGCTCGACCGCGACACCAGCGGACTGCTGCTGGTTTCAAAGAAGAGCTCGGCGCTGCGCGCGCTGCACGGGCTGCTGCGCGATGGCGCAGTGCAGAAGAGCTACCTGGCGCTGCTCGCCGGCCACTGGAACCTCGGCCACAAGCGCGTCGATGCGCCGCTGCGCACCGACCTGCGGGTGGGTGGCGAGCGTACCGTCAAGGTGGATGCGCACGGCAAGCACTCGCTGACCGAGTTCAAGCTGATCGAGCATTATGGCGCGCGCGCATCGTTGGTCGAAGCGATCATTCATACCGGCCGCACGCACCAGATCCGCGTCCACGCGGCCTATTGTGCCCATCCGGTCGCCGGCGATGCCAAGTACGGCGATGCCGCCTTCAACGAATCGCTGGCAACGCTCGGGCTGACGCGCATGTTCCTGCACGCCCACAGCCTGTCGTTTGCCTGGCCCGACGGCGGGGCTGAGCATAGCTTCAGCGCGCCGCTACCGCCGCCGCTGCGCGCGGTGCTGGATCAACTGGGTGCCAGGCGCCAGCGCGTGAGAAGATAGCAGCAGGATTGGCGATATCAACGGGGGGAACCGTGATGAACGGGCGTAGTGGCTTGACGATGATGCTGGGACTGGCACTGCCTGGACTGGCGCTGCCTGGACTGGGGCTGGTGCTGCCGGGGATTGCGGCAGCAGACGGCTCATTCAACGGCACCTGGAAGACCCGCATCGACTCGTACAAGATGAGCGGGAAGCCGGATGTGTTCGAGATCGCCAACGGCCTGTACCGCTGCAGCAGCTGCGTGCCTGAGGTCAAAGTCCGCGCCGATGGCAGCGACCAGGCCGTGACGGGTCACGATTACTACGATGCGGTCGCGGTGCATGTGTCGAGTCCCACCTCGTTCGAGCTGGAAAACAAGCACGCCGGCAAGCTGATCAGCAGCGTCAGTTATTCGGTCTCCGACGGCGGCGCAACGCTCGCTGTAAAATTTACCGACTACACCGGCAGCCAGCCCTACAGCGGCAATTTCACCGAGAAGCGCATCGCCGCGGCACCCGCCGGCGCGCATATCGCGTCGGGTTCCTGGCAGGTGGACAAGGTCTCCGACGTGGGCGACATCGGCCGCACCATGAGCTACGCGATGAGCGCCGACGGCCTGAAGATGAGCTGGAACGGCATGAGCTATGACGCCAAATTCGATGGCAAGGACTACCCGATGAGCGGGGATCCGGGCAACACCGTGGTAGCGCTCAAGCGGATCGGCAGCGATACCATCGAGGAAATCGATAAACGCGATGGCAAGGTCACAGACATCGTGCGCTCGACCGTCTCGGGTGACGGCAAGACCATGGAGGTCGTGGACACCGACCCGGTGCACGAGACGCGCGTCTCGTACCTGATGGACAAACAGCCCTGAGGTGGCACCCAGCTCGGCCGACGGCAGGTCGCATCAGGGAAGGTCGCATCAGGGCAGCTCATAGCCGATTTGCCGCAGCAGTCGCGCGAGCGCAATCAGCGGCAGGCCTACCAGCGCGCTCGGATCCTCCGAGACGATGCGGCTGAACAGGCTGATGCCCAGCCCCTCGCAGCGAAAGGCCCCGGCACAGTCGAATGGCTGCTCGATCGCGATATAGCGCTCGATTTCCGCATCGCTCAAGGCGCGAAAATATACCGTGGTGGTGTCGACGAATTGCAGCGCCTGGCCACGTTCCGGGGCCAGCACCGCCACCGCGGTATGGAAGGTCGCCGCGGCCGCGGACATCCACTGCAGCTGGGCGCGCGCCCGCAGCGCATCTCCGGGTTTCTCCAGTGCCTCGCCCTTGCACACCCCGACCTGGTCGCTACCGATGATGATGCTGGCGGGATGCCGCTCGGCCACGGCGCCGGCCTTGGCCAGCGCCAGGCGCAGTGCGCGCTCCGGCGGGCTCTCGGCGGCCAGCGGCGCCTCATCGACGCCCGGGGCGACACAGTCGAATGGCAGCCGCAGCCGTTCCAGCAGCTGGCGCCGGTAGACCGAGGAGGAAGCCAGGATCAGCGGCGGCATGCGCGCCGCGAAAACAAGGATCGAATCAACGGCTTGACGCCGCCGGGGTTTTTGACTTGCCGCGGCACTGAACCTATTATACGCGCCCCATGCCGGGCGGCGCCTCCAAGCTACGCGACGTCAGAAAGCTAGCGGACGCTCGCGCGACCTTAGACTTGGATATTCCCGTGGCCGAGCTGCCGGGTCTTCCGCCCGAGCTGGTCTGCAGTTCCGGCGAGTTGCATGCGCATGTGCAATTCGGCCGTGAGCAGGGGTTCATGGTGGCGCAGGTGGCACTGCGCGGGCAGGTAGAGCTGATCTGCCAGCGCTGCATGGGGTCGATGCCGCTGCCGATCGAGAGCAGCTCGCCGGTGCTGCTGGTGGAGTCGGAAGCGGATGCGGAAGCCGCGCCGGTAGAATGGGAGACTTACCTGGCCGCCGAAGGACGGCTGAGTCTTGCAGCGCTGGCGGCCGAGGAGCTGCTGCTGGCGCTACCGGTGGTGCCGCTGCACGCCGATGGCGGCTGCCACGTGCCGGCTTTGCAACCGGCGGACCCGGCTCCGGTGGTGGCGCTGCAACAGGCAGCACAGTCGGTGCCGCCGCTGGCGGGCGATTCGGGCGCTGGTAGCGCGGGGGCGGCCGAGCAGGCGACGACGCGGCCGTTCGCGGATTTACGGGCGCTGCTGGATGGCAGCGCCAAGACGAAAACGTAGTACGACAACGTAGTAGCTGTAATTTAGTAGCACGATTTGTTCCAGGAGTTCGGACCATGGCCGTACAGAAAAGCCGCAAGACACCCTCCAAGCGCGGGATGCACCGTTCGCACGATGGGCTATCGACGCCGGCGCTGTCGACCGATCCGCAGTCGGGCGAGCAGCACCTGCGTCATTGCGTGACGCCTGACGGTTTCTACCGCGGCCGTCGCGTCATCGAAAAGAAGGCCGAGCCGGAAAGCGCAGAATAGCCGCGCCCGCCTGGTCGCAGCGGGCTCAAGCCCAGGTGTACTCGCGCATCGCCGGCACCGGCAGTTACCTGCCGGACACGGTCGTCAGCAACTTCGATCTCGAGCAGCGCATGGATACCACCGACCAGTGGATCCGTGAACGCACCGGGATCGAGCGTCGCCACATCCTGCCGCCGGGGCAATCCAACGTCGACATGGCCGAGCATGCCTCGCGCGCAGCGATCGACGCGGCCGGACTGCTGCCGTCCGACATCGAGATGATTTCATACGGCACCACCACTCCAGACCTGGTGTTTCCCAACGCCGGCGTGCTGCTACAGGACCGCCTGGGGTGCCGCGGCGGTCCGGCGTTCGCGCTGGAAGCTGCCTGCAGCGGCTTCATCTACGCGCTCGCCGTGGCCGACAAGTTCGTGCGCGCAGGTTCAGTGCGACGCGCGCTGGTGGTCGGATCCGAAGTGCTGTCGCGCATCGTCGATCAGAACGATCGCAGCACCGCCATCCTGTTCGGCGACGGCGCCGGTGCCGTGGTGCTGGAGGCCGCCGACGAGCCCGGCATCATTTCCACCCACCTGCACGCCGATGGCAGCCACAAGCACCTGATGTACTGCACCGGCGGACCCTCGCATGGCGCGCCTCCGGGGACGATGGGCGCGGGCGATGTGGTACGCATGGCCGGCAGTGAGGTGTTCAAGCTCGCCGTGACGCTGCTCGGACGCGTGGTCGACGAGACGCTGGCAGCGAATGGGCTTGCGAAATCCGCGGTCGACTGGCTGGTGCCGCACCAGGCCAATTTACGCATCATCCAGGCGGTGGCGAAGAAGCTCGACCTGCCGATCGAGCGCGTCATCGTCACGGTGCAGGACCACGGCAACACGTCGACCGCTTCGGTTCCACTGGCGCTGGATGTCGGGGTGCGCGATGGACGCATCAAGCGCGGCGACATGCTGCTGCTGGAAGCGTTGGGGGGCGGGGTTACCTGGGGTTCGGCATTAGTACGGTATTGATCGCATCCACCATGGATGACGCCCACCATTTATGGCGCCCACCGTTGATGGCGGCCACGGCAGTACGCCCGGCAGGCCCTCGGGCGGCCATTGCCGGGCGACATAGTCAATAAAAAAAACGCCGCTGGAGTGGCGGCGTTTTTTGCGTCACGGGCCGGTCGAATTACTTCGAAACCGACTTCTTGAACATGCGATCGATCTTCTCGTTGGTCGCATCGCACGAAGCCTGCGCAGCCTGCGCCGCGGACAGCGCCTGGTTGGCCGTGCTCTGCGCACTGCTGGCCGCCGATGACGCCTGGTTCGCGGTGCTCTGCGCAGCACTCGCCGCACGCGAAGCGGCATCGGCCGACGCCTTGGCGGCATCGACATCGGTGCGCAGCTGGCTGACCTGCGTCTTCAGCGTGTCGACTTCGGCCTGCAGCGGCTTGAGGTCGGTGCAGCCGGCGAGACCAACCACCACAGCGGCGGCGGCCAGCTTCACTACGATTGACTTGTTCATCCTGGATCCCCTTTGACTTGCACTAAAAAAAACCGCATCGGGCCGAACGTTTGCGCGGCGGCACGATTTTGCGGGCGACAACTTGACCAAATTTGACATACGAAAGCAATAGCAACTTCGAAATAGGCCTGTCAGCGCATACCGACAGATGACTTAAGGATATCGGGCGAATGATGAACCCGACATGAATATCGGGTGCACTGCGAGCATCGGATCGCGCGCGGGAGCGCCCACGAACTGCAGGAACCGCACGAGCTGCACAATCTGCAAGATCTGCGACGTTTGAAGGTGCGGCGCCGCACACAGGCAAGCACGCGGCGCCTGCCGCCACCGTTGGTGCGCTGGCACACCGACGGCGGCAACGTCTCCCAGCGCACGTAGCAGCGCGCCGGCACGCCGCTGTTGCAGCCGGCGCATGACTACTGTATATAATTACAGTATGTCAGATCTCACGCCACGCCAAGCCAATGTCCTGCGCTACATCCAGCGCAGCCTGCAAGAGACCGGAATGCCGCCGACGCGCGCCGAAATCGCCGCCGAACTTGGATTCCGCTCACCCAATGCGGCCGAGGAGCACCTGCGGGCGCTGGCGCGCAAGGGCGTCATCCAACTGCTGCCAGGGGCGTCGCGCGGGATCCAGCTGCGCGACACGATGCGCGAGCAACTGTCGCTGCCGCTGGTAGGTCGGGTGGCGGCCGGCCGGCCGATACTGGCACAGGAGAATATCCTTGAGCACCTGCATGTCGATCCGGCGGTGTTTCATCCGCGGCCGCACTATCTGCTCAAGGTAGTCGGCATGAGCATGAAAGATGCCGGCATCCTGGACGGTGACCTGGTCGCGGTGCATCGCACCAGTGAAGTGCGCAACCGGCAGATCATCGTCGCGCGGCTGGAGAACGAAGTCACCGTGAAGCGCTACAAGCAGGAGGGCAGCGTGGTGTGGCTGCTGCCGGAGAATGCGGAGTTCGAGCCGATACGGGTCGACCTTGCGCAAGAGTCGATGCTCATCGAGGGTGTCGTGGTGGGCGTGCTGCGGCGCTAGCCCATATCCTGGCCGATGTCGTAATCCTCGAAGTCGCTGATCAACTCCGCGGTGCGCTTCTGCTCCATGCGCTGCTCGAGCCGCCGCCATGCCGGTTCGCCGACCTTGACGCTGCGACGCTTGGCGATCTCCATATCCTTGATGGCCCGATCCAGGTCGAGATCGTCATCGCCTGCGACCTCCTCGGCGTCATCTTCCTCGAATTCGTCGGAATCGGTATTGCCGCCCATGGCTTGGTGTCTTCAGTTAGCCCCGTCGTCATTCCGCTGTCGACGCGAAAATAATGCGATTCAAAAAACGATGCAACGGTGCGGCTAGCGGATCAGCGAATTCATTTCAAAAATTGGTAACAGCATCGCAAATACGATGCCCATGACGAACAGGCCCATGCCGACGATCAGCAGCGGCCCGAGCAGCCCTACCAGGGCGGCCAGCAGCCCCTCGAGTTCGCGCTCCTGGTTGCTGGCGGCCCGGTCGAGCATGGTCTGCAGCTGGCCGCTGGACTCGCCGCTGGAGATCAGGTGCACAGTCATCGGCGGGAACAGCCGGCTGTTGGACAGCGAGCGGCCGATCGGGGCGCCCTCACGCACGCGCGCCGCCGCCTCGGTCACCGCATCGCGCATCGGCAGGTTGATGATTACCTCGCTGGCGATGCGCAGCGCGTCGAGCACCGGCACCGCGCTGGCGGTCAGGATACTGAGCGTACGGGTGAAGCTGGCGGTGTTGACGCCGCGCACGATGCGGCCCATCAGCGGCAGCCCCAGCATTGCCTGGTGCACCCGCAGGCGCGTGGCGCGCGTCTTGAGCGCGCGCCAGAACAGCAGCGCGCCGATGGCGATCGCGATCAGCAGCCAGATGCCGTAGTTGCGCAGGAAGCCGCTGACGCCCACCAGCACGCGCGTGGCCAGCGGCAGCTTGGCGTGATTGGCCTCGAACACGTCAACCACCTTGGGTACCACGTACGTCAGCAGGATCGAGACGATGGTAAAGCACATGATCGTCAGCACCAGCGGATAGAGCATGGCGCCGACGATGTTCTGGCGCATCTGCTCGCGCGACTCGGTGTATTCGGACAGTCGCTCCAGCACCGCATCCAGGTGGCCGGACTGCTCGCCGGCCGAGACCGTGGCGCGATAGATTTCCGGGAATACGCGCGGGAACTCGGACAGGCCGGTCGCCAGCGTGTGGCCTTCGACCACCTTGGCGCGCACCCCCAGCAGGATGCTCTGCACGCGCGGCTTCTCGGTCTGCTGCGACACCGCCAGCAGTGCCTCCTCCAGTGGCAGGCCGGCGCGCACCAGGGTGGACAGCTGCCGGGTCATCAGCGACAGGTCGGCGGCCGACACGCCACGGGCAAAGCCGAAGCGACTGCCGCGCTGCCGGCGCGATTCGCGCGCCGCCACCTCTTCCACGGTGACCGGCATCAGCTGCCGCTCGCGCAGCAGCGAGCGCACGTGGCGCGGAGTGTCGCCCTCGATGACGCCCTTGCGCGAGCGGCCGCCGGCATCGAGCGCCGTGTATTCGAATGCACCCATGGGCGCTGGAGTCTAGTCCTCGCGCGTCACGCGCAGGACTTCTTCAACCGTGGTCTGGCCCTTGAGTACGCGCGCCAGGCCGTCATCCCGGATCGAGGGGGTGAACTTGCGTGCATAGCGTTCCAGTTCATGCTCGCCGACGCCATCGTGGATCATGGTGCGCAGCGTATCGTCGATCAGGATCAGCTCATAGATGCCGGTACGGCCGCGGTAGCCGCCGCCGGCATCGCGGCCGGGCCGGTACAGCGTCGGCGATGGCTCGGTCGGTTCCAGTCCCAGCAGGCGGCGCTCGTACTCGCCGGCCGGAAACGCCTGGCGGGTGTCGGCATTGAGCACCCGCACCAGGCGCTGGGCCAGCACGCCGATCAGGCTCGAGGACAGCAGGAACGGCTCGATGCCCATGTCGCGCAGCCGCGTGAGCGCCCCGGCGGCGGTGTTGGTGTGCAGGGTCGAGAGCACCAGGTGGCCGGTGAGGCTCGCCTGGACCGCGATCTGCGCGGTCTCCAGGTCGCGGATCTCACCCACCAGCACCACGTCCGGATCCTGGCGCAGGATCGCGCGCAGGCCGCGCGCGAAGGTCATCTCGACCTTGGTATTGACCTGGGTCTGGCCGATGCCGTCGATGTAGTACTCGATCGGATCCTCGACCGTCATGATGTTGCGGGTGTTGTCGTTGAGGCGCTCGAGCGCCGCATACAGCGTGGTGGTCTTGCCCGAGCCGGTGGGACCGGTGACCAGCAGGATGCCGTGCGGCTTGTGGATCAGCTCATCGATCAGCTGCTGCGTGTGCTCGCCCATGCCGAGCGAGTCCAGTTCCAGCCGACCGGCCTGCTTGTCCAGCAGGCGCAGCACCACGCGCTCGCCATGCCCGGACGGAATCGTGGACACGCGCACGTCGACCGCGCGCCCGGCGATGCGCAGGCTGATGCGGCCGTCCTGCGGCAGGCGCTTCTCGGCGATATCCAGCTTCGACATCACCTTGATGCGCGACACCACCAGCGGGGCGACACCGCGCTTGGACTGCAGCACCTCGCGCAGGATGCCGTCGACCCGAAAGCGCACCACCAGGCGGTTCTCGAACGGCTCGATATGGATATCCGAGGCGTTCTCACGAATCGCCTGGGTGAGGACAGCGTTGATGAGCCTTATGATCGGAGCATCGTCATTGCTCTCGAGCAGGTCCGCCTGTTCGGGCAGCTCCTGCGCCAGCTGTCCCAGGTCGGCGCCGTCCTCCAGGCCGATCTGCATCGACTCGCCGCCGCCCTCGTAGGTCTTGCGCAGCAGCTCATCGAAGGCGTCGCTGTCCACCATGGTCAGCTTCACCGGCATGCGCAGGAAGCGCCGCGCCTCCGCCAGCGCAATCGGGGAGGCCGGCGCACGGTAGACGCAATCCGCCACGCCGGCATGGATGCCGCGTACCAGTACGCCATGGCGCCGGGCGAAGGTGAACGGCAAGCGGCTATCGGCGGCCGCCGGCTGCACCACCGCGCTCACTGCGGCGCTCCTGCGGGGGCGTCGGTGGTCGGCGTGGGGCTGGCGGGCGCGGCGGTAGCGGGCGTCGTGTCATCGGGCGCGGTGCTGGCGCCGGTATACGGCGTCATTGGGGCAGCACCCGAGGCGCCGCTGTCGCCGGGCTGGGCGCTGCCGCTGGCGGGCGGCTTCCTGGACGGCTTCGGCCCGGAGTCGGCATCCGGGCTCAAGATGCCGCTCGAGGTGCGGCCGTTATTCATCGACGGCAGCGGATCGGCCGGCGCATACGGCTGGAACGGCAGTATCTTCGGGTCCTTGTTGAGGATGCGCTGCTGGTCGCGGATGTAGTCGTACTTGGCGTCGGTCTCGATCGACGCCTGGGTATCGTTACGCAGGATGTGCGGCTGCAGGAAGATCAGGAAATTGGTCTTGGTCTTCTCGGTGTTGCGGGTGCGGAACAGCTCGCCGATGAACGGAATGCTGCCCAGCAGCGGCACCGACTGCTCGCTGTTGGTGACGCTGTCCTCGATGAGTCCGCCCAGCACCAGCGTGCCGGCATCCTTGATGAGCACGCTGGTGGTGATGGCGCGCTTGTTGGTGATCAGGTCGACCGCGCCCTGGGAGGAGGCGGCCAGGCTCGAGCTTTCCACCTGCAGCTTCAGCAGCACCGTGTCACCCTCGCTGATGGTCGGCGTCACGGTCAGGATGGTACCAACCTCTTCGCGCTGGATGGTCTGAAATGCGCTGCCGGTGCCGTTGGTGGTGGAGTACTGGCCGGTCAGGAATGGCACCTCCTGTGCGACTTCCATCTTTGCCTCCTGGTTGTTGCGCGTGACCACCGACGGGGTTCCCAGGATATTGGTGCGCGAGTCGCCCTGCAGCGCCCGCAGCACCAGCGCAAAGTTGGTGCCCGCCGCCTTCAGCCGCCCGATGCCGAAGGTGGTGCCGTTGAGGGTAGCGTCCGACAGCGAGGAGGTGCTGCCTGTGGTCGTGGTTCCGGTGGAGGTGGAAGAGCTGGTGCTGCTCAGGGCGGCCTCTGCCAGATCGACGATCGAGGTACCACCGATCGGGGACACGAAGCCGCCGACGCCGACGCTGGTGGCCGAGCCGTCGATCGCCCAGTTGACGCCCAGGTCCGCGGTCTTGTCGACCGTCACCTCGGCGATGATGGCCTCTACATAGACCTGCGGCTGGCGGATATCGAGCTTGTCGATGACGGCGTTGAGCGCGCGCATGCTCCTCTGGCCGGCGGTGATGACAAGGGCGTTGTTGGCCTTGTCGGCCCAGATGGTGGCGGTGCCGCCGGCCAGCGAGATGGTCGCCGGCCCGCCGCCGCCGGCAGGCGCGGCCTGCGCCGGCTCCACCCGCGCGGTGTTGCCCTGGGCGTTCGGCGTCGGCTGCACCGGCTGGCGATTGAGCAGCGCCGCGGTCGCCGCACTGCTGCCGCTACCGCTATTGGTGCCCGACATCTGCTCCTTGAGCCGCGTCGCCAGGTCCTCGGCATCCGAGAAACGCAGGTAGCGTACCTGGGTCTCGCTGCCGGTATCCACCGGCGTGTCCAGGTGCAGGATCAGCGACTTGACGCGTGCGCGCACGTTGTCATCGCCCGCCAGCAGGATGCTGTTGGAGCGATCGTCGGCGACGATCTTCATGTTGCCGCCGGTCTCGCCGCTCTGCGCCAGCAGCGAGTTAAGCACGCGCGCGGTATCGGCGGCGGTGGCGCTGCGCAGCGTGATCACGTCCACGTCCGGATTTCCGACCTCATCGATGCGCGCGATGATGCGCATCATGCGGTTCACGTTGCTGGCGCGGTCGGAGATGATGAGGATATTGGCGCCGGTGACCGCCGAGAGCTGCGCATTCTGCGGCATCAGCGGGCGCAGCACCGGCACCAGCTGCGCGGCGCCGACGTTCTTGACCGCCAAAACCTGCGTGACCAGCTCGTCCGACGTCGAGCTGACGTGGTTCGGCAGGTCGTCAGCCGGATACTGGCGCATGTTGGCATCGGGGATGATCTTGATGACATTGCCGGCCGGCACCGCGACGAAGCCGTGCACCTGCAGGATCGCGAGGAACGCCTGGTAGAACTGGTCAGGCGTCATCGGCGTGGACGACAGCATCGTCACCTGCGCGCGCACCCGCGGGTCGATGATGAAGTTCTTGCCGGTCGCCATGCTCACCGCCTCGATGATCTGGGTGATGTCGGCGTCCTTGAAATTCGGCGTGATGCGCTGGGTGGCCGGCCGCTCGCCAGCGGCGCCCGCACCGGCGCGCGGCGTGCTTTGCTGCTGGGCGATCGCCAGGGCGCTGGCGACCAGCGCGACGACGGCGATCCATAGGTGGATAGCCGGGTGGCGCCGCAGATGCGTGGCACGGGCGGGCGTTGACGGGTGGGACATCGGTAATCGGTTCCTGGGGCTGTACTAGCGGTCGCGTTCGCCCGGCGGATGTGCCTGGGTCTCGGCGCCGGCGGACCCGGGGGCCATCATGCCCCCGGTGCTGCGGTCGCCGCTGGGCGGATTTCCCACATTTGGGCCGGGCAGCGGGCGGCCTCGATTCGGCAGGCCGGCTGCCGGCTGCTGATCCGGCGGCTGCGCGCCGCCTGGCGCCGCACCGATGGCGGCCTGGCCGGCGGCGCCGTTGTCGCCGGCGTCGTCGAGATTGAGGCTGGCCAGATTGAGGTTGAGCTCCTGCGCCTGGCCATTGCGCGACACGGTGACGGTCGCGGTGGCGGACGAGGACAGGGTCTGCAGCACTTCCATCGCCCGGGTGGCGTCGTCGAGCGCGGTGCCATTCACCGCCTCGATCAGGTCCCCGCCCTTCAGTCCCAGCTGGGTAAAGGCGCTGGCGCCGTGCGTGCCGCCCGGGAAGATCCGATAGCCCTGCAGCTTGCCCTGGTTGAACACCGGCTGGATGCGCACCAGGCCCGCCAGCAGGCTGGCCGGCTCGCGCCCCGCGCCGCCGGGGTGCGGCGACACGCTGATGGCGGGCGACTGCGGTCGGCCGGCACCGCTGATTGGCGTGCGCGGCAGCATCAGCGTTTCCAGGCCGCCATTGCGCTCCAGCAGCACCCGATCCGCGTATACCGCGTGCAGGTGCACGCCGCCGGGAATCGCCGCGCCCACCGCATACAGTTTACCGGCCGCCGCGTTTTCGCCGATGATGGCGACGCCCTTGGCCGGGTCCGGATCGGCGATGACGCCCGCCAGGATCAGCGGCATGCTGGTGGCCGGGGCGTCCGAGCCGCCGCTGACCACGCTGGCGCCAAACAGGTGGGCGTTGACGATGGTCGCCAGTTGCAGCGTCGGGTTGACGCCCACGCGCGGCAACGCCGGTGCGGTGGCGGCGCCCGCCGGCGGCAGATCCGGCCCATGCGACAGCGCGCGGGCCAGGATCAGCGCGGCGTCGACGCCGAGCGCCAGCAGCAGCACCAGGGCGACGAGCTGCGGGCCGCGGCCCGCGACCAGGCGGGTCAGTCCCTGCACTGACTTGAGCTCATCGATCCAAATTGTTGCGCTGGCCAACGGCAAGCTCCAGGGGAGCGTTTAGGTGTGACATGATACGGTGCTGGCGTTGACGCTCTCAAGTGTTTGTTTCGGCTTATTTCTTTTAGTTCCGCAAGTCGCCCGATGCCGACACTGTAAAGCGATTCGATGGGAGATACCTTGATGGGTCGCAGTGGATTAGACTTCGGTCACAGGCGCGCTGCAGATCCGCTGCGATTTTGTGACGGGGCGACTTTCACGTGACGGAGCACAGAGCATCGAATCGCCCCGAACATGGTGTCATAGTCGAGGAGGCTCCGCCGGAGACGGCGCAGCCACCACTGTACCGCGTCATACTGCTCAATGACGATTACACGCCGATGGAGTTCGTCGTGGAAGTGCTCGAGCGGTTCTTCGCCATGGACCGGCAAACGGCGACACGGGTGATGCTGGAAGTGCATACCCGTGGTAAAGGTGTGTGTGGAGTCTTTACATACGAAATCGCAGAGACCAAAGTGTCACAAGTGACGAGTTATTCACGCGAGCATCAGCACCCGTTGCTGTGTACGCTAGAGGAAGCCTGAACCACCCGAGGGAGAGACGGCGCAGTGTTGTCGAGTGAGCTCGAATTTTGCCTTAACCAGGCTTTCCACCAGGCGCGCGGCGCGCGCCATGAGTTCCTGACGGTCGAGCACCTGCTGCTCGCCATCCTCGACGCACCCAAGGTGCGGGAGGTACTGGAGGGCTGCGGCGCCGACGTCGAGCGCCTCAGCAGCGACCTGAAGCAGCACGTCGAGAGCAATACCCCGCGCCTGGCGCCCAGCGAGGAGCGCGAGGTGCAGCCGACGCTTGGCTTCCAGCGGGTGCTGCAGCGGGCCGTGTTCCACGTGCAGTCGAGCGGCAAGAAAGAAGTCGGCGTGGTCAACGTGCTGGTCGCGATCTTCAGCGAGAAGCAGAGCCACGCGGTATTCCTGCTGGCGCGCGCCCAGGTGACGCGCCTGGATGTGGTCAATTTCATTTCCCACGGGCTGTCGCGCACCGGCGAGGCCAAGGCCGACAAGGAGCGCGATGACTCCGGCGTCGAGGGCGAGCGCGACAGCGAGTCCGGCAGCGCGTTGGAGAAGTACGCCGTCAACCTCAATTCGCAGGCGCAGGAAGGGCGCATCGACCCGCTGATCGGCCGCAAGCTGGAGATCGAGCGCACCATCGAGATCCTGTGCCGGCGCCGCAAGAACAATCCGCTGTACGTCGGGGAAGCCGGCGTGGGCAAGACCGCCATCGCCGAGGGACTGGCACGGCTCATCGTCGAGGGCCGCGTGCCGGAAGTACTGGCCGACTGCACCATCTTTGCGCTCGACATGGGCGCGCTGATCGCCGGCACCAAGTACCGCGGCGATTTCGAGAAGCGCCTGAAGTCGGTGGTCAACGAACTGAAGAAGCAGCCGGGCGCGATCCTGTTCATCGATGAGATCCACACCGTGATCGGCGCGGGGGCCGCCTCGGGCGGCGTCATGGATGCCTCCAACCTGATCAAGCCGGTGCTGGCCAATGGCGAGATCCGCTGCATCGGCTCCACTACCTACCAGGAATACCGCGGCATATTCGAGAAGGATCACGCGCTGGCGCGGCGCTTCCAGAAGATCGACGTCGCCGAGCCCTCGGTGGCCGAGACGGTCGAGATCCTGATGGGGCTGAAGCCGAAATTCGAGGAGCACCACGGCATCGAGTATGCCGATGACGCGCTGCGGGCGGCGGCCGAGCTGGCCGATCGTCACATCAACGAACGCCACCTGCCGGACAAGGCGATCGACGTGGTCGATGAGGCCGGTGCGCGGCTGCGCCTGAAGCCGGTCGGCGAGCGCGAGACGCGGGTCGAAGTCGCGCAGATCGAGGACGTGGTGGCGCGCATGGCGCGCATTCCGGCCAAGAACGTGTCGGCCTCCGATCGTGACCTGCTCAAGAACCTCGAGCGCAACCTGAAGCTGGTGATCTTCGGCCAGAACCAGGCGATCGAGACGCTGGCGGCGGCCATCAAGATGGCGCGCTCGGGCCTGGGCGACCAGCGCAAGCCGGTCGGCAGCCTGCTGTTCGCCGGACCCACCGGCGTCGGCAAGACCGAGGTCACGCGGCAGCTGGCGATTGCGCTGGGCATCGAGTTCATCCGCTTCGACATGTCGGAATACATGGAGCGGCACACGGTGTCGCGCCTGATCGGTGCCCCGCCGGGCTACGTCGGCTTCGACCAGGGCGGCCTGCTGACCGAGGCGATCGCCAAGCACCCGCACTGCGTGCTGCTGCTCGATGAGATCGAGAAAGCCCATTCGGACGTGTTCAACCTGCTGCTGCAGGTGATGGACCATGGCACGCTGACCGACAACAACGGCCGCAAGGCGGATTTCCGCCACGTCATCATCGTGATGACAACCAACGCCGGCGCCCAGGAGATGAGCCGGCCGGCGATCGGCTTCACCCACACCGACAATGCCAGCGACGGCATGGAAGCGATCCGGCGCCTGTTCTCACCCGAATTCCGCAACCGCCTGGATGCGGTCATCCAGTTTGCCGCACTCGATGAGGCCACCATCGAGCGCGTAGTGGACAAGCTGCTGATCGAGGTCGAGGCGCAACTCGAGCCCAAGGGCGTGATCCTTAATATCGAGGAGGCGGCTCGACGCTGGATTGCGCAGAAGGGCTATGACCCGAAGATGGGTGCACGGCCGATGGCACGCGTGATCCAGGAACACATCAAGCGGCCGCTGGCCGAAGAGCTGCTGTTCGGCAAGCTGGTGGGCGGCGGACAGGTGCGGGTGTCGGTGTCGGCCGATGACAGCACGCTGCAGCTCGAGTACTCGCCGGCGGCGCAGACTGAAGTCACCGCCTAGCGGCCGCGGCAGCGCGCCGCGCTTGGATCAGCGGCCGCGGTAGACGATGCGGCCTTTCGACAGGTCGTACGGCGTCATCTCCACCGTGACCGCATCGCCGGTCAGGATGCGGATATAGTTCTTGCGCATCTTGCCGGAGATATGCGCAGTCACCAGGTGGCCGTTCTTCAGCTTCACACGGAAGGTGGTGTTGGGCAGGGTCTCGACGACCTCACCTTCCATTTGGATGGCGTCTTCTTTGGGCATGCTGCGCTGCATTGTCTAAGGGGCGCGAATTTACGCATAAAGGGCAGTGCCAATGCAATCAGCGTCGCACCTGGCGCGCGGTGCGGCGGACGGCCGCGCGGCGCGGCGCGCGGGGCGGCGTATCGTGGGCCTAGGCGGGCTCGAGGAAGCGCAGGAACTGCCGCCGCGGCATCGCGCGGCTGCCGAGGCTGCGCAGGTGCGCCGACGGCAGCTGGCAGTCGATCAGCTCGATGCCGAGCTCGGCGCTATGGCTGACCAGGCCGGCAAGCGCGGCTTTCGAGGCATCGCGCTCGCGGCTGAACATCGACTCGCCGAAGAATACGCGTCCGAGCCGCACGCCGTAGACGCCACCGACCAGCCGTCCGGCGCGATGAATCTCATAGCTGTGCGCCAGCCCGCGCTGGTGCAACGCGCAATAGGCCGCCGCCATTTCCGGGGTTATCCAGGTGCCGGGACTGCGCGCCCGCGGCGCCGCGCAGGCAGCCACCACCGCCGCAAAGTCGCGGTCCACCAGCCACTCGAAGCCGCGCGTCCGCAGGCTGCGGGCGAAACGGCGCGACAGATGAAATTCCTGCGGCAGCAGCACTTCGCGCGGATCGGGCGACCACCACAGCACCGGCTGCCCGGGCGAGTACCAGGGGAAGATGCCGCGCTGATAGGCGGCCACCAGGCGCTCGAAGGTCAGGTCGCCGCCGGCGGCCAGCAGTCCGGGCGGGTCGCACATCGCCGCCTCGTGCGGCGGGAAGCGCTCCGGCGGATCGTCCGGCGACAGCCAGGTAATCATTCAGCTGATCATTGCGGCGGCGGTGTCGGATCGCCCTTGCGATACGGCGCGTGCGCATCGGCCTCGCTGGCGTAGGCATCGATGGCCTGGCCCTCGCGCGTCAGGAACGAGGCGATCGCGCGCCGCAGCGGCACATCGGCGATCCAGTGCGCGGACCAGGTGAGTGCCGGCTCGAAGCCGCGCGCAATCTTGTGCTCGCCCTGGGTGCCGGGCTCGAAGGCGGCCAGGCCGTTGGCAATGCAGTAGTCGATACCCTGGTAGTAGCAGGTCTCGAAATGCAGGCTGTGGTAGTCGGCGTCGGCGCCCCAATAGCGGCCATAGAGCGTATCGGCGGAGCGGAAGAACACCGCGACCGCTACCGCCTCGCCGCCGCGCATCGCCAGCTTGACGAAGAAGCTGCGCGCCAGCGCCTGCGCGATGCGCTCGAAGAACGCCCGGTTCAGGTACGGCGTGTGGCCGTGGCGCAGGAAGGTATTCTCGTGCAGGCGGAACACGCGCTCGATCAGCACATCGGTAAGCTCATCGCCGCGCAGCGTGCGGAATTCGATGCCCTGCTCGAGCACCCGCCGGCGCTCGCGCCGCGCCTTTTTCCTCTTGTCGGCCGAAAAGCTGTCGAGAAAATCATCGAAGTCGCGATAGCCGCGGTTGTGCCACTGGAAATGGCAGTCGCGCCGCAGCAGCCAGCCGTCCTGCTCGCAGGCGTCGCGACCGGCGCCATCCAGGAACAGCGCGTGCACCGAGGACAACTGCTCATCGTCGACGCGCTCGCGCATCGCGGCCAGCAGCGCGCGGCGCAGCCCGGGCTCGCCCGCACCTGCGCGGCACAGCATGCGCGGACCGGTGGCCGGCGTGAACGGCACCGCACACACCAGTTTCGGGTAATACGCCATGCCGGCCTGTTCGGCAGCCCGCGCCCAGGCAAAGTCGAACACGAATTCGCCCCAGGAGTGGGTCTTCTCGTACAGCGGTGCGGCCGCCGCCAGTCCCTGCGCATCACGCAGCACCAGGTGGCGCGGGCTCCAGCCGCTGCGCCGGCTGGCACAGCCTGTGTCCTCCATTGCCGCCAGAAACTCGTGGCGCAGGAACGGATACTCACCCGCCAGCGCGTTCCACTCCGCGGCCGGGATTTCGCTGACCCGGGTCAGTAGCCCTGTCTGCACTGCCTGTGAAACTCCTCAGGCGCCGCTGTTGTCGAACTGTTCCAGGAAGCGGTCGGCGTCGAGTGCCGCCATGCAGCCGGAGCCGGCCGAAGTGATCGCCTGGCGATAGACGTGGTCGGCGACATCGCCGGCGGCGAACACGCCCGGCAGGCTGGTGGCGGTGGCATTGCCATCGCCACCGCCGTTTACGCGCAGGTAGCCGCCGTGCATCTCGAGCTGGCCGCGAAACAGATCGGTGTTGGGTGTGTGGCCGATGGCGATGAATATGCCGCTCACGGCCAGCTCGCGCGGCGCGTCATTGGCGGTGGAGCGGATGCGAACGCCGTGCACGCCGGCATCATCGCCCAGGATTTCGTCCACGTAGTGGTGCCACACCAGGCTCACCTTGCCGGCATGCGCGCGCTCCAGCAGCCGGTCCTGCAGGATCTTCTCCGCGCGCAGCTTGTCGCGCCGGTGGATCAGCGTCACATGCTCGACCAGGTTCGACAGGTACAGCGTCTCCTCCACCGCGGTGTTGCCGCCACCGACCACCGCGACGCGCTGGCCGCGAAAGAAGAAGCCGTCGCAGGTGGCGCAGGCCGACACGCCACGGCCGCGGAATTTCTCCTCCGACGGCAGGCCCAGGTAACGCGCCGAGGCGCCGGTGGCGATGATGAGCGCATCGCAGCTGTAGCGCGTGGCGCCGCCACTGAGCAGGAACGGCCGCACCGACAGGTCTGCCTGCTCGATGTGATCGATTACGATCTCGGTGTCGAAGCGCTCGGCGTGCTCGAGCATGCGCTGCATCAGCGCCGGGCCCTGCAGGCCCTCGACATCGCCGGGCCAGTTGTCAACGTCGGTGGTGGTCATCAGCTGGCCGCCCTGCTCCATGCCGCTGATGAGCATCGGCGAACGATTGGCGCGCGCCGCGTACACCGCAGCGGTGTAGCCGGCGGGTCCGGAGCCCAGCACGATCAGGCGGCGATGCAGCGGCGGAGTCATGTACAATTTCCTTTCATTGCGCGCCGGGGTGCAGTCCGTGTCGCGGCGCGCCCGATGCTCCAAGGTTGGATGATGCATGGTAAGTAAGCCTGACCCTCAGGCCAAGACATATCCTTAAGTGAGGATGGTTATTTCCGTGGCCGAATCCACTGCCCAGAGCCGAGCGCCGCTGCGCTTCTCCACCGCCGTTGCGCGCGGCTTGCGCGAGGGCGCGGCCATCGCGCTGGCGGTGCTGGCGCTGGTGCTGCTGGTGGCGCTGCTGAGCTTTGACCTGGATGATCGCGGCTATTCCACCACCGGCGCGCACCTGGGAATCAGCAATCGCGTCGGGCCGATTGGCGCCTGGGTCGCCGATGCGCTGCTGTCGCTGTTTGGCCGTCCGGCGTACCTGCTGCCGGTGATGCTCGCGGTCGCGGCCTGGCGGCTGGCGCGCGCGCAGGGCAGCTCCGAGCGCCAGTCGCACCTCAATGTCGCCATCCGCAGCGCCGGCTTCGTGTTGGTGATGGTGTCCAGCTGCGCGCTGGCGGCGCTGCACTGGAGTCGCGCCGGCCTGCCACAGGGCGCCGGCGGCGTGGTTGGCAGTGCCAGCGGCGAGTGGTTCAAGTCCGGCCTGCAGTTGCTGGGCGCGACGCTGCTGTTGCTGGCGGCATGGATGGCCGGGGTCGCAGTCGCCTTCGGCGTGTCCTGGTTCACCATCATGGATCGGCTCGGCGCCTGGACCTGGTCCGGCGTGCACTGGATGCGCGAGCGCTGGTTCACGCGCCGCGAGGTCAACGCCGGCCGCAGCGCCCGCCTGACGCGCAAGGAGGCGATGCAGGCGGAGAATCGCCGCGTCGCCCCGCGGATCGCGCCCGCCATCTCCGCGCCGGCGCCGGCGCCGGCCAGGAGCGAGCGGGTGGAGAAGGAGCGCCAGGTGGCGCTGTTCGATCCGCCCGCCGCGGGCGAGCTGCCGCCGCTCGACCTGCTCGATAACCCTGGCCAGCACGAACCGTCCTATTCCTCCGAGGCGCTCGAGGCGATGTCGCGCCTGGTGGAGATCAAGCTCAAGGATTTCGGCGTCGATGTCGACGTGGTGGCGGTGCACCCGGGCCCGGTGGTCACGCGCTTCGAGATGCGGCCGGCGCCGGGCGTCAAGGCGAGCCAGATCACCGCGCTGTCGAAGGACCTGGCACGTGCGCTATCCACCATCAGCGTGCGCGTGGTGGAGGTGATCCCGGGCAAGTCGGTCATGGGACTGGAGATCCCGAACGAGAAGCGCGAGATTGTCACGCTGGGCGAGATCATCCGCTCCAAGGCCTATGAAGATGTCGGCTCGCCGCTCACGCTCGCCCTTGGCAAGGACATCGGCGGCGTGCCGATGGTCGCGGACCTGGCGCGCATGCCGCACCTGCTGATCGCCGGCACCACCGGATCGGGCAAGTCGGTGGCGATCAATGCAATGGTGTTGAGCCTGCTGTACAAGGCCACCGCCGAGCATGTGCGGCTGATCATGATCGACCCGAAGATGCTCGAGCTGTCGGTGTACGAAGGCATACCCCACCTGCTGTCGCCGGTGGTCACCGACATGAAGCAGGCCGCCAATGCGCTGCGCTGGTGCGTGGCCGAGATGGAACGACGCTACCAGCTGATGTCGGCGCTCGGAGTGCGCAACATCACCGGCTACAACCGCCGCATCAAGGATTCGATCGTCGACAAGAAGCCGATCCGCGATCCGGTGATGCTGCAGCGTGCCGCCAACGATCCGAGCATCGACCAGAGCCAGATCCCGAACCTGGAAGCGCTGCCGCTCATAGTGGTGATCATCGACGAGCTGGCCGACCTGATGATGATCGTCGGCAAGAAGGTCGAGGAGCTGATCGCGCGGCTGGCGCAGAAGGCGCGCGCCTCGGGCATCCACCTGATACTGGCCACGCAGCGGCCGTCGGTCGACGTGATCACCGGGCTCATCAAAGCCAACATTCCCACGCGCATCGCCTTCCAGGTCTCCGCCAAGGTCGACTCGCGCACCATCCTCGACCAGATGGGCGCCGAATCGCTGCTCGGTCACGGCGACATGCTGTACCTGCCTCCGGGCACCTCGATGCCAACCCGCATTCACGGCGCCTTCGTCTCCGACGCCGAAGTGCATCGGGTGGTCGAGGCACTGAAGCAGTCGGCGCGCCCGAACTACATCGACGAGGTGCTGCGCGGCCCTTCCACGCCGATTCCCGGCATCAGCGGCGAGGATGAGGACAACGGCGCCAGCGGCGATCCGGAGCAGGACCTGCTGTACGACGAGGCGGTCAAGATCGTCACCAGTGAGCGCAAGCCGTCGATTTCCTACGTGCAGCGACGCCTGAAGATCGGCTACAACCGTGCGGCGCGCATGCTCGAGGCGATGGAGCTGGCCGGGATCGTCGGACCGCTGCAGTCCAACGGCGGCCGCGAAGTGCTGGCGCCGCCGCCAGCGTGAGGCAGCGTGGCTCACCCGTGGCTGTGCTGGCGCTGCTGGCCTGGGCCGGCGCTGCCGTGGCCGATACCGGCGCCACCGCGCTGGATCGATACCTCGACGGCCTGACCAGCCTGCGTACCGCATTCACCCAGACGGTCACTGACGCGCGCGGTACACAAACCGAGTCCGGCGCGGGCACCATGCTGGTACAGAGGCCGGGGCGATTTCGCTGGGATTTCCAGCCGCGCGCCGACACTGCGATGGCGCCGCTCGCGCCGCTGCCACCGGCGTCGCCGGCAGCGCAAGGCGCGGACAGCGAGCGCGGCCAGTTGCTGGTCGCCGACGGCAAGAACCTGTGGTTCTACGACCGCGAGCTGTCGCAGGTCTCGGTCAAGCCGGTGGCCGCAGCGCTGTCGGCAACACCGGTCACGCTGTTGTCCGGGTCGGCGGCGCAGCTGCATCAGAGCTTCGACATCGCCGCCGCCGGATCGCACGACGGGCTGGAATGGGTCAACGTCAAGCCGCGCAGCGCCGAGGCGGATTTCAACCATGCCGAACTGGGCTTTGACCGCGACCGGCTGGTGCGCATGGTGGTGATCGATCGCCTCGGCCAGACGGTGCGGCTGGATTTCTCGCGCAGCGAGCGTAACGCGCGGATCGAGCCCTCCGAGCTGCAGTTCACCCCGCCGGCCGGCGTCGACGTGATCGGCACGCCGGTGTCGTAACGCAGCCAGCGCTGCCCGCCGCCAACGCCTCAAGCCGCCGCCACATGTCCAAGCGCAACACGACGCAACAGCCGCTGCGGCTGGCCGACAACGGCCGGGACTTCCGGCCGCTGGCCGATCGGATGCGACCGCGGCGGCTGGAGGAGTTCGTCGGCCAGACGCACCTGCTGGCGCCCGGCAAGCCGCTGTACCAGGCGATCATCGACCGCGCACCGCATTCGCTGATTCTGTGGGGGCCGCCCGGCACCGGCAAGACGACGCTGGCGCGCCTGATCGCCGATCGCTCCGACGCGCGCTTCATCGCTTTGTCGGCGGTGCAGGCGGGCATCAAGGACATTCGTGACGCGGTGGCACTGGCGCAGCAGAGCGCCGCGGCCGGACAGCCCACGGTACTGTTCCTGGACGAAGTGCATCGCTTCAACAAGGCGCAGCAGGACGCGTTCCTGCCGCACGTGGAGAACGGTACGCTGACGTTCATTGGCGCGACCACCGAGAATCCCTCGTTCGAGATCATCGGCGCGCTGCTATCGCGCGCGCGCGTGTACGTGCTCAAGGCGCTGGGCGTAGCGGAACTGCGCCAGCTGCTATCCGGCGCGCTGCTGGATCGCGAGCGCGGACTGGGCGCGCAGCAGCTGACGATCGAGGAGGAGGCGCTGGGGCTGCTGGCGCAGGCGGCTGACGGCGATGCGCGCCGCGCATTGGGCATGCTCGAGCTGGCCGCGGCGCTTGCCACGGCGGCCGACGCCAGGCAAGTCACCGCCGCGCAGGCATCGGAGATTGCCAGCGGTGGCCGCCGACGCTTTGACAAGGGTGGGGATCAGTTCTACGACCAGATCTCGGCGCTGCACAAGGCGGTGCGCGGCACCGATCCGGATGCCGCGCTGTACTGGCTGGCGCGCATGCTCGACGGCGGTTGCGATCCGCACTACCTGGCACGGCGCATCACCCGCATGGCGACCGAGGACATCGGCCTCGCCGATCCGCGTGCACTGCAGGTCACGCTCGAGGCCTGGCAGGCCTACGAGCGGCTCGGCAGCCCGGAAGGCGAGCTGGCGCTGGCCGAAGCGGTGGTCTACCTGGCCGTTGCCGCCAAGAGCAACGCCGTGTACACCGCATTCGCCGAGGCGCGCGCTGATGTCGAGCGCTACGGCTCGCTCGATGTGCCGCTGCGGTTTCGCAACGCGCCGACCCAACTGCTCAAGCAGCTGGGTCACGGCGTCGGCTATCGCTACGCGCACGATGAGCCGCAGGCGTATGCCGCCGGCGAGCGCTACCTGCCGGACGACATGCCGGAGCGCCGCTACTATCATCCGACCGCGCGCGGCCTGGAGCAGCGCATCGCCGAGGCGCTCGAACGGCTGCGCCATCCGCAGGCCGACCCGAACACCGACTCGAACACCGATTCGAAGACCGACACCGGCAAATCATGATTGATCCGAAGCTGCTGCGAGCCGATCCGGAACAAGTCGCGCAGCTATTGGCGCGGCGCGGCTACGCGTTCGATGTCGCGGCCTGGCGCGCACTGGAAGAGCAGCGCCGCCACTGGCAGATCGAGACCGACCGGCTGCGTGCCGCGCGCAATGCCCACGCCAAATCGGTCGGAGTTGCGCGCGGCCGCGGCGAGGATATCGCGCCGCTGCTGCAGTCGGGCGAGGAGCTGACATCGGGGCTTGCCGGCGCCGAGCAGGCGCTGGAGAAGATACAGGCGCAGCAGGAGCGCTTGCAGCTCGATCTGCCAAACCTGCTGCACCCGTCGGTGCCGGACGGCGCCGACGAGAGCGCGAATGTCGAGGTCAGCCGCCACGGCGCGCCGCGCCAGTTCAGTTTCAAGCCACGCGACCATGCCGGCATCGGGGAGGCGCTCGGGCTGCTGGATTTCGAGGCCGCGGGCCGCATCTCAGGCGCGCGCTTCGTGGTGATCCGTGGCGAGCTGGCGCGGCTGCAACGCGCGCTGGCGCAGTTCATGCTCGATCTGCACACGCGCGAGCATGGCTACACCGAGATCTATGCGCCCTACCTGGTATCGCGTGCTGCGCTGGTCGGCACCAGCCAGCTGCCGAAGTTCGAACAGGACCTGTTCGCGCTGCGCGGCGAGCAGGAGCTGTACCTGATCCCGACCGCGGAAGTGCCGCTCACCAACCTGGTGCGCGAGCAGATCATCGCGGCCGAGGCGCTGCCGCTGAAATTCACCGCGCATACGCCGTGCTTTCGCTCCGAGGCCGGCGCCGCGGGTCGCGACACCCGCGGCATGATCCGCCAGCACCAGTTCGAGAAAGTGGAGCTGGTGCAGATCGTGCGGCCTGAGGATTCCTATGCGGCGCTCGAGACCTTGCGTGCGCATGCCGAGGCGGTGCTGCAGCGGCTGGCGTTGCCGTATCGGGTGATGGCGCTGTGCGCCGCCGACACCGGGTTCGCCAGCGCCAAGACTTACGACCTGGAGGTGTGGCTGCCGTCGCAGGAGCGCTATCGCGAGATCTCGTCATGCAGCAATTGCGAGGCGTTCCAGGCGCGGCGCATGCAGGCACGCTGGCGCAATCCCGACAGCGGCAAGCCCGAGCCGCTGCACACTCTCAACGGTTCCGGCGTCGCGGTCGGACGCGCGCTGGTGGCGGTACTGGAGAACTACCAGAACGAGGATGGCAGCATCGAT